>JGI24159J19872_10004152_pt1 | contig 18385 bp, 9 predicted proteins | sample Ectturendosymbi4_FD_19872 | JGI IMG/M metagenome (IMG submission 19872) | reverse complement strand
CACTGTAAAACGTGTAGATTTTAGACTAAATAATTGAATGTACCTCCCTGTTGAACCCGGCCGGTTAATCGGGGGCCGGAAAATCGAGGATGCACTGAATATATGTATGTATATACAGTATATATGTCAATATACACAAAATATCTATGAAACTTAACAAATATCCGGTCCCTATGTGCTCGCCATGTCTGCATAATGCCTTCATTGCACAGAAGATAAACTGCGGCATTCATGGCAGAGCAAAGTAAACTGCCCTCAATCAGAAATTACCTGCAAGCATTTCTTCAGCCATTCTCATGCAACCAATCAACACTGGGTCTTGGAAGTTAGGACATGATGCGAAACTGTGCGTCACCAATTTTTGCACTGATTTTCGGAGCAAAAACGCGATTGTACTGTTGCGTCACATTGGTTCCCCCCAGTCAGAGTTTCACAACACCATGTAATCCGCGTCGCGAAACACGAATTTAATGCACAATCGTAAAAAAAGCCAAACTGGTTGGAATAAAAATCCGCGCATGCCACAGAATAAAGCAATCGCTAAGACTTTTCGTTTTAGGCAACATGCAGTCGACGATCAAGCAAAAACACACGACGAGCTTTGTTATTCCATGCTGCAATAACGCTAACTTGCAGTTTTACCGGTGATTTATGCAACAAGTGCCAACAGGCCTCATTGACGCTGGCGACAGCAGAATGTAGCAAGTACAACGTGCTGAGAACATCCACGATGAAAGCCCATGCAAACAGTTTCGGAGTGTTTGCTGCAGATCTGCTGTTAAAGCGTTATATGCATCTGCCAAATTGCACATGCAACAAAAAGTCTTCTGGCTATTTATTTTTCGCCGGTGTTCAAAAACGAAATGAGAAAGTACATATTACGAAGAAGCGTTTCTCTTGTGATGAACTTGCAAAATGTTTTTCCACGGAGAAGGATTCTGTTAACGTGGTTGGAACTCATCACGATGCTGAATTGGTAGGTCGCATCGATATGTTCGTCAATGCTTTCGTAACGGGAAACACAAACTTGGCCTTCCTTTTAACTGTACAGCAAGCACCGCAAAGAGTAAATTTCATTTAGATTTGGAATTTATACTAAACGTACGGCAGGTAACTCAAAATCTACTGATCACAATCAGGACAACAAGACCAAAATTATTCAGAGTATGACACGTACACAGCATGCTGAAATAAAACTGGTTTCCTATTCTAATTCGATTCATTGGGAAAATAGAAATCCTTGACTGCCCGACATAATCCCCATCAGACGTCTACAGCTACCTTGAATGAATCCTATGTGTATGTGCTTTACAAATGTATGGTCCTATGAAATTTTTATTAGGCAAAAACCTCTGGTAACTAAAAACTCGCAGGTAATCTGAAAGAATGATATGCATGCAAAATACAATTTCTTGATGCAAAACTGAATGTATCTTTTTTGAATCAACTAACCAAAACATTTTGCACAAAATCTTTAAGCGAATTTTTTTTAAACAACGCTGAAATTCCAAACTATTTGTATAAAAAATGTTATAAATTTTTGTGATTGCGTTACATTGACTAATTGCTGTGCGAATCCGTATCGCTAAAAAAATGCATGTGCAGCTTCATATGGTGTGATTTGCTGCGACGCTTTCACTTTGATGTCATTGCCTGGCATAGCAAGTTCTGCTTTGCGGTTGATGTGAAAACAGAACTACGAAGTTGCTCTTCATTGCAAAAGAGCCCCTAAATAGAAAATGCCCTGCCCGAGTATTGTGGAAGCTCAGCGGCCATGACGTCATGGCAAGCGACTTTGCATCGGCGATGTGGGCAAGAACACGGAACACACAGAGAAAGCAATTTTATTGTTCAGGCTGTGTGCTGGACGTACGTGGAAGCTTATCTGTCTGAGCCGACATTTTTCAACGCTTGAAACCTGGAACAAGCAAATGAAATAAGCGAATGGACAAGAAACTTCGGCGAAAGGCCTATTTTGAAGCAAACGCTGTTTGTACTGATGTTGTTCACGAAACTGTTGGACAAGAAAGGAATGTTACCATAATTTGCACACAAATGTCAAGGTATCGAGAAGCGATTGAAGATTGCAGCGGCGACTCATGCGAAAAAAAATTATCACGTAAATCAGCTCGCAAGATCTTTCTCTAATGCATTCACAGTGGACGGTGGAACTAACAAACACCCTCATGCGATTGTGCTTTGCAACCACCTTTCGCCCTTGCTGGCTCTAAGCCAATGTAACTTCGCGCACATCGCGTGCCGCAGGTTATCGATCTCGCTGCGGTTTCCAGCACAAACCTCAGTCCAGCATCTCATGNACGAAAGCCATTGTTTTTCGGGGTGGCGAAAGGTTTGCTTCGTGTCACTGCTGGTCGTTTTGCGGTCTCTGCTGAGCAGAGTGTAACGTAAGTGAAATACGGCCATCGAGAATGAAGGAATGGTTCACGCGGAAGTATGCACTTTTTCGCTTCCGTTTTTGCATCAACGGAAATTCCATTCATTTGCGATTCATCATCACGTTTTCAAGCAGGTAAAACAAAGGTCACTTTGCTAGCAACCGAAAAATATTCACGATTTTGAACAGCGCAGTGAAACGTCAGCAAGTGCAAACGAAGAGTTGGCCACAGCTCTGTTACCATTCACGTGACTGAGCGAAGCGATTGGAATAACTCTCACTGAAAAAACTTCATTCGTACAGAAATAACAAACGGTGAGGTGTGACTAAGTTCTAAACAACAATAAGAAAAACCAAGCGAGTACTGTACTAATCCGCGTGAGCTCGGAGCACTTGTGCAAAATGCGGAAAATCACATTACAGTTCATACTCCGCAGCTAGTTTTATGCGTGCCTGATCATGCGGTGTGCAAACTCAGNATAATCTTGGCTTTCTGACTTGCACTGCTCNAAGTGTCGGCGAGACATACCAACGTACGCGATTTGTTGTGGTTTACGCTCGGCACTAGCGTCAGACTCCTTTACAAGAAGCATATTTCAATGACCGAAAATAGGTTTTATTCAATTTAGTTTTACGTGAAAAGTCTGCACATAAAATGAAGCGTCCATGGGCGCCTTGAAGCAGGTTCATGGAGCCCAGCTTAAGAATATCCTGACCGGTAAAATTTTGATATAAAAAAAGAAATTGTTTCAAAAACAAATGACTTGTTTTACAAAAATTTGACAAGCTTGCGTTTGCAATGGTGTTAAAGGAGCAACATGACGAGCAAGACAAAATAAATGTGGTTGTATTGCTGCAAGAAAAGAACGTCACAATACTGTGAATTCCGTTGCTGCACAAGATGTGTTCGAATTTTTTCTTGAAATATAACTGGTAAAAAAGTATACAGCAGCTAAAGTACGTTCTCTTTCACTAACGTACTTTGCGAAAATATATACTTGATAACACAAAATTAATAATGCTCTCAGTTTGTAAAGAACCCTCAATTAAAGAAAGCCGAAAATACACAAAGCACCCAGAATTTTAGAGATCGCGTTTTTTCAGCTCGAAAAACTAACTAGCAGCTACTGACCAAACAACAAGCAAGTTTCAAAAATGGCTAAACTGAATGCGTCAGCGTGGACTGAGCTATCGACGCTGCTAGAAGTCTGTTTATAACAGTATCGCTACTAGTTAGAAGCCATGACAAGTAGAAACTCCCTTTTTGCGGCTGCTGCAAGTCTCTATCACCAAAACCTTTAATTACATCCATTACATTTGCAACAACAGACCAAACCAATAAAAATAGACCATTTCGGTGGAAGTTCCGTCGTCTATAAGCGCGCTTTCTGTGGTAGTACGTGTGCTTGTCCGTGTCGTAACAAGAACTCGGTCGATTTTCATGTTTGCACATGCATGAGCGAATTCAGGTCAAGCAGAACTTTACACTTGCAGCGCGAGAAAATTTTACGCAACATTTTACCCTCCCCTGCATAAATTTTCACTTGCCGTTGATCGCAATGTGATGAAAACAAAANAGAGTATTTTTTGCTTTCAACGAGATACTCTTGGCTAGAAGCAAAATAGATTAAAATTTTTGCTACTCGAAAACGTGTTTTGAATTGAGACTGACACGGATTTAATACATGTTTGTATCGCAACTCATCAATCGTTTGTTTCAACATGTTGAGAACATAATTTTTCGAAACAGCATAATTACAAAGTGTTCATGTTAGAAAATTGCAGGGAAAATGACTTCATCAATCTTTTATTTAAATTGAGTTTTAAGACCAACCAAATATTTGGAGTTTATGCTGTTTTGGTCCGACCTGACGACCTCATCGCTGCAAACGCCTGACAGTATCTTCAGTTGTTTTCCAACTTAGCAAATGTTTTAAAAGGGTTGCGACAGATGCATAAAGTACGTCGTTCGCTAAGTTGAAAAGCTGTTTTTGCCGGTTTGGAGAAAGAGAGCCAGAAAGCAATTTCTGAACCCAGCAAGTTTTTCTGCATCAAATGGAATTGATTCAGCATAAGAAGCTACATTTTAGAGCTCCTTTGTCAATGGAATACATTAGCGAAAATCAGGTGCTACATGCGTTCTAAGGTAATGTACTGGCAGCCATAAAGAACGTGGTTGTTCAAACGTAAAAACTCNGGCGCTTCTAAGCTAGGCTGGGGTGATGACCTTGGCCGCATCGCAATGCTGACACGAGAGAGTGCACTCAAATTGCAAAGCATGCGAGACTGACTTTCCCACTTGGACTTTAAACACAAACGTCAAAATGCATAGGTGTGTGATAGGTGCACGATACAGTGTTTTCGAAGTTCATGCCATCTAAATCTGTCCAAGTGTCCACGCCTGTAGTCCAAAGGTATCCGCGAAACCTAGGAATGCAGCAGACTGTGCACATTTTGATTCTGAAATCCTTGAGCTAGCTGTACTTTGACACCAATTACGTCATTAATCAGCCACGGTTTCGTCGATGAGCGCAGAAGTTGTATCGCATTCATGCTTCTGAAAGCCACTGGGAAACGCGACGCCACTTCAGCCCTGTGCTTTGTTGACTACTGACCGGGTCAGGTGTCTGTGCGTCACGGTGATTGACTTCGCGCCAATTGCAGCACCACGTGGCTGATGAGAAGCAAGAAAAAGCTCGGGTCCGAGTTTCGCATTGCAGCAAGAAATCATACGTTTTACGTCAGAGACATTTTCCACAAAAAGCAAATTTTGTTTGGGTTTGCCTTGTGGTTGCGCCTGAGCAACCGTGCCGACTACACATGCTGCAAAGCGCTGCAAAAATATCGCTGAGAGTGGAAAATTACGAGCGCTTTCTTGCCAGTCATGAAAATGCATGAGAATCTAGCTTCCAAAAGAGCTTTTGAGATCTGCTACACAGCAGATGTCAATTCTGTTAACTGCTTTTTTTAGTTCAATAATGACCTCGCTATGGAGTTTTCGAGGTGGTTTTCTAATAAGAATGAGTGCTGTGTAATTGACGATAATAATTTATTGTAAACGATGCGCGATCGCCGCAGATTATACCTTTCACTGAAAAGAACAAAATTACAGCGTTTATGAGTCTTGGCATGTCGAGTAGCTCGAGAAAACGTATTNAGCAGAGCAGAAGCAAGGCCGTCTCAACACATGGTAATATGTCCGAAGCCCACAAGCACTGGGCCCCAAGTTGCTCGGCGTATGTTAACACTGCGCTTAATTTTATCAACCGTTGGCATTTTTCCTGTCTGATAATCAGACTGATATCTGAAAAAGTGTCAGAATGTGAAACGTTCACGACCATGTAATGTTTTCGTCAATAGCAACGTACTTTTGAAAAGGAGGAAAATCGCAAGGAGAGAACTTATGGAGACAACAGACTTACGGCAACGCCACTAATTGTAGCTAATCTCATTCATAGAGCGACGTGGTGTTAAATCCAATGCAGGCCGATTCACTTACTTGTTACGTCTGCCAATTAGCTGATCCAACGCCGCGGTCTAACTTACAGAAGCAGTAATGCTTAGGAGATCGGGTTGCTGATTGTAAATGGCCTTTTGGCTATTGACGAAAATACATTACGTAGTGCGAACGGCGTCGGGATCCTGTTAAATCTTCGCGAGATTGTATTGCGGCAAAAAACCAAAGGACTGCGGTTAAGTGGATTAAATGGCCGACCTGTATCAACAACGTTACCAACAAAACAGCGCCAAGCAAGCGCTGGGAGGACTTGAAGACATCCGAAAAACAACACAAAAGAGAACTTGGTTTGAGCAAAGAAACAGGGAACGGCTGCATTGTTTACCCAGCTCCGCCCGCGATGGACATTCTGTAGTGATCATTCGACTCAAAGCTTTGTCACGTCAACACGCTTCTGCAGACAAGAAGTTGGAAATGATTTGATGAAAAGATTGGACTAGCGCGCACCATTTTCGCCGCATCTCTGTTTCGCTAGACCCTTCGGGTACACGCACTCTCGCAATATTTTTGGCCACAGTCTACAGATGGAACTGCGCAGCTTATCTGAGCTTGGTTCGTCGTCTATCGCTGGAATGAAGTTCTCGATTCTTTTGACACAAGATTCAAGTTACGGAGAACTGGTGGCGTAGGTATCGGGCTGAAGTTACTATCGGGAACAAAAGGCATTAGTTGCTCAGATAAGTGCGGTTGATTGCTAAGTCAAGGGTCACACTCGTGTGTATCGCATAAGAGAATTTTATCGGGTCGACGTTGGACATTAACTTTTTATAAAACAGCATCAAGCCGGTAGTGCCACGAAGCGTTCCTCGCACTGGATGCCAAGGACTTGTTTTGGTTCGTCTCTTTCAAAAATGCGTTTCGCAACTCCCACCATCAAATGAAGCTGACATAAAGATCTGAATAATTTATTCATCTTATTTTTTCATACCTACATTCATAATATAATCATGCTTCAAAATTATTTCACTTTTTCCTCAAAACAAAAATAAAGATATGTAGTAATGCTTCATCGCAACTGCATTTTTTTCTTCTGAAAAAAGTACGTGACTGGATGTTTCGTTTTGATGTGTCGTCCCAGTCATGCATCAGCTGCTGACGTTTTACTGACGCCCGGTTGCATGGTGCTTGAACAGTTGGTTGGATTCGCGCCGGAGCTGCTCAAGTGGAACACAAATTTGCGAGCATCGACGAGATTTCGAAAGCGATTCGATCAAACGCCGCCGCATTTTGATCGAAAACATGTGAATCACAGTCGTTGAAAAGTCTGCGCCGTGCCTGTGTTGATGATGTCACTAAACGCAAAAAACAATCGGAATAGGAAGCGGCTTTCCAGCAAAATATTGCTGACCGATATGCGGATATTAGTAATGACCCACGGCATGATCAGTGTGACCTCATCAAAATAGGAATAAACAAAAGGTTGGAGAAAAATGTGCTCGGGATAATTAAATTTTATCGGTGAAACACTGAGCATGCAACTGACAACAGTACTTTTGCCGGTGTATGTCAAAAATGTCCATAATTCTTTATGAATTTTTTTTATTTCAGGCTGTTTCCCTTATACACTTAATCATCGTGCAACTGAACACTATCAAGCCTGTGTCATTCCTACCGATGTTAGTTTAACTTCCTTACAGGGTGCAAGTGACCGACAGCATTAGTCACCTTGATTCAATAGTTCGCTTTTTAAATGTATATAAAGACGACCAATGAAGTAAAGAACAAAGCTTAATACGAGGAGAAATACTTGCTGTTGTCGTAAATGTACGAGCTTCGTGATTTGTTGCGTTTGATGTTTGCGCTTTGCACTCATTTAATGTGACGCAATGCAAAAATTAAAGCTTTTCCTCGAAAAGCTCGAAATTCGCCACAGTTAAAACCGGACCGTCGCAGCGGTGCAACTTGAAATATTTACTGAAAAAGTTGAACTGGGAGACTTTCATCGATGGAAGATAATTCGGTTCCGATCGCCGGATAGACAGACAGCACATTCACCGTCCTTTGTTCTGGTAATCTGACGTCGTGGTGTGCCGGCGGAAATAAGGCGCAACATTGAATGGTGCATCATGGATGGCGAACCTTTAATTTTACGGCCAACCGGGTTAGAAAGGGAGTTGTGATTTAGGCGAGGGGACTACAATGCCGTTTGTTGACAAGCTGAATTCTCTTTTCTGTTTTCTTGACGCTTTGACATCCGCAAATGACGGAATGGTCTCAGTTCGATCCAAGTGACGGTGTTGCTATACGTGTGGAGAACGCCGATAGAGACAGTTACCTTGCCTTCCACCAACAAGGTGGTGGAAACATCAAGACTCCTGAGAACTGAAGATGATGGGCGTTCTGCAAGGATGGTGCAAAACGGGCGTTAGCCTCGCCTGAAAATTGGGACTAAGAACCAAAAATGTCTAGAAAATCTGAAACCAGCAGCTTATTTCTTATAATTGATTTAATTCTTGCAATTGCAGTTTATTTTCCGGTATGACCCTCACATTGCACAAGAGCCAGGTTCACTGTTCTGGTGTCATGCAGTGATGAGCTCGCCGTTCACTCATGTTCACTCATTTACTTGCAGACTGCAGAGGCAGATTGCGAAACTTGCGAGCAGATTGTTCTACTGTTGGTCTTCATTGTGTAGCATTAACATAGCCACGAATCTTCAAATGTTTACTTTAAGTTACGGTGGTAGGCGCTTTGCCGCATGTCGCTGCTGAACGCAAACATCTTGGCAGGTAATCCAGCGAGACAGCGACTGCTGACAGCGGTAAGGAGACGCGTATACCCAGAAATTCTAATAGAGGGGGGCAAACAACAACCGTGTCTCAACATTTAAAAGCATCATCAGTAAAACGTGCATTTATCTGGCGTTTTTTTCCCTTTAACAATTGTGCTCAGATTTAAGCGAAATTAAAAATTAAAAAAGTAAAAAGTCTGCTTTCGTTGAATTGACAAGTTTTGAAAGTTCGTTTTTCGTGAAGTTCCAAGCTTCGGCTGAACTTTGGGTCACAGTCACCATTTGCTCGTAAAACTTTCCTGCAAAAACGCATGTGAAGACCTTGATGTTATAAGTGCAAGATCTGCAGTATGCTTTCTGCAGCCAATATTATAGTTGAAAAAAAGGTCATCGTGGCCGCCATTGCGATTGCGCTTTTTACATTTACACGCTTCTGATGTACACCAACACACAGGGCCGTAACCAGCTGGTAGTTTCGGGGAGAGAAAAATGATGTAACTTGTTGCTGTATCTAACAACTAACCATGTTTTTAAAAAATTCGGAGGTGGGAAATTGCCCGGTTTCCCCTCCCTAGTTGCGGGCGAGTCGCGAATTTGCTCCAAGACACCGACTTCCTAAGTAGGCCTTCGACAAAGCTCGCGCATATAAGGCGTTGATCCTGTTATCGTTCGATTCTTGAGCGACCAATTGACATATGCAGCTGATAAATGTAAACGCTTGAGTCTCTCAACGCGTTTGAAAAACGTTTGGATTTTATGTCGTTTCAAAACGCTATGAAATTGCTATGCTTCGGCAGCATTTTTGTACACTACTTGCACTAAGGTTGCTTCCCAAATCCGATTAGGGTTTCTGCTAGCTATTTTGAGTTAACAATATATTTCACAAACAAGGTGAAGACAATATTGCAAATTGTGGAAAGTTACACTTGTCCTCTAAACAAACGTGCATATGTTTGATCCACTCAGTCTACGCGAAGTGTGAAAACGGTTGTGTATTTGAGAAAAAGAAGCCACAATCGGTTATCACCACAGCTCTGCAGTAAAATTATAAAAAACTTGTCGCCGCAGCTTAACACAACGGTTGACTGGTTGATTAGCCATTCTGCGTCTGTAGGGTAACCGCTTGAACTCTTCTTTCAAATCCATTAGTGTTTAAATAACAAAATAAAAACTTTACTCGCCGGCAATGTAATGTAAAATCATTGATGAAAGCGTTAAAGCTCCATATAATTGTGATTGGACCGTCACTACATGTTTAATCATTACAAATAAATATCTAGACAGCTATGTCCAGCCCAAATGGCTTACTGAGCCAAACATTATGTCACTATCTTAACCAGGGGCGCACATTGAATAACATTTTAATGAGGGTCGCACATTGAATGGCTTACTTTGAGTTTAACAAACTAAATTTGCTAAAGCTAATGTCCTGAAAGCGTTCGAATCCTAACTGTACTGGTAACAGACGTGATAAAGTGGCACCGAGGACCACCTGGAACAAAAATGTCAAATTCAAAATTGTCAAAATAAGGACAAGTTGTCAGTATGAAGGATACTTTTTCTACAGTGAAAACCTAAACTGGGCCGCACAAAACCTTCGACTTGGCCGCGGGTTGGACATAGCTGATCTAGAATGAATGCTATTGTTGCTAAACACTAACTGCGGTGTAATAAAGAACACTTTGAAACTGGTTGCTTCTGTGGCGTGGTGATTCGCCACATGCAACGTTGAATTCGTAGCAGCAATAGCAGAGTCTTCCTAGTTGAGTGGGGATACTCTACTGCTGTTACGCCGAGGGTCGTTGGTTCAACTCTCCATTCAGGTGGTTCACAGCGACGCAGCATTGTGGCTGCAACACGTCTTGGCTAATGTTTGAACTTCAAGGCATATAAAATGTACAGTATATCACCGCCATATTCACACGTTTGTTTTTAAAACTGTACAAAGAAAAATCTACGACGATATTCATTAAAGGCAGGGTTTCCCAACCTTTCTCTGAACATCTACTCCATCAGCATTTCGACAGATGAGCATGAAACCCTTAAATTTCTTATGACAAAAAGGCTGAGTAAAATAACAAAAATCCACTGATTCTTTAATAGAACTTTTAGATTTTTACAACTATAAAGGTATACTCCGCTTTTATGTCTCAAAGTTGCTATATTTAACGATGAGCCTGTAATGATTTTTGAAACTGATGTTCACTGATGTATCTATAAATATTTCCAAATAGATGAGGTATAAATATATTCGTCCCTTCTATTGCTAACCTTAAGTGTACCCTTTCATGGAGGCAAATGTACTCCTGGTCCTAGTGGTACGTGTGCCCCAGGCTGGGAACCCCGATTTAAGGCTACGGCTGACACTGCAGACAAGGATGAATTATATTTGTAGCACACCAGAAATACCACAGAGGAAATGGGCGGGGAGAAGGCGATTGCCTCCCCTTTGGCAACACGCCTGGCCGTAAGCCACGTAGTTTAATACTGTGTGAAAAGAAGCATAAGCGAATCTAAAGCAATGCTTCCACAAGTTTGAAAAATCCATTGTCAGTGTGAGACTGTAAGCGTGATCTGGTTAACCCAGTGGTTCTTAACCGGGAGCACGCCTCCCCAGGGGCGTAAGTAAATTTCCAGGGGGCGCGAGCTCTTACGCGATCCACAACATAAAAAGTTTTTGCAACTTATGTTTACAAGTTTTTGCAGCTTTTACAATTTATTTAAACTCGGGGGGCTTGAAACAAAAAATAATTACTTGAGCCAACTAGGCGTGGTAGACAAAAAGATTAAGAACCACTGGGTTAATCCAACTATGCTTATGCAGGCTTCTTTCACACAGCATAAAACTACGTCTTTGAAAAGAACTGCCCTGCTTTGAATCTCTGCAGACAACCTGCTGTGTAAACTAACATACTATACCTGGCTACTGATGGCAATGAAACGGACTTTTTGTGACTGTTGCCGTAACGTGGGGAATATTCGTTGTGGTGTGGAAAGGGTAAAGCGTTTTGTGAACGTCTACTTGCACTGCATCTTTAGCAACCTGAAGGGATAAGCAAAATGTCGAAGTTGCTCCCTGGACAAATTTCTGTGGACGCTCATGCCAAAATCGAGTAATTTCGTCGATATCAGTGTAAATAAAGACAACTGGGAAAATGTTTTATCTTGAGGATGACAGTACGAGCAAGTATAGTGGCATGAAACAGTTGCGCTTTATGTTTTCAGAATCATAACACTGTTTTTGTTTCCTTGTTTGTCAAAGATCTCGTCATTTTGAGCGAGCTACGAACAATGATAAAGGTCAATAAAATTCACTTTCGGTTCCAGGATCTTTTGCCTCAAGTTTCACATGAACCAGAAATATGTGGCTGAAATGAGAAAAAACGTTTGTGTTAGGAGTAGCAGCTTTTGAATTGTCAAAAAACAGTAAAAGTTTAGAAAAGCAGTTTCCTGATTTTAAGAAGTAACTAATACATATTAATCTTTTATTACAACGTTTTTGCTGCAGAGGAGCATTTCTGCAATCACCACTATGGGAAAAAGAATGTGAGCAGTTGTATCCGCTGGCAACACTATCGCTTCACAAAACTTGATCTATTTCTGGAGATCAATCTCGTTAATAACATCCCTGGGGACCAGCATTAACGCCAGCCGCTTGCCCAGTCACGTGCCGAGAGTGGATTTGAAATTAATGAGAGGTTGATGCTGTCGCAGTTGGATGCGCATCAGGGTACGATGGCTGCGATTGATCAGTGATCTATCAGCTCTGCTGTGCCAGTGTGTTCTGATGCCTTGCCACACAATACTGAAGTTTCTGTGACGTGGCGTTGCTGCCAACTGGAGTCTGGTATTACACCAAGACACAGACGCATTTTCTCAATCGTTCGATAATAAAATTAAATCCCAGCAGAAACTTGAGCACCCATAACTAAATGAAGAGCGTTTGCCAAGCTTGAAGGTCTGTTCGGATTTCCACCGAAAACTGATCACCTGCAAAAGCGGTTCTTCCACATTTTATTTTCGTGTTGTATCAGCAAAACAACTTTCGTGTGATTTTCATTATTGCTCACGGAGAAGTAGAGCAACTACGTTTTTGCACCCAAACGTTTATCGGATTTTTCCATCAGCGAGTAGAAATACTTCTCTTGGTCCATTTTTATTGCTAAATCCATCACTGCATTTTTAATCTAAGCGATAAAAAGAAATATGAAGTCCCGCAAAAATATCAAGTGTGAAAAGGAACTTGTAACCATTAAGCAGTTTTCTGTAGCACTTTTCTAATCTTTTAAACACAGCACTTTTTTGACGATCGTATAAGTTTATATTAACGTAACAAAATTTTATTACAAAATTAACGCCTAAAATTACACATGACGGTAGATTTGCAAAAACACTTGTAATTTTGTTGTACTGCAAATCATCCGATCAAATCTTTAGATTAGAGTTTGAGGATATTTGAACACATGAAGATAACCCCTAAATGACTAAGCCAAATACATGGAGTGGCTGGTGCACAGATGCTGGTCAGCAAGGTAACGCGCAGTCATGTCACATAATAATGAAAAGAAAAGTATGCAGATAGCTAGTGAACTAAAATGATCAAGAAAAACGATCTTTTTTTAAACTGCAAGAGCTGCCTTTTTCGCAGTGGCCATGCATGCTTTTTTTTATTGGCGACCACTTGAACTTAAAACTATTTTCTAAAAGTTGCAGCAGATTTATTATTCTTTAAATTTAAGACAAATTTTTTGGAGTTTTGAATATTGCGTAGATGCTGTTAGATTGTAACCACAATCATGCCATAATAGGACAAAAGTGTGCGGTGATAATTATGATTTTGATTTGCAAACTGGAACCATTGTATATTCGGTGTATCCAAGCTCTCAATTGACAAGACGTTTACCACATACCAAAAATGTGCCTTGTTGATACCTGAAGGACGCATTGCACCTTTTACATGAACTGGTTGTAGAACATGTATAAAAGTGTGAAAGTCAGGATCAGTACTGAGGAAAATATACTGTTTCCTAGGGAAAGGCGTTCACAGTGTTTGACAGATAGTGACCTCGCGCCAAATTTAGCATCTGTTCACACACCAGCTCATATCGTCAAGGTTAGATGATTACTGACGCGGAGAGTGTGGCTGAAAAACAGACCTGTTTTTGTTGCTGGCAGGTAGTACGTAAAGAGCCGTCTATTTGACGTAGCCCGAGGAAGCAATCAAATGACGCGCACGCGCAGATCCGATTGAGAATGAAATTGACTTAGACTGAGACAGGCGACAACCGCCCTGCTCTGATATTGTCATACGCCGTTATCTTCAGCCGAGTGCGTCACATCCTGATCAGGATCGACCGGTACGTTTCCGTAGCCACTGACAGGGCGGAAGAACACCACAGGATGGCCTTGTTCGATCGCCCAGGCGCAAGAAACCTGTTTGATTGCGCGGCAAAATAGTTTAGTAGTTCATTTGCATTTAAAGAACTTCGATGAAAATTGGAGATGGTAGCGAACAAATTTTGACAATATTTTAGGTTTCATGAATTCGCTATCTAATATCTGTCACAGTGCTTAATGTTTAGTAGAGTGATTTTTAAAAGAAAAATTGATCGTTCAACCCACTGCTAAAGCTTACCAATTTGTTTCGGCAATTGCGGAAAATGAAGGTTACGAAAAAATTAGTGTCATGTAAGAGTGGTTGCTGGTTTACGTCAAAGATCTTTATTTGGCTTCGTGAAACTAGGACAATCTTTTCTTACATCTACACAACACGCACATCACCAAAGCGAAGCTTACGTAACGCGAAAAACAGCCACACCGTTCAAGCCCTAAGTGAGGGCGACAAGAATCGCAGAGGCGATAAAATCTCAAAACACCTTTACAACCTTTGCAAGTTGCAAGTCACTCTTGCACGGCAGTTACCACCACAGTCCACCACCCACGTGCGCCGCGAAATAAATACAACGTTAAAAGAAAGCTGCGATTAAACGCAGACGTGAATCTTGGCTTGCTTTGGTCGCACGGGCCATTGTTGATTGTTGGAGGATGATACGTGTTTACCTTTTTCGTTCCAAGACACACCGGGTTTTACGCATTAGCTCGTTTCTGTCGTCAACTTCAAGTCGAACACGTTCGACGCGGGGAAAGTTGTCATTTGTATCGTGAATCAAGTCGCCGAAATGAGAATTAGCGCAAGTGTGACACAATTGTTTATTTATATCTCTACAACCTGGTTGTCAATTTTTTGTTTTGACTGAAGGTGTTGTCAAACACGAAACATGTGACGGTGCGACGCGCGACTTAAAAAAGCCGAAAATATCCATTCATATGACCATGAAACAAAAAAACAGTTAAAGCAGCATCAGTGAAACGGAGTGGAAATATTTGAGTTTAGTAGACAAAAGACTTTTTCTGATGCTTCTGCTTTGATTCATTAACCACTCTATTTAATCGAATGACGACAAACTGAAAAAAACCCGAGTATACGCTGATTGCGTGTTTTTCCGTTTAAACCCTTCAGCGCACAGCGAGCGACCAAACGCTAGTTCCTGGAAAAGCGGCGTGTTTGTCCAAAACCCCGATGTGAGCAAGTTTCCCGGAAAGTGACAAAGCAAAAGAAATATTTGAGCTGCCAATGAAAATCGTCAGCCTCGAATACGCACAATGTTTCCAAAAGCAAATAATACCTGGTCGTTTACGTAATAGGTCAAAGGGGTTGAATTCGTAGCTGCAAATATTTTTTATTCAAACAGTTGGCGTAAATTACTGTGCAACGGAGCGATATCCAGCAGTAAAGGATTGTGCTAAAACTGAAGATTAAATCATTTCTCAACTGTAGCATGTTGATACGAAATTCATATTCCACGCCCCGATTGGGGTTCTTCTTTTGAGCCAGTTGTTCACACCACTGCTTGGGCGCACTAGATCTCGGGACAGATGTTGAGCAGCCATTCGGTTGTCTCATCGTCCAGAACCGTCAGGCCATGCAGTCCATGGGGAGGTTGATGGATTGGTTGGGGTTAATTCCATGCGAAACGTGCATATTGAGATTTTCTCATTTTATATTTCGACATTGCAACTTTGTTTGCGGTTATCAGAACTAGAGGACCATGTGTAAAATGGAAAGAAAAAAATTGTCAACAAACAATCAGCAGCATTTCCCCCACTAAGCGAAATACAGTAATTCCATCCATGAGGTCTGCATGCCAGTTTCTGGCAACATTTGTCATTTGTTGTTTGCGTTTGGGTGTACCACAACAAAAAAAACAAAAGCTAAATTTATCTCAGTTGGAAGCCAAGAGGGAGATTCAACAAAAGCAAAAGGCAAATCAATTCTTATCTTCCTTACCTTCGTCGAACGCAGGTGCAACAACTTTCCTTCCCTTGTCAGATTAAAACCACTAAAAAGGCACTATCAGCTGATCTCCGGATTTTCGTGCTCCGGGCACGTTTTGCCGCATTACCTTGGCAACAAGTCAAGTGCAAACAACTTGCGGTGCGACGATCGCAAACAATTCCACGAAAAAACGTGCCAGATAAGTNGGGAGATTGTGGTCGGTGCCAAAGCAGCCANGAGTGAAATTGCGAGCAGCGAATGCGTCAAGCCAGATAAAGTTTAGTTGCCCGATGCACTCCTTAGCCTNCCTGACAAATTTTGGACCCAGCAAAGAATTCGCTGACACCACAATATTTTCCAAACATCTGCGGGNAGTACAAGTTCCACNTGCGTCGTGAAGTTGTGTCAATGAAAAAATGTTTTGNAAGTTGTCGTACGAAAGCTGTTAAAGCACTGGTGGCACAAAACGGTGTCAGCCAAAAAAAAACATTCTTCGCAGTTGCTTACCAGAAATCCCCGGTATTTACCGAGTGTCTAATCTGTTGTTCAATCAATACTGTCATGTTTGAGGTGTTTGAAACGTAACCTGGTTGTTACCGTTTTCGTGACGTGGTACGTCTGTCAAGGCCGGCAATACTTTTGGTTGCTAGACAGGCAATGACATCTGCATGACACCCAATATAGCCTATAAGTTTACGATGAGTTTTTTAAGGAATATGAGATTCTGTGAAGGAAAATAGCTTAAGTTCGTATTTGTAAATGCACATGACCAGCCCACCTTTGCATTTTGTACGTTACGGGAAGAGGTTCAAATTATAGGTTAAACTCGATTGCGGGATAGCGTAACGACGGCCTCGTGGCTAATTACCACCACTGGTCACGCGTCAATCGCCTGTTAAGAAGTTCTCAAGGAAGGGCTTACTCTATTCGAGAAACAAACCTATATTTGAAATATTGTCTCACAAACCGTAGAGCCGCTCGTCGTTTGCAACTGCGATTGTGACGTGTTCGACGCGACGAACCAACTCGCGGTGGCATTTACGACAGCGCGATTTCTAACACGAGTGAGGTGCGGCGATAAAATCGAAGACAAATAAATTGCGGGCTCACCTTTCGTCGACCTCGGGCAATGCGAACGAACGTGGGTGACAAGCCGCGACTTTGCCTAAACGGTAGCGAGAAACAGCAATTCCATGGCGACCGCAACAGGCTGGTGATAATTTGCTGGAAACGCGCCTGGAGATGCTGTTTCCGAACGAAACACTTGCGTTTCAAATTACCATCCAGGCAGATCGCTTATGCCTTCAGTCATGAGAGGCATGTCATGATAGCAGAAGTCTCGACACAATTGTGTTCACTTGTAAGGTCTTTGCCTGGTCAGTGACAAAGCTGCTGGCAACTTTGGGTTCCGACGATGTGGTTTTCAGCTTTCCGTAGCAAAACCTTCTCTGTTTTGCGCATCAACTCTGGAATTGCTTTCACTGGTCTCTATCAGGCAATTCCTTTGCGCCTGGATCTCCACAAAACTAGACCACAGGCCTAGGCGCAAATCTACGGTTGAATAAAGCGATATATGCTGTAAACATGTGGGCAACGCACGGTTGATGGGATCCGGTGCAAGGTCAAAAAACCCAAGTGAACGAACGTAACGGCAAAGACTGTCACGTGGCTGCGACGATGCACGACAGGAAAAACCTTGTTGCATATACGTGTGACTCAACGATGACCAATCTAAGATTGTAGATATAGGATTATTACCATGTTACAAATTGAACGTATACTATACAACTTTAATGGAAGCAGATGTTTTGACAGAGAAGTAGCAATATGCAACCATTATAAAAACTTTAAACTGCAGTAATGCACAGTACTTGTCAGTTGTCACAGCTTCGAGGGACTCACAAGATGCTCGTGATCCTTTGAGAGACCGACAATGGAGCAGCGTGAGCATTCGCTGTGGTTCATTCCAAAAACTTCCAATTTTATTAGAAATTCTACCCTTAATTTTTGGACAGTTGATTGTCACTAAGTTGCGCACACTTGCGTGCTTTCGTTTCGAAATATATTTATCGATTGTTTGCATGTTTACGATATAATTTGAAACTGTTTTAGGTGTCAAAATGGCTTCCGAAATGATTACGAAGCTGTTGGGTACGTTTTATATCAACGCTTGCTGAGGCTAAGTGGCAAATTGCACTGTGCTTTACTGCTAGTGCTTTACTCGTAAATTTATAAAATGAAGGCATAAAGTTGGTCAGAATACCTTGGTTATTTCTAACATTTCATTAATTTATCGAAAATGGCGGAGAAACAACAAAACCATTGTCTGAATCTTGCAAGGTTTGTGGCTGTGCTAAAGTCACGATTGACAACTTTCCAGAAATATTGAACCTCATCCCTAAAATC
>JGI24159J19872_10004150_pt1 | contig 18386 bp, 13 predicted proteins | sample Ectturendosymbi4_FD_19872 | JGI IMG/M metagenome (IMG submission 19872) | reverse complement strand
CATTACGAATTGTTTGTTTCTTTCCGTTCTCTTAATTTCGGTTGCAAAATAAGCAGAATCAACCCGCTTCTTGTTCTTATTTCATCAAAATTACCTGAAATAACAAATATTATACACAAATTGCTGTGAGTGTTGCAGACTATTCCAAACGACTATTGAAAACTGTAAGGTTCCGCATTTGAAGAGCACCGATCTAAACCTCATCGAAGTGACTACCCTCACTTGCTGCAACATGCAGGTCAAACAACACTACGCTGGCTACTGCCACCAGTAATTGTGCTGTAGCAAAACAAACATAACCAACAATGAGAATGAGTATTATGTCGTCACGTGAACTGTTTATCTCGAGACCTCGATGTACCTGCGCCGACGGTGACTACGTCATCAGATCGTTGTTATATGCCACATTGCGTGTTGGATCCGTAGCGGTGCTGTACTAAAGTTTGATCAGTTGTATCACTCGTGCTTCTTCTAACTAAACTAAACCAAGATTAGACTTGTTTCCTCGTAAATGTACTTATGCGAAAGTGATTGATACACGCAATATGGCCCTGTGAAGCATTGGGTTCAATGCAAATCAATATCGCATACCCCCCCACCAAATTAGCCTGTGTCCGCTACTGCTAACCGGTGACGGTTGTCCTGTGCTATTTTCTTTTTCTATTTCAAAATTAAAAAACGTACTCTTATACGCCAGAAATTTAGTAGATATGACTTGGAAGAATTAACCTTTCTAATACTGTTCATTGAATAATATTTTATTAGCAGGTGCATCATCTTTTATGCTTGCACGTAAACTTCTCAAAACTTTATTAGAAGTGTAAAAACTGGAGGTTTCCGCGTTGTAATCACTTCACTTTGGAATACCAAACACCATGGTAAAGTCCCGCTATTTCGTCAAAGTAAAGGATTTCGAAGGTCTACCAAAACTTTCAGATTTCAAGCTTGTGGAAAGCGATATTGATGAAAATCTTGAAGACGGAGGTAAAGCATCTTGATCTCTATTTTTTCAAGTCACTGAGCCTCAGTGCGATAGACACAAGTCGCTATCCATTGTGTTTGGCGTGCAACTACTTAGCAGAATTGGACTTCTTCATGACATTTGTTTGCATTCAATTCCTCACAACACCAGGTAACTGCAAGTTTGCTATCAAACTTGGGTTTTGAGATGAACAACAGCAGATTGTTGCAGGACGCTTAACCAGTTATCTACCGGCAACAGTTTTGGGTGTCAAAGCATCCTGGGGTTGCACATTGAAGAAATCTGCTTGACGTTTGCACCGATCAAAACGTAAATCACACATAGCAATGCTGTCAAGATCTTTGATTTTTTCTTTATATTTTTCAGAGATTTTAACTGAAGCCTTGTGTTTCAGCGTTGATCCCTACATTCGGTGAGTATATGAATCCTTCAACGGCTTCCAAGTTAAGATTTTGCTAGGTTACTGTTTGGCGAAGGATCGCTATGAATGAGCGCAAACAACCTCGTGAACCAATGTACTTAGCAAACTAACGCTTGTATTGTACGTCCCGAAAAGGTTTCCACCAAAATCGACTTTTCTATTGTAAACAATGAAACCAATCCGATGAATTTGGATCGTATGCTAAGTAAACTGGAAGTATGGAGATGAACCTGCTATCACAAATAAAAGGCAACTTACATTTCCTTGTCATTTCAATTTTCAGTTCGATTCAACATAACCAGATACCTTAATAATAGGTTACTGACTTTGGTACTACTTACCTGCATTAAACAGGTGCAACTTGTGTCACTGAACGTGTTTTGCGAAATTATTTGGCTGGTTTTAATGAACCTCAGCCTTCTGATTCCCAGCAACTTTAAGCTTCAGCAAGCAATGATGTGCACCAGACTATTTTCATCACTAAAAAATTAGATTCTGTTTGACTAAGAGGTGACGGATGCCTGGTCAGTAGGCGAAATATATACACAATGAACATTATTGCGGTTTTGTTTTGAGGAAGATATTAGGTACCCGGTATTGACGTGTAGGGATCCGATTTCTCTCATTCTAAGGACCCGGTTTTCTCTGATTCGAGGGACCCGATTTCTCTCATTCTAGGGACCCAATGATAATTTTCTCCGATTCTAGGGACCCAATTTTCAATCCTAGGGTCCCGAATCGGGCCCCTCAAACACCTTAAAAAACTGATTATAGTGTCTTGCTCGACGGTCGGCAACCTGCGGCTCCGCAACCGCTTTAGCTCTTCTGCAGTCGGTCTGTGGAGTTGGCCAAACTTTGTAATTTGAATTTGCGTTTGATTGTTATTACAGTTAAGTTGATTACTGTTTAGCCTGTGCCACTATGAAGTCGCATGAACAATAAAACAGTGTCAACGTTTTGCGGCTCCTCACCGGTCATATCTGCGGGAAGGCAGGATGGCTCTTTTGTTAAACAAGGTTGCCGATCCCTGGTCTAACTCATTGTTGCGAAAGTATTCCTTGCGATAGATATCATCAACAACTACGTGGTTGGTCATTGTTATACCCTGAATGGAGTTGGCCTTTGGGTGTAGTTAGATGAAGGTTAAAGTCTCGTGTACGACAATCGTATCCTACACTACTTTAAAATAAGAATTGACCAAGGATTTTTTCTCATCGCAGTTATTGTTTGGATTATAAGCTCAAGGACATAACGATAGTGATCTCGTTGCCGACGCGATGTTGTGTCATATCTTGGTAACTAAATTTCTGATGCGGGCCATACCTGCATGGTCAGGGCAGGCCCATCGCCAGGATTTTGCCGCAGGGGTGGCCAAAAACCATAATCTTGAAAAACAATACTGGATGTATGCAGCAACCAGGAGGTCAGACATGAAATGCGGGAGCTGGGTACCACTGACCCCCTTGCTGGCGACGACCCTGGTCTCGGGAAACCTTCAAATACCAAACGAATCGGAAAATGAAGGGTGTTATGCAACCCTAAATTTGATTACTTTTTCCTGGGACACGTGATCTACGTTATTTCCGGTCCAGCTACTTTTGACTTCCCGACGCCCATTTTTAATGAGTTTCACAACAAAATCGTATCTTCGCAGCGAAACACACATAGCACACAAACTTTATACACTGTACCCCAAACAACCGTCTTTTCAGAAGGGTATTTTTAGTTGCGTGTAGAAAACGTCATGAGCGTTGTAGATCCCTTTTTTCTTCATACCAAGTCTTGGTGTAGGTCTACTCTTCAAAAAATTTATTTCCGATGTTGTATCTGCCGCAAAACGTTTTGCACTTCAAATCAAATTAAAATTTTAGGGTAGTGAGGTGCACTAAATTTCCTACACATTCTATTCATAGGCTTTCAAGAGCATTTTTGTAAATTAACTCTGGAACCATTCCCTTTATCTCTGAAAATCAGGAAAAGTCATGGAAACACAAATTTCTAACATTTTTCCATTTATTTAAAATCAACAAAAAACAAACCTCAGAGTTGTGAAATTTCCTTTATTCCTGACCAAGGTTTGTTCACGCGGGACGCGCTTGGCCCAGGGGCTGTAGGTTCCGTACCCCTGTCTTTGACCGTTAAAAGAAACCCAACTGATATCTGCAAAAGCAGCGAATACTTACAATATTATTTTTGGGACATTGTGAATACCTGCATAAAACGTGCGTTGATTACTCAAAGTTATAACAAAAAATCAAGCTTCTCGATGCTTTTTTCTCTTTAAAATGTAAAATGATGTAGTGCTTTTTGTTATTTATTCAGGTCATTTCAAAGCGTTGATTAAAATGACTCTCGGTAAAGTTTGCTATTCGGTATTTAATACAAGAGAGCACAATGTGAAAGTAGTTTCAAGCAATCTTCGTGCATTTGAAGCCATTGTTTTCAAAAAACTGTTTTAAGTTTAAAAACAAATACTTGTTGTTTTTTCAGAGTGTATCCATTTCCCCTAAACATCCCAGTAATCAGCTTCCAGACAGCAAAGTGAGTTCACCATTACAATTTTGTGTAATTGTTGAAATGCAATCTTTTATTCATAATTCGCGTAATCATGTGAAACTCGAATTTTTGCTGATTCTGTTATTGACTTTGATTCTTTTTACACCTGAAAAATCAGAAATGCTTAAGGGGAATATTTTGGTACGGTTTTAAGATAGAGTTCAAGGAGAACGTGTGCGTGAAATTGGAGTGAATGTTTGCAACTGGTTTTAAATCAGATGCCACAAAGCAAAGTTTTAGCATCAGCCAAAGGGCAACTGGAATGCTATACTGTGTGTAAACAAAAATCTCATTATGGTTTGCACGTTTTCTAAACGCCCAATTCGTTGTCGACTTACACACATGTAAAAATCAGTAACATTTCATCATTTTTTCTTGCAAAATAGCGCGAAAACTCCGCTTGTATGTTGATTTTCTGGATTGTCCTTTATGGGACATGTACGGTAGCACTTGCAATTCCTTGATAATCCAGTCACTTACCTTTACGTTTTTAAGCTAAATCAAACTACCTTTGACTGAATGTGGAGAGAAACCACTTGAGTGCTAACACGTGAAAGTACTGATGGGAAAACTGCCCTATAAAGTGTAAGTTTAAAAAAATCAATTCTGTTGATTAGACAACACACAGGCTTTTCGTAAAAACGCAAATGTACAGTATAAGCCAAAATAGCATATGTAAAGCCAAAATAGCTACACTCACAACAATTCGTACTTGTCATCTAATCTCAAATTTGGAAGAGGCTTGTCAACTTGCTGAGGCAAACTCAACTGGACAAAATTATGACGAACACTTCAGGGTACTTTATCGAAACGTAGGTTAGAAATAGATAAGTGTTGCTACTGATATATGCTCGATTGAGCATACGAATATCTCTCATAAAAAGCTCTTGGTAAAAAATCGTGATTATTCACGGAAAAGAAATGATAAAATCAAGTTATGCAAAGAACGGCTATAAGTCACAAATTTGTTTAATTGCCTATGGAAAGAACGATTCAGCACGAAAACGCGCAGGACGCACTCACTTAAACTAATTTTGCTTAAGTTATAATGATTTTAGAGATAAATATTCAAGAGTAGATTTGATTTACTTTGAAAGTCTATTAGCCCTCACAAAATACACGTTTTTTATTTTTAGAGTCCTGGAAAGTAAAAATGACAAGTATCCCAAGGGAAGCACCGTTTTGCTTCACGGAGGATGGCAAACGGTCAGGAAAAGCAAAAGTGACATTATCTGGTATCGTTGTGACAATATTCTTCCTTCAGGAAAGCCAATCACTGTTACTCTTGGGGCACTAGGCATGCCTGGGTAAGTTTGAAGATTTGCGATAGCGCATACGCTAGCGAAGACAACTGCGCGACGCATGTTCGCTTGTATATGCGTGCTCTTTCGCGGTTATCCATTCTCACACAGAACCATCTGGGCAATGTCGATTGAGCAATGACGCGTAAAGCGGTTATTGTTACGGATAACTGTGCAAGCACCAAGCAAGACGAACTTTTGCGTTCTTCTTATGATGCGGGGTTTTCCAGCTGAAGGTAGCTAGTTTTGTAGCAACTAGCAATCAAACAAGACTTCCCTGCTTCAATAAAAGTTTCAAAAGAAATTGTACCATTTCAACGGGCACGAGTTAGGATTCCTAGCTTAGTAGTGCGATGTAAAAAATGCTTCAATTAGACTTCCCGTGTCCGAGTCGGATAAAAGAATCCGACTTCAACTCATGGTGTTTTTAGGAATCCGACTCCACCCCAAATCCTCTGACTCCATCCAAAATCCTCCTTGCAACTCCGACTCCTTGCAACTCCGACCCCGCAACCCTGCTTGTCAGTGCAAAATCAGGTCCACTGCTATCCCAAGAGAAATACTGTACTGCACAGTTACATAGCCAAGTCTTGACCGGTCGGGCAAGCAGTTTCCCAGGTTGAACGTGATTCATGGGGGTCGAATGAGCTTTCTGTCTCACTTCCCCGCTAACAACATGCTTGCTCGAGCATCAATATGTCATATCTGCTTTGCCCAAAATGGGTATAGTTGCATTTCGCACAGCTTCTTGTGGGCACCGCAGATGTGGATGCCCAGTTAGGCATTTCCCAGATGTGGCGGCCTGGAGATGGCGCCACACGTAAATAAGGTCGTAACCGGTAGATAGCGCCCAATGTAATAAGTCACTGTGATAGACGCCACAACCGAAAGATCGAAATTCACTTATCCCTATACAAATGTGCAACCTTAGAGTGAACATTGGTATAGAGTGAACTCAGTAGTAGATCTCTATTGTTGTTGGTTGCTTTCTTCAGAATAAAAATATTTTTGTTGTGCTTGACTCAGTAGTTCAAGACGATGCAGATCACTGTGACACAGACCTGACCAGAATTTGGTTCTTGGTCACAAGGATGGTTGAGTTACTTGGTTCTCCAAGAATCACTGAAGCACGTCACGCATTGAGCGTAAGCAATATAAAAATCTAAAAAGACACAATAGTCTTCCCCGAATACCGATGCATATTTGTGGTTCTTAAGCTGGTTTATGAGACATACATGATGGAAATTATCACAAAGCAAGTAGATTTTGCGTCTAAAAACGAATTCACTTTAAAAAATGTTCCGATGATCATATTTCTTACCACTTGAGATTTCGCGAGATAAGAAAACGAAACTTATTGCATATGTCTAAATCGCTTCCTGCTTACAAAAAGCAAGCTTATCAAATTTAAAAACTCTGGAATAGCTTTACAGCAAACTTTGCAAAAGGCTTTGGTCTGCATTGCCAGCTCATGTTGACACCATATTCTTAATGGAAAGAATCCTGCTGTGGCAATCCCTGTATAGGAAAAGAATCAATCTGTTGTTTTATCCTTCATCGTCCTGGTAAATTCGGATGCAAGCTAGTTAGGCGCGCTTAGATCAAACAGACACAAAGTTTGATGTTGGTAGTTAGTAACCCTTGAAGATATGATACATCTTTCCAGCTAGACGATTAAGAGCGCTATTTCTACAGGTCGTTGAAATACGATCTTGCAACTCATTGCTTAGGTTTTACGTACTTAGCAGAAATTAAATGGTTTAACATGAGATCGTCCATTGAATGCAACTGGCTGTAACTTGCGATGCCGTAAATCAAAACTTATGTATTTACTGCACACATCTGCCATGGATTTCCATTTTTGCAAAGATTGCGCACTCATCGCACACACACAATTTGCAATAATTTGAAACCCTCAAATTTGCAGATATTAAGACATCTAATCTACAGTAGCATTTTTCCACGGCGTTCATCTTCTTATTGCAACATTCATCCAACGCAAGTCTGCAAACCTTTACGAAATCTTGTTTTATTTGCAGATTGACAGCATATTTTGGATTATTGGAAATTTGCCAACCAAAAGAAGGAGAAACAGTTTTTGTCAACGGCTGTGCTGGGGCAGTGGGCAACTTAGTGGGTCAAATTGCCAAGTTGAAGGTGATGGGTGTACATTGAGGAACGATTTAAAGACGTGAAGTTCAATTTACTTCGCCAAACAATGGAAGGAAATGCATATTACATTTATAAACAGTAGTAGATAGAAGTTATACAAGCATAAAGTTTGTGGTAGTGCTGTAAAACAGAAATGTTTTGCTTTTTCTCCTGTCAGGTCGTAAAATGTGTCAGTATTTAGAACAATGACTTGGAATTGGAAACCTATTTTGCACCAATACAGACAAGTTTCACGAGTTTTCGTTAACCCGCAGTTTTCGCTAACCTGTTAACCCCACGTTGAGGCAGGAACACTGATCACTACATGTGGCAATTGTAGACATCTCAAAACACCCAACTGCCGTAAAATCATGAATGATGTATTTGCAGTGGCCGTGACTTTGTCTAAAAGGTCCTTATGGTGTATCCATAACATTCAAGACGCTGTGACTGCCACCAGAACTGGATATTGCTTTTATATTCTAACACCGAAGTGTACTTCAGCTGACAGGCAGGGGCGGATCCAGCCAGTAAGGTTGCGGAGGACGATTTCAGCAATATTTGGTAGTCACGTCTAATTACGGGTTCACTAATGTAAGAGAGATGAAGTATACTTCAGAACACCGCTGTGACAAAACATCGGACGACAAAATGGCCTTATATAGCAATAGCAAATACTGTTTTCCGGATTGTACAAAATCATGGTGAATAAAGTTACTTATGTAGGTTTAAGGGAGACGATCGCCCCCCTCTAAATCCGCCCCTGCTGACAGGTCACGTGAAAGAATGCGTAACTTACTGTAGGTCACGACCCTAAGCGATGAAGGTCGATTCGCCGGCCTGAGTAACTTGCTCTTGGCGCTTCGCTGCAAAATTGTTGAGCCTACCTACGAACTAACTAAGCAACACTTTAGGCTGTGCCACGAATCCCTCCAGCAAACGATGGAGATAGAAAAGGAAAAATAATTAAAATCCCTGGCTTTGACTCCGTGTGATTGTTTTCTTGCAATTTCACAAACAGGGCTGCACTGTGGTTGGCTGCTGCGGTTCAGACAGCAAAGTGGAATTTGCGAAGTCGATCGGATTTGACGTCGTGTTTAACTACAAGAAAGTGACCTCATGGAAAGACGAGATTGCCAAAGCTGCACCGAAAGGGATTGATTGTTTCTTTGATAACGTAAGCTTTTAAGACATTGGGTTGGCCTTTTGCTTCAAAAACCATGATCAAACATGGTTTTTGAATGAACTTCAATTACAAAAATCATTGTTGCACAGAAAAGAATGAGAATCCTTGTTGGAAAATTTTGTCCACTGTTCACCGTTATGTTGGCCCGTTTATCGTGAGCTTGTGACCTTTGTTGGCTGTTCCTCATATGTTAGTTGACGCGACGAAGAGCATATTCAGGCTCCGGCTTGCCGCTGATTGTCGTTAAGTCAAATAAAGTAAATAAATAAACCAACAAATAAAGAATGAAAAGCCACAAGTTATCGCAAATAGTTGGGTTTGGAGATAATCAAACACAAATTTTCAACATGCAATAAAACACCCCCTACTCATAGGCATGCCTGAGTCTGCTGAATCATGCAAATGGAGCCAGGATATCTGCAAAGTAGTCAAAATTACTGTAAATGTTGTTTATCACATTCCTTAGTAGGAAATTACAACAAGTGTGAACAGAGCGCATCGCCAAAAATTGTAATGAAATTTTAGAGTTTGAATGAAATCTGCCCTTAAGTTTAGAATTGCAACCCTAACTGTTAAGAAACTGTTAGTAGTTATACAGTAAAAATTCAAGCAATGTGAATTTGACCAGTTCACGTGACACCAGCACAAGGGTAATTTCAAGCGAAGTCCAAACAGTGTAAACGACAACTGCGGCTTGTCATCCTGTGTCGTGTCACTGCCAGAGAAACTTAAAAGACCAAACCTCCCTGGTAGTCTCCAGCCTTTGAACTTTAGTTTTGCATTGCAAATCGATCAGTCGTGCTTGTTGGCCTCGGTAAAACTCATACGCTTGCAACGAGATGAGTTATAGAACTTGATTGTTGTTGCATACAAACACGCATTGCAAAAATCGCAGGACAAACGTGAAGATGCAAACTCTGCGAAACCGCGTCAACTTGACATCTGCCTGTAACGTGGAACAAAGTGAGCGTTTTAGTTAACTCTAAGGAAAGTTTGTCATGGTTCTGTTTTGACACAGGTTGGTGGCCAGCCATCATCCGATGTGTTATACGCAATGAACACTGGAGGAAGAATTGCCGTTTGTGGTTCGATTTCTTCATACAACTCTGCAAAACGTCCTGAAGGTACATGAAATTTTAGATGGAGTGTTATTTCAGATATTTTTTGTTCTTGTTCGGATTGTAGATACCTGGCTTTGCCAAAGGGCTATTTTCAAAGCAACTTTGTCTCGCACAATTAATTTTCATCGATTGAAATGAATATGGTTTGGGCATGCCGTGATTCCTGTGGACCATACTTACAATTATTAGAAGAGAAGCGTCCGGAAGTTTGCTTTTGCTCACTACATAACTTTCAGTAATAAAAGTTCTTTAATACCTAAACTCCTTAGATACGGTGCTGCGTAGCGGTGTTTGACTATTACACTCCCCATTTCCTGTATTTTACAAACTTTCATTGTCGAAATATAGGCAGTTTACTTTTTTTGTATATACATCCGAGTCTCTCACAAATACCTAAGACGTTTGGTGACTTGAAACAAGAGCGCTCACGGACTCTTACTGGAGTGTTGCGCAGTGATTTTTGAATGGTTTACGTTTAAACCGAAAAATCAAGATATGTGACTTTGAAAATATTTGTTTTTGTGCTTCAGCTGAGATTATCCAACCCGCTCTAGTTTTCAAGCAGTTGAAAATGCAAGGATTTGTTGTCCATCAGTTCATGGCCAAGTTTGAGCAAGGTGTATCGGAAATGACTAAATGGATAGCTGAGGTAAGTAGAATCAACCTCTCAGTGGCGTAGCAAGGGGGCCTGGGGGCTCACGGCCCCGGGCGGCACCTTCTGGGGGTCGGCATTTTGTTGATAAAAAATAATTTTTGGACAGAGCGTTAAAGGTTTTAACTCTTCTTTCTTATTTTTTAATAAAGTTTTTAATGTTCTAATTCTTTTCAATTCTTGTCTTAAGAACCCCCAGACTGGTAGGCCAGCCTTAAAAACATGACATGGTTGTGGAGTCATCAAGTTGAGAAATGTTTACTCTAAAGTCTGGGTCAAATCCAATGTGCTAACGTGCCACAGTGTTTGTCTTCAAATCAGGTTTTTTTAACACACTTACTTGGAGGACAATTGTGCCCCAGTCCCTAGACCTTCCCCTCCAGCCAAAGTTATTTTCCCCATCCCAGTCAAAAGTCCTTTGAACAAAGGAAAGAGATTGGTAAACATAGACTGGCAAACATTACTGCACCGGTAGTTCGCGGTTTTATTGCCCCATCTCTCAAAATCTTGCAAAAAAGATCTTGCACGAAATCACGGTAAATATTCAAGGCTAGCTTAAATCCTTTTTCTCCTATCGTTGGTTTCTTATCAACGTCCCAACGGTACATCATAACATCACCTGACACGTAGGCAATGGCGATGAACATTTCGTTAGGGCGACGATAGGTCAGTGGTTGAGTGTCCGCCTCTCAGTTGGAAGATTGAGTGATTTAATCCACGGCCACGGAGTGAATCACCATAGCGCTACTTGGGCAAGAGCGTTCACCTACACTGCCCAGGCAAAAAGCGTATTCTAGGCGTTGACATGCCGCAAATTGCCATCACCAAAATTATATAAACGCATTTCTAGTAACATCTCATGCTATTTTTAATGTTAATTGGGACAGTTTCAAGAAGTGCCATAAGCTGTAGCCTGTAGTTGTAGGTGGACTTATCAACATCAAATCTTGGCGATTGAAGTGAAGAATTCTGCAAATGTAACTTTGCTCATTTTCAATACGCTGCTGTTTTTCTGCATGACGTAATGTTGTCGGAAAATGACGTTCTTGAAGCGGGGTAGTGTAGTTGATGTGTTTTGCGTGGGAAACTTAGAGCTGAGATTGTCGGTTTGACCTGAAATTACAATGAATCAGAACCAGCCGATGGGCAACGTGGATTTCGTAGATCTCTCCTTTGTTCAATGGTATACCTAATATTTGCAGTCATAGCAGGCGTCATATGACGAAGAAAAGCTTAGAAAAGGTATTGCTATCATTTTGATGAATTTGAGGCAAAAACCTCAGTCTGAAACCCTGACGCAAATGAGATATGATCATAGGCATAGCCAGGGGGGCCACGGTCCCTCCCACAAATTTTTAGCATATTTAGTTATTTTGTGCTTTGAGAAGTGGCGTCCCAAACAAAAACACCGTTTCCCACCAAAGGCAAACATTTTGCTCCCCCAAAAAAATTTGGGCTGGCTACGCCACGGGATATGGCTGTGGCGAAGGCTTTTAATAAAAGGGACGTTAATCGTAACAGTAACACAACATGGCAATGGCTGTGCTGAATAAAGTTGTTCAACGCAATTAACGTCGAATGTGAGACGTTGTAATCACTGCTGAGCATTGAAAAGGTCTATGTCCCACCTGGCAAGGTTTGGGAATCCACAGTTTTCGAAATAGACGTCTGTTGGTAACGAACGAAGTAAAGGAACAACTATGCAGGTGTAAGTGGAAAAAAACAACAACAGCTGGACCAAGTGTAGAGGTCACGATGAAGGCTGCAAGTCAGCGCTTCTCAACCAGAGCCAGTTTTAATCCTATTTGACATATTTTATCAAAATGGGTGCCGCACCTATAGAGGGCCCTACGCAAGTGCGGACAGAGTTAATGTTTGAAGCCTTTTATGTTTTCTAAAAGAACTAAATCCGTACTGAAACGTGAAGTTAACAATGAAATATTCTTCACATAACTGAGACCATATTATAAAATTAATTATTATTATAGCCTGCTATATGCAGTATATATACTTTGTTTCAGTTAAAGACGGGGGTACTACACGAAATATTAACATATATAAATGTTTTCATCTTTAAATCAGGTATGCCGCCATCATATCCCTTAATTTTGTTCGTTTGATCCCCTGGAATGAGTAAACTAGTAAAAAGCCAAGCGGTGGACTTACCGGAGACTAAAATCCAAAGGGAAGAACATTTGACGTAACATGTTGGGTCCATACATGCATGTATAGGAAAAGCAAAAAATTAGGACAGGTAATCATGAGGAAGGTGGCGACAAGCAGAAAAAGCAAGACTAATAATAATCGACAATGAAAAAACAAGACCCATTTCAGTTTCTGAGCGTTTCATTGTGATCTTCAAAAAGGTTTAGTAATCCTTATATCCTTTAGTAAGCACGAAATATGATCTTCTTTCATTTAAATTCTTGTCAAATTTAATGGGGAGAAAAGGCGGCACTTTTATGGTCGGCCCCGGGCGGCACTTAGCCTCGCTACGCCACTGCAACCTCTATATCCTACTTTCATCAGCATTACAGTGCTTGTTCATTGTGGAAGATCTGAGTTTTGAAGATCCTAGTAAAAGTGTTTATTAATTTCGTTTATGGAATCACAGGTCGTTTAAATAAACAAGTAATCTTGCACAATTTCAGGCAAGGTCATGTTTTGTTTTGATAACAGAAAAATTAAGGAGCACTTCCAGTGTGGTTTTTACTGCATGAGATTGCATTAAAAAGAAAGAGCGGCAAACCAAATACTTTTTACGAACCTATATCGTATCATTTACAACGTACTTCCATGCGGCTGAAGGCTGAGCAATCCGTTGTTTTGAGCTGCAGTCTGTGTTGGCGCACGCATTGGCGTGTTGAGGCTATGTAACGCATTAAGTGAGGAAATGTCCAGATTGTGAGTTTATCTTACGGTGGAACGAAGTAAAAATTACACTTATTTCTCGCAGGGAAAGATTGTTTTGAAAGAAACTGTCACGGAAGGATTCGAAAATATCCCCAAAGCGTTTATTGGAATGCTGAGTGGAGAAAACACCGGAAAGGCTGTAGTGAAGATGTAATGCTGTTGTGGCTTAAAATTGCTCCACACAAAGATATCTGCCATTTAACCTGCAATTTCCATTCGTGATTTTTATAATAAACTGTATCGCTAATATCAGAACATCTTGTGATAAATGTACTATTCCAAACTCGTCTGTCTTTCCTAAAGTATGCTTTGCTAGCCTAATTTATAAAATAATCATTAATCCATTCTTTTGCTGCAACAGAAAGCAGAGAGCCTCGCGTTACTTCGCGTTATTACAAAGATTAATAAGCTTCTGAAAAGCCAATGTTTCTCAATTGATTTATTTTGAGGTTTGAATTACAGCGGTTTTCAGACTTCTTTTTGAAGTCTGGTGGTTTCAAATGGTCGCACCCATAACGCTTCTCATATAGATTGTGCTATAGAGCAGTGTGGTCCAACTGCAGGCCCGCGGGCCGCACGTGGCTCGCCACAGCGTTTTCAGTGGCCCGCGGAAGCATTCAAGAAAAACCTTCAAATTTGAAATTTGTTGGAAAGCGTCCAAGATTGCATTTGTCTCACTGAATTGCTTGCACTGCATTTGTACAAGAACAATAAATAATGCCTTTTCTGCGTAACATTATTGTTTTTGTTTTATTTATGTGCTTTACGATCAAATTAGAAGGTGCAGCCCTCCACTACCCTCCGCTGGGGCATCTCACTGAATAACCTCTGTGTTTTGTCAGTGCCCTGGCGTTCGTTTCTTGAAGAGTGCATCTGGCACAGTGAACTCAGATAGATTTCTTTGGCGGTACCCACCCGCTGAACGCGTCTTTCTCAAAGTTGCCACCGAGCCAAATTAATTACCCATCCCTGCAATAGGTAATTTTAATTGGAACAAGCAGAACCTTTGTGAATATAAATGCAAAATACCAACGGTGGTAGAAACTGTAGAGAGTTTCAGCGAAGATAGATTTCCCAAACTGAAAGATTTCGCACTAAAAATGCACTTGATGTTTGGAAACACGTACGTGTGTGAGAGTACATTTTCTACGATGAAGCAAGTAAAATTTAAAAACAAAAATCAAATGGCAGACGATAAGCACTGGAAGATGGTTTCCAACTTGCTCGTACAAACACTGGTATTGATAGAGGAACAATAGAGCCAGAAAAGCTTCAACCAACGGCATCCCACTGATAGAGGTCTGTAATAAATTGCTATTTGCTAATGTGTAATAATTTCAATGATCCACTCATGTATCTTCCCTTTTTCAGTTTTAAATCTAGTGAATCTGTTGTTTTAGGTACCATTTTCTTGGAAGTAGCCCGCAAGTTGTAACGCTTTGTAAAATGGCCCGTAGGTCAAAAGCAGTTATAGTAGGTCAAAAGCTCCACACCGTTATAGAGATTACGCTTCAACTTTTAGAGATACACCCCTAACTGTTCAAAACAAACTGCAAAGTTGCCTGTGTCGCAGTATTGATTTACACGTTTTCAAACAGAAAAGTCTTATAACTGAAGTATGTTTTGCACAAACACGTTGACCGTCAGACAGCTATAATGAGAAAATCGTGCTAGATTTATAAGCAAATCAGCTAAAATAGCAACACTGCCTTTTGTTACGCTTACTACTTATGGCAAATTTAGCAAAATACTGACTTCTTAAACTGAAAAAAATATTTTACATATCGTAATAAATAAGATATATTACAGAAGACCGCGGGGGCCCGTNGCAATTACTACATTTGCTACCATTGTTAATCCGGCACTGCTGAGGCACATCCTTCGGACAAAGCATCAGTCAGCGAATCGAAGACCACCCTAATTTCTTGGACCTAATTTTTTAGTGAAGAGACAAATTTCGACCTTAGTGGTGATGTAAACAGGCAGAAAACGCGCTTTTGAGCTCAGGCTCACTCTCATGAACATCAGTATTGCTCACTTAGCATAACGAAAGTGACTTGTTGGTGCGCGTCGTGATAGCATTATTTGGGCCTACTGGTTGGAGGATGCTGTTGGACGTCCGGTAACTGTGAATACAAAGCGATACTGCATAGTAAACTATGCTGCATAGTAAACTATTTCTGTGAGGATACCTAGATTCTATTTGAATAAGGACTGAGGATGCGTAATTTTACGTGAAATCGATTTCCCATTAAAATTTGCTGATCGATTCCTTGCTTACACCCATCGTGGAAAGTACATACTTGCATAGTAAACTATATGAGAAGAAAATTCATCCCGGCACTGAGGTGGAAGCAAGTGAGGAATGGACATAGATGTTGTGATTTATCAGCAGAACGGAGAAACATGGCCTTGCGATAAAATATTTGAATACTTCCGTCGTTACTTCGCTGAAGACAGGGTCATCTCCCGTCGTACGGACCACCCTTGGCTTGCACATTGTCCAGGCCTATCCCCTTTTGATTATTTTCTGTGAAGATACCTAGAAGACAGGGTCTATGTAAACAATCCCCAAATTATTCATGAATAACTTTCGAACGGAGACCAGCAGAGTTTCCCATAACAAGTTGTGGACAGAGTCATTACAAACGTAAAGGTGCAAGTAGCCACAGTGCTTCAGGGCCAGGGAGGTTGGATCGAGCATAATGTAGCAGGAACGTACGGCCTACTACATCTAAAATATTGTACAACAAAATAACATACAAATAGAATCAATGTTGTATAATAGAATACAAGTCGGGCTCAGCATTAAAACAATTAAAATAAGTGCTGAAGAAATATTGCACAAATCAAGTGAAAAGCACACATTAACGATGGGTAAAGCCATACCCTGAACTTACATTGAGCACGCCCGCACCCACACATCCTGACATGCCTCAACCAGGCGGAAAGTGAGATAATTAACACAGGCGTTGCTACGCAATATGACGTAGCACTTACCCGGAAACAATACGTACATGATACGTACTTTAACGAGGTTTTATGAACCTTCCGGGAAATTCCCGAGAGAAAATTCAGTATAAATAAGGCGATTTCGGCAGCAGAAAGCCAGAGTCTGGTACTTATGACCTTCGACGGTACTGATCTCCTTCTGGAGTTTAAAGCTCTTAAAGCTTTTGCTCTGGAAGTAAAACAACTCTGCCTCACTGAGGTTAAGTTGATTGGAGCTCTAGCGAACTGGCATTTATGCCACCTACCTCCACAATCAAGAGTTTTTGACTGGGTAAGTCCTTGGGAAAGACTTGCTTTGGACAACACGCGTGGCATGTCCAGGCGAAGCTATGACACTCAAGGCCGTAAAAATGGAAACTCCAAAACATTGTTTCCTCCAGCTATCGAAAATGCGTGTCAACCCAAAACCATTTTGTTGACATTAAGCTTTGAAACGCGTTCAAACGAACTGTCTGAAAAAACGTGACAGTTACATAGGAAATTGGTTAACTCTGTGATTAATGACTAAAGACCCTGTCAAAAGACTTTAACACGATCAGACTTATTCACAAGCTGATCTGAATGTGAGCAACTCACATTAGTAAGAAATATTTCTTAAAACTATGTTAAGGAATTAACATACTTTTAGGAAATAAGAAAGAATTTGCTGGTTGCTGAAGTGGTTGCAGGAGTTGCTCTTGTCTGTGAATTTGATTCGAGAGGGTTCTTTGCAAATCATTCATTTTTTGGTGAGTACTTGTTTTTGATATTATTTATATATCAATTCAAATAAACCAGTTGAAAAGAAAACCATAATTGTGTTTATTGCAAGTAGCATGTTTGGTGAAGCATCAGAAGTAAGGCGGTTAAACCAGCGAGTGAGACTGGTGACAACTGTCTTGGGTATGGTAATGACGCGAACCCACCTGTAAGTTTACTACTGTATCCGAAAACGGTCTTTTGGTTTTAATAATGGCCAAAGGATTCGTTACAATAATGAGCTGTGCTCTCAAAATGGTAATGTACGAAGAAAAAACTTCCACTACACAAAACTTACATGTCTGCAGGCAAGCCTATGAAAAAAAATTGCAAACTATTGCTTTTAATACAAAATGCTACTTTATCAAAAATGGAAACATCTTTTCAGACCACCCTGTAGTTTGTGTGATCAAATCGCGGAATTGCCAGCATTTGATGATCCGCCTTGGTAACAGTAATACCTGCATACAGCAATGGGTTCATAGATATCCGCATGGCTCTTACAGCATCATCACGAACCAGAAGATTCAAATCTGGGATCTTTGAAACAAAAAATAAAAGTGGATATGCAACTTTGGTATTGGCATGGTCCTTGCCAGTAAAACCACCCATAAGCGGCTGCGGATGCTTTCTTGATGAAAAAAGTAATGCCACGGCGCTTGAAGTTTGGTTTGCCCAACTCCGTTCAAACTCGAGTTGAAATAAAATATACACCGGCAGCCGTGTCCAGTTACAAGGCAAACGTTTTGCGAATGAATCTGAATTGACCGAAGCTTCGGAAAACCAGAGTTGCGATATGGCGCAGTTGACCATTCCAAATACATCGATTCATTTGACGCTGTGAGCTTTCCAACGTGCTTTTCTACGACGTAGCATTTTCAATGTGTCCGTTTAATTTGCAAAAATTGTACTTGCGATGCGATATGGCCTGGATTGCCACAACAGTAACATTTTCGTGGTCCTGGCCCCTCTCTCTTGGGAGTGTGCTGAAGGCTTGCCTTGTGTGCTGCTATTTGTTCAATCGCATGCGTCAGAAGCGGAATTGTTGATCCCAGATGATCTCTTATATTTACTTTTTCGTATTTCTGTGTGCACATTCTATGCTTTTCGGCATATAAGTATACTCTTTGTTTTTTTCTGTTTTGCTTTTTTTTCTTTTGTACCTCATTAATTAGTTTTTGTAACTTTTTTAATACTATTTTTTAATTTTTTTGTATTGCTGAAAATATTCTAACCACACCAAGTTCCTTCACTTAAAATTCGATCCACTCATCTGTGTACATAGGCATGCGGTTTCACCTGTACATTTTCTTCACCATGTTCTGCGTTCATTCGTTTTTTGTTTTTCTTTTC
>JGI24159J19872_10004147_pt1 | contig 18388 bp, 11 predicted proteins | sample Ectturendosymbi4_FD_19872 | JGI IMG/M metagenome (IMG submission 19872) | reverse complement strand
ATTAATGAAGGCCCACTGACAAACCTATGTCATGTGTCTATTTTGCCGCCATCTTGGAGGCAAAAAAGATATTGCCTACTTTATATTATGGGCTACGGGCCGGTCCGGGCCAGGAAATATGTTGTAGTTTGGCAGAACGCGCCGGTCCGGGCAGTTTCATGTTAGCTCCGGGCGGGCCGGGCTGCAAAAGTGCTGGCCCGTGCCATCTCTACTCCAAGCCCCCCAAAACTGAAACGTGAAACACTATAAATAAGTGGAATTTTGTTTCATTTTATAATGTCAAGCCCCCCCCCGCACAAACGCAAAGCCTCCCACCCACTGTTGAAAGTTTTCTGGCGACGGTTCTGCAGATTACATTTGTAAATTGTGAGTTGTGGAGGTTAGAGATGTGGTGTTGCTGTGGCTATTTTGCTGTGTTGCCATCGGAAATCCGAGCGGCATGTGCGCAAAACTTCGCACTGTAGCAGCAAGCAACAATAGAGATCATGCGCTGCAGTCACTCTATTATTGGTTGTTCGCCCCACATATATGTGGTGTTGTTCTTTGCACACATCCCGTTCGTCGTGAATCACACATTCAATGCAACGCTAGCGGAGAGGTTGCAACAGCTGTAGGCTATTGCATATTTTAGTGTGCATCAATATCAGTGAGTGCCTATTTACTAATCGGTTACGACTTAATTATCAGCTAGTGTTAGTGGATCTAGCAGGCATAAATTGTTTGTGATTAGAAGTTTAATTGGAAATATTGCTTTCAGCTTCATGTTTCATTGCATGAACTTGGTTGACTGCATTTTCTGGATCTGCCTTTTAGCGCCATTTTTGGTTATGTGTGGTTTTATTTTTCCCAGTCTGTGTTAAGTAAAGCTTTGCTTTTCAGAAAGGAAGTGTCAATAGGTCCGACGTGAGTGATGTGCTTAGAATAAAATGCTGACTTTATCATTTTAACAGCACCGTTGTGGTACTGTAGCGAATGTGTCTACGTCTGCTGTGTGGATGGTTTTCGGTTCGACTCTCATCTTGGCGCCTTTCATGCACTTGTCAAGGACCACTTTTTTACTTTCTTCAAATGGTTTCAAACCCTTGTGTTCAGATTTACAATTTTGGTTTAGGTTCAGGGGTTAAGTTTAGTGCATTAATACCAAACCTAGTGCACTCTGCTACACACTCATCCGGTGTTACTGTCACGTTACAGGTGACGGATGAATAACTTTTGAAATACGAAGATCCACGGACGGACCTGTAGCCACTACCTTTGGAAAAATATTTTTAAAAGTTGCACATTGATTAGCCAAATATATTAACAGGATTTTTTCAGGATTCGGATTTCATATTTGTGTTGCAAACAGGATTCGGATCAGGATTCCTACCTCTTGGATCAGAACTGGATTCGGACTCGAAAAAACTTGAGTCCGAAGACATCTGCGGCATAGTCAATGTATAAATAGTAAGATACATTCCACTAAGTTTGCACACAAAGAAATGAGCTGTTTTGATTCAGTAATGTATGATATTGCAGCCACAAAACTGCGTGGCCTTGTGGCACCTAATTAGAGAGTCAAACCGACGACCCTCCGCGCAACAGCAATAATAGAGTTTTCCCCACTCGAGTTCGTAGACTCTACTGTTGCTGCTACGAATTCAATGTTATATGTGGCGAATCACCACGCCACAAAGACTAACATTGGCGCAAAAGTTTTGCTGTGACTGTTTTCTTGTCTTGTGGTTTTATGGTAGTTTTTCAGGTTCCGATATACTACCCAACATTGAGACTTTATTTTTATCTGAAGGGCCAGCAGCGCACAATACAATGGACATACTATCGTGGTTTAGTATTGACAGTACGTGATCGTGGCAGTCGGCTTAATACTTATGCTTTGGGTCTTTGTTGGGGCAAGTCAGGAACATGGGGTTAATATTTGTTGCTACACGGCTAAACTGTTCTCACCAAATCCTTATAAGTATACTGGTAACAAAATGCTGAAACAACACTGGGCGCCACTTTGTACCAAAAAATAAATACAGGAAAAATATTTAATTTAATTGACTCGACATTTACTCGAGCTTGCAATACAGGCGTAGCCAAGGGAAGCCAACGCCCCAAAACATTTTTAGGATATCTAGTCATTTTGGGCTTTGAGACGAGGCGTCCCAAACAAAAATATTGTTACTCGCCTAAAGTCAAACATTTTGCTCCCCCAAAATTTTTTGGCTCACTCCAACATTTTGGACTGGTTCCCCCACTGGCTTGCAAACCAATGGCTAGAAGTGACTCGACGATTTTTGTGACTCGACTCTGACTCGAAAAAATGTTATAGGACTCAGACTAGACGAGCTTGTGACTTGACAAATATGATTCGGCCACATCACGGTTCATAACCTTTGGGGAAGTCAAAATATATCATAGTGATGATGGCAACAGTGTTTATCGGAACGTTTATGTAATGTCGAAGTTTGTTTGTTTTGGCAGGTGCTTTAATCAATCGCAAAACAATCACAGTCGTCTAGGAATAGTATGACATAATTTATGTACTTTACAGAAGTTGGCAAGAGACGGGAACAAACAAAATCTGACACTGTGTGGAAATGAGCCAATTGAAACCAGGATTGATAAAAGTGATGATTTTTATTGATTTTTTGTGTAGGGGATGGCCAACTATCACATGAAATTTATTTTCAATTTTAAAGCGTTTGTTTTAAATATAACCTTTTTGTGCTTTGTTTCTTTAAATACAGCAACTAGAAACAGCTGCACTTTCATTCAAACTTTGTTTGTGCTTATACAAAATCAGTTTAAACACATCAGTTCATAAAACCAGTAATGGCAAACAAAACGAAATATTGATTGAGATGACAATACTCAAACCATCATTTTATCAAATTCATTGACATCTATGGCATGTTAAGAAGATTGTAGACAAATACAAGCTTGCCAGCTTTTTCAGTGCGAAGTCTGTGGCTAAAATTAATTATTGTAACGTAGTTTTCACTAGCTCAGCATCTACAAAAGTATGCTTTACATCAGAGGTGGGCAAAGCACGGCCCGTCGGCCACACTGCGGCCCGCAGTGCAGCCACACGTACAAAGATAGTACATATTTTGAGTCTATGGTAATTTTATCAATTAGTTTGAAATTCTCGAGATTTTCGTCCGTCTTAGTGTAGGTGTCAATGTGAAATAAGCAATACAAGTTTATAATAATCTTATCATCAATTCATAGTTTGAAACGTAAATTGTAACTGAGGCAGACAAATGTCATATAGGCCATGCAGCCCCCGGTAGCAATAAAATTCTCAATGTGGCCCTCGTAGAAAATGTTTGCCCACCCCTGACTTACAGAGGCATAAAACGGTAAAAGCTATAATATATCCATTACTGTGAATCACAAGTATCTTCTGACTACTTTGTCTACAGTCAACAGCCTACATGTTTGATGGAACTTACATGCACATGCTACTTTATGCCAATCTACACCTTCAAACTTGTAGCATTCTAACAGTTTTTCTGGGTCTGCAAGGGTTACTGATTTAAGTCCACATGTCATTTTTGCAGTTAGTTGACACAGAATCTGTGATCTCACAAAAGCTAGCATTGATAAAACTTTAATTGCTTTTAACTTTTGTCGTCATAAACTCTCGGCCTTCTAAACTCATATAAGTGAAAACCTATTAGAATGCTAATTAAATGTGTCATAGAAATCACACAAAGCTCCAACAGTGCATATAATTTTTGCTTGATTTTTTTGTTTTTATTGCTTGATTTAAATCAAGACTTAAAATCACCGATTTAAACTACTCAACCTTGATTGAAACATACTGCAAACCCCATGTAGCTGCAAACAAACCCTATGCAGCTTCGCCCAGTATTACAAACATGATTGGAACCCAGCTTTAACCAGGCCCTGTTTGCCACAAATCAAACTTCTTCCACATGCTGTACATTTTTAATATAAAAAAGTTCGCCTAAAAACAGATCGATCTCATGCTGGTCCTAAACAACGCAGATGGTATTTTATCAAACATATGTGTGAAGGACTAGAAAAATAAATAATGGAATGTGTTCATTTGAAAACTATCAAATGGATTTTGCAATCCAGTCATGAGCAACATAAAACTAAAGGCAGGTTGTTTGTTATCATTCGATGAAAAACATTCACAGTTCAACAACTTGCCAGCAATGGTTTTGTTAAAGATTTTACTGTTGTCCAGGCTTATCGCTTTTGATGCGAAAAAGAACATAACAAAGATTGAGAAGAAAAACGCAAACTTTAGACACCGAAACGTAACGTGACGATCTATCGAAGCGTGATACAACATAATGGCCCACTGAAGCGTGACTAGGGGTGGGTAGTAGGGGAGGCGAACGAAGAAGTCAACTAAGCCTTCCATTTTCAGAGAAGCCGTGGCCCTCTCTTTGTGAGTTTCGCACTTATTTCTTGCATTGTTTTGTTAAAAAGCTTATGAACCACTTTAGAGCCACACTTAATAAACTCTCAAGCAGGTCATAACTTTTTCAAAATAAACCACAATCATGTGCAAATGTGCCAAACGTGGACAGCTTCCAAGTGTCCAGCTTCAGAACTTCATAAATTTTTTGTCCTTTTCGATGTACATTATGCTCTTGAATTTACTTCATAAATTGAAATGTTAAACAAATTAAACTACTTAATCCACCAAGTCCCACATCTACCTTTTGCAGTGGAGATATTTTGGTGCCCCTTTCTGAGAATTTGCCTGGGGCCCCTAAAATCTATGACCCACCTCCGAGCGCGACCACACGTACAGATCTTCACCGCACAAACAAACAGTATGGAAAGTTGCAGGAAAGACGAATATTCAGGTTTGATAGAATCATAAATGCACGTTGTGAATAAAACAATGAACGATCGTCGTTAAACTCGAAGAAGATCTCTATTTATATTTGAAATGGAATCAGCCACCGTGAAATCTTGCTGTGAAATATTACCCGACAAATCCCCGAGCAAAATTTAATGGCGATACTCACTGAGTGCTTACTTCGAAAATGTCAAGAGATGTAAATCGAACAAACTCAATCGAATCGAGCAAATTAATTCATATATCTGGCAAATCACTCCTACCAGATAGGGGGTCTTATTTAAAACACAAGTGCGGCATAATCACACAACAGGTCAAAAGAATATCAGCTTCACTTTGCGGTGGATAAAACTTATTTGATGATCGTTTTTTGTTTCCATCATTTTGTTACTCAAATGTTTACTTGCAAGCATTACCATGTTTCATAAATTCAACAACATTCTGACTAGTGGGGGGTAACGTCTCGTGCAGATGCGGAATTTCGCGAAAACGCCGGCGATGAAGGTCCGGTGGCGCGAGTGGAGATGACGTAGTTAACGTTTGAAAAGTCCGACAACAGTTCAGCGGGGGGGATCTGTTTCGCGGCGCTGGAAACTTCTTTCCCGCTCATGTTACTGCTTTTATTCAACACGTGTTGTAGAGACGACTAACATGTTATGCAGGATAGCGTAATGAAATAAAAAACAGCGAATTGAATTGAAAGTTTTTACCACGATGTTTTGATCTCTGCGGTAGAAAGCGATTATTGTGTCGCGGAACATGATTACCAGGACGTTTTCACTAAAAGCATAAAAATAAATGATTTAAGTTTGAAACGTGAAGTGCAGACAAAACCTGAGAAAGTTCAATTCAACTAACAACTGCAACCAACACATCCAACAAAAGCTTGTGTAATAGTAACAGCATAAAATCGGAAAGTCAAATATTTAGCTTGTTACAAAAAGAACACAGCCATATTACGGCTACTCTGCAAACAGGTTTCATATTTCTTGATCCGCCACGATGTCAGTTAGAATGAACGTTTATCAACTTAAGACTTTTATTGACCAGCCGTTTGATTACATCCAGTGCTTTGCAACAATTTAATTTCATTTGAGCAGGGAGTCATGGACAGCCTTTGAGCAACAAGTACTTAGAGTTGTCTTCATCTTTTAGATAAATGTCTTCGAAATCTGTTTTTTACTTCATCAAACTTCAGAGCTGCTAGATGATTGAGGTCATGTGAGGGCGTTTGTCAAATAATTTGCAGTTGGAATCTGAAGGAGGAACATATTGCATAACACAATGTTCACGCAGAGGTAAGGTTTTGAAACACAACAAAGCATTGAAACAGTTGCTTCATGACCATGAACTTAGCCTCAATACTAAGCGGAGCGGCATCATGCTTCGAACTTGGGTTGCATGAAGTCATATCCTAAAATTTAGTGACAGGTGGATTTTTAGTTATAGTGAAAACAATTTTTTGAGAACGACGCATTTTCGCCCTTGTGGAAACTAGTTACTTGAATTCCCCAAAAAGCTTTTTCCTCATTTTGAAACGTTCATGCTATTCTTTTTCATATTTTGTTCGTTCTTACATGTTAACACTTGCATCAGGAAGCTACCGTTCCATCATACGGAAGAAACAAAAGTGAATTCGGTGAAAGTATTATGCTGCAATTGTTCATTTCATATGCAAAAAGCTATAAAGGTGCGAAAGCAAAGTTTTCTGTTCATTGCATCTGTCGTCGTGAGCAGAGCAAGAAGTGCGACAAGAGAGGGCATGGATTCCAAAATTCTGCCTTTTGCTATCATTTGACCCCCCTAAGCGTTTGTGATACGTCTTGAGTTTCAATGAAAAACATCTTACTGGGCTTGCTACCAACGTCGTTCAGTGATTTTGCTTCACCTTGTTTTTGATTCTCCCATGTTCAATCCTCTCTACTGGAGACCACGCACAAACACACATGACATGTTTTCACGTTTGTGGCGATGAACATTTTTCCTACTTTCAGTTTTCGGCTTCACATGGTTGACAACATGTTCGGAATATTAACCGTTCATCTCAGCGATGGCCATGGCTCAGCGATGGCCCAGGCCCGCAACCGGGTGGCCTCAGCGATGGCCACCCGGTCTCAGCGATAGCCCAGGCCCGCAACCGGGCAATTGCCCCTTAAAAATTTTCAAAAAGGTTTTGAGAGTGCCAAAAACATTTTAGTTGTTAGGTAAAACAAGAAGTTGCAATCATTCCCCCCGCCCCCCCCAAAATATGAGCTGGTTGCGACCTTGCCATCAGCACTCTCACTCAAGGTAGCAACTCGCTCAATGGCCTCAAATCAACAACCGCACCTTTTGAATTGAGAGGTTAAAATCTCAGCCATAACAACATTTCAACATCGTTAAAACCTTCATCATCAGCGCAACACGTCGTCATGCATCAGCGCGCAGCACCCGTAAAATGTCTTTTTGCAAACCACACCTGTTTAGCACGGTTTGCAATAATCATAAGAACCGTCATCGTCTGTATAACACCAGTCGCCGTTCCAGCCTGATGCACAGGAATCAATGTATTTTGTTCCTTGGTATGTAAATGGAAGCATGCAGTCTCCACTGGGGGTGCAGAGGCGCACTGACAAAACAAGGATGAGTTCGTGTCACATATGTGTACAGAAAAACACTCACGACCAATTTCTACATTTTTCAATTACATCAAATAAGGTTTAGCTTGACATAAGAATTTGTTACAAAAACAGGAAGCAATGCGAGTTGAGTTTATTGGCGCAAACATTGAACGGTTTCATGAAAAATAAAGCTAAGGCGCTGGGACACTGAAAAAACTGCTAAACAAGTTGTCTCTGCGAAGCTAGGGAGTCTTTCAAAAAAGAATGACACAACGATCAATGATTTAAATAAGGGGTCTCCAAACTTTCTTGTCAGAGGGTCACATAAGCTATTACACAACAGATCGAGGGCCAGACATACAGTATTACGTAATGTGATTGGTTTTGGGATATGTTACATTCCAGCAATTCAACAAATTTTTCGTAAATATGTTACTGTATTTTTTCATTATTGACAAAATGTATTCGCGGGAAGATGAAATTGCTTCACGGGCCGGTTCTGGCCCGCGCACCGTAGTTATTAGAGACCCCTAATTTAAAGCAGTTTTATTGAAATTATTAAATGATTTTTATTTAGATCCGTGTTAATCACGTTGTTTTTTCTTCCAAGGTGAAGAGTGTTTTGTTGTAACTTATTTGAGCTAGTCGTAACTTCACTATAGTCTACAGAGAATCGCAAAATAGAAAAAAGCAACAAACAGTTCAAAAAACAATTACCAGCAGATTTCGGTGGCAATCTTTCCACAGTTCTCTCTGTTGTCGTCACCGTGGCCACTGTTGTCCTTTTTGTTGTTGTGGTAGCTTGTTCTGTTGTTGTTGTTGTAGTTGGTGGTTTTGATGCTGTAGTTGGTTTTGCTGTTGTAGTAGTTGGTGGTTTTGTTGCTGTAGTGGTTGTTTTGGTTGTTGTTGTTGTAGTAGTGGGTGGTTTTGTTACTGTAGTGGTTTTTGTTGTTGTTGTTGTTGTAGTTGGTGGTGGTGGTGGTTTTGTAGTAGTAGTTGATTTTGTTGTCGTTGCAGCAGTAGTTGTTGTTTTTGGTGGTGGTAGTCTTGTTGTTGTTGTTACAGTTGGTGCTTTCGTGGTTGTAGTTGTTGTTGTAGTTGTTGTCGATCGAGCGGGTGTTGTTTCCACGGCTGTCGTCATTTCCATTATTGTTCGTGTTGACGGTCTCGACTGAATATTTCTTGACATCGACCAGGGTGTCGTTCTTGATGGTGTCATAATGACATGCTTGGTTGACGTCACAGTCGTATCACGTGAATCGGTTCCAGGCGGCGTCCTGTTCCCCCCCGCGTTTGATGATGGGCGCCGACTTGATAAGGTTCCCACCTTGCCTGTGAGTTGAACGAACAATTTGATTGGATCCAAACCTTCCGGTCATTTCATCCATTCCGAACAACACAGACATCGATTTGCAACTTACATTAACACGTTGCGCAATGCCACACACGTAGGTGGCAAACAGGTTATAGTTTACTGTGTTCAAAAGACAAGCAAGAAAACGATTTTTGAGATTAATACTTTTACGTTTCCTTTCTCACCTTCCTAAAAAACCTTAAACGCGCACAGTCCACGACTTCTTGGCTGAAACAGCCGCACATAGAAGCAATAAACTATATTCAGAGCAGACATAAGTTACAAATAAATTGTTTAGCGATGCAAATGATGATGCCCAGACATGTTTATTAAACAGGCAAATTAACCCTGGTCGTCACAAAACTCCCACAGCGCGGTTCGCATGTTGACCACCAACCTGAACATGGGGATGGCAGAAAAGTCCAAGCATCACTGGTTGAGATGCAAATAGAAAAATCCAGTCCGGTGATGTTCACGTGATCGTTGTAACGCAGTGCTTCGAAATAAAAAAAAGAACAGTAACAACAGATGTGGAGGAAAGACTCTCGCAGCAAATTTTAAGTGACGAAAAAAGTGTAGCTAGCATTTGATTTTCTCCTTATTTGTAAGTAAACCTCTTGTACGGCATTCAGATGGGCAGTGCGTATATGTGACAATCAACGGAAACCAACAATTGGTGAAAAAAGTTTAGTTGTAACAGATGTGGTTTCGTAATGGTTCAGCTGCCTCAGTAATAAACTGGAGCTGACACAGTGGTACATATTCATGGACAGGACGGCTAACCTGCTGTAAAACAAGGAGGGACTGAAGCAGATAGGTTAGACAGCCTATAAAATGTCCATTGGAAGTTCGTATGCGGTTACTTCAGCTCTGATAATGATCTACTCGATGTAGGGTAACAAAGGTTGAGAGATACCAAGTGAGTGAGTGTCGATCTGTAATTTCGCTGAAACCAGTACAATTTCAGTTTTCCCGGGTCTCTGGGCGGCAACCCACCCATCTATAGGTCTGTACTGTCTACAATTATATACTGTACAAGCGCTAAATGTTTCGACTTTCCATCTTTGCACCATTTTTTCAAAACGTACATTGTTTCTCCTCAATATTCGTTTCTCACGTTTTACAAAAACTTCAGGGAGAAAAATAATGTTCGGTCGAAAAATTACAGCATTTTCCAACAACCTTCGCGTTTTTCTTTTACGAGAATTGCTTATTCTCTTTGCAAAAGTCCAAATTCACCGCTTTATCCTGAAACTGTGCACGAAGTCACGAGCAGCGCATGCCGGACATTGACAAAATGATCAGTTGCTCGGTTCATTTGTAAATTCTCTTTATACGCGCCTTCCTTCTAGCTCTCATCCTAAAGTTTCAAAACAAGCTGCTTTGAATGATTTGTTCGTGAAATACTTTTCCCTGACGTTAAAACAACTTTTCATTCACCGAACAGTTTGAGGTTCCTGAGCTTATAAGTCAAATAGTTACCCTCCCCCTGCAGATGTATGGAAAGGAAGAAGTAAATCCAGGTAAAATCTCAGCGACGAAAACTCTCCGGCGCAGCGACGTTAGGAAATGTAACTTTAAAACAACCTACAACTATTTTTCAACTTGAAGGAAAATTCTAGCAAACATATCCTACGTTTTGTGGCAAAACAGAAATTGTGGCAGAAAATTTTATCATTCTCTGTATACGCTTACGTCTTTTGAATATTAATTGTGCAGCGTTATTTTTTGAAAGCATTTTATCAGCAGGTGGGATTTTCTCCGCTCAAACCAAACTTCAGTCAAAGCTAGTACAACTAAAATACAGCAAAAAGAAAAAACAGAAGCATTCGCGTGAAAAAAACTAATGATTGACAAATATGTCCAACAAGTTTAAAAGACTTCTTAAAAAAAGTACTTTCAAAATTTAGCAACCCTAAAGATTACCTTCATCTTGAACTGACTATGGCTTCAGTGAAACCCTCACCTACAAACTATTTATTCACAACTCTTACAAACATATATGAACATTAATAACTTATTTCGTCTGAACATTTAACAGTACTGAAAATTATCAACTTGGCCATGAACGTTCAACTTTCCTGCTCAAACAGATGCGAGTAATGGGATATCTGTAAAACTTTGAAAAGGACGAATCCGAGCAGTTATAGCATATATTTACAATTAATATATGCATAATAGATATATTAAACAAGTTCAAAGCTTGGAAATGGTAACCACCGAGGATAAATGAAAGGGAAAAAGCTAATGGTTTTGATCTTTATTGGTAAAATGTACCTCGCATGTTGTGAGCCTGTAAACGGAATTCTATCTCTTCACATTTCAGTTTGCTGAAGTCAACGTCGAACTTGTTGTTTCTGCAAAAAAGAAATTAATTATCAAAAGCGCAAATAGTTTTTTTAGAAATCCAAGGCTCATAGATCAATAACATTTTTAGCTTGTAGTCAAAGGTGGCAGGGTTTTGCGAGAAACCCGCTTAACAATGGCTGACCGTTATGATGATATAATGGCTGGCCATTATGATGATGCAAATAGTTACTTCTCTAATTTTGTGCTGACTAAGCACCTTTAAAATTCAAACACCAAGCGCTGCGTTTCTGAACCAAGGTCTAATTTGGTGGATACAGAGTAAGATTTTTTACAAAATAAGGATAACCCGAAATATATACTGGTCGTGTCACGTGACACACGCAGCAACAAGTAAAATCCCTACTTTGTATCCATCAAAACGAGGCCTTGGTTCAGAAACGAGCAAGGTGCTATCATCTGAAACAGGGTATATCTTTTCTCTGCTGCGTATATACACGCCTACAGCTATGTGAGGAGCATCATAACGTAACCTAAAGTTTAAGTTCAATACAAAATCAAGTCAAATACATCATAAATTTACGGCCATGTGCAGCTAAAGTGTGACGTAATAGATTCGTGTCTTGAACTAATAGATTCAGTTCCTTGTGGAACTAATCCCAAAATTATTTTTTACAACATCAAGTCTTCCTGAAGCAATTCCCCCATTTCGTGCCTGAATACCTTTGCTTTCAGCAAACGATTGCAAAGTCGTTTATCTCCATGAATGCGTTTCGCGGTTGGACAATCTCTAAATCTACGAACTGACGACGTATACGGGCGGGTCCTTTCCACGAGTCGAATCTAGGACCGAGAAAAACCACAGACTGAGATAAGAAGCAGCGATTTGGCAAACACAGCCAGCCTACCTCAGCACAGACGACTTCTCCTCACTCCAGCCCTCAATTCCAGATTCCAAGCTGCGGATCGCAGCATGGAATTCGCAGGAACAGCGCCAAGGATTTCCAGCCAAGGTCAGTTTTCTCAGTGCGCGGTTGTGTCTGAACCAGTGTGAAGAAAACCGCGTCAAACGGTTTCCCTCTAATTCGACCGCGCGGAGGCGCCCGAGACAGGAGAAAGCGTCGCCAGAAACACGTGACAATCCCGACTGACGCAGGTCGAGATCTCGCAGGCGATTGGCTGACGTGTAGAATGTCGAAGCTGCGATTTCGCCTAAATTGGGATTGCCAGCCAATCGCAATCTGCGCAGATTTTTCAAGTTGTTGACCGATAAAGAGCTTGATGGCGTCAAAAGGTTCTGACACATGCTCAGCTCTCGCAGCGACGGCGGAAGCTGATTGGCTGGAATGTGCGCGAAGCGATTGGAGTCGAGGCGGAGGATTCTGAGACGATCCAAACCCCTGAGGTCGTTGATGCTGTTCAGGAGGTTCCTACCAATCGTGATCTTCACCAGTCCTGACGGTAGTTGTCCGGATGGAAAGGATTCCAGTTTGTTTCTTCTGAGAATCAGATGCTTGAGCTTCGGATTATTATCAAACGAACCGGGGTGAATGGACCGCAACTTATTCCCCCCCAAATTCAACTTCTCCAGGTTCTTCAGCGACTTTATGACGCGGGGAAAGTAATGAAAGGCATTGTGATGAAGATCCAATCTGAACAACACAAGGAAAAGCTGTTGTTTTCACTTTAACTTCAGAGACGCAGAGATGTGCACTAGTGCTCCGACACGATTTCCATGCAACCAAAATACTCTGATTTAGAGATTTAAATATTTTCAATTTTTAATTTCAAATTTTTTCCTTTCCTTCGAAAAAAAAATTTCCTAATCTTCCGGAATCAATTGTTCTTAATCTAAATTTTGGAGTTTTTTTGTAAAAAGAGCGTAAGGATACGGAGAGTTTCAGCGATAAACAAACGTGCGAATACAGGATTTTACCATCGCCAGCATGAGGAACTCCCGTTCGTAACATTTACAGAAAAGTAAAGGTTTAAGTTTTATTTGCAACATGCCCAAGATTTTAAGTTTAACTTTTCCTCCAAACTCTGGAAAACAATATTTCTCGCGTCGTTCACTCAACTGATCGATTTAAGTTTCAGTTCAACTAAAGCACAACCACGGGTTGATCACAAGTCAACAAAAGAGTTTTTGTAAAAAGGTTTTAGATATTGGACTATTTTTGGGGTAAATCTGTGTCGCTGAAGATGGAAATGCACTAGTTTTTTTGAATTGACTAGTTTTTGAGATGTTGAACATCCCATATCTGAAAGGACCCCCCAAAATATGGTCACTTAACTCTTTCTACCCGGGATGTTGGTCGCTTGCTGCACAAAATAAAGCAACGGTTAATTAACTACTCATCAGTGACATCGCAACTGCTCAAACTGCACTGTGCAGCTTAATTCTAGTAACATAATGCAAGGGGCGAAAGCCAGCAAATTGTGAGTCATAGTAGCTGGTTGTTTTTCGGTCATAGACCGAAACGTTTTTGAAATGACCCAAAAAAAATTAAGTCATTTCGGTCAGAATGTTTCAAAATATAGGCTAAAGAACACTTTTATGGCGAGTTTTAAAACAATTGTGAGGCAAATGCCCGACTCGTTTCAGTGACCAAAATGTCTCAGCTAAAAATGACCCAAATGTTTCAGCAAAAAAAACAGCATGGTAGCAACCTTCCATTCAATACATTGAGTGTTGGGACCAGCAGGCTGATCTAAAGTTAGTTGTGTATAGGTTGCAAGATGGTAGAGCCACTGTCGTTGTGTTGCGCATGGAAAGAGTTGTAGATATAATCACATTTCAAAGATATAACACGCGGTAAATAACTTAAAAACATCCCCATAAGGCTGTAGTTTTGTGTTAACGTGATTGCTAAGTTGGCACGGAAGTAGGCAAGTCACCGGTACAAATGCATTTTTATTTTAAAATTTTGTCAATCTTTACTAATTTTCTATGAACTGTATTTACAGCAAACAGAGTTTAAACATGTTGTGAAATGCAGCTGTTGTCACAACGATCCAGATACGTTACGTTTGTGGCGAATATATGGAAAAGAGCAACCCATCAATGTACGTGATTATATCAAAAGAGCAAACCAGGTTTACCCTGGCTTGAAATTACGGGATCAAGATAAGCCATAAGTTCCCATAGTGTGTAAGAAGTTGCACCGAATCCCTCCGCTTGTGGACCACAGGAATAGTGAAAACAATAAGATGGATGCATCATATGGTTTGGCGAGAGCATCAGAACATCCACGACGATTGCTGCTTCTGCACGGTGGACATGGCAGGATGGAACCACCACAAACAGAAGTCGTTGTATTATTGTCAAAAACAGTCTGCTAGACACAACACAGTGAAATTTCTGTCCTTGTTCCAATTCTTTGCCAGACCTGTTTTCAGATGATAGTTTACTTGAAATTACGGAAGAAACTGCTGCAGTTGCACTCATTCTATGTCTGCTGCCGTTGAAAGTTCACAAACAACTAATGTGAAGCCTCTTGGTCGAAGGACAGCTCAACGACTTCGCTTTGCCAAAAGAGGCAGCTGAAGTCTTGGCTTCTCGTCTCAGTGAACACGGGATTCTTGATTCAACGAACAACATTTTAACGTCACAGAAACAAAGTACTTAATTGTTACTTTGGTGAAGAAGATAACGTCGTGCTTTGCAGCAATATTAATGGTTATCTGACAGCAATGGGTGTACCGCAGTAGAAGCCGGATGCGTGGCGGTTGTTGACCGACAGCCTTTAACGAACTTTGAAGTGTCTACTGCGGTATAATGGAAAAAAGTTTGTCTGTGTCCCAGCTGGTCATTCAGTGATCTTGGAAGAGCGCTGCTTTCTGTGGAGATGGTCCTGAGCATGCTGCATTGCAACGAACACAAATGGGTGATATGTGTTCACTTAAAAATGGTCAACATTTTGCGCGGACAGCAATGTGTTCATGTCAAATACTTATGTCTCTTTTGTGGGATTGTAGAGCTAGTTTTCAACACTGGCAAAGGAAGGATTGGCTGTTGTATGAATTGCTTGCTGTGGGGGAGAAAACATCATAAATGACCCATTGTTTGACTGTGGCAGAATCATCCTCCCACCATAGCACATAAAAATGGTCTTGTCGAAGCAACTCGTCAAGGCATTAGATAAGCGTGGCGTCTGTTTGGAATACATCTTAGCGGCGATTCAATCAGTGGTAGAGTATCCGCCTGTCTGGAAGATTAGGTGGTCGATCCACAGACTGAATGAATCGCCGGAGCACTCCTTGGGCAAGAGCGTCCACCGCAACCGCTCCGACAAAAGCATTATTCAAGCTTCGGCAATTGTTAAATAAATCCGTCGCATTGCATGCGATCGATAAAAAAAATATCTGTGATACATTTCTTGGTTTTAGTAATGAGAAAGCTGAAGCCGGAATTTTTGACAGGTCTACAGATTCGCAAATTTAATTAAAGACCATGCCTGTGTTTCACATATGACTTCAGTTGAATCTGCTCCCCGGTCTTTGTATGTTTCTGTAGTGAAGGAATCTTGGGAAAAACGAAGGCAGACCACTGCTAGGATCTTCTGGTAATGATGCTCTTAAATATTCAAGCTCTTGGAGCCAGAATGAACATGATCGTTCACCATATATTCGGCCATTTTGATCGATTCCCGGAAACCTCGGTGATCTATGTGAGGCACAAGGTGAACGGTTCCGTCAGAATATTAAAGACAATGGAAAGGTATCAGGGTCGATGGAGTTGTCACATGATATCTGATTACTACTGGACCCTTGTGGGTCAAACGTAAATCATATAACAGAACTTTTCGTGAGAAGGACTAAATTAACCTTGGACATATTTTGCTGTGTGCAGTAAATGAAACATGTCCCTGTATTTCCAACAGTGTCAAATGTTAGTGGAAAAACTTACTTCGTTTTCATTGCTTGTGTAACTCTCGTCATAGATGAAGTTGGCTGATATGCAGCATATTCATGTATGCGGATTACGCCTAACATCCTTCCCTTTCACAGATACAACGCCAGCAACTTTAAAAAATATTGCATTCTGAGAAAGGATGGATATAAAATGAAACAAACGGTTCGTCTTGTCAAAAGCAATACTGAGTAACAAGAAGCTCTTTTCACTTTGGGTACAAATGACCTGCTGGGGATGCACAGTGTAGCAACATGTGCAAACGTGGATAAAATGATTTGGATATATCTCAACAACTAGAGCCAATTCAAAAAAACTGATACCATTTTCGGATTCAGCGACACAGATTTACCCCAAAACGCTCTCATCGTATGAGCTCCATCATAATGGAGCTAAGGCTCAACCGGTTTCGAAGGTCATCTGCAATTAATGAAAAGTTTGCGACTATTTCTAAAAATAAATTTGCCAATTGGAGTCAGAAAGCAATGTCATATTGTTAAATTATATTCGAAACTTTGCGTTTTCCACCAACCATCTAGAGCAAGGGTCACCAACCTTTATGTAACTGAGAGCTACTTCTTGGGTACCGATTAACGCTAAGGGCTACTAGTTTTATGCACACTTCTGAAATGAAAATTTTGCTGAATTTACCTTTAATTATGTTATCATTAATGATATTAATCTATATGAAAATACGCATCATCATAATGCTATTTTCAAAACAGACCCGCGGGCGACCAACGTGGTCTATGCGGGCGACCTGGTGCCCGCGGGCACCGTGTTGGTGACCCCTGACCTGGAGTCAACCGTGATGCTTCTTTGGTTTCCGTTACTGGGATGACAATCACAGTAACTTTTTAATTTTAAACCCAGTATTTCAATGCAGAGGATCGTTGAAAGTAAAACTTGACCAAAAGTCTACAATCAGTTCTTACATTGTGATGTTGGGATTGTTCGCAAACGCTTCGTGTTCAATCGCGTGTAGATTGACGTTGTTGACGAACCGGACGCGTTCAACGTTCGGAAGTTTCGAGAAGTCGTCTTTGCGAATTATCTCCAAGTTTTTTTGTCTGAAAAAGTGTTTTTGATAAAAGAATGGTTTATTATATCATATGACTCAGCCAACAAGCAGAAGCACTACAAGAAGCCATCGCATGCAGTAAACCAACCATTAACGAACATTAGAACAAATGAAAATACAATAGCGCAATAGCTGATCAGTGTGAACAAAGAGTGGCACTGTGTCATATAGGATTGGCGAAGGACTATGGCGGTCATCTAGTCCAGGGCTTCCCAAACTAGGGGGCGCGACCCACTGTGGGTCGGGCGAAAATTCCTCTATTTTATACAAATTGCTAACAATCGTTCAAGAAAACAATTTTCCGACATTTACCACCCTACTGTCTGGTCCGCGGACTTGCTCCAGGGGCAGATTAACGTTGCGTGGGGCCCCTGGCTGAAATTAGAAAGGGGCCCTTTCTAAACATATAAAACTGTCGTTCATAGGTAAAAAAATAAATGAACGAACTAAAAAAGGGCTTGAGCACAAAAACGAATCCTTAACAATATGAACGAAACTCATTGATTTCAAGTCTCCATTTCTTGCAGGAGACTTGAAACCGTATCGATAAATGTTCACAAAACACCAGTGGAATGTTTTGAATGTACAGTGGCACCCGTCGACGATCACCCCGCTATCACGACCAGTTTAACGCGGTTTTCCCTTTTCACTATCGCGTCCACTCCGGTATCCAGTTTGCGGCCACAGTCCAGCTGTTACAAAACTGCTAATCGAGCACAGCGAAACACGACCACCAGGCCCGTCGCCAGGATTTCGCAGCAAGGGGGCCAAAAACCACAAGTAGGGGCACATTTTTCAATACAATATTGGATGTATGCAGCAGCCGGCGAGCCAAACATGAAATGGGGCGCACAGATTTCAAATGGGGGGCAGGGACCACTGCCCACCCCCGCTGGCGACGACCCTGACGACCACCATATTCTATCGGTATCCTTACTTTGGAAAACTGCGGTAACCTGTTAGCAGCACTTTGCTCAACCGCATCACATTGTCCTGAAGCATCTTGGATACAGGGATGTAGGCGTGAGTGCAAGCGAAGTAAGTGCCAATGTGACGTAACAAACTCATACTGTAAACTCTTCTGGAATTTGTACTGCCGATATCGACTTTTTCCGTTGTGTGATTTTATAGTACAGTAACGATGGGGTATAGCAGCACGTAAGACAAAGCTAAATAACTTTCAATCAAGGAAAGAATGTAGAAATGAAATGATCGCGACAATACATGAAGCCTTTAGGAATACAAGTATGACGCGACCACCCCAGCCAGCAGCCCCGCTAACGCGACTAATTGAGTGCCG
>JGI24159J19872_10004146_pt1 | contig 18388 bp, 7 predicted proteins | sample Ectturendosymbi4_FD_19872 | JGI IMG/M metagenome (IMG submission 19872) | reverse complement strand
AAACCCCCCCCCCTAAACTCACTGGCTGGATCCCCCCCTGCCTGTGGGTTCGGCTCTTGGAATACAGTACATTATAATGAGTGATAGAAAAACATCGGTTCGCCTCCAGTTTCTTGCTTTCATGCACTTGCATTTTGAAATTGTATTTAAAAATTATCTTTCAACTTTCTCTTGCAGAAGCCAGACCTGTTGAAACTAGGCCTCAATCCGTCTGCTGACAAAAGTAAAATAAAGCAGGCCAGCGCGGAAATCTCCGCACTGCTGGAGAGCATATGCGGTCTGCAAGCAGACAGGAGAGGCCTGATTGGTCTGAGCGATGTGGATGTCGACCTGGCTAGAACGGCTCGAGAACATCACATGAAAAGAACACTGGATAACCTTGTAATGCAGGTACTTGGATTTCGTTACATCTTTGATGTTTGTGGAGTTGATTGTTGCCGTGCAATCGAAACCTCATGACAATTTGCAAACGATTTTCTGTAATAATTTTTCTTTCTAGTGTAAAATGAACTGACAACACAAACATCCATTTGCTACCTTGCTCGGATATTAGACAAAATCAGCAGCAAGGTTACGAAACCGATGCATTAATTTTATGTCAGTAGACTGCCCTGGCTTTGCAGTAAAGCCGACAATTAGGAATTGAGATGTAAGCGAAACTCTATCGTTCTTGTTGATTTGTTCTGGGAAATGGAAACTGAAAACTGGATTTTAATGAACAGCCGTTTTCGTCTTAACACCTTTCAACCAGATTCTTGTCTACTGACACCAAACGTGATATATCGAAAATTTAAACAAGCTAATATAGTTCTGAATATGCATCGTATGGTTTATCCTTTTTTTCATAGAAAAACATTATCTCTGAGCCATATATACCGCACTGACAACTCAACTTCAAAAACTTGTGTTCACGTTTAATTCTTATATCAGATAAAAGCAGACAAAACTGGGCTTTCCAGCACAACGATCCAATTATACGAAGTGCTTGTTTTTCAACCAACAACAGGTGCGAGAAGCCTTCGTCCCTGAAGTTCATAAGCACATACTGTCGCCTGTCATGGCTGAGTTTTATTCAGCTGAGGTGAAGAGACTCAAGCTTCTCATCTCCCTTGCGTGCACCGATCTTTCGATGTGCTTGGCTCTGCTCAAAGGAGATATTGAGGTAGGCTTAACTGTACGGTTTGTATCAGTTGAATTTCTTCAAGAGGGCCACAAGAAGTCTTTCTTACATGCGCAGTGCACAACGAATAGTTGCGTGTGGCTTTTATCGTTTTAGTTGTTTATCTCAACATGTAGAGCTGCAAAAACAACGTTTTTCCTTTTTTTCCCTTCTGCAGGCCTCTGAAGAGCTTCAAGGCCTCATGCGCAGCGTTACCAATGACGAAATTCCAGCCGCTTGGCTGCGCAATCATTACGATCTTTTGCGATTCCACCGTTCGAGCAAGCTGAGTCGACTGATCAACAACATCGCTTTAAGATGCTCCCTGCTCGAAAGATACATGAATGCGGCCACCGAACCAATGCCCACATGCAGTGCAGAAAGCCCGGGTGCTTCAGAGGTACAGCGACGCTTGTGTTTAGAAAGTCGGCGTCAGCTCCATGAGATCTGAAAGACTAGCTGTTGCGTTGTTTTGATCTTATACGTTGTCTTCATACGCCGTGTTTGTTGTAGACATTAGGAAGTACATAAGCTCTGCGACAAAGTGCGCAGCTGTGAAGCTCACAAACCCTGAATGTCGAACCACTTCTCCGAATAAAGATTTAAGCTGCGGTGGATCGGTCGTGTATCAGAATGCCCCAGGAAAGGTTGACCAGGCGAGTCCTGCCAGCCACACCCACGGGAAAGCGGCCCAGAGGACCAGGTGGTGTGATTAAATCTCCAACCTGACTTGGTCCCGTCTTGATGTGGAACCAGCTATAGTATCAGAGGTTGCTGAAAATCGTTGCGCATTTCGAAATCTCTTAAGGCTGCTGACCCGGCGACCCTCTTCAGTGGTGAAGCGGGCGTGAAAATGAACGAGCGAGCCCCCCTTCTGCACGAACACTTGTTTACAGTTATATCCAGTGGTGTGAGATCGCACCTGACTGGTTTGAATTTTTCGCCAATGACAAAAACGAAAATCGCTTTTGCGTTTCGATGTCACATTAAACGAGTTAAGGTGATTTTAGGAGTTCCCTGAAGGTACATGCGAAAGTAAAGACGTTAAATTTTCTGCTGGATCTTAGGTAGAGCTCCAGCATTTCTAACCGTCCTGGATAGATTCGTAGATATAAATACGACCTACAGAAAATGCTGTTTGCAAATCGACTTTACAGCAACTAAACACGAAAAAATTGAAACATGGTGGCGGTGTCAGTGGAAAAATCACAAAACCTGAGTGTGGCGGTTGCAAATCCGGAAACCAGTGATCGAGTCTCAGAGGCTGTACCACTCTCGTCGCCACGGGGGTTTTTGGGGGCTTAGCCCCCCCCAAACAAAGCTCCAAGACCTACCAAATTGAAACACGAAACACTATAAATGAGTTGAATTTGTGTCATTTTTTATAAACACTATAAATGAGTTGAATTTGTGTCCATTTTCAGAGCGTCAAGCTCCCCCTGCACAAACCCAAAGCCCCCTATTGAAAACTTTCTGGCGACGGTTCTGGGTAGGTCTGGGTCTCGGGCAATGTCTTGAGACTTACTTCTCTAACGATTTGGTTGAGTAAAGTTTTCGTAATTCAATCTGGTCACTCTCTGTCGAATCTGTGCGAAAGCAAAAACCAAAACAGGTAGGGAAAATGAGAGAAAATCGGCAAACACACAGCTCGGAAATTGTGATGAATTTTTTTTTTGAAATATTCTATAAAAATTTAAGCAAATGTCACAAATTTTCAAGACTCGGGCTTTCAAGTTACGGTCCCTACTACATCTCTGACCAGAACACAATCGCAGCCAGAGAAGGGCAATCCCGACGTGACGTGTGCTTGGCCGCTCACTCGTCATATCTTGGTAAAAAAAACAATTCCACACTGTTTATTCCCCAGACCAACTGCGTGAGCTTTCAGCTAGGGCTGAATCTTTCTAATGTGGTTTAGCGTTGTAATAATCTTGGCAGGTACTGATGGTAGTTCATATTCACACGAAACAAATAACAATTCTGTCCCAAGCAGTTTTTTTCTGCTGAGTATAACAGCTGTTGTCCCACGTGTCTTAGGTTCTGTCCCTCAGTCAAACGTTAAAATCCAAGATAGCCGCGAATGGAAACTCCGATTTCCCAGGCACTTCATTTGCAAGGGTCTATGTATGTGCCCGCAGGTTGAAGTTGGTTCTTCGTGTAATCGCCGTTCATCGAGCACGCAGACAATGTTCGCCTACAATCTTTCGGTTTTCACTCGACCTGATTACTTCCTGACGAGCATCCTCCTCACAGTTGCAAGAACAAAACATCACGACGCCCACAAGTACAAGTTAGTCATGCAGGTATTCACTTCGCGTCGGTTCTATTTTTTTCCTTTGTTTTGTTTATTCCTTTTTGCGAAGTTGCAACATAGTTTGGTGTTAAACTGCCTCTGACACACCAAATGACGAGGCATGCAACTATTTGAAATTTGTGCGCCAACTTGAATATTACTTCGAGACAAAGAGATTTCGGTGATAGTAAACTCGAGAGAAATGCAGTTGAAAAATAAAATGTGACAATGATTGCGTGACGTCTTGATGACCTTGCTGAGAAAAAGATTTTTTTTCGCTCAGCGTAACGACACTAAGCATGACATCAATTGTGTTAGCATCCCCTTGCACGCCGATATAGCGGAGGCTGCCTATTACCATGTAACGTTAACAAAAAGTACTGAAAACATAGGTGTAACGGTGACTTTTTGAACTCGTTCGTACGTTCACCACAAAATGGACAATATTGGGGAAAAAGTTTGGTTGAAATTTGTGATTATTGAGAAACAGGAAATTGGATACAATTTCTCTGTCGGTTGGTGTTTCATTTGAGTATGGGCGTTACCACTGGAGGCCCAGCTACTCCTATTTGCGTTTAGCGATCCCTTGTTGCCAATAGGTGGTGAGATTTTTTGGTCTTCCTCCAATAATGCCCCCGTGTTTTTGACCTTTTCATCCACCCAAACCTGAGCTTCAAAGTAGGGTTGGTTTGCGAGGTTTTGGAATTATTACATTACAATGAAAACCTATTTCTTTAGTAAAAACATCCGTAAAACATATCCCGCAGAGATGGTTTCGAAAAAGTTAAATATTTACAGCTACTTTCCAGCTTAGTGGTACAGTGGGTTGAACACGCGCCACGAGGCTGGGTTCGATTCCTGGTCGGGTCATCGTCAATAGTGAAAATTTGCGGCCTGTTCAGCTTTATGCTCGACGTTAACGGGCAGGTGCAACTGCACGGAAACGGTTCACGCGTGGGGCTGCCATTGATTTTCCACTAATGCAGAATTCACTATTCGAAAGTAGCCGCGCGTGTCCCGATGCCGAGTTAGTGACACGCAAAATAGTAAAGAAATGAGTACTGCATAACGAAACTGAACTATGCCTTTTTCAAATAACTGCATTGAGAAAGTTATAGAGGAGTGTTGTTAAACAGAGATGAGATCGGAACATGTAAATTGAATTGAGAAAAAAGTAGCAGCTGAATTTCTGTGGAAAGAGATAAGCAAAACATGAAACGACTCGCGAAAGGCGTATGTACTCGAATCCTTTCATACATTTGTCTGCCCCAATGCGGTTTCTAGCAAGTTGCAAATACGGTTACAGAAGTTTCGTTTCCCTTTTCTGTTCACTTTTGCTCAGTGATACGCAGACCGTAACCAGGGGGCGAACCCTGCAAAATTTTTCGCTCCCCTGGAAAAATGTGTTGGACATAGTTTAAAAATTTGGGCCCCTCTCAGAAAACACTTCGCCCCACCTGGTGTCCCAAGCTGGTTACGGGCCTGGTGATGCGTATACCAGGGGAAGAAATGCCAGACACCCCAACCTACTAAAAAATTTCACCCAACTTTTGTCTGACGTGAAAAAATTGAGTTGACAGGGTATTTAGTCTTCAGCCATCTGTTTCCATGTCAAATCACCTGATTTCGCAACTGCTGGAAAGATTTGAAGCCAACATTTTTAGCGTCGAGAAGCTTCACCCGACTTTACGTTCAAAGTTATATCGTGTTTGTAGTTTACTGTATTGCCTCTCGCCGTAGAAATGTGTTTTTTACAGCAGTGGTTTGCAACCTGGACCGTGACCCCGGAGGGGTTGCAAACCGTTTTTGGAGGGTCGCAAATAGATATCGTACGAGCAAGAAAGTAATGCACAAGCTACTCTCGGTAATATGACTCAAAGCTATTGTGCAAGTCGCTCAATCTCTTTGTTTCAGTTTGCTTCGACCGATGACGTGAAACACAATGCAGCTGAATCTCAGCAGCAACCGGGAGTTCCATTCGAAAGGATCTTCATTGACGGGTTATACCTCCACAATGCAATGTTCGATCGTAAATCGAGAACTATGCACCAAACGAAATCCAGCACAGCACGAAAAATGCCGTTGCTTGAAGTCAGATCCGAAAAAACACGTTTCTTACCGAGGTATATCATTTTTCCAGCTAGAAAGGAAGTCATTGCTGTTTGAACGTGCGTTGCTGAAATAATTATTTATGTCCCCCTACCCTTTCTTTAGAAAACTGTACAGGTTGAGATATGTGCTGTTTATACGATTCGCGTTTTTGGATGCCTGCTTATGGGCTGTTAAATTAGACTTGTCTTCAATGATAGATACACCCGAGTGCAATTGGAGGATATCCAAGCTACCTCTATGTTTAATTGTCCTCTCTGGTTGAACGAAAACGAACTTCCTGAAATGTGCTCGAGCAGCGACATTGTGACATACGTACCGATTGCTTCCGAAGATGATCATGAGCAGTGGATCACACAAGGAACAGCTCTGTTAAGTCGTCTGGAAGACCATTGATTCGGTCATTTACGTGCGTTTCTACGACTTTTTTAAAGTATAGCACCCTTTTTAAAAGTATAGCACCCGTTCCAAATGCGCGTCTTGCACCTGTTAACACTCGTGTCCTTCATGTGCCAAGCGCAATGTCGTCAGTGTTTTTGTCATTCGTTCCTTAAGCACTGTGCTGTGCTGTGTTGTTTGAAGAATTGTTGTAATGCGTGTGTAGGATAGCATTAAAAAGCAGTGTTTCCGATTGTTCATTGCAGTGCTGTTGGTGCACGCATTTATAGATAAGACCCAGAGAGATTGAGGAAAGTTACTGAAAACATAGGAGGGTAAACGCAGCTTTGAAAACAGTGAAAGAAGCAGCAGTTCGCTCATACTATTTAGAAAGTTCAGATATCAGCAGCGGTTCCCAAACACGGGAGAAACGCCCCACAGTTGGGCAATTTTTAAATCGAAATTAATGGCGAATATTCGGTGACCTGTGAAAATCTGTGCAGGGAAAATGTTGCAATTTTGTCTTTAAATATCTCTTATCAAGTCGTGAAATTTGCATATGACCATGGGCGTCGGAAGGGAGTATCTTGGCAACCCCTGGATTTTGAAATTTGACATTTTCCGGTAACTTCCTCGCAGAAAAATGTTTTTCTGTTAATTTCGAGTTGGTAAAATTAAATATCAACGTTGCCCCCCCCTGGAAAAACTCCTTCCGATACCCATGCATGGCTTTGAAGATGATTATGTGGGGCGTGAAAAAGGGTTAAAGGTTGACAAACACTGATCTACAGTACAACTCTTCATGCAATGTTAGTCCCTGGTCGATGTTTGTTGCGACACAGTCAACAATGCATGGCCTTGAATGAAAAAATGCAAATTGTGGAAACTAGCGTGTGTCTTGAGTGCTTTGTTTACCTCCCTCAAGCATTGGGTCACAGCAGCTTCTGTTGATCCTCGAGCAGCATGGCTCTGAAACAGGCCTGTAACCAGAGGGGCGCAGGGGGGCTAAAATTTGTTGGACATAGTTTCAAACTATTGGATATAGTTTAAAAAATTCGGGCCCCTCTCAGAAAACTCCTCGTCCTCCCTGGTGTACCAAGCTGGTTACGGGCCTGCTCTGAAATGCTCTTCCCCGGCCGTGCCACTGTCACCTTCGTTGTTAGATAAGATCTAAGTGGTTTGTGGCATATTTCGCAGATTTTTTGGCGAACGGTTTTCTAAACATTACGAAATAGTAAGCATTAAGCACTGAAAGCACTAGCAAGGCAACAAAATTTTCACAAACGAATACAAGTTTGATGGTAGGAAGGTCATTTTCTATGGTTCCATCACCATTGAGTGAGACCAAGTCGTTTAAGACCACATTCACATGAGACTTTTTCGTTTGGGACCACATTCATTTTACGCCACGTTAAAGTGAAGCTGTTTTGATTTACTGCGAATCACATTTTGATGATCGACCTCCCACTTCTTTGCGGGAGACCTGAAGTTTTGCAAGGTGACTCTTCATTTGAAGTTTTGCAAGGTTTCGCCCTTCCGTGTCCAAGGTGACTCACGTTGGGTTGTAAATGTACTCGCACATAAAAACACCGCAGAGGCCAGAACTCTTCATACCTCGGGTTTAGAAGGGAGCGTTGTACCTCTGAAATGTCATTGTTAGACCAAGACAAAGCATTATGTCTTGCGTTCCTATCCGTTTGCTTTATCGAGGCGCCGCAATAGTTTCAGTTTATAGCTGAGAAATGAAGTGTCTTTTTGCGTTGGTCGAAACAATCACAGGAGAAAACGAGTCTCACATGAACATGGTCTGAGATGAACGGGTCTCAACTCAACAAGTCTCAAATTAACGAGGCTCATATGTGGCCTCAAGTCAACAGGCCTCAAATGAACGTGATCTCAAATGAAGTGGTCTCAATAGTCTACACTCCATTTTCCACAGCGAGTGTGGTCGCTTAAACCGAGCGAAATATGAGGCTTTTTTAAGACTTTTGTCATTCCTATAGCTTCCACTCAAAGGCTACTTTACCTCGACAGTTGATTTTTAACAGTGGCAAATCTGTTTCATCGGCCTACCTCATTTGCAAACTGTTTGCCAACCTTTGCAGCAGTGGTTCTTAAACTCTCCGATCCCGGGGACCCTTGTATCTAAAGATATTGACTTGGGGGACACCATGGCTGCGTTATGTCATTAATCAAAGGAGTGGTCGTTGTAGTTTGTGCATCTGAGGGTGAAAAGAAAACACTTTGCCAGATTTTTCACTGGAGTACCGTAAGAACCACTGCTTTACAGCTTATTGAGCTACATTGCGTAGAACAACCTCAGCACAATAAAAGCAAATTTACTTGTAATAACTGACAGCGAGGAAACATGATATTGACAACTGCAGCAAAACGTTCGGCTCTTCGTCGCCGCAAGATTCTGAACTTCTCCAGAGGTGTCTCGCCTGACTCCATGCGGGGGAGAACAAATCGTGGTAAGAATTCTGATTGGCTTGGATATTCATTTTTTCGCGCCAGACATACGTTGTCGAATGAATTGATCAGTATCTAAATATCTTTCGGCACAGTTTTGAAGGCACGTTTCTTGCCGACCTAAACTCGTTCCAACTTTATCGACGCACTTATCCCAACATTCCATCGTTAGCTTGTTGACTATCGTCTTCAGTTGTACCTAAAAAGAATGACTTGTTTCGTGAGCAATTCACAACTTGGGAGTTTTCAAACATAAGTCAAAGCTGCTAAATAAATCAAAAGCTGCAGGTGTTCTGATAGGATTAGCACTACACGCGCTTAAACACGAAAGAATTGTGCTCCCACGGAGCCACACGCGATCGCCTCTCATTTTCACAGTTCCGAATGTGATTAGTACCAGAAATCGCTAATGAAGTTTCTGAAAAAAGTCACGCTTACATCAAAGAACTCGTGATTGAAACCAAAACACTAAAAGTTAATCTCAAGAATAGGGTGGATGTTGAGGCTACAACACAGCCATGCATGCATTTTTTAGTTAAGAACATGCGAGTTCTACTCTGGTGACTGTTACCCCTGTCATGTTAAATTGCATTAACTTTTGAAAGTGTGTGGACGTTTTTACAGTAGGTAAGATATTGCAGCGTTTCAACTGCAATTTGTTTTCTGTACACGGTTTTGTACTCCAGTTGGAACGGTAGCAATTGCATTTATACCGAAACTCAAGTCATCAACAATAGAGCTCTTACACAAACTCGAGTCATTTGCTTTACGATAAACACCAGTGATGGTGTGACTAGAGTCACAGACTAGAAAGGCTCATGACTTGGCCACATCACTGATATACACACACAGGCCAACATGTCTTTTTCCTTTAAATCAAAAATATTAACTTGTTTTTTTTTCAGATTTAAACTGGGCTAACATAGGTTTTTCACTCACTTCTTACTCAAAGAGCATGTGACAAGGCTATATCACTGATATACACACAGGCTGCACAGCTTTTCAGATTAAAGCAAAGCAAATCATAAAACCCTTTTTTAGATTTAAATTCAGGCCAACATAGGTTTTAGTTTTAAATTGGAACCAAATTAAATTGCACAAAAAAATTTAACATTTCCTTAACAGATATTTTAGACTTTCCACATTGATACTGTGACATATAAATAAAACCTACCAAATTGTATCATAAAAATCAGCATTGCTGTAGTGAATCGAAGAGGTTACATTACACAGTTATTTTTGTAAAAATTTTCCAGATACCTAGTCAAACCAAATTGAACTAAATTATACTGACATTGCAATGATAGATAAATTCCCATGTTGGTGACGTGTTTGTTTAACATTTTTAAGCTTGTAACTACAAGCTGGTGGTTTGGGTTCATTTACCTCTTTTAATTGTTTTTCTTAGTTCCACAATTCGGACAAGGCTAACAAAACTAAATTTTTAAGTGCAATCCAAATTGGTCTACTCCTACACATTGCCAATACTTTTTTAAGAAGTCACCAGTGTATGTGACGAACTCCATGAATCACTTGAGCAAAATATATCTTGTATAGAGCCATGATATCACATAGAAGGAGTATGCATAGTAAAAAACATTGTTCAGGGATCTAACAAAAAAATACCTGTGCTTCCATTTTCTTCTGTTCTTCAACCAGCATTCGGGCAAGCTCAGGGTTGTTTTTCAACTGTTGTGCAACATCTTCTAGTGCGCCTAGATCCATTCTGTTTTACTAATGAATACACCTATCCTGTTTTGTCAATACAAGATTTTAAAATAAGTTCAAGAAAATAAAAAATACCCCAAAATAACTTTTGCATGATGTCAGATACAAGAATAAGCTAAATTCAAACAGACTGAAATATTTTCAACACTTTTTAATGAAAAACACATCCTTCAAAATAGCCTTTCAGATAACATGTAGAATCTTTCATTATAGAACGATTTATTTCAGTAATTTGTGATCAGCATGACATGGCATATTTTCAACATGTCAGGAGCATATTTGAAAAGGAAAACATAGTTTAATGACTAGTTGCATATCACCCTTACAATTTACATATTTCTCTATTCTGAAGTTTTACACATTGAAGTAGTTGAAAATAGCAATCAATTTCATTTAACAATTCCTTGACCAGACTTGACACCAACATTTTTAGCCCATAACAGCACCTCAGAGCATAACTACATGTCTGATTTCTTGCAATTGCCAAACACATCAACTCACTTTCTATCCCTGCCATATCAATCTGATTTGTACACCTGTTCACTGTATCAGATTAGGGACATCTAGCAAGAAGACCCAGGGTCCACAGTAATACAGTGTTTGTCAACATTTCAAGGAGGCAAATAACGTCACATAAAATCGCAGTGTTGATTTTGAAAGATCAGCAAAAGGTTGTCTGAACCACAATGTTTAACACTTACTGGCCCACGTATATATATGTGGGAGAAATTATGCACAGGTTACCGGCCACGTATATATACATTCTGAACAAAAATCCTATTTTTATGGCCCTAGGAGCTAAAACAATGTGCCATTTTCGTGCCTCAAGTGCTTTTTGGAAACTAGGCTATCATCTGAGTTTTTGGATCCCCTGATTGGCTTTCTAGCTTATCTGGAGCCGAAATTATGGCTCACAAACCAAAAGTTGGAGATAAATTCAAATCCCACCACAAAAGGTAAGCTTGGTCATTTTGGCTAAAAGCCACAACTCACCAGCTGATTGAGCTAGAGAGCTGTTCAAGCCCTCTAAAGACTCAGAAAGTCTTGTAGTTTGAATTTAAAAAAATTTGGTTTTGGACTTGGGGTTTTTGGTTGATGACGTCAGGATTGGGAGTAGGTTTTGTGTTATTTTGGATGACGTCATTGGTTGATTCTATGAGCCAAATTCCAAATATTTCAGGAATGCCGTAAGGGATTAACGGGGATTTCTCTAATTAATTTATGGCATTTTGGCCATAATTTTGGAACCAGAAATGCTAGAAAGTCCATCAAACCCTCTAAAGACTCGTATTATAGCCTAGTTTCCAATAAAAACTCGAGTCAAAAAAATGGCTCTTGGCGTCTAGGACTCAATGACGTCATCCTAATGTAAACAAAATATGCATAAACATACTCTCATCATACAAACATCAATAAAAAAAACAACATCCGAATCTGANATAATTTTTTTCATTGTGAACTACAAGACTTTCCCCATCTTTAGTGGGTTTGAACAACTCTCTAGCTCAATCAGCTGGCGNGGAACACACCCCAGNTTAGCATTTGTTGGGATTGAATTTTTACCAATTTTATNTTTTCAGTCATAATTTTGGCTCCATATAAGCTAGCAAGCCAATCAGTGTCTCTAAAGACTTGGATGACAGCCTAGATTCCAAATAAAATTTGAGCCAAAAAATAGTTTGTTGGGTTGACGCCAAAGGCCAGGTAAACTCGGCCACAAGGGTGAAAACATGTCCCCATTATGACATCACATAAAACCCCATTCCCAAAATGAAAAAAATTTTCCATTTGAACTAGAAGACTTGCTGAATCTGTAGAGGGTTTGAACAGCTCCCTAGTTCAATCGGCTGGTGAGTAATAGTGTTGCAAAGCTCTGCCAAAATAGTGGCTCTTGCGGTCCTTAATGGTAAAATACCTGGNACCCGTGGATATNACCGTAGGGAATCCACCAGGTACCCAGAGTGTTAAGGTATTGAGCAAAATACAGTTGTAGCATTTTACTTAAATTTTGCAAAAGCGGCATTTNACAGAAAAGACAGAAATGAACCANAATCAAGAATTTCACTTTTGNCCAGAACCAGTTGTAAAGTAAAAAACACTAGCCAAATTTANGGCTGGAGTTGGAATTATTGTAATGCTTTGTAGCTATGTTAGTGTCCCAAATACTATGAAACACTGAAAGACTTATGCAGTAATTGATTTAGCATACATAATTTTATCTTTCAACTACAAGATTTTGAGTGCAATGCATTTTGCAGCAATTTTTTCATGTTACGGTGGGTTTTCAAAACAACAACAGAAGAAAACTAATAAGCATAGAAAATAGTAACAAGTACAATCAGAATCAATTAGAGCAGAGGTGGGCAAGTAGTGGCCTGGTGGGCCACAATGGCCCACCAGAGCGTTATCAGTGGCCCTCAGAAGCATTCAGGAAAAATCTTCATATTTCAAGTTTCCTCCAACTTATCACAGTAATGTTAGTGCTGAGGCTAACATGAACCAAGATTTGCTTCTATTTCCATTAGAAGGTACAGCCCTCTGCTAAANGTGACCTTNTCAAAGTGGCCTCCNAACCAAATTAAATGTCCACCCTGCATTAGAGGATTCCACAAAGACAANAATAGTGCTGGAATGAGCAGCTGAAATGGGATTTACGCATCTGGTATTGTTGNAACTTCTCAGTTGGCATGGCATTGAATGCGCAATTCACAATGAACAAGATTTATGTGAAGGATAGTGAATAGCACCCATGTGTAAGTGGCACAAACAAGTAATAAGTGATCATGGCATGCGATCCTTTTTGTTGCTTGCTGTTACAATGTGAAGATTTGCATGCTTGCCGCTTGGGCTCTCCAATTGCAGCAAAATGGTGCTGTGACCAGGATGTGAAAGCCATGTTAGGTGCAACATTCACAAAAAATGTGCAATCGTGGTAGTTAATTGTACAAAGGAGGGTATGTTGTTGTTGCAACCTCTTGGTAGGCATGCACTAAATGCACAATTCACCACAAACGGGATGGGCACGAAGAATAGCAGCAGCACCCATATATCTAAATGGGGTGAACAAGCAATAATAAAATGATCATGGTGTGTCATCTCTTTTGTTGCTTGCTGTTACAGTGTGAAGCTTTGCACGCTTGCCACTGAAGCACTCTGATTGCAACAGTACACCAAATAGAAACAAACATAACAGATCAATCTGGCCCAAATGCTCAAAGTGTTCAGGAAGTCCACTTTTGCCGAGAATTCTACCAACATTTTATAAAGTGCTTTACATGCAGTGTTGTAGACACTGCAGTGAGAGAAAAGGTGTAGTTTTACTAGTTATGTCTCTAAATTGCCNCATGCACACACACAATAATTACNTTTTGAATTTTTTATTCATGTATAGTTTGACAAATCATCTGCAAATTCTTTCTAAAATTAAAATCATGNAGAAAAGTCACCATTTCTTCTGTGAATGTGATATATTAAAAAATGTCACAAGATATTCTACAGATCATCTCTATTTTTGCAGAGGTACATGTTTGATTCCACAACTGTCANTATTCCAACTATCCTGATTTTTTTCTGTTGCTGATAAGCTGCATAGGTGTCCACATATTTACAGTAGCAAAGCCGTTATGTATATNGTCAATACTTGAAAGGTTATGGTTAAACCTGAAACATNATTGTTAATTAATTTTTTTCATTATGTCATCATGGCCATTCCTGTCATATGATGAACTGAGCACTTCCCTCCAATATCTGAAGGAGTTTTGAAAATCTATCCCCAGGGCATAATGCGATGCTTCTCAGCCATTGTCTCCCAGAATCACAAGGGAATACTACACCCTGCCAAGTCATGCTTCACTGAGTGGACTTCATTTTTGGTTCATAATGATCACTTTCTCCCAAAGACCCTTGAAGTAAAAAGTGCTTTGTAGAAACCCTGTCTTAAAGAATTATGCTTATTCCAAGACAAACATATGCATGACCTTTCCCAATAAATGTTTCATGCTTGCATTTTACGGTATGGATATGTGAGCATATTTGTATGTTGACAATAGCATAGGCATAGTCAAAGATACCTAGAAAAGCTTGAGAGGTCTCCCTAACACAGTCTTAATCTTTTCTTAGGGCTTATCTGCTTCAAAAACAATGGTGCATTGAACTATTAAAATGTAATATTACAAGGTTTTTTCACTAATTTTGGCTGACTTTTTGCAACTTTAAACCTACTTAAACCTTTCAACATATTGAAAATTCAATGTTACAAAATATGCAACATTATCTTACCAAGGGGGAAATTGCACCCCCTAAAACCTACAAAAATAATTTTATTCACCATTATGATTATTTTTTTACAATTCAGAAAACAGTATTCGCAATATAAAGCCGGTTTGTCATCCAGTATTTCATCACAGCAGTGTTGTGAAGTGTACTTCATCCCTCTTACAGTAGCAAAGCCGTTTTGAGATTTGACTACCAAATGTTACTGAAATCACCCCCCTAACCTTACTGGCTGGATCCACCCCTGTATCTTACAGAGCAATGAACCAAATTTCCACCAATATATCAGCATCAAAAATGTNAATGATTTTACAATTTCNATTCATCCCACTGTAGTATGTAGNATAAGAAGACTTATATTGCACAAGATATAGCAANGACATCAGTTTAGATAANTCNGTTTACATCCTAAGAAATTGCNAAGTGCAACATTAAAAAGACAAAATTAAATAGATTATCTTNGTTCACTACAAGTCATATTTGACTGTTTNAACATCTTTTTTCCGAAACATGCTTATTTTTTCCAGCGAGATGTAACCCTGTCCATAGCCTAATTTGGGGGCAANATACCTCATGAAATAGCTTATTGTCCAATAGCACAAATGATTTAACTGGGTCAGATTCTTAAAATTGGAGTTAATGAATGGCTTTCCATTGGTCCTTGAAATGATTTAAATCTAGAGTAAACTAAACCAAAATGAAAGATTTAAATCTTACTTGGACATTAATGACTTGAATCAAAGTTAATTGTGAAGGACTCAGACCACTTGGAATAGAAGGTGTAATGACTAATGAATCAAACTAAATTNTACTTCCAGGTTTGTGTCTATTNCTAAGTTGTTCCTATCAGCTGGTTGAAACACTACTCAAATATAGCAATATGGAAATGCCTAATTTAAAACTACAAATCACAACACAACACTAAGCATCAGACAGTATCGCATTTTACATGCCATAAGCCACACTGGATTATAAGGCACACTTTTGATTTTTTAATGCTAGACATGTTCTTTTTTCATACATAAAGTGCACCAGATTATAAGGTGCAAAATGGGGGCATGTGCCATAGACTTCGAGGAGGGTCCTCCTTTAAGGACCGCAAAGCCACAAGGCGTAACTTATACTTATAGACCGAAAGAACTGTTCAAACTCTCTAAATTAAAATGCAGAAAGTCTCCTAGGTTCAAGTTTAAAAAATCTGGGCACTTTTCGGTTTGAACTTTTTTTGGTGTGACATCACAACCAAGGGCGTTAAGCAATTTTTGGATAATGTTATCAGAATCAGAGCCTGAGAAAAGAGTTCAAGTAGCAATTTACTCATTTTTTCTTTTAAAATAACCAGCTAGGTTTTAGCCAGAATAGGGTGCACTGTGGGAAATGTGGTTGTGAATCATCTAATGTTTGCTGATGCTATAACATATGTGTGCTTAGCCTTAGGATAAGTCTAATGAACTCCAGTGCCTTTTGAATATTTCATTATTTGTGGTAACTATGTTGCTAAACACCAAACCGTTTTTCAACAAAAAATTGGTGTTCTTTTTTGTCCTAAAAGTATAAACTACCTGCAAAAGGATATCAATTGGTTAATTATTGATTTTGTGCCACCCAGAAGTAGGTGGCATTTGGAAAACTTAAAAAATTGCAAATATTATACTTATGTACATTATGATTTGATGCACTTGCAGCATATCCTACCATTTGAAACTACTCATGCATGTACTATTACTAATGATAAGCTTAAAATGATTCTATGCCAAAAGCTGTATGCAACATTCAGATATTTTTGACATTTTGCTTGTCAACACAACCTCGCCTACCATTCCTTGCTAAGTTTCAAAATTACTCCTGCATTAGAAATTACTTATGACCACTACAAAACGCATTAAATAAAATTTGACACGTTAATCTACGTACTTATCTGGAGATGGTACATCCCAGGCACCACACAGACTTTATTTGGAAACTAGAGTACTTTTGTAGTATTAGAATCATGTGCATAGATTAGAACTACGTATCTTGGTACCAAAAGTAGTTACAAATGTATTATAAAGTTGCATAGATATTGCAAAAAGAAATAGGCTACACTAGTGATACAGTAAATTGACTGTCTGTTTTTCCACTAGATCTAGTGTTTTTGCATTTCAACTAGTGTTCTAGTGTTTTTTATTATGAGTGAGCTTAATGTTTATGTAATTTATTGCACAATTTTGTGTAATTTACTAAAAATTGTAACTGACGTTTTGATTAGTGCAATTGTAATCTCCTAAAAATTCTACCTAATTAAATCTTAAATTGCCCAAGACAATATTATATGTTTTGAGTTAAGCACTGTGAAGTCACTTGGTCATCTGTTAAAAGTTTCAGTGACCTGTACAAACAAACACAAGCACTGCTGCTATCTATCTCACGTTTTCTTTGTCTGTGGTTTACAATAACAATGAGTTGCACTAGCCATACCTATTAGGAGTACCACTGTACAGAAGCGACCTTGGGCATGGTCAAACTCAACACAGTTTTACTGGATGGGGACTTGTTTTTTCTGGTGTCGCACATGCAGTGGATTCTGCCACTCATTTCATCCCATACAATTAGAGGCAATTTTTTTTCATTTTTGATGACAGTCTAAATGATTATGAACAAAATGAAACCATGAAAAAATACTGTGACAAAAGATAAAATAGGCATTTAAAAAACACATGTATGGAATAGCAGAAGATATTCAAAACGCAAATATAGCAAGCAAAAACAAAGCACAAAGGGTTAAGAAAGAGTCTGCTACAACATGCTCAGAAAGTGTTCCACGAAATGTTTTGTGCTGGAGTGAAATATTGTGATGCAGATTATGGCTACAAAGATCCACATTATCGATTTTACGTTTAAATGAAAAATTAGCGAGTCTTGTTGGCTTCACCCACGGGAAAGCTGCAGGGGTCAACCTCGGACCAGCTGGCGTGATCACATCTCGGACTTTGCTTGATCCTGCCTTGGTGTGGAGACAGCAGAATCATCAGGGGTTGCTAAAAACCGTGTGGTACCGCTATTTCGATTCCTCGTAGAGCTGTTGCCCCGGCGACCCTCTCCAGTTGAAAAGCTGGTGTGAAAATGAATCAATGAAAAAGTTTAATCGAAAAATAATCTCAATTTTTCTTCTATCTCTATGGCAACGCATGAGTTGTTTCCAGCCCGTTCTGGTTGAATGATATGCGGTTGGCAGTTAAACTGTAAGCATTGCACTGTTTGCCCGGTTCGTGTGCACAGGTTAGGTTTCATTTGCAACCTGCACAGTACGGTCAGTTCGAATTTCATCGCCATCGGGTGTAATAAAAAGTTGAAGGCCAAACCCCACAGTACATTTTCAAGTTCGTCTGGATTTGTTTGAAGCTTTTTGCTCTAGGCAGTGGCTACAGATAGTATGATACGCCTGTGGATCTTGAAATTTGAAAAGTTATTCATATCATACGCCACCTGTGGCGGAACACTAACAGTAACGCACGACGAGAGTGCAGCCAGTAGGCTTGGTAAAAACGAACTAAACGTAAAAGATATACCCTAACCTCAACCCTAACTGTAGCCCTAACACAAACCTAACCCTATTAATGCTAAGCTAACGCTAATGCTAAACTAACGCTAAGCTAACCTTAACCTAACACTAGACTAACCCCTAAACATAACACCCAAGGCTGAAAAACGTGAAGAAACAAAACAACTGAAAGTCAGCAAGGTCAGCGTTGAACTGAAAACCATTGGCATAGCAGCCGTAATGCACAACCCCGAGGCTACAAGATCCACGCCGTTTGAATGACAAACTAAACTGACCCTTTTATTTGAATTGCGTCAGGATAGGTGTATCCGTAGTCACTTCCTTTTCTCCAAACTTTCAGTTTGTTGAACTTGTCTAACAAGCTTATTTCGATCATAGACCAACTGGTGTGGTCTGGTCACATTAGATATTTTATAGCTTTGTCCTAGTAATAGAG
>JGI24159J19872_10004144_pt1 | contig 18393 bp, 12 predicted proteins | sample Ectturendosymbi4_FD_19872 | JGI IMG/M metagenome (IMG submission 19872) | reverse complement strand
ACATCATACAAACAGTTTTGCTGCAGTTGAAAATAATTTCATGCAATCCTGCATCAGCCTGACACACATCTAGTATTCTTTGCAACCCACGTATTCTTGGACAAAACACACAAATGTCATCAACAAACGTCAAGTGGTTCAATAAGATTTCACCAATGTACTGTAATACCCAGCTTTAATGTCGCTTGGTTCAAGAATTAAATCATCGAAATATACAGCAAAAAAGTATGGACGCAATACTCCCCCTGGTCTAACCCCATTAGTAACATGAAATGGTTCGGACAAATTCAAATATATAAATAATTTGAAATGAATAATGTATAAACATATTTTTTTTCCTTTTCTTGCTAACCTTAAATGTACCCTTTCGGATAGGCAAATGTACCACTAGGGGTACATGTACCCCAGTTTGGGAACCCTGGTCTAATTAATGTGCAACTATTAAAAATATTTGTTTCTAAAAGGTAGTGGCTACAGGTCTGTCAGTGGACCTTCATATTTGAAAAGTTATTCTTCCGTCACCTGTAACGTGACTGTAAATCACGCTGAGTGCGTAGTAAAGTGCACTAGGTTTGGTATAAATGTACTAAACCCTAAACCAAAGCTATAAATCTGAACACAAAAGTTTGGAAACATTTGAAGAAAGTAAAAAGTGATCCCTTGACAAGTGCAACTATTAGACTGTTACGAAAATGAAAGGCGCCAAGGTCAGAGTTGAACCAAAACCATTCGCACAGCACTCGTAGACTAGGGATGTCTAGAACTCCTTGACGCATTCGCTACACTGCCACAACGGTGCTGTTAAAGTAACAAAGTCGGCATTTTACTCCAACCACACCACTCTCAGCGGACCTATAGCCACTTCCTTTGTTTCTGAAAGGCCAAGCTTTACCAAACACAACTGGGAAAGATAAAACCACACAACCAAAAATGGCACTAAAAGTCAGATCCAGAAAATGCAGTCAACCAAGTTGATGCAATGAAAGTTGAAACATGACGCTGAAAGCAGTATTACCATCGGTAATATACCAGTTAAGCTTCTAATCACAAAACAACTTAAGCTTGCTAGACTCTGATTTGTCACATCCACAAACAGGAACTGATGATTAAGCCCTAGCCGGTAAGCAAATAAGCCCTAACTGATATTGATGCACGCTAAAATAGATGTTACAGCAAAATAGGCACAGTAGCACCACATCTCTAACCTCGACAACTCACAATTTACAAATGTAATCTGACATCACGTTCTATTGAGCCTGATATTGGACTCATGGGATGTTATGGTGTTGGGCCGATGCCCTGCAGTGCACGACACGCCCGGGGTAATAGCGCCTCTTTAACACATTTGCAACTGATGTGAACTACATTGCATCCTTTAAAATCTTTGTAAAAATTCTTTTTATAATTGTGTTGGCGTCAAATCCCCCAAAAAATGAAATTTGAAAATCCTGATCCGGAAACTTGAGTAAAACCGTAGTCCGGATCCGCTCCGGTTTGCTGAAAATGTGCTGAATCCTGCCGGACTCGAGTCCTGAAATCCGGATCCTGTACACCTCTGGTATCCACGTCTAATTCTTACTATACTGTGACCATATAATTGTATTCCAGCTTCTAAGTACAGTTTTCCTGTGACGTTAGAATTACTTACGGTGGGACACATTTGAAGTCCGCTGTCTCATTCCATGGGATTTTCATGGGCATCCCATTGCCATTGATAAGCCTGACGATTTCTCTAGCGGAATTGCTCTCATGCGACACACGATTTCAGTGTTTTTTCAACCTTTTTGCTGCAGCGGAACCTTCCACAAATATTTACGTTGCTCATGGAACCCTATGCAATGATCCAAGTGTCTGTCCTACTTCCTGTAATAAACGAATTTCGTCCCAGGCAATTTCAGTCTGTTTCGGCGGAACCCCGGTTGAAAAACACTGCTCTATTTTGTCGGTACCCTCAAGCTTTCGACGATTTAACTCTAGGTTTGCTGCAGGCTTTCGAGGAGTCAGCCGACTCCGCTGTTTGCGTTGATTCAAGCTTGCACATATCCGTGTTCACATAACTTGCCTCCGCAAAGGTGACAAACAAGAAATCAATCGTATAAAAAATTGCCGATTGATAGCCTGTCCCTTTGTGGAGACTAGTTGCTTGAATACACTCAAGCTTTCTCTAGAACTAAAAAGTCTCTGTAGTGATCAACACCGAAGTGAGTGTGGTTGCGCATGCAATGGCGGGGAAAAAGCATGGTTATTTTTCTACAGGTTTGATGTGGAGCCTCGTGAACTGCGATTTTCCGTGAGCAATGCTCGGGTTACCCACGAAAAAAGTTTCGAAGTAACCGGTTTCTCGGTGCAAGGCCGCGTGCTTGATGGAAAAAACGGAAAGCCTGTAAAAGGTGGATGATATAGACACTTACTTACGTGAATCCTGACGAGACTTGTTTCTGTTTCGCCTGTAACTTCTACTTAGGGCTGGGTTCAAATAAGTAATTACTTAATTACTAGCTTGAAAGCCTTTACTTATAACTTTCGTAGCATTGCCATTACTTGATATTTCAAGTAATTTGCTTTTAGAAAAGTTAAGATTTTAGAAGCCATGTCTGTTGTTCAAAACGCAATATGACATACATCATCACACATAAAATAAGCCATTTTGGAGAATTCTTCAGTGGACTCTGAAAGATGCTTTAGTGCTACCGGACTGTTCATATCAAGGCTCAGATCTTCACTGAGTGATGAGATGGTTGACAGTTCGTGTGCTAAGTTGTTTAGAAAATAAATAGCAATCGCCCATATTGTGATTTAAAAATTACAACGATTTTGATGTACTTGCATGTTTTTAAGTCTAAAGGTCGATTTTCCTGATTTGTTTGAATTGCTTAAGTTACACAAGTAATGTTTTACACCGTAATGTTATGTCCTGTAAGTGTTTTTATCACATGGAGGGTAATACTGCAAAAACATTTGCCAACAACGTTCTTTTTCAGTGGTGAGTAACAAAATTGAGTTGTGCATTTAAATACGAGTTCCACGCGCAAAGATTTCTGTGATGAACTTATGCGATAAAGATTGAGTAAAATCTCGTGGCGGACAGAACTTGTCGATGTCTAGTAAGACTTCCACTGCCTAACGTGGCTCCGATTATTTTTTGTGCCCAAGCTAATGGTGCACACTTGATGTGCGGATTCCAGCTTACTCGTTCCAGTGAATGTAGCGAAAGCTTGTATTTCTCAGGAGCTAGTGTTGTAATCGACGGAAAGAAACACGACACGACGGACAACGCCGGTTACTACACACTTCAGCACATGCACAGCGGTGTGTTTGAAGTCACGGTGCTGAAAGAGGACGTACAATTCCCACAGGCAAAGGTAAGAAAGCGCGTTATTTAGTACAAAATTTTAGCTTTTTATTGTGGTTTTTGCGATATTTTTCATTTATGTGAGTTGATTGCTTGTTCCCGTGTGGTAAACTTTATTCCTTTTTCATGTTTTCTTGTGTGATTTTGTAATTTTTGTCGATTGCTTTCATCTCTTCCTGAACGCAGATGCGAATAGGTCCGGACACCCCCATCCTTCCTGACATCGTTGCGAGCTCGTTTTCGCTGTGCGGAAAGATCGAAGTTGTGGAACTTCCCGGCAAGTCGTCACTGTCCGACGTCGCCATTGCTGTGAGTTCGATCGCCGACAAATCGTCGGTCAAGAAAACGAACGCCGATGCGACTGGAGCTTTCTGCATGATGCTGCAACCAGGTAATTAAAATAAGCGCACACGTGATGGAGACTTTGTTGTTTGTAACGCGACTTTTCGAAATAAAAGCTGTCTGTTTCCGCCTCAGGTTCGTACAGCGTCGAACCGGTGCTGACCAAACAAATGGTGGACGACGGGCTGGTGCTGACGCCGAAATCGGTGCAGGTGGGTTCAAAACTAATGCGAAAAAAAGCAAGACAAGATGCGTTGCGTTGATAATGATAATTCATGTGCGGAAACCATTAGTTTTCTTTTTTTTTTTGAATTAGCGATCTCGTGTGGTCTGTGTTTGCGGTCGGCAAATTTCTTTACTACACACATCAACTGTGAAGCGCGAAATCTCATAAAGCCAGCACCGGTCTGATACGAATAACTCTGCATGTGCAAATTCCAGTGATCCTGTGTCGAGACACGTTGCGGGACCTGTTTTCTGAGTCTCTGTCTCCGGCATTTTATCTCGGGACTGATGCGTGCACTGTTGACATGTAGTACAATCAGTTCTTTGCTGGTCTAATCCAGTGCTTCCCGAACGTCTTGAGCTTGCGACCCACTTTTGATGACAATTTTTTGTGACGTATTGTGACAAAATGATACCCCAAAAAAATTTAGATGCGAGAAAATCAATTCAGCGACACATGCAATTCACTGTTAATGGAAAACTTGAGCTTGATTGTTATTAGATATGAACATATAATAGATGTACAGAAAATCGGTTTGTTTTCAAGGATCATTTCAGTTAAATACCAGAGCATAGTAACATTTTGAAATGCTTCGCGATCCACCGGTTGGGAAGCGCTGGCCTAATCCTCGCTGAAAAAAAATTGGCAAAGATGAATGAAATTTCACGAAATAGAAGTTGGGAAAATGTTGTGATGACCTTTTTCATAAATTTGTTAAGAACTTGCTGGCGAAGCCGGAAATTCGCGGTCTCGACTGTTCAGGTCTCGGACATTTTGACAAAGTCTCCGTCTCGTGTTTTGAACCAAGTCTCGGTCGTCGGTCGCGGATTTCACGGTCTCGATGACAACACTGGAACATTGTAATAACAAAAAACATCACTAGCATATTGATTGATGTTCGTGAGAAAGTTTTTCAAGTGAAGATTTTGTAGTGATTAGGATAAGCATATTTTTTGAAGGTAAAAATTCTGAACTTGCCCCGAAAAGATCTTTCTTTCAAACAATACCGAGGAAGCGTCACGGTCGAGTTGTCGTGCATTGAAGCATGCGAAAACGTAAAAGTGGAACTGTCGTCAACTAGAACGTCCAAGAAGACGAAACAGAATGTCAACGTCACAGGAAAGAAAGCGATAACTCAGTTCCGGTACAACCGCTGTAGTTTTTCCAGTAAAAGTTTCGGCTTTGTTTCAGTATTTCCTGGTTTGTTACTGCCTGATACCTGGGGCCCTGCACAGGTTTATTCTTGGCCGCTCCTGATACTTCTATCAAACTCGTCCTTGGCGATGAGTCTGCATCTGTTGAGGTTAATCTCAAATTTTACAGCACGCGTTTCAAGGGCGCTGCGTTCATCGTTATATCATAAAGTCAGTACAATTTCGGGTCAAACATGTTTTGTGAAGATCGTACAAAGAAAAACCACAGTACTCTATCAGATTGCGTTGGCTGTACCGTTAATATCTCTTTTTACTGCCAACCTCATGTCATGCACAGGTATTGATTTGCTCTCTGTATTTCACGATTTTATTAAAACCAGCTGAGATGCGCATTAGCTGTTCTCGTTGTTGCAAAAAGCGATCCTTAAGTAATTTTGTTATTTTTTAGAAATGTTTTGCCGGGAAAGTACACGGCATCCGTGCACCACGATGATTGGTGCTGGACCAGCGAGTCCGCTACTGTAACTGTGTCGCCTACTCCTAAAGATGAACCGTCAGCGGTCTCCCGTTTCGAGCAGTCAGGTTACAAGCTGGTGTGCTCGATCTCTCACGACATAGAACTGGTGGGTTTTCAACCGGGTGGAGCTCCACGCAGAAAGGCTGTTCTCTTGCTGCCGATCTACACCTGCTTTTAACCGTTCGTTGGTTGTGATATACTTCCATTACTACGCCTCCTGATAGTATATCGTCTGCAGTCAAAGCGCATGTCACTTTCTTTTAATCGTAAGCAAGTAGATCATGACTTGTTTTTAGAAAAAGGCTTTCGTATCGACAATCGCAGGCCTCCCTCTGTGTTTTTCGATGTTTCTAAAAGTTTTGCAATTTTCGTTTATTTTTCGCGAGCAGAAAATCCACTACGGGGGTGTCGAGGTCAATTCTTTTCCCCTGAAAAAGGGCCACAACCGAATGTGTCTGGCGCGCCCCGGCGAATATACCCTGGAGCCGGTCTCGTGCCACCGGTTCGACGTCACTACACCCCTCAAGTACAACACGGCGCGACCGAAGCCCATCACTTTGCACGCTGTTGCGCATGAAGCCATTATTGCCATGGAAACGACGTTGAAAATTAACGACGACTCGAGCGATGCTACCACTGTGATGATCCGGTCGTCGAGAGGAAAAGGTTTGTGCCTGCTTTTGTCATAACAGAAGGCGAATTTTTCGTTTTTTTGCAAGAGCAGATCCAATCTTTTTTCCTATGAGAACAGCAGATCGCATCCGCTCTTGTTATAGAGCTTTCGAGCTGGAATTATTAATTGCACATGCTTCTTAGGTATTAAAAAATGATTGAATTACAGGTGAAGAAATATCGTTCAGAAACGCTTTTCATGCAAGTCTTGTATATTAGCAGCAATGTCTGACAAAGATTTGCTTAATCGGTATGTTGGGTTTGGTTTAGTGACGAAGAAAAGCATGAAGTTGGTTCCAGACGGCGAAGACAAGGCGAAGGAGGTATGCTCCGTTGTTGGTCTAATTTTATTGGCGGCTGCACTTGAGCTTTGGTGTAAACTATAAATGAAGTGGTTGAAGCTCTGAAATCATTACTTGTTTGATTGAAGACCGACCCGCTTGTCGACCGGTGTTTCAACATTTTCCTGCAGCATTGCTGTAGTTCCATAAAAAAGTTACTGTCTGCAATGCTTCTGCGTGGGAATGCATGTGCATGCGAGATATGTACATTCATATTCCCACTTTTATAAGAATTATTTAGTCTCCTTTCACGACAGTGCAATGGGTCAAATGCTTTCGATCCCGGAATGCACTGGTTAAACCAGGCTTTGCCGATTGAGGGAAATGAATCAAAAAGTATATCTTAACGGACATCAGTAATGTTAGACACGCTCCTCAGTCACATTATTGAGTGGAATATTTTTGTTGACCCTTTCTTAAATGCTTCATCCTGAAAAGAACGTTTCTGCAATTATTTCCAGAAATGTTTGAATTGTGCCAAAAGCAAGAGAAATAAAATGTTTTCGCCAAAGGATTATTTTTCTCATGTGTAGGGTGACCAGCTGTAGCTGTGCACTCACCTCCATGTTGCTTGAAGCTTTTCCATTTTCGTGTTAGGCCAGCTCTATGGTCACAGCTTCGTGGCTGAGACTACAATTCACGTGCTATCTCTAAATCTTGCTTCAGTTAGTCACCATTTTACCCGAACCTTTCTTGCCACTTTCAGCGCTCAAGATGCGTAAAATACGTGATATCGATTTGCTAATGAAACAATTTGCTGATTAATTTGATTGCGTCGCCTTCGTTGAGACTTACTGTTGCTGAATTTAGTTAAAAACCTGAATATTTCGGAATTATGACAACGTGCAGAATAATTAAAACTTACTGTTAGTGCAGAATGTGCCGAGGTCTTATTGTGTCTTCTGTTGCTTCTTCCCTTATACTGCTTATGCAGGCTGACAAGAAGTATCTCTACAAGCTGTCGCATTGGGCAAGCGACAACGAAGAATTGGAGGTTACTCCCTCTTCAAAACTTCTTCTTTTTGAACCAAGCACCGCCGAAGTAGCCATGCGATCAGGTAGGAAATGTTGCATGTTTGTTATCCTGTTGGGATCGCACAACTACCGGTTCGCTGTATAAGTTTCATCAATGTGACCATGACTCGATTTCAAAGAATCCACATCGAAAAGTTTTTTCTTTATCTTGGGCGTTTTATGAACTGTTTTCACTTACGAAAAGTCTCTTTTCCCAATTCCAAGCCGATGCTGCAAGACCCCACATGCTGTGATTTGCTTTTTTCCTGCCCATTTTTTGTCTCGGTCAGTGCGTTGTACTCGCGCTCAACCGCGGTGTGTGCTGATAACCTGCTTTCCGGAACAGGCGCGTGCTCCGAAGAGTTGGTGCGGTTCAGAGGGGTTGTTGGAAGATTTCTCGAGGGGAAAATCAGCCCTCCGATTGCCAATATCGATCTAACGGTCACTGCCGTCGGCATGGACAAAGGCTTGGCGTTGAAAACCGACACGCAAGGAAAATACAGGTAAGTGTCCGCATCGTGTCAGCACCACTTACATTGGCGACAATTCGTGCAATGCGAAATACTCCCATTTGTTTCCGCGCACAGGGTGGGTCCTCTTCATCCCGACTTCGAGTACGAGATTTCAGCCAGTATGGAGGACTACGTGATGACTCCAGATGAGAAAAGGAAAGGTGACTTCGTTGCGAAGAAATTAAGCAAGTTAATATTCAAGGCAAGCTTCGTTGCAGTTGCAGTAATGTTCTTAACAATAAGATGCAGTTGACCAGTGATCCGAAACTTGCTTGCCAGAAAGAAAATATTCGCTTTTGTGAATCTTAAAAATTTTGTTTGAGCTTCTTACTCGTTATCGGACAGGTGATACAGCATGTAAAAACTGTTGTCGTGATTTTCAGCTGCTTCTTAGTTCTTACTTCGTGTATAATATATGGTTTTGTCTTCCCGTCTGGTGTAAGAATAGGCAGAGTCAAAAACAAAATAGCAAATCATGTACTGCGCTGTAATCAAACCGGCGCGGCACGCTTTGAGCTGCGAAGTTAACTCTCGTAAGCCTTGTCCGACTGGCAAACGTTTACGTAAGGGCAACGTAATCATTGTTTACTGACAATATTGTACCGTGTGTAGCTTTGGTTTGTTGATTTCACGCTTTTGTGTTGTCTATGAATGCGATATGACTTAGCCCTTGTGCAGTGTTACGACATCATATCTTGCAACAGACTGAAGCGCTTATTAACTTGCGTGAATGTTCAAACGTGATCGTTCGTAGCCGCCAACATAACTAGGTACGAAATGCTAATCGCCGGCTTGTATGAAACATCGATGTGACGAATGACAGTTCAGAGGCGCCGTGTCCTGGCTGAAAAATATCTTTACCAGGTGCTCACCAACAAATTTAACGCGTTAGTTGCTCAATCTGCCCGTTCATTTTCCGCACCAAGCCGTTCGTTTCCGTGTGAAGACCTTACCACACACCTGACCTCTCCATGTAACCTTGCACCGCACAGATACTGACTGAAGACGGGAGTCGACCGCTGCCAGGTGTGTTGCTGTCAATTAGCGGCGGAGACTACAGGAGCAACAATCTGACTGGCAGTGATGGTACACTGACCTTGACGAAGCTGGTAAGTTCTCACGTTCAGCCTAAGTCGATGCTTACCTGGATGCGGCAGTGTTGTTGGAGTAGATATGAACAACATATCGCGCAAATGGCGACAGTGCAGTGGTGACGCAATGTATCTGTCGTGCGTTGCTTGCAAGTAGTCACGTCACAAAAGAATGCTGCTGTTGTTTGCTTTGCCAGGAACCAGCACAGTACTACTTCAAAGCCATGATGAAAGAATATCAGTTCAATCCATCGTCGCAGGTGACGTTTTCTTCTAACATGTGCGAAGCAACATCGAATCGTTGTGTGTTTTTTGTCGAAGATAATCTCTGGCCACGTTGGCTTTTTACAATCTGTGATAGTTGCTTACGCACCTCTGCAACCGCTCACTACATTTGATAGGTCATAGAAATCCAGGAAGGTGCGAAGACGGTCATAAATATCAGCGGGAAGCGCGTGGCGTACAGGTGAATTCTTTGCTTGAACTAGAAGAAGGTATTTTTTGATCTGTTGTCAAGATAAAATACCCTAGCCAGCTGCTCGCGACGCTCCCCCAAGTTAGTACCTGTAAGTTTCTGCTTTTTCAGTAAAGAACACATTCTGTTGCTTTCTGCAACTGTTGTGCATCAGGTGTCTTGCGATGTTGGACGTAATTCTTAGTAGCGTTAAACGTTTTCTCTTCAAGGTCGAAGACCGAAAAATTTGCTCCCCATTTACAGCTAACCTGAAAAAGGCGTGAGGCTATCTCGCTACAGAGCGCGACCTCGGGCGCTCTGGTAATATCACTTGTTGCTTGGCAGCGCAACGGGGACTGTGACGTCTCTGAACGGGGAGCCGGAAAGTGGGGTGACTGTGCGAGCGGTGGCGCGACCAAGTGGCGACAAGTGCGCCGGATCGATGGAGGAGAGCGAGTCCGGCGCCGATGGATATTTTCGGATACGTGGCCTGCGGCCCGGCTGCCAATATGACATCGCAGTGCGCGTTGGTGCTCAACGATTCAGTCACGTGTCGCCGGAGTTAGTAACTGTGACGACAAAGGAAGAGGACACTGAAGGCTTCAAGTTCATTGCGTTCAGACAGTTGTCAACATTTGACCTCTCGGGCAACGTTGTCACCCCCAATGAATTCCTCCCGTTTATAAAGGTGCGTGCAAACGATAGGTCTTCTTACTTTCTGTGCATGTTTTTTTTTTTACTTCAAGTCAAGTTAAATTCACTGCAACTTGTAGAGGAAAGCATCTCGAAATATGGGCGAATCTTTGCCCGATTTTTCATTGCTCAGGGTATCGAATATGACGGACAATACAAAAACATAATAAGAAAAAGGTTTTGTGGTTTCGTTGTGGGTGAAAACCATTGAGTTGCTTATACGCTTGAAAAGCAAATTGTCTGAAGCTCTGATGTCATCGGTCTGCCTCTCAAATGCCTTGGGCTCAGTAGACTTTTTTAAAGTGGGTTGTTGCGGCAACCGTGCAGTCAATATTTTTATTTTAAAAAAAAACTTTGCGTCCTGGAAGTTACTCCCGTTGATTATTATTTTTCACATCTGAAACAAAATATCGAAAAAGTTGCTTTACGCATTCACATACTGTCGTTTAGCGCTGCGCGTCCATAGCGGTTGTTTTCGTTCAAATGATGCTTCTAAACAATCGACTTCCGCGTTGCTTCCACAGATGGTTCTGTGCCGAACAAACGACTCCGGCTGCGGCACTCCTATCCACACGGCGTTGCTGTCGCGCGCCACGCCGTTCTTTCATTTTCCCACTTTGGCGCGCGACGACAGCGAGTACGTGCTGAAGTTGGAATGCACTCTGGCAAGATCGATGTACAGCTTCACGGAACCTGCGGCAGGCTTCTTTGCTGCTGGGCCGCACAAGCACATCACCTTCAGATTCGAGCCGCAGGTATGTTCAAGCACTGCTGTGGTGGTGCAAGGCAGAAGTCCGTCCAGTCGAAATGTTTTTGTGAACATCGAAACAGACAAGTGTCACTTCCCGAATCGGTGAACGTTTTGCCGATTTGTTGCTGGTGTCAAGTAATCACAGAAACCAACTATCCGATCGCCAAGAGAATGCGATTTCTGTAGTTTCATTTTTTTCGTTGAAATTTTTTGATAAAATCGCTAAGGTCAGAAACTTGCCCGTTACCACGAATGGTCTAAAATTAAATGCTTAAAACAATCGAATGTTTGCGCTTCGTTCAGCGTGCGATCAAAATTCGATCGTTGGTGATACGCCAATTTGTTTGTAAGCATGGCGCCCATTTTGCTTCTTCGCCCATTCACAAAATTATTGGCTGCTTCGCTGTCGGTTTATTTATTTATTTGTTTGTTTATTTTGTTGTCATGTGTTTAGGCGAAGAAAGTCGAAGCTGAAGTTCCTCAAGTTTCCATCCTGACTTTACCCGTCACCTTGCTGGTTATTTTGTTGGCGTACAACCGTACTAAGGTGAGTAAGAAGGAAAAAATAATGCGTTTGTGTGGTTTTAAATAGAATGCTTTTGTGGTTGGCATTGCAACTAGAACGCAAAACCATGCAAATAATATTTTTCCGTGGTCAATTTGCATATAATAATCAAACATGCAAGAAATGGACAACAGCACGAGAGCAGTTATTCTATTTATTCATTCATTCTACATGTTTGGACAAGAGCTGGTGACCCCCACTCAGTAGGCGAAATATATTCTCTGATAAGGTCATAACACCTGGTCCTTGGCTATGAAAGGATTCCTTTCGATAGGCAGTAATAGCATGTCTTCCTGAGGTTGTAGGTCGATTGTGGCGCAACATTCAACCTCTATGGGCTTGTAGGAAGCCAATAGTGGTTGAAGGAAAAAATCATGGAAAATGCAAGATGAAAATAAGGAGGATGTTAGGGGAATCATTTATTTTTTGTTGATTTTACTACTTTTTGGAATTACGGTATTAACATTTTAAAACTTTAGTACGCAACAACACGTCTTGTTAAGAAGTATGCAAGGCTTAAAATTTTATGAACCGTTAACGGTGTTTATTAAGTCTTGCGATTGCTTGCCTTCCTTCAAAGCCTCCAATTGCAAAAACCGTATTGGGTTAAAGTAAAAAAACAATTTTGACTTTCTTAGCGTTAAAATCCATGCAGTTACCATTTGACGTAAGGGTGTACTTGCCTGTTTCCTTTCCGGATGATTTCATCCTGTTTCTCTCAACCTCTGCAATTTTTTGTTTTTCTCTGCATTTCTTCTATTTGTACGGTTTTAAATATTTTTCTTAACATTTCGTTCTGCTTCAAATTTTGAAGCAGACTTGAAACTTTCAAACTTGAACTTTCGAAGTAGGAAACTTATTTTTGACGGTTTGCTGTAAATTTAGTTCTCAGATTTTTGTGCAATGTTTGATGGCGCGTTGCTCGACGCCTTTTTGTTCGAAAGTTGTAAAATGAAAGAAAAACACAAAAAGCGAACAACAGTTGGTTTTATCCCAATTTCGTTTAAGCACGAGGTATCAGAACAATGAGCCTGGCTGTTTGCTTGCTGGATTCGACAAAATGTGCTTCGGTCGTCTTTCAGCTCGGGTCAGAGAAAAAACATTACGTTTACATTTGAAAACTTTTTCATGTAGGCTTTCGCGTACGTCCAGACTTTCATTCAAAAGTTGTCGGGAAGGCGTGACAATGGACTCGAAGTTCGTTATGGCAGGAGGCAAAAGAAATGACGACTGCCCCTTGCTTTGTCGCACCTCAACTTGCGCCGCTATTTTGCACGGAGACAGTTGGATTAGGACCAGAGTTTCAACGTGACACCAAACACAAGACTTCCCGCCATCCCATTCGGCTGATGATGGTTTCATGACATTGCGCTGTGAATGTTTCATTTCACCTTAGCGGACTTCCGAAAAGTATGCGATGACATTGCCGCTGATCAGTGTTTAACGTCGGGTCTTCATTCGTAATTGTTGAAGGAGATCAAACGCTATTAGCGTCGTTGATAATAATCGGAGGCATCTTTGGTGTAGATTGTGTTCCAAAGCATGTCAACACGGGCTACTGCGAAGTAAGCCAAACTTTGGCTGTAGCGGGGCAATGGTAGCCCTCTGTCAATCAGCAACACCGGTCAACTCGAATCCCCGTCTAACAGCTCTCCATTCCTTTGTTCACGGTACCGTCGTAAAGACCTGCGTGAATATCATGCAGGCGTTTATGACGCTGTTGCTGTTTGCGCTCGCATAGGTGTCCGAAGCGAGACAAGATCTGATTAATTTATATATCTTTGGCGTTCTGCGATGAGCTCGACTTCGCGAATTTTGCTGCTTAAATCCATATGTTGTTCGAGTTCATTGTGGTTGGTTACAAAATCTGCGGCAAGCCTCTTTTCTCCTTAAAAATCCGTCGCTGATGAAATCGTCCATGACGGCGCGGAAGACAAACATGACACAGTGCCTGACAAAGTTCACAGCAGCTGCGAAATTCTAATGTGATATATGTCTGAAGTTGACCGGTTTTAAGATTTTCTGTGCGATGAAATGTCACCCCATCAACCGCCGCACTGTGTGTCTCGACTTGGTTTCGTAAACTTAGGCTGTAGTTTGTCGAACTACATAAAACGAAATCACGTGCAGTCTTGGTCTTCGCGCCGTTTCGTTAAATTTGTTGTCAGCCTATGCTGCTGTGGTGATGTTACGGCGCTGCCTCAGTTTGTTAGTGCGCAATTTGCCGTAATTTCGTAACTTTAATCAAGAGCTCGCGAAGCGTTATCTTTTTGTTGGTTGCAATATCACTATTTGGGCGGTGAGAGTTCCCGCCGCCCAATCGGAAGGTTGGGTGTTCGACCCAAGACCACTGAGTGAATCACAGTAGCGCTCCTTGGGCAAGAGCGTTCATCTCGTCAGTCCCGACAAGAAACAAAACTCAGGCTTCAGCCTGCTGCGAATTGCCGTCACCGAAATAAAATTTTTAAAAATGTGTTTGTTTTTTGTTTAACCCCCGTACGATCCCTTGGTTGAGAGGAATCTTACGTTATTACGCTCAGGAGGGAGCGCTGATTGCACAAGAATTTAGTCCGAAAATGTTGACCACTGGTTAGAAATTTCACGACAGTGCAGCAAGTCAAACTGAAGTTGTAGTTGCGGCAAACAGTGACGCAAGTGAAGGCTCCCAGCGTCAGTGACTCGGCTATATCTGTTCAACATTTTTTGCACTCGGCAAACTCATTGTTATTGGATGTTCTCGGATGCAGCATTTAACAGAAACTCTTGCCATTAATCGGGAAAGGTCTAGTAAAGTGGAACTCCTAATAACTGAATGGGTAACGTTTTAGGAGCACAAGCGCATTTTTCAACAGTTCAGCAATCTTTTTCAAGCTCATCTGGCCCGAAAAAGCAAACTTGTAGTATTTCAAAATCTGTATTTGAAAAAAAATTTCCGTGGGAGGCACGCAAACTGACTCCTGCCAAAATGGTAAGATTCCTTTCGCAGGTGCAAACGAGGTTAATTCATTATCAGCAAGGCTGCCATCGATCTGGAATGAAAAATAAGGACAACTCAAACAAAATAAGACAGGTAAATGTATTCAGCCATCAATCATGTTTTGTAAAACGGTGTGCTCCGTCCTCAGACTACGTGGTGCGTTTCACTGCAGCTCTTGTCTAAGTTTATTTGTAGGATGGGCTTGACTCCTTTCGCAAGCAAAAAAGGGTACATTTCTTAAAAATTAGGACAAAAAAATTTTGTAAGACAGACCTTCAAAATAGGACAAATCTGGGAAATAAGGAAGGTGTGTGGTAGCCCTGACCATTAGTCACCCGCGTCGTCTCAGCTTGTCTTAGCAGCGAATTCCCTCATGGGTAGGGTTGACAGATCACTTGGAAGTTTTTTAAGTACATTTTGTCGTTTTGTTAATACTGAAATGCTACTCATGCCTACTATGATACTTCTTAGAAATAGTGGTGTATAGCACTTCAAACAACCTGAATAACAATGAGTTATCAACCACAATAATAAACAATTCCACAACTGTTCTTTCCACGCTACTCATGTTATTGCGTAGCGTTTACTACCAGGTTTCAAATCAAGCAGATGAATTCGATCATCTGGGGATTATTTTACAATTTAGCTGACGTTTGCCCACTTATTCAAGTAGGCTTCCTCAGGGCAACATTTTAAACCACATCCTGTGGTTATATAAAATGAAACAAGCAGGAACGCAAAACATAATTCTTTGACTTGACCTAACAAAATGACATTTCAGAGGTGCAACGCTTCCTTCCAAACCCAAGTTATGAAGAGTTTTCTGGCCTCTGCGGTGTTTTAAGGTGCGAGTGCATTTCAACCCAGCATCAGTCACTCCTGGACACGACAGGGCGTAACCTTGCAAAACTTCAGGCCTCCCGCAAAGAAGTGGAAGATAAGATCATAAAAATCTGATCCACAGTGAATCAAAAAATCTTTACTTAAACGTGGGGTAAAATGAATGTGGTCTCGAATGAATGTGGCCTCAAAGGAATGTGGTCTCAAACAGGCGCGTAGCAAGAAATTTTGATAGGGGGGGGGCAAACAGCAACAAAGTCTCGACATTTGAATATTTGATTCCCCATGTTTTTAAGGCACCATCCATAAAACGTGCAATTTTCTGGCTTTTTTTATCTGAAAAATTATGTTCAGATTTAATCCGGCAAATAGAAATTCAATTTTCATTGAATTGACAAGTTTGAAACTTTGCTTATAGTCAAGTTCCAAGGTCTCATTACTTTGGATAAAAATTACCATTGGCTCCTAAAATGTCTTGCAAAAGCGCTTGTGAAAATCTCGATGCTATAAGTGCAGGATCTGCACTTTCTGCAGCCAATATTGCACTTGAGCAAGAAGTTTTCGTGGCCGCCATCATGATTGCACTTTTTATCGTTTCACGCTTCTAATATACACCAACATACGTTCAGTCCAAGCCGAGAAACAACTTTGCTCCAAGACACTGACTTGCGCTTGGAAGAAGCCTAGGCCTTCTGCAAAATTTGTGCGCATGTGAGACGTGGATCTTGAACAAATTTTGAGCGTTTGGTTGACGTGTGTTGTTGATAACACGAAGGCTAGAGTTCTTCAATGCATTTAAAAAGTGCTAGGATTTTATGTCGCTATTAAACACTATGAAATGCGACTGCGATAGCATTTTTCTACGCTGCTTGCATTAAGGTTGTATTCCAAAAACGATTAGGCAGCCTATTTGATCTACGTATTTTGTCTTAACAATATAATTCACAAATATGATCAAATAAATATTGTAAACTGGGGAAATTTCCGCATGTCCTATAAATAAATTTGCATATGTTTGACCCACTCAGTCTACAGTCTACAAAAAGTGTGAAAATGGTTGTGTTTTTGCGAAAAAGAAGCCGCAATCGGTTGTTACCACGACTCTGCATTAAAGTTAAGAAATACTTGTCGCCGCAGCTGAACATAATGGTTAGTTAGTTGATCCAAGCCAGTGATTCCCAAGCTATGGGTCGAAATCCAAACAACAGTGGCGAAGGGTCGAAAAATGGGTCGCCCCGAGGCGATCAAAATCTGGGTTGTACACTTTCAACGTTGCCACTGCTTGCCACTGTCTGTCTGTAGCGTAAGTACTTACGATCGAAAATTGCTGAAATTAAAAAGGAACTTTTAGCTGCTTATTGCCAAACATCATCCATACGACACTTACTTTTCTTACGTTGTTTGAGGCTTGGCTCGCGAGGTGTTCACCAAATTCAGTTTTGCATAGCGCTCAAAGAAGTTAGGGAACCGCTGATCTAGCCGTTGTAGCGTAAGTGGTTGAATTATTTTTAAAATCCATTAGTGTTTAATAACAAAATCTAATGGGATAAAATTCAATACAGTTTCATTTTAGTCTTTAATCACACGCGACATACTGATTGCAAGCTACAGGTTATTTACTTAATGTGCAGTGTCAATGCCCTCAACACTGAAACAAGTCATGTGACCCCTAGGGGTGACATGGAATTGCTTTAGACTTCGCTATAAAGCCCTTGACTTTGGGATCTTTACAGCAGAGTCATGATCGTATTCGCAGCTTCTAATGGCTGGCTGACAACCCAATATGCCTGGCTAGACTTTCTAATTCCTTTCACAAGAGGTGTCTTATCCTATTGACGTCTAGTTTATTCTAACCTGTATAAAAGTAACCTTCCTACTCAGGCTTATCACAGCAGAATCATTAAGTATTTATTAAATTAATATTACATAAGAACTTAGCTATCCTCTTTTTATAGTTATTCTCACGGCACTAATGTCGCATTTTCTTATCGTTTTGATACGCTTGCTGCACTGCACACTGACTGACACTTTGTGTCTAAAGAACAACGCTACTGCCTGGAAAACAAGACGTATAACATTGGTGAGGAAGTTTTTCATCAATCAAGTTTTGGTGGTGTTACTAAGAACTCGCAGGGAATCCCTGTCAGAAGGGTGATTCGGAGAAGAATCAAAGTATTCAAGTGACCTCTGCCGTGCTGGGTTCGACCCAAGCGAGCCGCAAAGAGATGTGACTGACATGCCAAGCAGGATACAGTTAGATATAAAAATATCTAAGTGTGACGATATCAACCAGAAGTGACCTCTGCCGAGTGCAGTTTAACTGCGGCGTCCTACAAGTTGCATATCACAAGTTGTAGGAGACATACCAAGCAGGTAGCGGAAAGAGGTAAAACCTCTAACGGCGAAGAAGTAACTTACTGACAGAGATTATTTTCAATCAATAACCACCAAAGGTAAATTTCATACCAAAAGTATTATCCTTTCAACGAACGTATCTCCTATCTTGTTTGTCTGAACTTAAACCGCACAATCTATATCTTATATCTTTAGGAGACAATATTTTATATATATATAATAAAAGACTCTAAATTCAATTAACAGAGTTTCGTCCTGACAAACCATTTTTATAAGTTCGAGTGAAAGAACTTCATCCGGACAAGCCATTTTTACCGTTTAGCTTAACAGAGTTTAACCCGGACAAGCCATTTTTATAAGTTCGAGGGACAGAACTTCATCCGGACACGCCGGGAAATTTAACGTCAAGCAATTATCACTCAGACGGGTCAAGAACAACAACCTTTTAGTTCCATTTGCAGCTCTATTTAAAGCTGTCATTTCTTTCAGAGTTTATTAACACCTCTTTGTTCCTTGTCTGTGATTGGTTCATTTCTT
>JGI24159J19872_10004142_pt1 | contig 18395 bp, 6 predicted proteins | sample Ectturendosymbi4_FD_19872 | JGI IMG/M metagenome (IMG submission 19872) | reverse complement strand
TTTACCTGTTTTTATCAACCTGCATTCTGCAGAGTGTGTTTGTTCATACTATAGACTTCGTGTCTGCTCATAAACAAACAAAAAATAAATAAAAATGTAAGATAAAGAGGGCCCAATTTTTACATTTACCTTGCCAGGAGGGGAGATCGCCTCGCTGCCCCCCGTTAGTTACGCTACTGCTGACAACCCTAGCCCTAGTTAAGTAAAACAACGCGAATAAAAATTTTGAAGATGCAGTAAGAGGAGCGATAGGGAATAGCAGCAGGGTTGCCGATAGCTTGGTACTATACTATTTTTGTTCAGTAGTGCTCCGCAATTGCATTTAGTACATAACGATAGAGGTAGCGTCGCTATTTCTAAAGTAGCGGTTGCCCACCTTGGTTGATTCTTGTCTGTGATAGGATTCCTTTTTGTAGACTAGCATGACCCAATTACAGACCCGTGGGCCAGATGTGGACCGCGGACAGAATGTATAAGCTCTGCGAGCTTACTCAGTATTTATTTAATGTTTTGTGCATGTTACAGCAGGTAATTTTAATTGGAACAACTATAATATCTACACAATATTAACGGCGTAATAACGGCGTGAAAACGGCGTAATAATGTACATTATCAACGGCGTTGGAATAGACTGTAGAGAGCTGCTGGATTTTAGTCAGCAAAGGTAGGTTTCCCTAACTGAATAATTTCGCGCTAATAATGCACTCGAAAAATGGAAACACACACGTGTGTGAGAGTAGGCCACTATTTTCTGCAATGAAGCAAGTCAAATCTGAAAACAGAAATCGAATGGCAAAAGAAACACTGGACGATAGTCTGCGACTTGCTACCATGAACATATTGTTATTGTTCAATGAACGATATTATCTGAAAAGCCACAGGCATCGCACTGATAGAGGTTTGTAATAAATTGTTTATTGCTGTTGTGCAATAATTTCAATGGCATATGCACTTAACTCACCTATTTTCCCTTTCCAATTTTAAAATCTTGTGAATCTGTGACTTTATATATCACTTTGTTGGAAGTGGCCCACGAGTTGTCTCGTTTATGTAAAATGGCCCGTAGGTCAAAAATAGTTGGACCACACTGCTATAAACATTTGTTTCGATAACTTACCATTAACGTTTTTGGATATGCATAGATGTGGCTGTGGCCAACCAAGAACGAAGTTAACGATGTTTGAAAGTTGACGATGGGCATATTTCAGATGTTTCGCAGAATGAAAAAACTGAATAATTCAGTGGTACTAACGACGCACAGAATTCCAAAGGTGCTAATTGTTAATGTGCTTGAAGTGTTTTTGTACGTCTGGTCTGNGTGGGTAGCAGAGATGAGCACTGGACAGGACTTGGATAGAACTGGACCCGGACTATAACAAATTTTGATNNATTTGGATCGGGTCAGGACTTTAAATTCCTAAAATTTAGGTTCAGGACCAGATTTGGACTGAGGTAGTGGAAAAGACACTGTGCATTTTTGTTGTGAAAAGGCTGCATTTTCAAATTTTTGGACTTAATTTGGCCTTGGACTTTGCATTTGAAAAATCGTTTGGTCAGTGGTTGGACTTGGACTGAGTTTTAAAATCAGGACTGGTTTTGGATCCCAAAATATGACAGAGGTAGTAGTTGCTTCGAACAAATACTTGGAGCATTCTGTACTGCTTCCGTGACTGTATGGGAATACTTGAGGATCAGGTGAAGGCTAAGGTGAAGAATTTTTTTCAGGGCGGAGTCTGCAGTGGATTGTATAGCCTAGGCTACTGTCGACCAGGGTTGCCAATTTTGCGTGTTTGAAGCTAGATTTTGAAATTCTGGCGTTTTTTGAATGCCTTTGACTTTTATTGGAAATAAAAAAAGCCAGAAAAAATCTGACTTTTTCTGGCTTTTTTCGGTCGGCAGGCTTGGCTCTGTCAAAACATGATTGTCTGAGGTTGAGCTGCGTATTCATTACAAATCATCCTGACGAGTCTATGACCATGCAGGGTGCACAGAATATTGCAAGGATTTTACTGTTGCCCCATAAATGATTGATGTTATCGATAAGGAACAAATGTACGACAGTGTAACTAGGCTATGGGTTGAGAAAAGGCTAGTAGTAAAGATTGGAATTCAAATGAAATTGTATTAGTGTTATTATATCAATGTTTCTGACAGGTTTTAATGTCTGTTTTGTGTTTGGTTATGCTTGTTTTATGTGTATATGCCTTAAAACAACTATCTGGCTTTTTCAGGCATTTTTTGGGACAAAGTCTGGCTTTTTTTGGACAAAGTCTGGCTTTTTTTGGTGAAGACACTGACAGGTTGGCAACCCTGCTGTAGACTGTAGAGTAGTTGCCTTCTTTGCTGCTGAAGCAGTACTGCATCAAGACAGGCAAGTTCATCTAGGATTGGGGTCTAGGATTGCATTGTATTGTTGCAGTACTGGTTCTAGGTGTTTACACTACAGTCACAGTGTGTTCTTTATGATTGTACACTCGACATAGGTGCATGGAAGATTTGCAAGGGCTGTTTTTATGACTGAGCGCTAAGCAAGCAACTGCTGACAAGATAGATAAGATGAAATTTGGGTTTGTAGTTGACATTTAACATATTGCTGCACTGTAATGCTTATTTTAATTTAATTTTAGTTATTTGGTTTTCCTAACGAAATGTGTTATTGTAATGATTGTCTAGTGCATTTTGAATTTTTGGTTCGGTCCATGGTTTTTTTTTGGGGCAGTGGCTACGAATACGCCTATAGATCTTGAAATTTGAAAACTTATTCATACGCCACCTGTGACTTGACCTAACAGCAACGCATGACGAGAGTGTAGTAGGCTTGGTAGAAAAGAATTAAATGTAAAAGATAAACCCTAACCTTAACCCTAACCATAGTCTTAACAGTAACACTAACCCTTAAACATAACAACAAAACCTGAAAAAAGTAAAGAAAAAAGAAAAAAAAGAACAGTAAAGTCGGCAAGGTAAGAGTTATACCGAAAACCATTGGCATAGCAGCTGTAACGCATAACCCTTAGGCTACAAGATCCATGCAGTTTGAATGACAAACTGACCCTTTTATTTGAATTGCATCAAGATAGGCGTATCTTCAAATTTTAAACCTTATTCGACCACCTCCTGTAATGTGACAGTAATGCACGATGAGAATGCAGTAGAGTAGGCTTGGTAGAAACAAACATAAAAGGTAAACCGAACACCTAACCTTAATGGTAACCCTAACCTTAACATTAACCCCTAAACCAAAAGTTTGGTAGTTTTGAAATATGTAAAGAAAAACTGGTCTCATGAATTGAAACGTGCAACTAGTCACTAGCCTACTAAGAAAACGTTAAGTCGTGAAGGTGAAAGGTGAACCGAAAACCATTCGTACAGCAGACCTGAAAAGCATACGCTATGCTACTAGGATGACGATGCTTGAGTGACAAACTGACCACTTTATTCAAACTGCATCATGCAAGGCGATGCCGTCGCATAAGTTTTGAAATAAGAAGATCCATGGGTGGTTCTGTAGCCATTTCCTTTATTTCACTGAAACATTTCAATCATTTGTCTAGTGATAAAACTTGCCATAACGGTATTCACTAGTCTATATTTTCAGACAATGTGACTAAAATGTTTTAATTTTTTTCAATCATTTCAAAAAAGGCTGAAAAAAAGCTGGGTCTAGCTGTAATCCTAAATCAGGGGTTCCCAACCAACCTTTCTCTGACCATGTACCCTTTCAGCATTTCCTTAGATGAGCATATACCTCTAAAATTTCTTAGGACAAAAATGATGAGTAAATTACAAAAATCCACTGAATTTTTAATACTGTAAAATTTTGCTGCCAAAAGTGTCAAAAGCTTTGCTGGGGCTATTTTGCCTTTTAAACTGTATTCCTAACTTTGTCCACATATAATGCTGAGTTCGTGACACTAGCAGTATGATGAACCTGGTTATGTGGAAAGTGTATATTCCTGTTATGTGAGTGGTTGTCGGTTTGATTCTCAACATTGGATTGTTACTTTGGCTTTGCTAGTAGAGATCTCACTTTTAATAAGAGCGTTTTTTGTGTACTTACTTAAAAAGTTTTAAAAACTAGACAAGGGTTTACATTTTGGATTAGGGTTGAAAAATATCTAGGTCAGTTATGTCCAACCTGNGGCCTGTGGACTGCATGTGGTCTAGTCAAAGGTTCTGTGTGGCTCACTTTATGTTTTTGCTGTAGTAAAAATATCCTATATTCTGACAAACTGTGTTTATTTTGATAATCTTGAATTTCATATTTTTATGCAGGTGGTTTTCAGTGGCACTTTATCACATCTGTAACCATTGCAATTAGGATTCGAACACTTTCAGTACATTAGTTTAAGCTAAATTTAGTTTGCTCAGATCAAAGCAATCCATTCAATGTGCAGCACTGGTTGAGATAGTGACATAATTTTAGGTCAGTAAGTCATTTGGGTTGGACATAGCTGGTCTAGTTAATCAGCAACGGCTACACAAGGTCAACAGCCAAGTAGCTGGCGATGGCAACATCAAAACAAAAAGCCTTAGCATAGTGTACAGCAGACATATGAGTAGCCAGGGAGGAGCCATGGTCCCCCCTCAAATTTTTAGCATACCTACTCATATTTTTGTGCTTTGAAAAGCAGTGTTGCAATTAAATGCTGTTGCTTGCCCATACTGTAGTTAAAATTTTTGGGCTGGCTACACCACTGCAGTGGAAATTACTTACTGGCAGTAGATACACAACCAAAAGTGTTCAAAGTTAAATTGAAATCAATAGTATCTTGTCTCAGAATATGGCTACGTAAACTTAGCTGAGTGGTTAATATGNTAGTGATTCATGGTCACATGATTCAGGGCATAGTTGAACATTACGTTTGATTAAGGCTCNGGATATCATAGTTTTAATGCATTTAAAATTGGTTGCTATANACAGGCAAATTTTTTTGAAAAAGCAATGAAATCAATTCAAATGAACATTGAACAAAATGTAATAACTGGGAGCTATATTAGCACAGTTCAATTGAACAAAGAATGCTGAATAACCTACAAAACACTAAACCTCTAAAACTGTATATATGTAAAACCTAATAAACTTCAAACCTGTAAACCCTAAACCTAAAACTCTAAACCTAAAACTCTAAACCGAAAAACCCTAAACCTGAAAGTGCTAAACCTTAAAGCTGAAACACATTAAGCAAAAACCCTAAACAAATCTCTAAAGTTAAAAGTCTAAAGCCTTATTTACACTGAGAATGAGCTAGGAGTTGCCGGGTGTAATTCTTTGTTTTGTTGTGTCAGGAAATTATGTGCCATGCACAACTTGGCAAGACTACTCCTGGAAACAATAAAACAAAAAAGTGGCGCCTGACAACTCCTGGTGCATCATCAGTGTAGATGGGTCTTAAACCTAAAATCCTAAACCTGAAATTGTAACCCGAGCACTGCAACAAAAGCCTGCCACAAACCTTTAGTGTAGTGCAGACATCACTGCCAAGACCGTTCTACAAATTATGTTCACCCTACTATTATATAAAGTAATTCTAAACCTGCCTTTTCAATCAACCATTTGCTAAATCATGTTGGTGAGGGCTATGTAGCAGTTAACCTTGCATAGCTGTTGCTGGCTGTACTTGGACATTTCTTTAGGGTCAGGGTTTTAGGTCACATGACAAGGACGGTATGCTTATCCAAGCGTATCATCCTTGTCACATGACCAATTTAACCAATCGGGTTCAGCTAATGACAAAATAGCTCTAGCAGTGGTTTGCTGCTGGCAGCAAAATAGACATTGCCTAGGACAGTGGTTCTCATATGGGTGCTACTTGGCTCAATAAGGGATGAATTTTTTATTATTGGGAATAAATTTGTTCAAGGAAAGAATTGGGGAAAAAAAGCTGTGGATGAAAAAATCTTAAGTTTTTCTCTGAGAGCCAGTCTCCAATATCATACCTGGATTTCAGCCTAAAACCAGCAGTTTTTGGTTGCCTTACCAATGCCATAGCTCCTCCACTGATTGCGCCATAGAGCTGTTCAAACCCTCAAAAGATTCGGCAAGTCTTCTAGTGGGCACTCGAAAAAAATCTTTTGGTTGAGTGGTGCAGATTTTTTGTGAGTGACGTCAAAAGTAAAGTAGTTTTTGGGCCATTTTGGCTCATGTTGCCTGGCGTAGGGCCCAACTGCTAGGCCAAAGTATTTGATGACATGTGCTCGCATGCACACATGCTGTTCTAAAATGTGATGGTCCTCGTGCTCACTGACGTAACACATGGCATAATACTAAACTCACAGCTTTCCTTAGTCTCAGTAATCAGCAGATGACTTTATCACGATACATGGCCAGAAACTGTAGGAGGCATGCGTTGTTACAGGTTATTGAAATGCCATAATGCCAGTTAATGGGCCACATTGACTCAGAAAGGAAATCTTTACAATCATTATCATAGATGATCCATTAGAAGCCACAGTAGAAAACAATTTTTCATCTTTTCCTACAGCCCTCGCGGTCGACTTGGGAACAGTTCGTGGTCTACCAGTAGACTGCGATCGACTGGTTAGGCAGCACTGTTTCTGATCATTAACTTTGGAACCCGAAACCCCAGCAGGTCATCCAAAGTATCAAAAGACTCAGATTGTATCAAAAGACTCAGTCCTAGTTTCTAACAAAAACTTCAGTGAAATACTACCATCTAGCAGTTTGCACCTAGGGCCAGGTGAAGTGGGCCAAGGTGGCCTAAAAGCCCTCCACTTCTGACGTCACTCAAAAAATCCACAACACCCAACCAAAACAACTTTTTTAATTGCAAACTATACAAGACTTGCTGAGTTTCTTGAGCCTTTGAACAGCTCTCTACTGCTTTCAGTGCCAGAGTTATGCTCACACACAGCCATGTGTGGTATGTTTTTTTTGGCGCTAAAACTTCAAAACTTCACCGGATGTGAAAGTGTTAAGAATGAGCTTTTCAACAAACTGGCTGTCTTGGAAAAAAAAATATTCAAAAATTTATCACAACTTTTGTTGCTGAAAACATGCTCAAAAAGGAAGTTATCAGGTGTAGAGAGCAGACACTGGATGATTACATAACAAATGGAATCAATTACCATTACTTGCCACCTGCTTGATTACGAATAAACAATCACAATGTAATCATGATTATAATTGCGATTACATTTGTCTTAACATCTTCAGAATGAAAACAAAACCCATTTGCATGGTTTGATGTACCTGTTTATTTGAGTATAAGTCCCATGCGTGCATATGTTGCACCTCCATATTTGACCTGATGAAATGGTACAAAATTTTTTAAACAACATTTGTTCATCAATATCACGTAACAAAAACTTAAAAACCATCAAAGTCACTGCGTTCACTGAAGGTGCAAAGCGCCATCTAGATAACACGCGCACAGTAGCAGCATACATGTGCATGCACGCACACATATGAAGATGCAAAGCACTATCTGGATAACACGAGCGCAGTAGCAGCATACATGCGCATGTTGCACCTCGTGTATAAGTCGCACCTGACTTCTTGGGGGAATGTTTAGTATTAAAAAATGCAACTTACTCGAATAAGTACAGCAAGTACATTTTCAGACAACAAACGATATGAATCATTGCAATGAACAAAATTACTAATCTGTAACGTTCAACACCGGAAAAAGAAAAAAACGTAAGTTGTTTACTGAGATATTCCAGCAGTCAACAAACCAGTGGCATAACTAGAGGTTTGGGGTAAAGGAGAGACTTAGCTGAAAGAGGCCCACTGGCCTTTGTAAGAGACCTACTGATCAACACTTAGAAAAAACTTGAGAAATCTTGGTGAATCCAGGTGTGGATGGTTACTAAAACCCCAAATCAATATAAAATATTCAGAAAAATGCAAAAAGGCGACACCCCACTAAAAACCTTCTGAAAGGAACTAACGCTGAAAGATAGGTAAGTGGTGTTTTTGCATTTAGCTGGCCAGGACAGTAAAATCGCCCCTTTTCCCTCCTGTCAGTTACTCCACTACAACAAGCACTTCAAAAATTTTGATTACCGTATTGACTCGATTGTAAACTACAGCTTATAAAGTTTTTTTCTGAAGTGTTTTTTCATTTCGTGTGGCTGACAATTAAGAGCAGCTTACATTGTTTTTCTTTATTTTATTCAAAAGGTCTAGGTATGCCCAGCTTTTCCTTGGCTACGTTTTGCAGACCAAACTCGGTTTTCGCATTCTCTTCTATTCAGCATCACGTGCACACTCCATCACAGGAGGGACTTTGAGCAGAAATAAGTTGTAGTGGTGAAGTATCATTACCAGGATTGCCAAAAACATGCAACGTGCTAGTACGCAAAAGTATCTTAGGCTAGGTAGGTTTAACCCAAGGCTTCAACTATGAGCCACAAAATGGCTTGACAAATCAGGTGTTAAACTTTTTGAAAACTTTACAGGAAAATTCAAAGTAGACCTGTAGTGAATCTCATTCTAATGCATTGTCATAGGAAATAGCCTACTGTGTTTCATGCTGTCTTTATTTAGCCTACTACAGCTGTCTCAAACTCAATTTGCTTTGAGAGCCAAATGAGGACCTATGAGGTAACCTGAGGGTATGACAGCCAGAGGATCGCATTATAACACTGATGCAACAATGGGGGTACCAGAACCTTACTAGTAACAGATTTTTTATCATATTTCCTGCGAAAGGTATCATAAGTTATAGGAAAGTCATTCATAGCCATCTCTATATTCGTTTGAAAGGAACTTGTTCACTTGCTAACCGAGCACTTTTAAACACTGGTGAATAAACAAATAACGTAAATGTTGATTATTTGAAAATTCCTAAAAACCATTGTGGGCGGCACAAAATGCCATCACAGGCCACATGTGGGCCGTGTGTTTAAACCCCCGGCCTACCAGGATGTCTGCCTGAGCTCTCAAATAATGCTAATAATAATTAACTAAGCACAACAAGTTTGCGTTGTTATGCCATGATTGCTGTAACGTACAGCCTTGTTGAATTAACTCCGACACGATGAGGGCACACCTGTGTCGAGAACACTAGGTCTGGTCTATGGGCTAGGCTGACTAGTTTGAGAGCACACCAAGCAGTTGTAAGCTCAAGTTAAAAGCTTCATACATACATAGTTTCAGAAACACCTTGGAATTTCATTCAGAAAAGTTTGATCTGCAAACCAGACACAATTTAAATTTTAAGAGGCCACACACCTGCCCTACCTGGGATGCGTGTGCAGGAATTTTTAAATAACCAAAATTTGGTACTGGAACATTCAAAACAGAGTTTGTTTTGTGATTTTTGGAAAAGAACAAGGAGTAAATACCCAGTCATTTCTGAACAAGTCTTTCATAGAGAAAGATCAAAGTTTCACACTAATTGCAGAAAATGGGCATTTTGCCATACAAGTATGATATTACTAAGTGTTTTTGCATTTCACCATATGATGTTTTCTCAGTGCAAGAAAGCAATTGGTTCTGGCTTTGTTGGCCAAATACAAAAGGTGTTAGTACTACAAAATACTTTTAATCTAGAGTCATTAGCACTTTGAGAGCCGGCGTATGATATATTCATACTTCAATTTCGGCCTAAAAAGTAGCAGTTTTCGGTTGCCTTACCAACGCCATAGCTCCTCCGCCGATTGCGCTAGAGAGCTGTTCAAAGGGTCAAACAGATCGACCAGTCTTCTAGTCTGCATTAAAAAAAAATTTTTTGGTTTGGTGGTGTGGATTTTTTGTGAGTGACGTCATAAGTGAAGTAGTTTTGGGGTCATTTTGGCTCATGTTGCCTGGCCTACCCAACCGCTAGGCCAAAAAGTTTTGCTGAAGTTTTCATTGGAAACTAGGCTCGAGTCTGCGTCATTTGAGCCTTTGATCGACTTTCTAGTGTTTGTGGTTCAAAAGTTATGATCTAAAATAAAGAAATTAATTAGCTAATTAGTCAAATATTTTTACTAACTTCACTGTGTTACCCAGGGCTGCACATTGAATGACATATTAATGAGGGCCGCACATTGAATAGCTTACCTTGATCTTAGGGAACTAAATTTAACTTCAGCTAATGTACTGAATGCATTTGAATTCATACTGCAATGGTAACAGACGTAAATCAGGTGACACTGAAGACCATTTGCATCAAAAAGGTTAAATTCAACATTAACAAAATAAGGAAAGGTTGTCAGTACATAGGATATTTTACTGCAAAGAAAACCTAAACTGGGCCGCATGCAACCCGAGGGTCGCAGGTTGGACATGGCTGGCCAAAATACTCAGCGTCAGAGCAGCACATGGAGAGTTTTTTTTTTTCAATTTGACCTTGCTGACTACAAAGACATTTTCAGAGACTGCAACTATTTTATCTGAATATCAAGATGGCCGTAAAGTAAGACACCAGAATATGTCATACTGTTAGCAGTTGGGCAAATGACTACTGGCTCTAACTCAGTGAAAATATCTTAACTGCAGCTAGAACTGATATGACCAGGAAGATGTATGATGGAATTGAGAAAACCTTGGGCTTGATGCATGGGAAGAAAGCACTCGTATTCACAAGTGTTCCACTGAGTGCAGACAAAAGCAAGCAAATGAAATGTTGGTTTGAGCAACACTGAACATTATACATCTGATAATTCTGACCACAGCTATGCTTACTGTTATTGATTCATTTCATAAATTGAAAAATTAGATGCAGATCCAAAAATGGATGACCTCAGGACTGTTGTAGATAAGCTGACAAGCAGTAAATCACCAGAGTAAAGATAAATTCTCTTAGATTCAGAAATGCAAAACCTGCTGGTTACATCCTTTGCACTACTAGTGAAATGAGAAATGCTGGGCTTTGATAATGTTTCAATGGCAATATTTGATAAAACCAAGGTGATACAGGAGTCTGCAAGTTCATGTATATTTGCAGGTTGCCGTTTGCACCAGTAATCTTCAAGCATATCCTACAATTGTCTGAATGTATATATCCAGAATATTAGTCCAATTTCTGGACAAGAACATCTATAATGGACATACTATTCTCACTGGAGCAGCTTTAAGACAACTGCAAAGAACAGAGTGTTGCACATTGTTTTTATAGACTTGACCAAAGAATTCTATTCTAAGGAGGGGTAGGGTTCAAATCTTAAAATTTTGATAGTCTGAACACACCTGAGCAGATGGAGACCTTTTCAACCTCTGTAGCCTGTCTTTAAATATGAGCATAGACAAAGTGTTTATTAGGTAACTTATTGCTGATGGCACTACACTTGTGCTTTCCAAGTAGGGTAGCTTTGGTTCCATCTTAATTTTGACTTGGTTGCAAAAGTTCAGACTGATCATCAATCAGTCTTAAAAAACAACTGATTGGCCAAAAAGGAGTCTATGCTTTCTAGAAGATTCACAAGCTAGATGCAGTTTACAAATCTCAGATCAATCTTTTGCAGTATGTCCTTTGATGCTGAAATCAACCTAGGAAGTAAGTAGGCATAATATGGAGTCACAATTAAAAACCTCAAACAATCCATTCAGGCCAAAGCAGTTGTGTACGAAGCTTGTGTGATCAAAATACTTATGTATGAAGACCTGATGATATCCCTGCCTCGCATTTAAAGTAGCACTGAAAGAGACATGAAAGTAGCTAGCATTCTCGTCAATGTAAATAGCAAGATGTACCTGGATGAACCTACTCATAGTCAATCCTTTGCATTACGTTGGATGAAGGTGACATTAAGTTTCAAGCTAAGGAAAAATGACCCTGCAAAACACATGTGTCAGTTAAATCAACAGGCTGAATACACCTGTTGCATTTGTCACAAGGATTGTCACTCCTGCATTGGTCTAACTCAGTGGTTTTCAAATTTGTAAGTCAATGGTCCATATGTTTGCTTAAAACGATTTATGGTCCACTGTCTGTAAGTTTTGTGAAAACTTATCAGTTACTAGCAGAAGTCATTTTTTTAATCTTGAAAAAACATGACACAATGGCTGCATTTCATGAGATTATATTTATTGAAAATGACTTTGTGGCCATAGTTTGAAAATCAATCAAAGCAGGCACTCCATAACTTGCTATAGGCTTGACAAGAAAAACAACAATATTGAACATTGCATGTGATCAAATGATGTGAACAGGAATTTTCAAAATAAACTTAAATTTGTACTTCACTTTGACTAGACCAGTGATTCTTAACTTTTTCTCTGCCATGCCTCCCTTAAGCAATTGTCCTTTGTTTCAAGCCCCCCCCCTGACTTTAAACAAGCAACTTGGACAAAACTCTTTTGTTCAAAAACTTCCCATGTTGCAGAACACAAAGGGGCTTGCACCCCTCTGAAAATTTTTTGATGCCCCATGGGGGATACTCCCTCCCAGGTTAAGCACCACTGGGCTAGACACTGCCTTTTTTAAGCCTTAATGCTATCAAGCACAAAATTAACATTAAACTGACAGATGTTCAGAGTGACTAAGTGGGTGAAATGTAATGATACTTGCCAGAGTATGGCAATCACAAGATGCATTTTTGCTGTGTGATGCCATAACAATGTTTGAAAAAAATCTGTATATGCATCTGCCATGGTTTATTGTAGGCAATTGGCATGCAATGTTCTTATGCCAAATTACATTAGGTGCTTTTCAGGACATTTTGTTTACCAAGTCAAATCTGTAAGTTGGTGATCTGTTAAGCTGTTTTAGGGTGCAAATCCGGAATTTCATGACAATTTTGACCAGCTAAAACAGCATGTTGTATAGTACACAGTGGTTTACTGCAAAGTTAATGTGCTGTAGTAGAAGTTTTGTTGATATCAAATGTAAAGATAGACCTCGATTTTAGTCATGTCAGATTTATTGGAAGTGAAGAGTCATTTGCTGAATTCATTTTTGCATGACCACACTACTTTTCTGACAACGTTTTCCTGTCTATATTTTATCAGATCTACATTATTCGTTGAGGTTGCCATAATTACAATGTTATATAGATCAACAGTTCTTATCTGGCAGCAGTCATGTCTGATGGATCTGCGACATATTTGTCGTGATTGTGGCAAGCTGTGATTGCTACAGTTGGCCACTACCATGTGCCTATTTTTCTGGGCAAACCACATGATATATAATGAAAATATTAAAGCTCTGCAAAGCATTTTGCTGTTGGAAATGCAGAGACTGTGCAGGTGCCATGCACTTACCTTGATTTTTTCACAAGTTCTTACTACACATTGCTTCAACTGACTGTGTTTGCTGACTTATTTGAATGATATGGTGTGAAAACATCAGGACAATGACAATAATGTTAGCTGTAATAACAAATGTTTTACTGGTTGTTATACTCTTTTGCATTTAGCAAAATGTAGCAAATTTGGCTTAAAGAGCATCCATCTATCACTGCTGCTAGGAATTTTTGTTGCATGATGTGAACACCTTCTTGCCATAATGCATATCTAAGTTGTGCATATGCTATGCTTTCTAGGCTGACACTAGACTGTTCTTTTGTCTGAACCGTACTATTTTTAAGCTATTTGCAGCAGTGATGTTGCTAATCATAAAACAACAAGAAACTAGAATATATTCAGAGTGAAACTGATGTCAACTGAGTGTAAGAAGAAGCTGAAAACCTAAGCATATATGTCTCATGCGTAACAATCAGCTTGAAACTGTTTCGTATTAATCACTGAAGGTTGTATAGCTAGAAACAAGGTTGTATCCATTTCCTGAAGATGTTATACATTAGAGATTGACCGATATGGCTTTTTTTGGGGACGTTACCGATATATTGGCCAGTCATGGACCTATAACCGATATTTCCAAAATTCTTATATCTTGTTTCATGTTTTGTCATCAAAAATATACTGCAGTCTGTGCCTTACGTTTTTTTGCAAAAACATCAAAAATCAGGATTTATGAGCTAAAATTTTTCAAATGCAGCAATTTCAGTATTCTGCTATGATTTTTAACTAATCTGATTAATGATGATGTTTTTGTTTTGGCTGTAACGACCAACGCATGCTCCATGTTTCATCTTGTCTGCTTGTTTATGAAAATGCATGTGCTAGCGTTGCTGCAAGGTAATTGTCTTGACTTGGTTTGTTGTGCTTTCTTGCGCAAGTTGTCTGCATGCATGAGGAATATAATAGCGTTTTGTCAATACCTACTGAGGCCGATAAAATAGGACATTTTGGCCAATACCGACATATCAGTAAAACCCAAATATTGGCCAATATATCGGTCTATCTCCATTATACATGATACATTCTGAAAAGCATTTTTACTTGCATATCACAGTCCATTCATAATCAGAAAATGCTTTTTTGTCAACAATAGCTCCCTTTTTGGGACAGAATTGTATACAACTAGTGTTTTGCTAAAAACTAATCACCTGTTCAGTGAGAAGCAGACATGTATATTACTTACGCATATTCCTGATTACCATTATTATCACATCAAAATCTTTGTATTGAGGACCATGGTCAATGTTAGACAGTATTTGCATTTTTGATATATGTTAATCACCTGTACATACAAACATTTTTGCTGTGACATTGTTGTAAATAGCTTAACACTTTTGCGTCCGGCCGCTTTATAGAGAATTCTTGCACCAAAACAATTGGATCGCACGTGGCTTTGCACACGTAACTTGGGCACCTAAAGTGGTAGAGAGCTGTTCAAAGGCTATAAAGCGTGGCAAGTCTTCTAGTCTGCACTCGAAAAAAAAATTTTTTCTTGGGGAGTATGGATTTTTTGCGAGTGACATCATAAGTGGAAGACTATTAGGCCACCTTGGCCCACTTCACCTGGCCCTGGACCCAAACCATTAGATGGTAGTATTTCGTTGAAGTTTTTATTGGAAACTAGGCTACATTCCAAGTCTTTTGATATTTTGGATGACCTGCTGTGGTTTCGGGTTCGAAAGTTATGATCTAAAGTAATAAAAATAATTGACTAGTTAACTAATTAGATAATTAATTAATTTGTTTATTTTAAATCATAACTTTTGACCCAGAAATGCTAGAAAGTTGATCGAAGACTCAGACTCGAGCCTAGTTTCCAATGAAAACTTCGGCGAAATACTTTGGCCTAACAGTTGGGCCATAGGCCAGGTAACATGAGCCAAAATGACCCCAAAACTACTTCACTTATGACGTCACTCACAAAAAATCCGCAACTCCCAACCAAAAAATTTTTTCAAGTGCAGAAGACTTGCCGACCTGTTTTAGCCCTTGAACAGCTCTCTAGCGCAATCGGCGGAGGAGCTATGGCATTGGTAAGGCAACCAAAAATTGCTGGTTTTAGACTGAAATCTAGGTACTAATATATTCGCAGACCGGCTCTCAAAGTGTTAAGAAAAAGTAAACNTTAAAATTTGTGCAGTAGATTGTTTTCTGTTCCTATGTATTAACTGCAAAACTGTAAAGTATTGTAAGATTTGCTAGTAACTTTTTTTATTTTACTTTTGTATTTTTCATTAGATTTTTACTCTAATCAAGATCATTAAGAAAGTTAACCAGCCTTTAAAAATTTATAGCCAAATCCTTTTTTAGTGAATTTTGTGCAACTGTTACTTCTGGTAAGCTATTCTTAAATATTTATGTGAAGGATTGTTTGCATCCATTGAATTTGTATATAAGACAAGTTGTGGTGCAAATAAATTTTACTATTGTTATGAAATGTTTTTAATGAAACATTGTTTGAAGCAGGTAAATCTTTGTTTTTTTATTATGTAAACATTTGTGAATAAGAATTTGTGTCGCAAATATGTAACTACTGAAAAAGGAGCTAGATGGAATGTAACAAAGTGTAATGTGGCAAAAGCTTCAGGTTTTGGACCAAAAAAATCCTTTTGGTTGATCTGCCAAAATGTCTAATTTTTAGCTGATGCTAATGATGGGCAACCTTACTGCATTTGTGAGTCACTATGACTCAAGAGCATGCTCAAGAATCATTTCAGGGCTCTAGTGAGCAGAATAGATTGGTTCTGACCATGTTTTTATCAACTACCATAACCTTTTGTATGTTTGAGTAAGAACGTCATAGCCCAATTTTTTAAAAAATTTCATAGATTGACATTTACATATCCCATTATCTTTGATTTTCGTTTGCTGCAGAGTCAATATGGGTCACTGCTTTTTACTAGGTTACTATTTTGGGAAGGTAAAAGGGTAATGCTTTTCACTTTACAGGACCTTTTCAACATAGGGGAACTGTAAATATGATCGTTTTATTGTGGTGTGAAGGCCATGATCTAACTTATTTCTGTTACATGAATATCATCTTTAGCTTCAGTGCTTTTGTGTTGCTGAAATGTGATAATACTGCTCATTGTTTACAGCTTGCTTCAGTCCGTTTTCATAGCATTAAGAATGATAGTAAGTCACATCAAAGTTAGCTATTGTGCTGGCTATGACTGCTTATTTCTGCTTTTCATTAATGTATTTATAGGTTGTGACATGTAGAATAAGGGTTTGATGTGCTCTCTGTAGAAATCTGTTTTGGATTTATATATGTGATAAAAGACTCTTGGTGAAAAATGGAAAGCACTGCAAGTGTCAGTATTCGGTATGAAACAAAACGTTCTGCTGAAAAGATTAAGGAAGATGTAAGAATGTCTTTGTTTTCATGGTTTGCTTGTGGGCACCTATTCACAAAACACTTATACTGCATCAATATGTGCTTGTTAATTTTGATTGCTTATTAACTTTTGTGAAGTATATACATTCATTGTAAAAGTTGATATGTTGATTTGTGTAATAATCGGCTAAACATTGACTTGTGTAATAATGGGCTGTGTCCACAGTTTATTATGTTAATGTTTTTTCTCAACTTATACATGTCCAAATTTAGCATGCACATCTTATGCTCATTTGGCATGGGTTGTTAGGTATGGTTCAGCTCCAGTAAAATATGTATGTATTTTGCATGTTTCATAAAATTTCTGCAAGAATTTTGTTGATTATTGGAGTGTGTGATAATACACACCTACTGTATTTGTTCAATTGTAAGCCGCAGCTTATAAAGTTTTTTTTCATCATTTTATGCAGCTTATAATCAAGGGCAGAGTACTATCAAGAGTTGTTCACATTTTTTATTGCTTTACCATATAGAAAGGTATAGATGACACTTTATCTTTCCTTGCCTAAATTTTTTCCGACCAAACTCTCTTCGCATTCTATTCTGTTCAGCATCACGTGCACATCTGTTACAGGAAGGATTGTGATGAACAGAAGACAGTTGTAGTGGTGTAAATATCATCACCAGAGTTGCCATTTGCCAATTAAACATGAAATGTGCTAGTACGTAAAAAGTATCTCTGACGTTTAGGTAATCTATGTTCAAGGGCGGCTTATATTAATTTCTTAACACCATTTTTTGCAGCTTATGATTCTGGGTGGCTAACAATCAATATATAAATACAGTATCTTACAAATTTGTTAGGCACACCAATTTGCCATAGAGATCTCAAAGTTTATTGCAAACAAACTATGTTTTGAATGTTCAAAGTCAGAAAACTGTAAGAAACTTTGTAAACATTGAAGGTGAAAAAAATTTAACATAAAATTAGCATCTTTTTATGTGGTAGAAAGAAAGGTTTGATTAGTTTGGATTAATGTTTTCTTGGCTGTTAAGATATTTGACACTGCAAAAGTACTTACTATTTGCTTTAATGTACATACTTTGCTTTTTCTTCCATATCTTAGCCACAAGCCTATAAAGCATGGATCAGAATAAAATTCAGAGATAGGTAATTGAATGGTTTCTTTTACATTGCCATAAAGGTGCTTGAGATGTACACTGTAAAAAAGGATTTTTGAGCTTAGGATTAGGTGTTTATATACTTTTTTAGTTCAACCATATTTTCTGCCAAAATCTGACCAAGACCAGAATTAAATAAACTCATGACCTGGCAAATTCAAAGATACATACCAAAGACCACTTAATTTTTGTTAAGTGTAAGGGTAGTAATTGTCACAATGACATAAAGAAAGAACCTTCATTTTACCCACTTTGCACCTCCCAGTTAAAAGTGTTATGAGGGTGAGGCTGTGGACTCAATACCAAAAACCTTCAACTCTGACCCATCTTTTTTGTTACCACAACTCCAACTCCTCAACATTTAATAACCCTAACCAATTCAAGTTTTTTACCATCTTAGCAATGACATAACTGTGTCTGTACTGCTGCAGTTTTTAATGTTATTAACACTTTGGCATCCGGCCGCTTCTTAAGGATTTTCGGAAAAAAGCGCCGAAACGCACGTGGCTTTGCGCGGAAATATCTCCACTCCTGTACGGGTTACAGACCTGGTCGAAGTGTTAAAAGACGCGGCAAGTCTTCTAGTTTGCACTCGAAAAAAAATTTTTTGCTTGGGGTTGTGGGTTTTTTGTGAGTGACGTCATAAGTGGAAGACTTTTAGACCACCTTGGCCCACTTCACCTG
>JGI24159J19872_10004139_pt1 | contig 18406 bp, 9 predicted proteins | sample Ectturendosymbi4_FD_19872 | JGI IMG/M metagenome (IMG submission 19872) | reverse complement strand
GACATCGATCAACACGGTTAATCAGCCAAGCAGTATTTTGACAGCACTTCGATAGCAATTTTGCTATAATATCGGAACCGTGACATCCATCCAGCAGCAGCGATTCAATCATGAATGTCGAAACAGTGCGAATGCAGTGCTATTAGGCGAAATGATCAAGCGTGTAAAACAAGCGTTGTCGTCGCGTATTCTTGATTAGCGCTTGCGTCTGGCGTTGCGGTTTATCACACGCCACTGCAAAAAGTGCAATCGCGCGGTGTCTCGATCTTAGTTTATTTCTTATCATCAGGAGTGATATTAACACAGCGCGATACGACGATTCGGTGGTGTGCGCAGTCGTGACTATGAGGCCGCGTACAAGGATTTCCATGCAGCGCGCAGCGGTAAAAGCGTTCATGACTAGCCTGCGCGTAGGCGGCTTTCTTACTGCGTGCTACTGCAAATGAGCAATCGAGTGATGCCTTATTCTTAGTTTCTTTTAGTTACTAGCGGCGATATTGGCACAGCGCGAAGAGGTAATCCGGTGGTGCGCGCTGGCAGACTAATCGAGACCGTCCACGAGCTTTTTGAAGCAGCGCGCGGACTGATGTTCGTGAGCGCGTTGCGCTAAGCAAGCAGTTCCTGGATATCGAACAGGCAGTCCCTCGTTTCTTGTTTTGACAACAGCGCTTCCTCAGGTATGCAGTCGGCATTTACTTCTTCGTGCTTCTTCTCTTCGTCAGTTTCGTTCTTGTCACTCTCCTTTCGCAGTGTTTCTTTCTTGCTCCTTTTGCGAGGTTTGGCAGTTTTCCGTGGAAGAGGCCCTTCGCTTGTTGACGATGTATCGTCTTCGAGAGACTCGATAGGGTTGTTCGTGCTTCGGCTTAATTCCCACGGCAAGTCAGTGGCGTCGCTTATGGAAGCTTGATTTGTTGGTTCGTTTGTCGGTTACTGTGGTGTGTTATTACAGCTGAGCTTCAGTCAGGTTGCTGTCTTCTTCCTCACGGTTGGTTCGGTTAAATGGAGATTTGACGTGACACAATTGCAATAGATTAGCACTTGGTACTGAGCGCACAAGGCTCGTATGGGGTGATGACCAGTCTGTAATTTCTTTTCGCATATGCTGGCCAAGGAGTTCGAAAACATCGAAATCGTCAGTGCGGTCAAGTCGGTCACGCCGTAAGTACACATTTTTCAATTTGGGAGAATCAACAATAAAACGGGCTAAACGATGCATGTTGTGAGCAGCTCGGGGTATCGTTTCTGGCCACAACACAAACATCCATTGTGTTTCGCCCCCATCTCGCCACACAAAGCACCAAATTAACGAATGCGTAATGGATGGGTTTTGATGTGATTGACAGCAGATGAAATCTATGTAAAAACTGTCAGATCTTAAATTTCTTAGCTGTCTGATTTTTTTCACGGCGAAGAAGACAATAATTACCTAAATATTTTTATTTTCCTTTTTCATAAATTCATAAAGCTTTTTTGATTCGTATTATGGCCCAAGCACCGTCGGCACAAACAGACACGCAGTCAGTCCGCGAAAGCTGATGTTCCTTAGTGAAGGAATCTACTTTCTTAAACATTTCTTTTCTTGTGGTATGTTTGGCAAGTGGACAGCAAAAGAGAAGTTGTTCCCCGTAGTCCTCAGTCGCACGGTATCGCACAAACAGCATGAACTGTGTATCATTTCCTAATCTGTAGTCTCGCATCTCGCCCATCTCTGAAGATTTCACTTCGCCTTCGCAGCAGCAATAGTTTGTTTCAAAATATCGACTGAGAGCTCTTGGATGCGCCACTTGATGGTGTTGTTCGAAGAAAAACCATAGCTAACTCATTAGCTACGGCATCACTGCACATTATCCTGGTTGTTTTCACGGCTGCATTTTTCCCAAGCAACAGAAAAAGAAGCACGCACTGCTTTACTATGGGAGTAAGTTTTTACTCCTGAAGTAGATGGACAACAAGTACGAACGACTTCACACAACCTGTTTTTTTCCTCTGAAAAGGCTCAAGGATTTCGTCAGTGTATTTTACATATTTTTACTCGAAATGCCGACGTAGCTCCTTTGAGACATCCGTGAGCAAAATATTCTAAGCAATGCACGAACTATGGCCGGATTTCACCGTTTACCACGACTGAAGCAAAGCCAAGTTTCAAGTAGTTGTCGTTGTGCGCAAACGTCTGCTTTTGTTTAGCAATTATAAACCATGACGGCAAAAACAAACTGCAGTTTAGATAACACGTTATGCTTAAAGCTGCTGTACACACTACCTCAAAAGTATAAATGCCATGCGGAACAGCAACTGTTTGACTTTTTCACGCTGGTTAGGTGCATTTTAATCGGTGTACGAACAAAAATGTCGATTGTATAAAGTTGATAAAGTTATTTTTGTGTGAGGTCATTACAGAAAACTTGTTTGTCCCTGGTGCTTGCGGACTCATCCAGGGCCTTCCGCAGACTTGGGATTGAGAAACACTGTTCTAAAGAGTACAGAGCATGGACTTCTATGTAAAATAGACACTACCAGTATCAAACAAATTCGCTATGACAAACTCGAGAAAAGGCGGTCTTAAGCAGTTGGTTTGCTGCTTTTAACATATACTTAGACTGCGCTATGTAGATATACAGTAGCAATGATGATTCTGGAATCATTACTGTCTCTGTACCTGGGGCCCATCCAGCCAGTAAGGTTAGGGGGCGATTTCAGTAATATTTAGTAGTCAAGTCTCGTTACGGGTTCACTACTGTAAGAGGGATGAAGTATATTTCACAACAGTGGTGTGACAAAACAATTGAAGGCAAAATGGCCTTATATTGCGAATGCTGTTTTCCAATTTGTACAAAATCATGGTGAATAAGTTACTTTTGCAGGTTTTAGGGGGGCGATCGTCCCCCTCCTGGATCCACCCCTGCTCTGTACTGTACAGTTTGTGAGCTGTATAGTAATGTATTTCTTCTTGGCAAAAAATACGTAGGCCTATATACGTTTTTGGTAAAAAGACATGCAGCCCGTAATGTGCAGCAGTTGCTATTTAGGACCAGCTTTTTCGTACTGACGAAATTCAGTATCCTTGATGGTAGGTACCAGATGTGAGCGTGGACAGGATTGGATATCCTGCAGGATTCTTGCGAATTTTTTGGATCAGGATTGGATTTGGATATTTATTTTTGAAAAAAAATTGGATCAGGATGTTTGTTTGATTTCTATAACGAAATTTTCCTGAGAGGGATTCAAGATGTCACAAATGATGGTGGCAGGTAGTGTTTTCTTAACTAAAATGTTTTTTTTCAAAAGATTCAAATGATTTTGTCAATATGCGCTGCACTCATCACAATTAATGATATAATCAGGCCCGTAACCAACTTGGGACACCAGGAGGGGCGAAGTGTTAGCCGAGAGGCGCCAAAATTTTTTGAACTATGTCCAATATTTTTAAACTATGCCCAACACATTTTTCCAGGGGGGCGAAAAATTTTCTAGTCACGGGCCTGGATATAATTCGTCTTACTTTATTGTAATTTTTTTTCCGGCGAAGTGGAAGTAGTAAGCTGCTCTTATATTGCTGGTCTGGTATGCTGTTGTGTTGTACTGAGTGGCATAGTGATATGTGTGTGTTATGCAGACTAACATAGTCTATTTAATGAGTGGCCAACTTGTCTTCGACTGGGATCGACTAGAAAATTTCTTGATAACTCGCGATCGACCAGTCGGTAACATAGTCACAAAAACAAAATGCCAAAGTTGAGTATCACATGTGCAAATACAGTGTACCATCGCCTTAGACTAGTAAGTGATACACAGACAGAGGGCTACGTGTCTGTTACACCTAAATCATAATTGTCACGCAATAATTGAAAAACGCGTTACTATACCTTTGCGGCATCTGCCGAGCTAGCCTATGGTCAGCCATCCCAAGAGGCACCAAGGAATATACGTGACCAACAAATTGATGGATAAATTTTATGTACTTTCTGGAATATTGACTGAAAAATGTTCTTTTTAGGCAGCTCGTCAATTCAATGCAAAATCAGGTGCAATCGACCAAGTGACACTCGGCGATGAACCGGTTAATGCGATCAACCTGTTGGCCACCCCTGGTCTATTTCAGTGTTTAAGCTGCATTTCCTTTTGGTTAGAATTTTGAACATTCTACCTCAAGTTTTATAACAGTCAACCCTTGCTAAAAAGCAGTTCGAGTTTGTAGTTTTGTAAGCTACATAGTTTTTACTGTATTTTATACTGTGATCTACTCTGTGTTACAAAATATTATTCTTTATATTATCAATTCATTGAACGCTGGAGCTGTTTTGCCATTAACTGAACCAGATTGGTTGAATTGGTCACATGACAAGGACTATATCCTTGGGTTAGCGGATCTTCTTTGCCATATAACCAAAATCCCTAACCCAAATTGTAAACCTGTCTCGTTTTCAAAACTTATTAAAGTGCTGTAGCTTACATCAAAAATTTTCCCATAAGGAGTCGTCTCTATCATCCCAGCCTAAACAACAATGCTGAGTGCCCAAACGACGACCACTCGCACAGCAGGAATTCTCTTTGGACCAGGTTCATCGTATTAACTGCTAGCGCCACGAACTCAGTATTATAAATGGACAAGCCAGATACACTACAGTTCATATGGAAAAATAACCACAGCAGAGCTATACCTCTGGCATCAAAATATGCACTAATTTTCTGTTTTTACAATTGAAACTGCACAACGTGTTATGTTGTTTTTATGGATTGGGTCACAAAATGGCAGGGTGTTATTGCTTGGCAGTGGCTATAGGTCTGCTGGCAGTGACACAGAAAACGCTGAGTTTGTCACATTACCAGCACTGTCATGGTAGTCAGGTAGACGTGTCTTATTGTGTGAACGGTTTTCGTGTTGACTCTTGCCATAATCGGGCACCATTTGTTTTGGCTGTAGTGTTGCACTTTTCATGGTACCGGTTTTTATTTACTTATTTCAAAAGTTTCCAAACTTTTGTGGTCAGATGTGGTTTAGGTTTACTTACTCCTACCAAACGTAGTCTAGCCTACTGCACACTTGTCATGAATTAGTGTCATGTTGCAGGCGGTGGATGAATAAGCTTTCAAACAGGAAGGTCCACTGGTGGACCTATAACCACTGCCTGTTTGTTTCGTATTTAACCAGTGTCGCATTCGGATGGATATCGGATACTAAATTTCAGAAATTTTCGGATAATTGGACATTCAAAAATTTATCGTATATGGATCAGGAGTCAAAAATGCGATAACCACTCACCTCTAGTAGTCACATGCATGTCTACAGATTTTGACTTAACAGGTGTTCACTTGTTCAAGTGTATTTTTAAATTAGGGTACCGCGCTACCTTAATCCGGCACTGGATTTGCACCGAGCATTATGCTTGAGTTCTAATCCAATATGGGCAGTTACCATTCGACAATCATTTCAAACTAACGATGAACTGTCCAGTAGCTCGGGTTAAATCAATGAGCCTAGTACGCAGAGGTTAGGCCTACTCGGGCTCGTCCGGTAGAGCCCGAGCTCCCTCAGAGATGAACGGACGGTTATATTTTGCGATCCAGATCCAGTCCTGACTTGTCCAAACATAGTCCAAAAAATTAAAAATCCAAGTCCAAAAATACAACTTTTTAATGACAAAATTTACGCAATTTTTGTCCATTAACTCAGTCCAAATCCTGTCGTGGTCCAAAATTTGTGCAGCATTTTACAGTCCGGCTCCAATCCAAATTGAACAAAATTCGTCATAGTCCGGATCCACTCCAATGCTCATCTCTGGCTGCCCTCCGCAATTGAGCATGTTTTGAAATAGAAATCATATCAGATTGAATATTTTTTGAAGAAATTGATTTGCATAGCGCATCGCATTTGAATTCAAATCTAATGGAAAGTTCCCATTCGAGAATAATTTTAAATGAGCGATAAACTGTCCATTAGATGGGGCTAATATGAATGAGCCTAGTACGTAGAGGATTAACTGGCATTATCACTGCTGTGACGTGTGTTACGCAACAATCGACGAGTTCTCATGAGAACTTCCCATTCATTCTTACGTAACCAACGTCACAGAGCAACGACAGGGCCAGCGAGAATGAGAGCAGATGCAAATTGCAAGCCGCGAACCGTTGCATTCAGCATCAGTCAGTACAAATCGCCTGATGTGCCCGAGTGACGCTGATGACCAGGAGTCGTCCCTGTGCACACGAGAGGTTTTATGGTAATTTTTCTTGTAAAAATACTTTTTCCAACGCAAGCAATTCAACAAGTCTCGGTTCAAGTTGGCACACGCTATGTTGGAAATTTCAGATATCTGTGCCGGAGCAAGGGTAGGGCAGTACAAGAGTTAAGGGCAATGGAAGCTGGTAAAAACAAAAAAATTGTTACCAAAATGCTATGCTAATTTTTGTTCAGCAACAATGTTGAACTCAAAAAAACAGACACTATACAAAAACATTCTGAATCTTCTGGGCACGCAAATAGCTGCAATAAATTTGTTTCAATGCGATCTTGATAACCATGAAATTACCTATGATACTGCTAAAAAAGGCACATTCGCGGCCGTTGTCGCCCTTTTTGAAAGGGAAGGGGTGCAATGCCTCTTTCTCCGGCGCCGGCACGTCCCCCGAGTCACCGGCAAAAACGTGAAATACCCATGTTATTTTTCTATAAAACACGGTCGGCTTCAGCATTTGCAGTTGCAACATGGTTTGTGCGGTGGATGATGCGAGAATATTTCGTAATCGATTCATGTTTCTGCAACAAATAGGTCGCTCTTGTTTTAATTACGTAGAACAACTGAAAGCATGCTACAGAAACATCACAAAACACTTGTCTTCATGTTTTGAAGCGTGGCACAAGGCTTTGCACTGGCAGCAGCTACTGTTATTTTTTCAATTTAATACACATTGAGATGTCGGTGAAAGACGGTCGGTTATTGTATTGCGACAACTTGCAACCCTTTCCTTTAGATATGATTGCGACACAGTGTGCTACCGTGATTTGGCGCGTCTTCGTGGAGTGCAACACATGACTTGGCTGGATTCAGGCAAAATGAAGCGTTACGATGGCGACGCGCGCTACGAAAACAACCCGAGATATTGGAACTACTCCTTTGATCCGGACGAGTTTCGTCGACTTGTATTGGAAGCGATCAGAAAAGTCAACAGCAATTTCGGAAAAAATGTACACAAACTGCTACATGGAGAATTGTGAACCAAACGTCAACGTGAGGTGTACAGTCAAGAAGACACCTGATAAGCCGGTCGGATTACGAAAAAACAAACTGCCCGGTTGGTTGTCGTTTCGTACCCGACCACATTGAGGTAGTTAGAAGTTGAAGATCACAAAAATGTTTTTCCACATCCTTGAAACTGGACTGCACGTTTCTACGCAAAATATTAACTTTGGCAAGTCAACGGCCGCAAATTTCGGCCTCGATAACAATAAGTTAGTAGCAGGTGATAAGCATCTTCGATATCATTGGTATAGGTGCCCATAAAACTGTTTGACGAAAAGCGTTACAATATCGAAGCTCCACGAACTGTTAGCCGCAAGAATATAATGGACGCCGCAATATTCAGTCGCACACGTCCGCCTGTCTAGTAGTTTGTTTTACCGTGTCAATCAACTTCACGGTTTTGATTATTCACGTGCGTTTGCGTAATAAACGGCCAATGTTTTTCGTTGCTGTACGTTCTCGCTTCTCGGTGTAAACAAATCAGCAAGCTCAAATTACTTCACCGACGGATATCCATCTCAGTGCAAGTTGAACAAGGACGGAGCAGCGACGGCTCCATATTTCGAAGAAACAGCAACGCAAGCGTCGATAAGGCACAGTGGTTGAAACCATGAAGCGAGATGGCGATAGAGAACCATCGTAATACAATTAACAAAATATATGTAGGAAACACAACGGGCAATCTTACAGTAACTACTGCGGAACAAACTTCCAGGCAACGTATACATGTTCCGCTGTATCTAGCCTTTCCGCAAACATTGCAATGAATTGCCACCAATAAAAGCTAGAAAAACTCTGCAGGCAACTGCATCCCAAGCTGTCAGTTTTCGGTGTTTGCCTCTTTAATGGCGTTTAACAAGTCACGCTCACGGCGAAGGGAGGTACTGGTAAAATAAAGCGATGCCTGTAAATTGCAAATACGCCTCATACCACTCAGCGAACAGTTCTTGACGCTTTTGAAAGGACTCATAATTCTGCTCTAGTGTTGTAGTAAACATGAATTGCAGACTGCTGTGCGTTCGTAAAGCAATAACTTAGTTCCATGTTTTGAAGTGAGGCGCTAACTTCACATGAAAAAGCAAGATTGTATTTCTGCAAGGTTTCTACCAAAACTGTGCACCAAGGATTTGCTTCACTAAGGGGAAAAATCTAAACCGTATATGAAAATTTCATCGTAAATTACCAAGCCCACAGAAAAAATTAGCAAAGGTTTCTGCAGCGGTTCGAGGTGCACAGCGCAAACAATGCATTGGCACGAAATGTATGGCAATCTAAAGAACAAAACAGGTATAAGCGAACACGGTAGCCAAACGAATAGCTTCAATCATTCGCGAGAGACAAATACTCAACGAAATCTACTACACAGACACGAAATAACAGGGATGGTGTTTCATGACAGGCAGCGCCAACTGTCAGTACTACATACAATTCAGTAAAAAAGGCAAAATTTGCAGCAGCATCGCGAACAAAATCATACGGTAATATAGCAACCGCAGGATGCAAGTATCTTCCGCATTGACCAATGCAGTTTTTTAACTTGCCTGGAACTTTACCCATTAGACGGATGCACTGAGCCTAATGGTTCGACTTCACACGTCTGCAGTGCTGCAGGGCTTACTATAAGCGCCATAGCGACCAAAAATGTCTTTGCCACGCACCGTAAAGAAGTACACGCAACCGGCAGAGAATTGTGTCAGCGTGCAGGCCATAGGAAGTGGCATAGCTGAAATGCTTTCTGCAAAAAAAGCGACATTAAATTCGACCTTTAACACCATAAAGGATTTCGCTGCTCAGACAAAAAATATTAAAAAATGCAGGCGTCGAATGCAATTTTCTTCAGCGGATCACAACACCAAAGTGAAGCTGCCAAGAAAATGCAGCTGAACTGTTACAATAGATTCTTGTCTCATGATATGACGCAAGCAGTTGTCCGCCAACCATTTTTTCCAGTCCTAAACAACACTACGTAAGCCAGCAGCTTGTTCTAAAGCAGGAGGGACCTGTACTACTATCTCGGACCGTATGTTATGCATTATCGCTGCCGGGCCGCAAAATCAATTAATTTCATTCTAAAATCGTACCTTTATGTAACTGGAGGAAGAGTGACTTCTCTTGACTTGCTGTCTATGTAACGGCTTATCATGGAGCTTCGTTTTGACGCGATTTTTTACTCTTACTTGGCAACGAAACTTGTGATGCGGGCCATTTCAAATGTCGTCGCGGGCAGCCGACCGCAGGTTCCCCATCCCTGTTCTAAAGCATGAGCTTACACAACATATTTCAAAAAACAGGTATTGCTGTTCGACATAGGCAGTTAATCTACAATGGTAGGATGCTTGACACTACTAGCAGCATTGCTTTTCTCCTACTTCAAACCATCGCGCTAATACCTGCCAACCTTTATTCAATGCGTTACATGAAAGGCCAGTAAGAAAAGGCTGCAACGCCCCGAGCGACGCTGGAATCTGTCCTTTAGTGCCATCTTATTACCAACTTTATCTTTACAATCCTAAATAGCTCGACATTACATTTCAACTAATGCTTGCTGTGTACCAGAGATGAGTGGACTGTGAAATTTTTCAGCCCGAGTCCAGTCCTGATCCGTTAAAATTGAATCCGATCCAGTCCTGATCCGAAAAATTTTTGAAAATAATCAGTCCGATCCAGTCCTGATCCGCCAATGTAAAACCATGTATTTTTATTTTGCCTCATGAGGCAAAAGAACTAGTGGAGCTATTTTGCCTTTAGCCAAATACGATTGGTTGAAGGCAAAATAGACACAGCCTTTTGGCATTTCTAAATTTATCAAGGAAGTGTCTATTAGACATCAGAGGGAAAAGCACTGGGGAGTTATTTTGCCATTAGGCGAATCCGATTGCTTGGATTGGTCAAGTGACAAGGACGATACACTTGGATTAGCGTAAGGTCCTAGCTACATGACCTAGAACCCTAAGCCCAAAACCTGAACCCATAACATAAACCCAAAACCCCAATGCCAAAACTTAAACCCTAAACCAAAACCGAAACCCAAATCTGAATCTCAAAACCCAAACCCTTAACCTAAACCCTCAACCAAACCTACACCTATAGGCTACCCTAAACCCGAAACTTTTTGAAAAAGTACATAAAAAGCGCTCCCATCAAAGGTGTAATCTTAGGCATACCATATTTTTGTGATTGAAAACCGGGGCGTTTCAGAACAACGAGCCTCATCGGATAAATGTGGTTCATATGTTACTCGGAGTATGTAGCTGTTTTCGATTCCAATAGTTAACACACCAACAAAAGCCAAAATAATGCATTTTACCAAGTAACAAAACAATGTTCAAAACACATTTGCCCAATCATACTTTTCGGCAGACAATGCTTTTTTAAATAAATCTTTGCTCGATTTTATTTTATCGTAAAAGTTACCACGGCAAAAGTCAGTATTAATTAAATTACAGGTGATAAGGGGTTTCACATTCTCCTCCAGCATTCTGCTTTTGTTAGACCACATGTTATTAATTATAGAAGAAATTCTGTCAATAGGTGCTGATGTACTAGGTGTAGGACTATATACTGGCTGACTGCATGCCAAACCGGGACTTTTTGGAAGACTGACCGGGACAAAGCCTTTAATTTAAAACTGGGACTTTCCCGGCTAAAACGGGACGTATGGTATGCCTATGTAATCTCTACAAGCCAAAGCAAATTGAGGGAGCAGAACTGATGAACACTCGCACGGTAGGCATAGACATTAAACACTCAACTTCGCTCACCTTGCTGTTGGTACCAGTAATACGAACTCAACTTTATGTGTGGACAAAGGTGGACACAGTTTGAATAGCAAAATAGTCCCAGAAGAGCTTTTTCCGGAATTGGCAAAATATAAACTACCATTTAACAACTCTGTAAAATCTGCCTAAAATTTTTGATATGGTTAGAATAATTACATTAAAACAACAAAATTTTTCTCAGTCCGATCCAGTCCTGATCCGGCCAAAATTGGCCTCAGTCCTGACCCAGTCCGATCCGCGCTCATCTCTGATGTGTACCTCGCATGCTGCTGGCTGCATAGCACTGAAATACAGCGATAAGCCTGCTAGTTGTCACCTTGAAGCAAGTCGCAGCTTGTATACGTGATTATGCGAGATAAACATTACGTAATTCATTGCCCGGTTAAATTTGGCTATCTTTGCGGAAGCTGATCGCCACGAAACGTATGGAACAAGTTACAACTAGCAACAGCAGTGTTATTGCCGGGCCGACGCTCCACGAAAGACGCGTGTCGCGCGCGCGCTTGGGAGTTTCCTCGCGCTACACACACGTGCATGTCATGGCTTCTCAAACATTCCGAGGAAGTCACGTGTCACATCACAATGCCTGCGCCAATCAGAATACTCGAAGACACAAGATTGCGCAATGCCCTGTACACGAACATCGAACGCCGGTAGGTATGCCGCAGCAATGCGCTGGATGGCAAAAACGCTGCTGTTGCGGTTACATCGTATGGAGCAATGGCGACTAACGGCATGCCATACAGGGACGCATGAGCAGCGATAGGGCAGGAGGTCAGTAAAAATTGAGGGCAATGGGATTTTGTTAGAAGCCAAAATGTCAAAGTATGAATTGGAAAAAAACTTGCGATTTTTACACTGTAAATAAACAGTAATGAAACTTAGGCCTACAAAACTTTGCACGCAAGACGGCTTCGGTGTGTGTATGTGTGGATCATTTGCTGTAGTTACAATGCGCAATACCACATTTTAAGCATTGCTACGGTTGACTTGAGCTGAATGCAAAAGCGCGCCTCGTATACTGGGGATGGCTGTCGCATTTGCAGGTTCCAGAACAATTTTGAACAAGAAAAAAATAATAATTATCGGATGTTAAAGAAAACCATTCTGAAATTTGTGGGTGCGAGAAAGGTACAACAAATTTGTTTCAATTCGATGTTGATGCACCATGAAATTACCTATGCCAGGGCTTTTCAAACTTTATTTCGTTACGGCACACAATAATAAATACTGGATTTGGCCGCGGTACACCTACTTTATAAAAAGCTACTCTTCACAAACTTTGTAACGGAAGTGACGTAACATACAGAAGGTTTTGTCAAAACATAAAACTTTCGCGGCACACTTCAGCCTCTTCAGCGGCACACAGTTTGGAAACACTGGCCTGTGCCACAGTTCCTAGAAAGGCACCCCACCCTCGTTTCCCTCCTTTGAAACGTCCAAGAGGTCAATATCCTCCCTATCCGACGTCCCTGAGGGTACCATCGCAATAGTTTGTAACCAACTAGGGTGTTTCTATCATTCGCAACAATTTAAGTGACTCGATGCAGCAAATGTGATGCGAAAAGTTGTATAGCCACTAGCTGGGCAGCAACTGATGACAACCAATGTCCAAATATGGTAATTTTTGATGGAAGGCCTTAATTTTCGCCGGGAGATTACTAAATTACGGCTTGACTTCACTCTTACTTCAAGCGTTACAAAATTGTTGCAGGAAATGACGCAAGAAACAAACACAAAATAGACATGTTGCTCACAGTTCAGCAAACAAACCTTCAAAAGCATGTGAAAGATATTTTACTGAACTGGCAACAAAGTCGTAGCCGGGATTTTTGACTGGGGAGACAAAGTTGCGAATCAGAAACCTAAGTTCAACACCAAAGAAATATCAAAAATTTTTATTATTTTCATTGAGAAAAAAACCCGGCTAAGTAGTACTGTTGAATGAGTACGCGCCGCCAAAGCTGGTATACTGGGCTCGATTCCCGGTCACGTAATATCGAAGACTTGCAAAACGGTACTAGCCTTCTGTCCAGCCGGCATGTATGAGTGGACGCAAGGAAACGGTTTACGCGCGATGCTACCATTGTCTCGCCACTAGGAAAAAAGCCGCGTAGCCCCAGGCGTATGTAAGCAGAAATGGGCGCCGCAAACCACTCGTGACACTCCGAAAGGAGTACAAAAAGCAAGTATAAAAAACTGAACTCATGGAATCAAAGTGAAAACCAAAGGGGTCATCGACTTTCTTGAACCGGAATATCCCCTAAACACGTCAATGTTTTACGAAAACTTAAGTGTAGTTTTTGTAATTTGGTGCTTTTGTTTTCGAAATAAAGAGGAACAATGACCCAAGTGCCCCATGGATATGCCTATGACTTCTCCCATATGTCAAATTTGTTACTTGTGATCCAGGTACCGAGGGACCCAAACTTTTTTCTACGCTAAAAGTCAGACTATTTCATGATGGAACTTAAAATCAGACTTCCAATGACGTAATTCGAATCAATACTCTGCCATATTTACATACAACTTTATCTGATGGTTTCAATCTTTGTTAATCCACCGGTGCTTGCTCTTCCTATTGACGACTGGACAAAAAATGTTTAGTTGACCTCGAATCCGCGGAAACATAATCGTGTCTCGAAAAAAACAAAAGTAAATCTCGACAAAAACGATGTTCTGGTTACTTGATTCGATAGAAATGAACCTATGAAAGCGTTACAGACCATCTTAATTTGCTTCTACCTCACAAAAAATACAGGGGAATCGCTACTTTGTCACAGAAGTATACAGTTTCGGTGACAAAATCTTCATTTTCCTCAGCCACAAAAGTGATTCCAAATTTTGCAGTGCTTACCAGTGAACGAGCAGTTACTGCCAGGTATGTAGTCAGAAATTTTGACAGGGGACAAACAGCAACCGAGTCTCAACATATAAATATTTGTTGCCCCTTGTTTTTCAACGATCACCCTTTAAACGTTAATTTGTCCTGCGCTTTTTTTGGAACAATTGTGTTCAGATTCAAGACGGCAACTTAAAAATATTAAATTCACAAGTTTTAGAAATTTGTTTTTAGTGCATTTCCACGCTTCTACTTAGGATCAACGTCGCTATTTGCTCGTAAAGCTTTCCTGCAAATGCGCTTGTGAAAATCTCGATATAAGTGCATGATGCATGTATGCTTTTTGCAGCCAACATTTTAGTTGAGCAATAAATCACCGTGGCCGTCATTACGATAGCACTTTTTATATTTAAATGCTTCTGATGTACACCAATGCACGTTCAAATCGAAGGCAAGTAGCGATTTTGCTCTAAGACAGGGTCTCCACACGTTTTAGTCATAGGGCCCCATAAGCCATTACACAAGTTTGAGGGCCGGACACCTTACGTATAGGATAGCGTATACTTTTCCACTACCGCCACGTATGTATCCTCGTGTTCTTGAAGCAAAACAAGCGCACAGGTTTTGGATTATTATTATTCTATTCGTGTCTAGCGGATTAGGCATATGTGTGACAGATTATTAGGCATGTGTGACACTCCCTCGTATGTAATACGCCAGACTCGTCTGAGTTTTGCTTCATTTAATGCGCGTTATAATCCGGTGCGATTCATGTACGAAAATATAACAATAAATTAGAACATTAGCATTCAATCACTGATACTGTGCCTTTATAGTCCGGTGCACCTTATGGTCCGAAAAATACGGTACTATCTTGGTGCAATCCAATTTTTGTAACCGAGAATTTTCTATTCATCACAAATTCTTAGTGGGGTTAATATAGGGTGAGTTTCCAGGCCAATCTAACACATTTAATTAGTGTTTCCAGAAAATCGTCTTCACTTGTTTAGATGAAAGACACGGGGAAAAATCCTGGTGCAATATTCCCCCACTATCAGGAAATGCCCGTTCTCACATCTGCAATGGCTTCTTTCAATTACGCATTTTGTATTTGCCAATGCATTGGTCTGAATTCATCATACCCTCAATTGGCGTAAGTGAATTCACTCCATAAAAGCTAAAACTGCTCCAGAACATCTTCCTCTTGGGGTTGTTACTGCCTCATTGAAATGGGCAGGACTTCACTGATCACCCTTCCTGATCCTGACAAATCTGCTGTGCTTCCCTTCGAAGCTCTGCACACTTTTGAAGACAAATGCCTTCACAAACTAAACGCGCAAATTAACATCCAACGCATGATCTTCACCAGTATAAAAAAATTTTTGTTCCATTTTTTGTCAGTCTGCGATTTTTTTGCCATTCCGCTTTCCCCTATTGTTTGATCCCCTTTATTCCACACATCCTGTTTTTGTTTACAGATGTTTCTGCTTCCCTTTTCAAAGTTCGCCATTTAAAGGCCCTTTCTAGAGTACGTTAGCCAACCTTTCGACAGCATTTCTGCGCATCCTACTGCCTGCGTTGGTTGAGTCACCGCCAATACGCTCGCAGCTGTGTTTCCGCTGCTCCGTAATTGGCGTCGAGATAGATTTAAAGCTTTAGTGAAAGCAGCTGTGAGAGAACGGCCTATTTTCCAATAAATAGTTGTCACAGTTGGTGCTTTGACTTATTTCTTTTAGTCTGAAGTTTGGTTGCTTTCTCTGCTCTTACTTTAGTGCTTCAGCATTTCACCCGTAAGCTTTTGCTCGTAGATTCCAGGTTTGAGGATTAGTACTGTATAGGTGCGTGAAATCGATTTCCTATTGAAAATTTAGTGACTGATTCGACTGTGTCACCTTTGCGAAGACGGATTACTTGAAATCAAGGAACTGTATCAATGAGAACAAATTTTCGCACCAACACCAAGCGTGGTTTGTCGCCGAGCAAAATCATGTTTGAGAGGAAAAGTATCAGATGAAGTTCAAGATACCATGAATTGCGCAAATAATTTCACTTTACAGATTTTTTATCATCAATGCTTGAATAAATGAAAAAACATTTGCTACTTCTTGCAGACAAAGTAACTACCAGTCTATGACATTTGTTATCAAATGTTGTGTGTAGCATTGGCTGTGGAAGTTTTTATTAGAGTTGCTGAGTCGGAGGTAAAATATCCGACCTTTCCAAAATTTCCGACTCGGGCATTTCCAAAATTTCCGACTGCGACCCCTTAACATAAAAGGAATGAAATTTGGCTCTAAAATAAATGGAAATCGTGGTGCACAGCACGAAAATTTTATTTCAACAAAAAGTTTCAAAAGAAATTGTACCGTTTCACCAGGAATTTCCAATTTAAGAGTGTGATGTAAAAAATGATCCAATTGGACATTCGGAGTTGGACAAAAAAATCCAACTCTGACTCCCAGTGTTGTTAGGAATCCGACTCCTTACGACTCCGCAACCCCGATTTTTATGGCACACACCATATCATGTAATTCAACAAAGATGGTGTTCTTTGTGCAGCGATTTCAACTTAGTTCTAAAGCTGAACGATTCCTAATTTTCAAAAATATATACACCGCCTAGCAATTCAACAGCATTTGACCTATTAGTCATTTGAACATGAAATCATAATCGAAAGAAACATTTAATTGAAAGCATCAACTCATAAAAACTTACCGTTTCCTATTTTCTTCCAGGCGTGGTGAACTTGGTTCGGGCTGTACTGACAAGCAAACAGCTCGTAGCAAATGACCTCGGCATGATTGGGGTCGTGAGGATTTATATTATTCCAGGATAGCACAATGACACCGTCTTTCTGTATTTAAAAAATCTGGTGTAAGCATTACCTAGACAAATTTCAAATGTTAGAAAGTTACTTTATTCGATGACAAACTGCCTGATGATCCGGGAAACCAAGTTACGTTTCTTGTGATTGCAGAGTACTACTGAATCGTAGTCCTAACACAGTGGAACATTATTATCTGCAACATGGGTGCACAACCTTTTTGCTATTGCTGGTGTCAAGCGAAATTTCTGACTTGCCAAATTTCCGACTTCGTGTCATATGCGCACGCGCAGAGTGATATTCCAGGTCAGATATTTCGCATGCTTTTCCATTGTGTCGCTGAGCGGGACCCAAGTCATTTATTTCGCAAGCGCTTTGTTGGTGTTAGCAGTTAAGGCAGTGTATTGACTGTGGTGAGACAGAGAACTCGTGATAACTGTTTGTTAAAGTATTTTTGCATGGTATACCAGGTCAATTATTAAGACGTATTACCTTTAATTAGTGGCTGTTCACTGAGATAGGCATGCGGCTTGACAGTAAAATCAATGCGCTGAGAACTTATATGGTGGTAACAGTTTCTTATTAATAGTCTTTTACGATTTAGGACTTATGTGGTGGTAACATATTCTTACTAATGAAGTCTTCTGGATTTAGTTTGGAACAAATATATTGTAAGCAATGTCTCAACGAGCGCCTCTGTAGCACCAATTCCACTGAAAAAATTTTTTCCGTAATTTTTAAGGGGTAATTGCTTTTTACCCCAACACTGAGCAAATTCATTTTACTCTACTTCACTACAATTACAAGTATTTCCCTACATTGTTGACCAGTGCATGATTTGATGCTTCAACTGCATTGTTGTCTAAAGTTACAAGTTTACTTCTTGTTTTGATAAATTGCCACTTGCAGTGAATGCGCAAAAGTTGCACAAAAACTGAATGTGGCAAGGAATGAGTATTTACGAAGTAATTCATAAAATAGAAAATTATTTGATTTTTCTGGTGTATTCTGAAAACCATTAGGGTTTGAGAACATGCGTAGTGCTTCAAAACCTAACAGACGCCCTTCCAGTTTTTCTATCATATGAACCTTAACATTTTAAACAATCGAAAAAACAACATTACCGGTACATGCAGTCTGCTCTTTTGAAATGATCCAACGTGTTGGTTTAATTGTTGTTTTGCAAGCCATACTGCATTACTGATGACATCAAGTCGCTGTGTGACTGTGGAGTGCAGTGAAATTCTGTAGGCTACGTGACATTGCCTGATTACACTGTTGGTAGTACGCTAGACTGCTGTTTCACTGCAGTGTTTGAATGTCAATATTGTCGACTGGAGAAAATGCTGTTGCAATTCACATACAATATTAACGGCCTATTAGCCTGCAAAAGCTAATTGCTGATAGTGGTTTGTCTCCAAACAGTAGTGTAGGGACATCATGCTGGAATGTAATCTAATGGTGTTTCAACTGCAGAAAAGTGGGTGTTGTAGTAAGCATCTGCAGGATTGTGATAACTCTTTATTTTGTCTGACGCATGCTGAAACGTTGCAGTAGTCTGTGGAAAGAAATGATTGGTAATCTGGGCGTAATCTGTTTTTGCCTTTCATCTTCATTAAACAAGCTGGGTTTTGTGAGAAGTAATGCCTACTGTCATTTGCGCAATTTTGTAGTAAAATGTGAGGGGGACAGCTTGGTGTGAAACCAATATATTACGAAACCT
>JGI24159J19872_10004137_pt1 | contig 18409 bp, 6 predicted proteins | sample Ectturendosymbi4_FD_19872 | JGI IMG/M metagenome (IMG submission 19872) | reverse complement strand
CAATCTACTAGACTGGCCGATCCGTTTGAGCCCTTGAACAGCTCTCTAGCGCAATCGGCGGAGGAGCTAGGGTGTTGGTAAGGCAACCGAAAAGTGATGTTTTTTAGGCCGAAATCGAAGTACAAATATATCGTACCCCGGCTCTCAAAGTGTTAATGAAAAATAAAAACAGGTTGTATTGAGCCCTGGTTATGTTCTAGCTTCAAAAACCAAATTGCCCATGAAAAATAACCAAAAAATTAGCAACAAAGTAACTCATTTATTGGAGAAAAGCAAAAGAAACCATTGTTAATCACAGTTCTCGTCTTGTAAAAATGACTCTAAGAAAATGTGGAAATTAATTAATGGCGGTGTTTAAACAACCGTATCTGGTTTTTGCCTTGGAAAGACTAGAAAAACATATCAAGCAAAATTGTTGACATCTGCGAAATATGTGACCACTTCTTTTGTAGGTATGTCTATTGCTTCTCAAAGTAAAGGATTAAAGTGGCTATGAATTTTTTTGTAACCTTAAGCCAGAAAACTAAACCCTTACCCTAACTGCAAACCCTAACCCTCAAGATTAAACGCTAACCTGAAACACTAACAGTAAACCCTAACCCCAAATGATTACCTTAAACCTAATCCAAAACCCTAAATCAAGGATGGCCAAACTATGGCCTGCAGGCCAGGCAGCCCGCCGTACAGTTTAATTTGGCCCACCAAATGGCTTGCACATTTTTTTGAAGCACCACGTTTCCGACTGTGGACAGTAGTGCAACAGCATTGGCTGCCACCTGTCTCTTGTTGACGTGTTTGCAGTACCAGCACTTACCTGTGAAGCAGCACTATTTTTGGTAGCGCTTCACCATTTAACAACGTATTTTTGCATAGATTTATGTAAATTGCACTGTGTCTGGCTCTCCAGTGGCTAGGGAGTTGTGAATTCGGCCCTCAGGTCAAAAAGTTTGGCCAAACCTGCCCTAAAACTAAAATCCGTGTCTGCTTTTCGACAGTTATTAAGAATGTACAGCAATGGCTGTTCCAAAACTTTCAACATACTATTTTGTGTGAGAACATCAAAAGTGTCTTCTGCACTATCAAAACAACCAATAAAACCAAAGCATGACTCAAACTGGCAACCCTTTGCACAGCAGCACTAGTCATCACTCAACCACAATGGAGGTGGTGTGAACATCTCTCATTCAGTTTTAGATCTGTCACAAAACCAGATACAGTCAGTCCTTTGAAACTGAAAACCTGATACAGTTGTTTATACATTACCTTAATTCATGACCTCTTAGGCTCAAAAGTGAAAGAACTATCCCTTCCAGATGAACTAATTGATTCTGTAAACCTAACCCAGCGGTTTCCAAACTGGGGGTAATCCCCTGGGAGTAATATGCAATTCTTCGAGGGGCAGCACGGAACCAAAACCACAATGTTGGTCTGTATTATTCTTTTTAGGACGCAAAATATTGAGGGTAATAAGACATAATCACTACTATGATTTGGGTAATGGCTTGAACAAGTTTTGCAACCATGAAACAATGGCAATTATATTCAACATTAAAGGGACCTGTCATGCTAACTAAACAGTCCCCCAGCTGCATGCATATCTGAAACACAAAATTTTCACCCTAATGATCCAAACAGTACAATTTTTTATCCGAATGATCAACTAGTTTTTTAACAAAATCTGAAAATTACAAAGAAAAATTGAAAATATTATTCACCATAAATTCATCCTCTTGTTCCTCAGAGCTTGTCTCATGAAGAGTGTTCATTATTTTATTAAAAGTAAAACAAATTTGTGTGCACAAAAATGTTAATTTTTTTAAGAATACCTAAATTGCAAGAAATGGTTCATTGCTTGTGATTCAATGCTACTGTACACATGAATACAAAGTACATGCAAATTACATTTCATTTCAAATGTCTTGCAATAAGATTGTTACAAATAGGGTAAAGGAAATAAACACTTTCATATTAATGCACAATATATTAATATAAACCAATCAACGGACACATGAAAAGAAAGCAGCCAGACTCCAATGAGTTTTGAACGTACTGCAAAATGCTGTATATCCATTTTTTGTTGTCGCGAAAAGTAGCCATTGAGACTGTCAGGAGTTTTGCCTTTTCAGATGTGGTAACCCTACACTGTTGCATTTAAGTAAAAGTTTTGGACGGAAGTAAAGTGAAAACTAAAGTTTTTCAAGAATCGTCTTTTACGCATTTTCAGCTAGTTTCCGATGAGGTAGGGGTTCGTACAGGTTTGGCAAAGCTTTATGGAACTAGGTCTACATGATGACAATGCTTGCTGTCGCAGAGGAAGTCACTTCAATGTCAACATAGTTCTGAAATAGCATATTCTGTTTTGCCCATTCTTCGGTGCTGCCACAAAATAGTGGCACCATAGGCTGGATGATGAAACAATCATTGCTGACAAATGGTGTTTAACCCTTTAACGACCACGATTGGCCAGCCGTTTTTTGGCTATAAATCGCCAGTCGCTAGAGAGCTGTTCAAACACTTTACGGATTCAGCAAGTCTTCTAGTTGACATCGAAAAAAAACGTTTTTTGTTTTTGGTGGAGGTTTGCTGGAGGTGACGTACAATGAGGGCATGTTTTGGAAATTTTGGCCGGCTCTTGGCCCCAACCCATTGACCCATTCTATTGGCTCAAAGTTTTGTTGAAAACTAGATCAAAATCTGCATCTATAGAACCCTTGATTGACTTGCTAGCATATCTGTAGCCAAAAATTAGCCAAAAGCTAGGTTTTTGACCCAATTCAAAACTTTTCAGGAAAGGCACAATTTGCCCTTTCAGGGCAAACTTTGGCCAGCCATAACTCGGCAGCAGATTGAGCTAGAGAGCTGTTCAAACCCTGTAATGACAAGTGGCGTCATGTAGTTTAGATTTAAAAAAAAATTTTTAATTTGGTTGGGGGTTTTGGGCTAATGGGATCATGACAGGGGCATGTTTTATGGTTAATTATACAATGTCATCATCCGATCCCACGCGCCAATATTTTGGCTTGCAGTATTTTAGGATTCTAGGCAAGAATATGCGTTTTTAGAGCCCTTGATTGAGTTTCTAGCGTTTCTGGTTCAAAGGTTAGGCCAAAAAGCAGCTAATTGGTAAGGGGCTTTTCTCAATACTTTTGGGGATTCCCTAATTTATTTCAATGTTTTTGGCCCTAATCTTGGAACCAGGAATGCTAAAAACCCGTTCAGACCCTTCAAAGTCCCGAATAGTAACCAAAAAACAGCTAAACTAAAAAAAATTAATGTCATTTAAATGGCTCCTGCGGGTCTTAAAGGGAGGTTGGGCAAAAATGCTGACGTCAGCAAAAAATAACATAAACATCCTATCATCAGATAAGCATTAAAAATAAACAGACATCCTAAACTGAAAAGTTTTTTTTTTATTGCAAACTACATACCTTCACAAGTCTTTTGAGGGTTTGAACAGCTCTCCAGCTCAATCTGACAGCGAGTTGTTGCCTGGGGAGAAATGCCCCTCACAGTGGCTTTTGAGGGAGCAAAATTTTGGTCAATTTTTGGTTTATGAGCCATGATTTTCGCTCCCAATACGCTAGGAAGTCAATCAAGGGCTCTATAGACGCAGTTTTTGACCTTGTTTTCAACTAAACTTTGAGTCCAAAAAAATGGCCCATTGGGTCAGCGCTCAGGGTCAGGCAAAGATGTCCGAAATAGCACAAAAACACCCCTACTTGTGACGTTCCCCCCAGAAAACCTTAAACCCAAAACAAAAAACTTTTTTTTCTATGTCAACTAGAAGACTTGCTGAATCTGTAGAGGGTTTGAACAGCTCTCTAGCTTTAGCAGCTGGTGATTTATGGCCAAAAAAGGGCGTGCCAATATGTTGGCGCGCNCGGTCATTAAAGGGTTAAGCCAACTTTTGTTTTTCACACCATGCATTATAACCAGGGCTGTGGAGCCCGAGTCCCGAGCAATTTTGGATGACTGGAGTCAGAGCCAAAAAATTTGAGATGGTGGAGCCGGAACCTGAAATTTGGGTTCCCGTTCAACGGACATAATTTGTTGTGCAAGCGAGTTGTACAAATAAAACAATTTCAGTTTTTATTGGACCAAATCGTCCTGGAGCCGGAGCCAAAAACTTTTAGATGTTAGAGGCGGAGCCAAAAAATTTAGATGCCCGGAGGCGTAGCCTGAAATTTAAGTTCCGGCTCCACAGCCCTGGTTGTAACCTAGCGCCAGCTATGATTGATTTGTGTTTTTTTTTTAAGATTGACAAATGTTTGGTGTAAAAGTAAGGTTATTGGAAGTTCATAAATTTGTGAGTTTACAGCCTTCACAGCGCAGTGAAAAACAATTATTTTAGACATAATGCTTCCTCCACCTGGAAAATTAAAATAAGTAACATAATATTTCCAAAAGCCCAACTCGACTTCAAATGAAGGAAACCTCCATGGAATTCTCCAAACACGTTTCAGTTGCAAGCTTCAGAGAAATCGAAGTTGACATCGTATGGTAACATGTAGCTGCTAAGCCGCATTCAAAAACTTAGTCTCACATTCAACAAGAGCTTGACGCAAGTGTTTAAATCGTCATAAATATACATCGTCGCATCACAGAAGAACAAGGAGGTAGTAGAACATGATCATCATACAGGTGCACGGCCACAACGCAGAAAGCTTGTCAAATTCTGGGAAGCCATAGTTGTATCTCACACACGTATGCCAGTGCCCTCCTCGGGCTTAGCCCGGGTCTTCAATTACAATTTATATTGCGGAACATAAACTTGTTTGCTATGTATATTTGTGTCATCACCCATTTCACTTATGAAAAGTTGTTAACTCAGGCTCTTTTCACTGGGCCTTGTCACTGTTCATATATTTTCGTTCCATGTCTGACCTTTCACGTTCGTGTTGCAGGTGACATGAATCATAAAACATTATTCGTAGAAGGCATGCTTTCGACTTCGTTCACTTGCACTTTACTCAGGCTCATCCATTAGAGCCCAAGCTGTCTTATGCGATTAAGTGTTTTTTAAACTATAATTAATATCAGAATAAATGTATTTTGAAGCAATAGTTTTGCATAAAACACTGGATTTGAATTCGAATCCAACAGACAGTTCCCATTGGAGAATAATTTCACACGATTGGTAAATGTCTAGAAACTCAGGCTAATATGAATGAGCCTAGTATGCAGAGGTTCACTCGAGCTCATCCGTTATAGCCCGAGCTACTAGTAATAAAGTGTTTTTTAAAATATAAACTATATCAAATGGAATGTTTTTTTCAATCAGTGTTTTGCATAGAACATTGGATTTGAATTCTCATCTATGGACAGCTCCGATTCGAGAATAATTTCAAACGAACAATAAATTGTCCAGTAACTTGGGTTAATATGAATGAGCCTAGCACGCTGAGGACGGCGTTATCATTGCTCTGTGACGAACATTATGCAACAACGGACAAGTTCTCATGAGAACATGTCATACATTGTTATGTAACCAATGTCACAGAGCAACAATTGTGCCCGCCAGAATGAGAGCAAATAGAAATTTTAATGATGCAAGCCTTGAACGGTTGCATTCAGTGTCAGACAGTATAATCGTGTGATGAGCCTGAGTGACGCTGTTGACCTGGATGTATGCGTTCATGTTTTTCTGGAATTAGGTGAGCCACTCTGCAATGCAACCAGCTACTTTTTTGAAATTCTATGTCCACCGTATTTTTGTCAAATGCGAGACCATCACAGATTTTAAATGGACTTGGCATGCTGACTAAACAGTCCCCCTAGTTGCCCCCCTGCTTGAATGTCAAGCCACTTCTCCACGGAATAGAGGGATCTCAGCTATGATGATTTAGCTACATGACCAGAATTCCCCAAGAAAGATAGCTGAGGCAGGTCTTGTCAGAAGCTAGCTACACTCATGAGAAAGCGGTTCAAAGTTCGACCAAGGACCAGGTGGCATGGTTACATCTCCAACATGGCTTGGTATGAAGCCAAAAGAATAATCAGAGCTTCCTGAAAATCATGAGGTATTTTGAGTCTTCCAAAAGTGTGAACCTCCCTAGAGGAAACAATGGGTGTAAAAATAAATAAACTATGCTATAAATGTTGCTGTAGTGCCAGTGTTACAGTTAACCCCAATATAAAACAGACACCATTTTTTTCTGCACCAAAGGCCTGCAATGCTCTGGTGCAGCACGAAACTAGGTTAAAGGTGATACCAACGTGCATGAGTAAAGAACATGTGTAGACTGAGCATTACTACTTTTCACAGAACAGAGTAAGTATATCTTTGCAATATTTATGAGATTCATGCAGGTTGAAATCATTTTCCAGTGCAAGTATAGTCACGTGTGAGCCACTATTTTCACATAACTTCGCAACTCATCACGCACCAAGCAATTGAGCTAGAGTGCTGTTCAAACCTTCAAATGATGTGGCAAGTCGTCTAGTTTGGATTATAGAAACTAATTGGAAAGTTTCGGATTTTGTTTTTTTGTGGGTGTCGTCATAAGTTGGGTGGGTTTAGGCATTTTTGGCCCAGGTTGCTGGGCCCTGGGCAACAATGCCAAGAGCCAATTTTTTGACTCAAGTTTTTATTGAAAACTAGGCTATAATACGAGGCTATAATGCAGTGGTCAGCAACCTTTCCCAAGTCACGGGCCAAAAACAAACTGCAAGTTATGGCAGGCTGTACTAATTTTCCACCAACAAGTTTGTTTATTTTGCTGTAAACGATGTTGATAAACCATGCGAATTCTAATTATATTAACTCTTCATTTGCACAGTTCAAAACGAAAACACAAAATATGCCATACAGTACATTTTCTTGCACAGTGCAGTTTCTCGTAAGCAGTTCCTCATAAATATGCAACACAAGAAGTCGCAAGGAGGGCAGATTCATGAAATACGCCACTAGGAGGACATACAGTTACAATTTGTAAAGGGTTGGGGCCCAGATGATTTTGCCAGGCGGGCCGTAGGTTTCCCACCCCTGCTTCAGAGCGTTTGATTGGTCATCTAAAGTTTCTGGTTCGAAACCTATGGCCTAAAAATAATAATTAATTATGGGAGATAAATTAATTGGTTGTGCTAGGCCATAACTTTTCAACCAGAAATGGTAAAAAGCTAATCAAGGCTCTGAACACTCATAATATAGTTAGTTTCCAATAAAAACTTCAGAGTCAAAAAATTATCTGATGCAGTTGGCACCCAGGCCCCGATGGCCTCAGCCAAAAATGCCTAAACCTGCGCCATTCATGACATCACCCACAAAAAAAAAAACAAAATCTAAAACTATTTGAAAATTTTTATAATGTTTACTAGAAGACTCACCACATCTTTTAAGGGTTTACACAGCCCTCTAGCTCAATCACCTGGCGAATACTTGAGTTGCAAAGCGATGGTAAAAAGTGGCTCAATGGGTCTTGAAGGTAAATCCACCCAGCAGCTAAGGTGTTAAGTAAAGGATATTTTTGTTTTTATGGGCTATTATATAACAAGTGGAAATATGCTGAGAATGATAGGTAGTAGTACTTCACCAGGACTGACATTTATGCCAAAGTCAGACCAAGCACCTCTTGCAAGGAGTGCGTGATAGTTCTATGTTGCATCATTTTTTTATAATGATGGGTTTGTTGTATAATTGGTCATATAAAATATAGCAACAGAAAGCTGGATGCATTGCTGATCTTTTGTTTAATGCCACACTAACTTTTTCTACTTGGCAAACATCAATTTGCATGTAGCATCTGGTGATTGCCTAGTATCTGCTGCTGACATTAATGAGTCGTGTGAATGGCACTGTCAGGCAGATTAAAGAAAGTCAATCAAATATGGATATCAACTAATATGTTGCCAGAAAGGATACTGTTAAATGATATAAACATGGTAAATATTATACCAAGTATTTGTTGTCGTTGTTTTACGTAAGCTGTGCTATAGCAATAAATTATAGTTAAAAAATGAATGACATAATTCATCATCAATTAGCAAGTGAGTAAACCAAAATCTAGTTTTCCAAATCCAATATCTTAATTGATCACATTCTTTCCTGGTTATGTATTTGATAGTTACTGGACAGATACTCAATATTGATATGGATTTTGAAACTGCTGGATAACAGGTGTAATCCTTTGCACTTGAAATTTTCTGTGTTCATGTTTGAAAACTGTGAAGAGGAACCGCAGGTTCAAAAATTTTACCCTTTAACACCTTCGACGCCAGTGCATGACATATAGGTTCTTCGAAATCACACATTGAGCCGTTATACATTGTCCGCTTGCATGTTTCTGTTACTGCTATTTTTGAGGTGTAAAAAGGTGATAGGCATGTTACCTTAATCAAGGAACAAATATTTGCCCAAAACGTGAACCATATACTAGGCCTCTGTATCTGATTAAAAAATGGTTGTGACCAGGGTTGTGCAGTCATAAGGGGTCGGGGGTTTTTGGGTGGAGTCGGATTCCTAAGAACACTGGGAGTTGGAGTAAGATTTTTTTATCTGACTCCGAAAGTCCAATTGAATTATTTCTTACACCGCACTAACTCGTGCATGTTGAAATGGTACAATTTCTTTTGAAACTTTTATTGAAACAGAGAATAGTTGCTATGCGCCATGATTTCCATTGATTGCTAGTTGCTACAAAATTGGCGACAGCCCAACTTCATTCATGTTATGTGAAGGATTCAGAGTTCAAAATTTTGGAAAGGTCGGAGTGGGAAAAAGTTGGAAGATCGAGTTGGACATTTTACTTCAGACTCTCCAACCTTGAAACTAACAATGTAAAGTTTTGTTTAAAAATAAGGTCAATGTGATTGTTGAAACAGTTAAGCTTGAGCATATTGGGAAGACCTCAAAGGAGGTCTCTTTGAAGATTGAACAACTTACAGTGGGAGATGTTCAGGGTGCGTAATGTTGAGTCCATAGGTTGTGCCTGTTTGTAATGGCTAAAATACTGCCAGACCAACCAGGTATTCTTGCTGCATGCTACAATGAAATTTTAGCAAAAACATACAATCGTTTGGTGTGCTAGTAAAATATTACTGTTGATTTTACAAACAATTGGTATAATAGAACTTAAAGGCAGACATAAAGACTGCAGTGTGCCACAAATTGAAATTATAATGTCAAAACTTTCTAGTTTTTCAGTGCTAAGTTTATTAAGGTGGACTATTTTACGTGTGTAGGCTACCTTAGCGGTGTAATTGTTTAAATGGCACCTGTATCTGATGTTTATCCGTCAAATATGGAGAAAGCTAGTCATCAAAAAAGTGGTGGATCTGGTATTTGGACAACATTGCTGAGTGACACTGCAAAGTCTGTGAATTCATCATTGTCCACTGATAAGAGTGTAATTGTGTTTGGAAATGATTTAAGTGGAAAGTCTGTGCTGGCTGCAAAACTTCAGGGTACAGACAAATCACACAGAGGGTCTGCACTAGATTTTCAAGCAATGGAAGTTCAGGATGAAGACAAAGATGAATTTGGATTTTGTCGAGTGTGGATAGTTGATGGTCATTTGGCATATCGCAGTTTGCTAGAGTTTGCCTTACCCAAGCCAATGGTGCCAGAATCTTTGGCTATTATTGCTGTTGACATGTCACAACCATGGAATATTCCTGATAGCCTTCAAAAGTGGATGGGTGTGTTAAAACAGCATGTGAAGGACCTTGGTATTCCTGCAGAACAACTTAATTTGTTGAAGCAAAAGTTGGTCACAACTTTTCAGACCTACACTGACCCAACTGAAAATGCTGTTCCATCCAGAATACAGTCCTCTCTCAGTGACTCTGCCAATGTTGACAGACAACTGGATGAAATGACTCTTTGTGAAAACCTTGGCATACCCATAGTTGTTGTCTGCACCAAGTGTGACTGCATGGAAAGCATAGAAATGGAGTTTGATTACAAAGAAGACCATTTTGATTTTATTCAGTACTATCTGAGACAGTTTTGCCTCAGATTCGGTGCAGCTCTGGTGTACACTTCAATCAAAGAGAACAAAAACATTGATCTCTTGAAGAAATATATTTTGCACACATTGTATGGATTTCCAATGGTAAACACAGCATCTGTAGTTGATAGGGATGCTGTCTTCATACCTGCAGGTTGGGACAGTGAGAGTAAAATAAATATCCTTAAAGATAATTTTTCAAAGTTTTCTGGAAGTGATCCATTTGAGTCAGTAATAGGACGTCCCATGCTCACAAGAATGTATGTGCAAGATTTGAAAGAAGTGTCTGCTGATGATGAACAAGTATTTTTGACAAAAGCTCAAGAGCACCTTGCTAAAGCTGTTGCAGCAAGCAAACTCACACCTGGGTCTGCTCCACCAAAGCCTCACAGTGGAATTACTCCTGTTCCCAATGTTGCTGGTGTTCAGAAATCTTTGAAACCTGACAGTGGTAAAGCTGGACCAAATAATGAGCGGATGTTAGCCACTTTTTTCCAATCATTACTGAATAAGAAACCTGCTGCCGGAACTTCACCTAAGCTTGTTAAAACACCTCAAAAGGGTCGACCCTCACCATCCAGTAGCTCCACTTCTTGATACATATTTGTTCATTGTTTGTTAAGTGCATGTTTGTTATTTTGGATGTATCACTATCAAAATTCATGTACCGGATTAGTTTTTAGTGTTGCTGTACCTTGACTCAAAGTTTTATCATTTCTCACTTTTCANTTAGCCCTTTTCATGATGATCCTTACAAGGCCTATGTATTCAAAAATTCTGCTAGGTTGGATCGATATTCTTTCATATTTTTGCATATTGTTATTTTTATGGAGACTTAGACATGGTGTTGATATCATCATGATGTCAACATTAAATGTTTTGTTGCTGAAGCAATCTTGAATATTCAGATGCATATAATTTCAGACTAAGCACGAATGCCTGAGATTTTTATAACTGAAAACATCACTTCAATAAGAAATATTGTGAAAGTTTATTCTGCTATGTTTGTTGGTTTCAAAGTTTCATTAAAAGTATTGGCTAAATGCTGTGTTAAAATTCCAATGGGTGCTTTTGTGAAGATAAGTATAGATATATATATACCTTTTTGTTAAATACATGTTACAAGGCCATTATTTTGAACATGCCAGCTATGATCTCACTAAATTTGGCATGCTACATGTATAACTTTTGTGTTTCCACAAATGATTGTGTCATGTTGTAGTTGCTGATGTAATATTGTTATTTGTGGATTGCAGGCATTTCAGTAGTTGACCAGCAGAAGTACAACAATTCCATGCTCTGATGTGTATTTTTCTTAATGAATGGAATAGCAAGATGGTTTGAAACAGCTGTGACTGCGAATGTGGTACTTGTAATTGCAATTGTATTGTGGTAATAAGCAAACATGCATTGTTGCTTTCAGATGTGCAAATACAGTGCGAAGAAACTATTCGTTTACAATCAAAATTTTCGGGTTAAGACGTTTGTTCTACCTTTTCAATTTTATGCTTATGCTTCAAAAACCAGCAGTTAAGAACCACCTGAAATTAATGTATTTTCTCTTGTGTTTCATTGATTGAAAATAGTTTCTAGATTTGCCAGGAAAAGTAAGAAATCTAGTTATGAATTTGACCCCTTGTTTATAGACATCCACGCAGGTTTGTTTCTGGCATGAAAGCTTGGTGGAGAGCTTCTTACTCAGTTTCATGGCACGTTTTTGTTATAAGTGTAGTATAAATAAACTCCAATGTCTAACGCTTCCTCAGTCAGCAATGTTGCTTGGTTTGCCACAAGTGTGTCAGAACTTTTCTCATATGCTGCTCTGTGTGCTTAACAAGTGATCATTGGACCAACCAGTGATTTCCATCTGAAGGAATAAGTGACGGTAACTTTTTTCAAACTGTTGAAATACTATGTTTCGACAAGAGACGGTTTAAAAGAAGTTGTAATTACAACGTTCGTGGTTGAATAACTGAATAGGTGTTTTACTTAGGCACTGACGGGTTTTTGTTGTGCGACTACCTACACTTTCCCAGCAATCCACTGGACCGGTGTTGTTCATGGGAATACGATTTTACGTTGCAGTTTCAGTTGCATTTTTTCATTGCTAGTATGCGTTGCGGCTGTGCGAAAGGATTTATGCTTTAAGTGTTCACTTGTGTTTGTTTGTAGAGTTAAGCGACTTCAAACGTGTTCATAAATGGTGGATATTCTGTATATCTTAAAAAACGGTTCATGTTTACTAACTTCTAATTGATTGTGTTCGATGTCTTTCACTGCTGTAGGTTACATTGTTTAACTGCAGAAACGAGTAACTCATTGCAAATAATGGCTGACAGTCAAGTGGCTGCCCCCGCCAATGCGAATACGGCTGCCAATCCGCAACAGCAACCACAGCCGCAATCGACATGGAGCGTCATATCAGGAGTCATGTTTCGCATAATGCTTATGTGGATGTTCATGTCGTGGCTTCGCGGCGACAAGAAGCAAGACCCGAATCAACCGGGAGGGATGGCCGCGTCGTCCAACCTGTTCAGTTTCGGGGACGAGCTGTCCGTGTGGGTGTACGTCAACGACGAAGAGCACTTTACGTCGTTCACCGATTCGTCGGCCCTGTTTTGGCGCGAAGATTCCATTAAATACGGCTCGTGGGACACTGGAGATCACGGCGATGGAAGTTACACGATTAATGGCACCTTGAAACTGCCTCAAACTGTACAGAAAAACGGGTCGTATTTCATGCATGTGTACTTCACTCGCAGCGGACACGTTCCGGACAGCAGCATGGGTGAACCGTATTCGGAAAAATACATGGTGTACCGATCAAAAAGATTAAACCGCTACAAGAAAAGAACCATGAAAAAGACGCAAAATTTGCTCACAGGTGAGACGAAAGCCGATCCGGAGTTATTGAAGCATTTGGAGAAACGAGGGGGCTCGGACATTGTGTCGCACTGGCACCCAAACTTGACAATTAATCTTGTAGCTGATACCACCCCTTGGACCAGGGGTAAGATTCCATCTCCTCTGGACCAGTATGTCATTTTCAAAGAAGATGATCCTTTGGTTTACGAACCAGTCGTGTTCTTAAATGATTACTGGAACTTGCTGCGCGATTATACTCCGATCAACGAGACTGTTAAAGAAGTGCAATTTCATCTCACCGTGCAACCGATATCTATGTTCAAGTTGCAAATGTACGTATCGCAGACCATGCGCAATCAGTGGTTCAATGTCTTAGGGGAGGATTACACGCAGGAGTCGGAGGAAGATCAAGATTCGGTGAAAGAAGCAATGCTGGAGACGAACCCTTACATGCTCGGACTGACTGTGGTCGTGTCAATTGTACACAGTGTGTTCGAATTTCTGGCATTTAAAAACGACATACAGTTCTGGAAGTCTCGCAAGTCGCTGGAAGGTCTTTCTGTGCGTTCTGTCATATTCGGCGTGTTCCAAACTCTGGTCGTGCTGTTGTACGTCATGGACAACGACACGAATTTCGTAGTGCGAGTGAGCATTTTCGTTGGTTGCCTCATAGACGCTTGGAAGATCACGAAGGTCGTGTCGGTCAGCGTTGACTGGAGCGATCGCGTTTTAGGGATTTTTCCCAGAGTTAAATTCACAGACAAGTCCACGTACGTTGAGTCCGAAACGAAAAAGTACGATCAGCTTGCTTTCAAATACCTGGGCTGGTTACTCTTTCCCTTGCTAGTTGCTTACGCCGTGTACTCGTTGATTTATGATGAGCACAAAGGCCTGTACTCGTACGTGCTCAGCATGCTTTACGGATTTCTGCTGACGTTCGGCTTCATCATGATGACACCACAGTTGTTTATTAACTACAAGCTCAAGTCAGTTGCTCACCTTCCTTGGCGCATGTTAACGTACAAGGCGCTCAACACCTTCATCGACGACATATTCGCTTTTGTTATAAAAATGCCTACCATGTATCGCGTGGGATGCTTCAGGGATGACATTGTCTTCTTTATCTACCTTTATCAGCGCTATGCATACCGCGTAGACCCAAAACGTGTCAATGAGTTCGGCACTTCCGGGGAAAGCGCCGATGGCGCCGCGACCGCGCAGGCGGTCTGTGCTCCTGCAGACAAGAAGAACGACTGAAGGTCGTGAGCGAGATTTTTAGTCATGACCTGTGTCCCATCCGCTCACCCAAAGAGGTAACCGAACATCGTGTTTCGCATTGTGGCTTGTCACCGAGTGCACCAGTTGGCCCCTGTCTTCCGCGCGCTTGGCTAAACTTGTTTCATCAGTGCTGAAAAAATGCGTTTCATCAGTTTCTCTGATTAGTGCAAGTCCAGGAAGGTCTGGGATATTCTGATTTTTTTAGTGGCTTAGTCATTTCGAAACCATGATCGCGCCGATTGTGTGCTCCATGTCACGGTGTTATCGCTATTTTGAAGGGAATGGAAGCAAATGCTGTTAATTCGTTGTGGCGGCAAACTCAAGCGTTTTGCGAGCAGTGGTACCGTATTCTTTTTCATGTTGCTCCGTGAAGAAAACTCTACAGTACATCATCACCATTGGCTGTTATTTCTTTGTTGTTGTCGCGTGTTCGGATGTGAACTGAATTTATTTTTTCTTCAGTTAGTGAAGTCTCACAGACACAGTGCAAGTTGCCCCCCTTGTCTTACGTTCTGGCTTACAATTATCTCCTGGTTTTCGACTTTTATGAAAGCTATTTATGCACCCTCCACTTCAGCGTCGTTGTGAGGTGGATGCCCATGAAAAGTTTTTTGCTGTCTTGGTGAGGGCTGTGATTGGAAAACTAACGTTGCACAGTTTGACGACTGCAATAGTGAAGCTTTACAGGAAGACAATTTTGAAATAGCGCAAGTCCACGCTAAGCTAAATCGCGCTGGTACATCGCTGTGGGAGTTAACCCACCTTCGTGCGGTCATGACGAGAACCATCGAGTAAATCGCCCACAATCTTACATGTGTCCCGATCGTTTTTGCGTTCGTGTGTTGGAGTCGTCAAAGGAACATTCATTGAATGCAAACCGCTTAATTGCGCCAAAAAGTTTTCGTGCAAATATAGCCTTGCAATCGTGTCGTTTAAATCATACTTGGCCTTATCAAACAGCTGAAATCGGACCAACACAGATAGCGCAGATGTTGTGTGCGCTATATGATCCTAACATCTCCCATAGACCGATTTGTTACGCAGACAAACGAAGTGGCGGAAAATATACACAGTGATAAGTACTGACTATGCTGGCAAATGACACCAGTAGGTCAAACAGCCGCAGTATAAGAGTGTATTTCTTACCATGATACTGCAAAGGTAAGGTCTGCATTCTGCAATACATGAAGGCTCGGTTGAACTTTCATATATCATACTGACCAGTTGAATTTCACAATTTATAATTCGGTTTTACGAATATAGTTGAATCAAATGTAGAATTTCCTAAAAATGCGTTAGTTAGTAATATGATAACCGAAATTTACGAAATACAAATAAGGTAAGACAGAGTTCATGAAAATGCGTATTGCTGCTGTGGTATTGTGCAAAATTTCCTGTTAACACAAACGCGATGCCAAACTACCTTGGCGGAGGCATCACTTGCAGTAGTTACTAACCGGCAATTATGCTGGTACGTCTGTGCATCAACACTGTCCTTTCATGCCTCCGCTGTCTGGAGTGGCACACGATGCAGGAGAGGCTTCTGCCGTCGTTAGCAAATCATGTCGCTGGTAGCACCCTCTTGAACATTGTGTAAAGGCATGTTTAAATATGCTATGCCGCCAATTATTAACGCCTTGTTGTTTTCACTCATATGGCATCACGTCTATAAAATATGGCGCTCTGTAGCTAATGCGACTGTTCTAGCTGCGAGATCACGTTAGTCGGAACAATGTTGGTTGTGAATTTGCATTGCGCTTTGGATTCTTGGCGATAGCATCTCACGGACTGGCGTGGAAGCACGGCTGGAATCAAATTAATTTAAGACGTGCAAGAGCAGAGCATTATAACCAGTAACGACATGCTCGAAGTCGCATCTCCGCAGCAAAATTGTCCGAAAATTCAGCAAATCGAACAAACGAAAGCAATTGTCTTGACCCTTGCGCACAGACTCGAAGAACAGGTTAGTTGAAAACTCGGCAACCTTAAAAATAGTACCCAAGGGTAGATTGGAATTAACACAATTGCAGTGAGTTTCATCGTTCATTTCATTACAAGTTGCGTGGCATCCATCACAAAAGCGACTCTGGGCAACAGTGTGCAGTTTGGTTGCTATACAAGCATTTTCAGCGATGCAACCGTGAAGCTACGACGGTTGCTTCAGGTGCGAAAGAATTCCAGGCTTTTGAAGCAACGGCTTGTATCTGCAAGAGCAAACTCGGTTTTGACATAAATATGTAAATAGCCCACTGGTACGTCTCCTTGGCGGCTTGAAGTCTACGTTTCAGTGGAAGCATACAAATGTAAAATAGCATATTAGTGTATCATGAGTTAGGGATCGCCTTACCAAAAAATATCAAGCTTCCGTAAATTTATAAATTTAAGGGCTGGCATGCGTTACATACCCAGATATAAAAGTGTTCACCCACACCAAGTTAATCTTTATGTCAAGACCTTTCATACCTCATTGAGAAACAATTTGTATGGTGTTGTTCAACGGTGTGCATCTTCATTTAATTTTTTTACCCGAACACTTCAAATTTCTAATGCTTTATACAAATCTTAATTTTTCCTCCACTATTTAACACTCCTGTATAATTATAACCAATCACGGTAGTTGCTTGGTGCGTTCTTTCGGTGTTAGTTCTTATCTAGTATTGCCTGTGCGCAGCAACCAAAACCCTCGGTGGCGCCTCGCTATTTTTTAATATTCTTTTGATTCCCTTATTACTCCAGCATTTCAACGATGTGTGCAAGCCAAATTTGTAAAAATTGATTATACAAAACTAGTAAAATACTAATGGCAAATCTTGCTTTAAATTTAGTGAAAACAAACGTTTGTCAGCAGCGGCGTAACGANGTTGGTGGATGGCGCCCGGGCCAANAANCAAGTTTGGCGCCCNCATGTTCGAACCTGAGGTCTTTCGGAAGCAAATGTACTGTATTGAAGAAAGTACTTGGTGACATTGTTGGGACTTATCGGCGCCCGGGGCATTGTGCTCCCCTCGTTACGCCCCCGTTTGTCAGCCTCTAGCTACATATTTCGCAAAAACATTTCAAAGCTTGATCAAAACAATTTATATGATTTTGTGCGCCGCTGAGCACCCCCATCGACTGTTTTTAGGTGTTTACTTCAGAATCTGAAGTTAGAATGTGTTTTAGGATTCCTGTATGACGATGAGTGAATGCAGTTATAGGTGCGCTGTTTCAGTGTTTGCTCCTCTCTCAGTTTTGACTGCGCTGATCCACTACTCTGCAGTGAGCATGCGATATGACAAGCCATTTTTGTATTCTTTTGTTATTCGATTACCGTTTCGATGTGGAACATGAGTCTGACCCAAACAAAATACCGGTGTATATCTGAGCCACCAGCCCTATAGCCACACCTCATTTGGACCTAGCCTATATTGGACCACGCAGTGGCGTAGCAAGGCTAAGTGCCACCCGAGGCCGACCATAAAAGCGCCGCCCTTTCCACCCCTCAAATTTGCTTACAAAAATTTTAAATGGAAGTTCATGTTTCGTGCTAATTTAAAAGTATAAGGATTAATGACGCATCTTCAAAATCGCAATCAAACACTAACAAAGTGAAATGTGTCATGTTTATGATTGTCGATTATGATTCTTGCTTTTTCTGCTTGTCGCCACCTTTCTCATCATTAATTTTTCTATTTTTTGCTTTCTTTGCATAGGCATATGCGAACCCCACATGTTTCGTCAAACTTTCCTCCGTGTTGGTTTTTAAATATCCGGAATGCTTACTGCATGACATTTTAAAAGTTTACTCATTCCAGGGGATCAAACGAAAAAATTAAGGGATGTGATGGCGACATACCTACCTTACAAATGTAAACATTTATGTATGTTAAAATTTCGTGTAGTATCCCCGCCTAAAACTAAATTTAATATATATACTGCGTATAGCAGGCATAGGCGTAGCCAGGGGGCCCAAAGGGGCCATGCCCCCTCCTAATTTTTAGAAAATATAATCATGTTGTGCTTTGAGAGGCGTTTTTTCCAAGCAAAATAGTGTTATTCGCCTAAAATCAGACATTTTGCCCCCCCAAAATTTCAGGGCTGGCTACGCCACTGATAGCAGGCTATATAATCAATCAGATAATATGATCGCAGTGGTACAAAGACCGTTTCATTTTTCATTTCACGTCTCAGTAGTGGTTTAATCCTCTTAGATTATATGGAAGACTTCGAACGTTAGCTCTGTGGGCACTTGCGCGGAGCCCTCTATAGGTGCAGGGACTCATTTTGAAATAATATTTTAAACAGGTTTAAAACAGGCTATGGTTGAGAAGCGCTTGCTT
>JGI24159J19872_10004136_pt1 | contig 18413 bp, 14 predicted proteins | sample Ectturendosymbi4_FD_19872 | JGI IMG/M metagenome (IMG submission 19872) | reverse complement strand
ACACTTTGGCCTAGTGGTTGGGCCCTAGGCCAGGCAACATGAGCCAAAATGACCCTAAAACTACTTCACTTATGACGTCAGTCACAAACAATCCACATCCCCCAAACAAAAAAAATTTTTTCGAGTGCAATCTACTAGACTGGCCGATCCGCTTGAGCCCTTGAACAGCTCTCTAGCGCAATCGGCAGAGGAGCTATGACGTTGGTAAGGCAACCGAAAACTGCTGTTTTTTAGGCCGAAATAGAAGTACGAATGTACCGTAGGCCGGCAGCCAACGAGTTAAAAATTAAAAATGAGCACTTTACTTTTCTGTTTGATTGATATGATGTAAATGAGTAAAATCCTTGAGTGAAACCCTTGAGTAGACCCTTTTAATTGTTACATCTATTATGCGAAACCTATATACCAGCGAGCTAATAGCTACTATGAGTATTGGTTAAATAGCGTTCCGTAAAACATTGTCACTAAAAATATCAGGAGGGAATTTTGAACTTGGTGATTGGCCTAAGTGGGAAACTAGACCGAAAAGCTTAAGAACCGCTGATTGAAAGTAATAAAAATATTTGACTAATTACTGTATTTGTTCAAGTATAATGCGCACTTGTGTATAACGTGCACCTTTAATTTTTTGACTGAAAATTAGTATAAATTTGTTTTTCACTTTTTCTCAGCTCAGACTCAAACTGAACACAACATTTATTTTGCAACGTTCTTGTCGTCCTTTATGTTGCAACATTTTGTATTGTTACATCATAGAGCCTAAGTAGCGTTGAAACTGCAAACAGGGAAACAGGCTATACGAAATATACCGCACCTGCATGTTCTCTTGGGTATGACTTATTTATTATGCGCACCTGAACTCATTTGCCCTTTGGCGTAAAGGCATAAAAATCTAAGAGCTTGTTTATAACGCACACTGAACTTTGCGTTGGTGTTTTTGGTATGCAATTTTGCGCATTATACTTGAATAAATAGGTAGACAATTAATTCATTTGTTTATTTTAGATCATAACTTTTGAACCAGAAATGTTAGAACGTCGATCAAAGGCTCACAATAGTCGGACTCAAGTCTAGTTTCCAATAAAAACTTTAGCGAAATACTTTGGTCTAGCGGTTGGGCCCTAGGCCAGGCAACATGAGCCAAAATGTCCCCAAAACTACTTCACTTATGACGTCACTCACAAAAAATCACCACCCCCAAGCAAATAAATTTTTTTTCGAGTGCAGACTAGAAGACTAGCCGATCCGTTTAAGCCCTTGAACAGCTCTCTAGCGCAATCGGCAGAGGAGCTATGACGTTGGTAAGGCAACCGAAAACTGCTGGTTTTAGGCCAAAATCTGGGTACAAATATATCGTAGGCCGGCTCTCAAAGTGTTAATGCATTGCATTAATTGTGCTAGTGCTAAGTTTGAAGAAGCACCGTGCATAATACATTTGAAATTTGTTAGCTTAATGATTGAAGAAGTTCTTATGTTGTTGCAAGCCACTTCCGCCCAACAATATAAAATTTTGTTGCAACGCCATGCAGTGTATCACCTTAGTTACAGTTACAGGAATGTTTTTCCTGATTTTGCCAAACTATTGTTGCTATAATAGTGTAGGTTTCTGAGCAGAAAAATTAAAGTGATGCATAATTTACTTCAGATTTCAATGATAATAGTGTTCACAATGTGCTCCCATACAAAACCATGCTTGATAATAAAAAACTGGAGCAACAAATGCAAGGAGTTAACCGCCCCAAATCTTGTGAAGCACCTACAATAAAGTGAGTTGCTCTGCATGTGTTGAAATGGTTTCTTTGTGGTTTGCATTGATTTGCATAGAGAGCATATTGTAATTTAGCTCTGCTCACAAATTTTTGTTGCCATGAAGCGTTTTGTGTTTAGATTTGACAAATTGTGTTTGCTTATTCTGAAAGACTCTACTAATTATGTGTGATCATTAACAAAGTTTTTGTTGATAGTGCATCAGTTGAAATAGTCTGAAAAAAGTCTGGTTTCATTACTAGATTTTAGTTTTCTTTTTAAGCTGCATAAAAGACTTATTTTTTGCAGTCTGCTTTCTTCTGGGGAATCATCTGGCATACGAAATGATTGCACTGGTAGTTCCATGCCTCTTACTGGTAACGGTGTCCCAACCATTCCTGTGTCTGTTGCTCATCATGGCCTTTCTCATGTTACACAAATAGGCAACAATACAGGTTCTCTTCCTGGTATGTTGATCTGAACCTGAAATATTTTTATTGGCTTACTTTGTACATCTTATTGCAGTAGTTTTGTTAGTATAAAGTGCTGCCTGTGCTTTGTCTTAAACCTATGAGTTTATTGTGCACTATTATAACATTGGGATCTAAATCTGATGGTATTCAAACAGTCTTTAGAGGTTTTCAAACTTGGATTTTCAGACCCATACAAAAGCAAGGTTTACTCTGTAGGGTAGTACAAATACTTCACAAACTTTCAATTGTGTCTTTTTTCTTGCTGTTGGAGCGTAATAAGGATCAATAACTCAGACTATGGTTCAGCTAGTAGTAACAGATTCGTGCATAATCATAACTCAGTGATAATTGAGTGGTTTACAAATTAAAAAAAATGACACCTTGGAAATCTATGTGCATTGTCAGATATTTGAAACGTGTTTGTTCTTGCAGTAGCTTATATTCAAATTGAACCCTTGTTCAGCCTAATAAGAAGCGGTGATGTTGATGCTTTTGTTTCAAAATCCCCAGCACATACAGTAGATTTGGTGGTCATAGTTTTCTCAACTGCAAACTGCTCAATATCCTGGATATTACAAGCAAATTGCAGCACCAATATACGTATATTGTATACTGCTTTCATCTGGAGGAACAGGCAATAATAGTCAAGTCACAGCAGTGACCCACACCAAGCGAATCAATCGCACTTTGTTTGCACAAGGAAACTAGTTTCGTGTGTTACACATCTTCAGTCCTGCACAGGCCACTAAAAAGGTTACTAGCGAATGTGACATGAAACAAAACTAGAAGAACTACGCACTGTTGCTAAGAACAATTTGGAAGATTAAATTCATTAAGCCAAATAAGAACACCTCCACCAGACTGGCTACAAAACTGTGAGCTCCAATTGCGAATGGCTATTCTGCACTTCTGATTGACAAGGAATCTATCTGCTTTCGCATGTTCTTGTCTCAGGTGATCATGTGGTTTTCAACAGACTGTAATGGGCAGTGGACAAGTCTAAAAAATTCTAGTGTCAACTCGAGGCTATGTCTTGTCAGTAATTCAAAGTGGAAATAATTTGGTAAAATCAATAAAACGGTTTTGGTTAGAAATTACAAAGTTTACACTATTGCTAGGGCACAAATAAACGTAAGTAGCAATTGTTAAGTTTTTCCATGCCAAATATTTAATGCAACAATTCGCAAGTCTTTTTCCTTTGTCTCACAAAAGTTTTTTCAATTGATGTCAACATTAGTGGAAAACCCCAATTGCTGGGATTTGCCTCCTCTTATCGAAAACAACAATTACAAGCTTTAGCTTTGCAGCCAGCTGTTTGAGGAATCTCAGGCCTGGTTCTGCTCCCATCTTCTTGCAGTGATGGAACTGGAGAAACAGAGTAAACTTCTATTCAATATTTTGCCTTCTCAGAACTCGTCTAAAGTCAGAATGGTCTTTTCAAATTTTTATTTTTGTGTAAATGAGTCAAACAGGATACAGGTGTTCAGTGCATATTGTGAAAGGTGCTGCCAGTCTACCTTGTCAAAAATGTTGAGCAGCCAGCATCATTTGCTATAACAATAAAATTTTAACCTTAAGACATAGTTTGTTTTAGAAATAAAAAACTATTGGGTATGAGACTTCAGCTTGTTCATGCATGCTTCCTTGAAACAGGTATACTTGACAGGATCAAGGTTGTGTATCATTTACCCTGGACTTACAGGGCTTATTATATTGCTCTGAAAATGTTTAGCCAAGATGGGATTTGTGGGGTGCAATCTCCTCTGGCAGATTATAGGCAGTTACCATGTGTAAAACATTATGGCTAAATGGTGCAAGGTATGCAAAAATTATATTTTCCTCTGCAGGGAGCGCAGGGTGCAAAATGAATGAATATCTGCTGTTGTGGGTAGTATTTCAGAACCTTTTGTAGTAGTTTGTCTCCTTGTCCTTGTTTAGGTGTGTGTAACAAGTTTGTTTAATTCTATTACTGTGTCGTTTCTGTACCTTTGGCAGCCAAAATAAAAACTTCCTAGAGAGCTGATGAATTCCGTTTTCAAACTATTTTTTTGGGGTATGCATTTACGTCATAGACTTCTCCACTGTTTGGCAATGGAACTGTGAACATTTGCATCAATTTTTTCAACTTCTTGTTTTGTTTCTAGATTTAACTAATCTGCATATTCCATCACCTCTATCAAATCCTATTGACTATGATGATTCACATCAACCATCTCAAGCAGCAGGTCAAAACAATGTTCATCCTTTATATAGTCAAGCAAGAAGCACAGGGAATTTACATGCTGCTTCTGGCCCTCCAGGAAGGCCACATTTACCTGGTGAGAATAATTTGTCAGCACCATGTTTTTTATTCCTATGTTTTTTAGAATTTCCATACTCTTCCTTGTGTATTGCGTTTTCATGACTGTCATTATCTACTTGTTATATGGGGCATTGAGTAAAAGAATGATTTTGTTTTGTAGGAAGGTGTTGGCTTTCCTAGTATTGTTTTGAAGATTTAATGAAGCTGGACTACAATGCAATTTTGAGAATGACTCACCTTGATAATGGATTCAGTGTGCTGCGCTGTTACGACTTGCTTTCTCTTACTTAGTTGTACTACATGATCTTAACTAATCAAATCCACTTCATCCCTTTTGCGTGAGGAGCCGATTTTGTAGATTTTGCGTGTGGAGCTGCACTGCTTTTATGCACAGCAAACTTTTGACTTATATTGTTCGAAGTGAGCTTAGCCGATGCACAGCTAGGAAGGTCACGTTTGTCACGCTTATGTGTTATGATCATTTTATTTGCATGTGATGAAGAGAAACGCTCAACGACAGGCTTCAGGATCAAGTTGTCTGATATTTTAAGGGAGCTAAGAACCATTTTAGACATTATCAAGCAAGAACAAGGTTCTGTTGCGTTCAAGAAGGATATGAAAAACATGTGTGCTGATCCTAAGCACGTTTGCAATGAAAGGGTTAGAAACAGCAAGGCATCTTCTGATGGAACTATTAGCGAGTCACCTTGTAGTTGTTGTACGGTGTCAGAAGCAAAACTTCAAGAAGTTGCAAGAAATGAAGTTGTGAACAACAAGGTTTTCAGAGAAAAAAACTTGCTCGGTGTGATACGTAATCTGGAGAAGTTGTTGATCAGTAGTTCCGGCAAGTATTGCTTCTCGGTTTCTGTAATAAACTGTCGTTTGCAATCGTTTAGATTTGTGCTTGCAAAGAGCCAAGGCAAACGTTATGGCAGCAGTTCTTTGATTAAGTTAGCAGCAAAAAGTATACAGAAGTAGATAGTTGACCAGATGTTGTGGCCTACTGTAGAATCTCTTGCAAAAAGGATTAGTTGTTTTTTCTGTAATTCCGATGTGCTTGGCCTAAGTTAAGTTAATTTCTAAGAAAAGGTTAACCAATCCACCCAATATATCCAAGAATTATTAAAACAAGACTTGCAAAATCGTTAATTGCCTGCTGAACTCTGCGTTTTTCATACTGCATTCTAAATTGGGAATCTGCTTCGTAATCTACAGTAACTAACCCAGTAGCGCAATCTTGAAGAAGTTAGGTTCGATGCAGACTTGAAGTTTTCGGAAGAATGCAATAAAATGAGTGTATTTATTTCTATCCTGGCTTGATTTACATGTTGCGCCAACAAGCAGCCTAGTCGTTTATGTATTATAGTCGTGATTGAAATGTGGTTTTCCTGGCTTTAGGTCAAGTGAGAAAGTTTCATAATGCTTTTTGCTAGTTCACTACATAACATGTTTACTGCGGCGCATTTAGGTACCAATGCTTACTGCATTTTATTGTTGCAATTGCTAGTCTATACTCATCATTCATTAATCGAAGCGTTGACTTTACTATGCAAAATTACCGCGTTGTACTTAAATGGCTAATGGCAAAAAGGAGAAAATTTGCCTTCCCCAAGCACAAGTGCATGTTAGTGATACACCGTGCCTGATACTTTTGAATATAGTTTTGAATATAGTAACAAAAACCCGTTTCCTGTACTTTTTATTGAAAATTCTTTGTTTTGATATTTTTTCAAGCCTGTGGAAACGTAGGTTCACCCTGTTTCACGATTCTGGTTATAAACATTGAGAATCACAGGTTGTCACTTGTAGTCTTAGGGGTGTTGACAATTCCTAAAAATAATTTTTCAACAAGTACATTATTGACTTAAATTTTCAAGATTCACTAGTTAGCTGCTTTAAATTCTAGGCTTGGGACGAGCTCCCGCTAGCCCTAGTCGCCGTCGACACACAACTCCAAATGGTCCCAGCCCGCTCTGTCTCGGCTCACCAGAGCATGCGCGTCGAATGAAATATTCAAATGTGACGTCTCCCAAACTGGCTGGCACGAAATCTGAATTGAAAAGCCCACCTTTGGCAGGAAGTTACACCTACCCAGCGTATCAACACCCCGTCGGAGTGCACTCTTCACCTCATAACCAAAGCGTGCTTTCAAAGACTGGTGTAGACCACCGGGTAAGCGTTTACTTTTTGATTGGTTAGTAATGCGAAAGCAATCAATTTTAGAACGTTTGTAATTAGAAGGTAGCATTGTCTGATACCTGCGAACGCTGGTGAATAAAGTTGTTGCGGAACGATATTTCGCTTAATACCGCATAGCTACACTGATATTTCGTAATCGTTTTTACTTTTCCATCTGAGTCATTGGTATTGATGGCGTTGAGGTAAAAGGCCGCGGTACTCATGACAATGAGAAAAGAAGTTTGGTTGCTTGAGCTGCTTCAGTTGTCCGCTGCATCTGTGTACGGGTGTAAACCTTTCACTTGCCAGCCACGCCATGCGGCATGAGTTTGAATTTGTATTTCGAGAGGTTGATAAAAGTTCTTCCGTGTCATTTGTATCTGTTTGTGCAATCACGCATCACGATTCATTCAAAGCGGTGTAGACCTCAGCGATCAGTTTTACTGTAGTTTTCGCCGGAAAGATGCTTGAGTTGAAATTGTTCGCCACATGGTAGACACGTTCCATAAATTGATTGCAGGGCTGGCCAATTGCTGCTCCTGACCATCCGGGCAGTCCAACTCATTCCCAGCATATGCAAGGGAGAGGCTTGACAGTGAGTATTTGCTTAGCGCGAAGTCGTTACCGCATTCATTTTTAACCCGCTTTGTGGTGCTTGTTACCAAGCTCTCAAAGAAAGCAAAGAATTAGCAAGTTGTGTATTAACATGAGCTTAGACCGCAACTTCAGCATTGTTTGGTTAATTTAATCCAACGAAAACTTGGTGTAAGTTGCATCGGACCGCTAACGGCGGCGTCCCTGAACCGTCTTTCTTGCTACCTTTAAGTTCAAACTGACTCGAGAGTTGCGATGTCGGAGAAAGGTGAGATGAGGCCGCATCACTTTGTTGCGGTAAGATTGGATTCATGTGTTCAATGCTGCAGTGGTCTCTGCGTAACTGAAACCGTCCTGCCATTCCCACAGGTAGGTTTCTCAGTGATGCTCACATGAATTAACTTATTTACAGAATCATGGCGGATCGATGCAGGAGCGTCACATGTCGCAGCAAGGCATAGATGCAGGTGTGCTTGTTGAATATTACATGCTTGCTATGCAGTGCTTTCACTGAGGTTGAGGATTATGCAATTTGATGGCTTGTGACACAAAATTTGCTAGTTTTTGCGTCGGGCACAACTCTTCTCTGACAAAGATTTTAACTTGTAAATCCAATGTCGCTGGCCATGATTCACGCAATGCTGGCTGCAAACACGAAAAACCAGTCGGCACTGAACGTTGTTGGTAACGTGTATAAATGGTACTAAAAATATGTTAGCTGGCTTATTTTGTCAAATGACATGCATTTACAAATTTATTGGTTTATTTATTCGACTTTTTGCTAGGGTTAGTTCGGACATCAATATTTTTTACTATCCTGATGACGGATAAATGCGTATGTCTGTATTTTAGCTAACCGGAAAATAATCGCTAATTATCAGACAGTTGATTTCGCCAGATTTGCGTGATGAAGTGATAGTAAAATCATGACACAGTTTTAATATAAATCTACACACATGGCGTGTAAGAGCGTATATGAACGCATTTCTTATATTCTGCGACGCATTTCTTATGAAGCACAGCGAAGACTTCACCTTCCAATGCGAAAGCACTCTTCTATCAAAATAATAATACGGGGTTTCAGTAGAATTTATTTCACCCGTATCTGGAAACAAAGAATACTCAAACTTACTAAAATAGCGTAAAACGCATTACTAACGTTGCTTTTTTATCCGGTTAACCGGCAGAATCATATCCCAAACACGGATAGCAAAAAACCTAGGTGAATCAGTTAACCATTATCCGAATGATCCAACCCTACTTATCATCGTTCGACACTTTTTCCAATATTACAGATTTTGGTGATAGAATATTTATAAAACAAGTTCAATTTGATGTACTTGTTGCTATTGGTTTTTATACGGAACTGTTCTCACAGCGAATGCTAAATTCTCAAATCCCAAGTTTGAATTTCTGCGGGTGTTATTGATAGACCAAAGCCATCTTTCGCCCTGAATGCCAAAAGCGGTACTTCCACTATTATCGCTATGGTGGAGCTTAGCTGATATCTACATAATCTATGAGGCATATGCTAATGTTTCATTTGACCGATGTTTGGTTCAGTTATCATGACTTTCTGAAGAAGAGGGTCTTCCATTTTGCAGGTTTTGTTTAATCAACTTGTACGCGGCGAAGTGCAAACTTCTCATTGTTGTCCTTTTTGGAATAAAAATGGTATTTTCCTGTGAGACACATTGAAACAGCAGCGTGTTTGTAGTCCAAAATTTTCTTGCGGCGTAACTGAGTGTTTTTCAATATAACTTTGAATTCAGCATCTGGTTGTTTTAAAACAACATCGTAACAAAATCTCCGAAACCTTCGCATTTGCAGTCCGCTTCTTTCGGGCTACGGCAAATAAAAACAAGCAGCACTTGCTTAGTAATGAGCGTTAGAATCCAGGACGACATCAACCTTATGTTGCATTGCACAGGCCAACCTCTCCGAATCGACGTGAACGCTGCATCAAAGGTTGGTCAACCGCACTACCCGCAGAATCGATCAAATCATGGTTCGCTCACGAGCCCCCTCACCTCACCGACCTCACCCTCGTCACACGCTGCGGCAAATTTTTCTCCCGTCACCTCGCCTACCGTGAGTGCTTTGATCGCATGATGATGCAAGTCATAAAGTCGTGTGTTGAACTTGATCAAAGGCAGTTTTCTTGTGTCTTACATTGTTGATGGCAGTCTGAAGCCTGAAATGATGCTATTGTTCACTTGTTTTCTTTTTTTTGTTTTATGAATGAGTGCGACTCTGAATCGTTAAAATGCTTGTTTCTGTCCGCGTCGCCGATAGCGTCGTCTCGTGTGTGTTGGGGCGAGTATAATTGCCTCGAGTATGATTAAATTCGCAGGTGTCTTACTTTGTTTTATATGTGCGCTGGCCATGTCTTGTGGGCCTTGCAGCCGAAATCAATAAAACTGTCAAACTGTCAAAACTGTTGATAGGACCGGTAAAACACTCTGTTTAAAAAGACCCCGTCCGGCCTTGACTCATTGCCAGCGCGGGGATCTTTCAATGCAGGCAGTTCACCTCCGAGCTTTATCGCGTCCCACTGTCAGGTTTCTCGCGCCTTGTATCGAACCTAAAAAGTCGATATTGCCGGTGGTTCGCGGTCATTTACCGTCATTTTTGCCGGCCTACTTTGACATCGTTTTAATGATGAAGCGTTCGATTTTTTCGATCTCAGCAACACGAGTTCACGACTGGCGGCAATCCTGCGCTGTCCGAAGCGTATTACAGAGCTGATGCGCCCGGTGCCTCCATGCAGCCTTTGCAGCAACAGGCAAGTCAATTCGCGGCATCGCTACATGGTTTTCTTCGTGACGAATTGATCGATTTTTTGGGCTTGTACTTTCACACTCGCGGCTTTTTTAAACTTCTGCTGTTTTCCGTTCACTCCTTCCACCGTCTTTTCTCTCATATAGTGTACTTTAATCTACTCATCTGGAACGCTTGAGCTAGATCAATTGACCGATCAGTTTCTGACACGAAATTTAAAGCACGATCTGTGTTTTTTGTCTCTTTCAGTTCGAACAGTTTCATGTTGTTGGCGACAACCCGGTTTCCCAGCAGCAGCGGCCACCGATGTACAGCTGCCTTGCTGCTCTGTCAGAAACATCGGACTACGATCTCAGTCACGGTGAGTATCTACGTTGAATCCTTACGAATCAGCAGGGTCGTGTGCCTTAGTTCGTGCAGTTTTGACTGTTGAACAATGTTCGTGACAACCAACCTTGCAAGTAGCCCAGTACCGCTGTGCCAGCCCAAAGTCGCACCAGGGTTGCCTCTTCCTGTTACAAATCAATCTTGGAAACTCTTGCAAAGTACTTTCACGAGATCCATTTTTAACAGGTTCTGTCAGCGCGCTTGGTCATTTGCACGAAGGTTATATGAAGCGACCCCATGTGCCTAACAACCGCATCCCGGATATCGTGTTCACAGGTATGTTTCGCGAAGCTTCTGGCGTCGTTACCCGCTGGAACCAGCGCGCGAGAACTTGTTTATAGCGTTTCGAACCAACACTTCTCAGAAAAAAATGAGTTCGCGCTTCGTAATTCGAAAAGCTGACCGTTGTTTGAAATCGTATTCCAGGAGCTGACGAGACGCAGGGGAGGAGTGCCATGGGCGATCTAGGGATGGGATCCGCTTTCGCCGGCCACGAACTCAACGCCGATTATTTCCCCGCAGGCGAGGAGCTAAAGGCTAATCTTGGTTTGGAAGAGTTGCAGATGCTGGAGGATTCGCATATTGTCGCCGATCCTAGCCTGGAAGATCAGCTGCACCTAGAGGGCTTGTGATGGTTGCGTCACCATGGCAAGATGTTGCTGCGTCGCTTGTTGCTATGGCATCGTGCAGAACATTTCGAGTGTAACCGTAATTGACGGTGGTGGCGGATGGCGGAGCTCTTCGTCCGGTTGCGGGTATGCCGCCCGGTCGACTTTTTCTGTCGGCGCCAGCGAAAGAAAGAATGTTTTCGGCTATTTTTTTACCTCGCGTTTGTGTCTCCGATGTTGTCTTTTTTATGCTGCACAGCAAAGTTCTGGTCGATGCTCTGCCTCGTTCGTGTTTTTGTTCAAACCAAGTTCCGGAAGCATATCTTTGATAAAACTGAGCTCGGCAGGGCCGTTAGAACAACTGGTTCAAAAGTCCTTATACCAGGACCAGTCAGTTGTGGCAGCCCCCCTTGGCTCCTCCCTATCTCTTGTTGTCAATAATGTGGAGACGATCGCGCCGATTGATGGCCGGCCAAGCGTCAAATGTTTTTTGTGATCTTTTTTCTTTGTACAGAGGTGTCATTTTCATGTTATCGCGCTGCCGTGACAGATCGTTTTTTTTGTCGTGTGCGTTCTTTGGTATCTTTTTTATTGTCGGTCTCCGTAGCTAAGTCCCCGCTGTTCCTGAGCATGCGTTCTCCGCGCACATAGTCTGTTCTCGTTACCGCTCATACTTGAAGCGGATGTCCCTGCTAAAAAATCGCCTCAGCGTCCCGCAAATGTTACTGCCCCTATTATTTGCCGCAAAGCCACGTTAGTTTGCTGCATAAGACCTCGTTGGTGGTTAAGGGAATGCTAAGCGTTTTTATAAGCTTCAGACTCATTTCAAACTTTTCCTCGACCTATTAGTCAGATTTCCGGTTTCGGCCCTAGCTATCTAAAGTTCTTCGACTCTCCAACATCTGAAACCTGGCTCCAGCTCAAATGAATTGGTCCAATGAAAACCGAAAACCATTGTCTTATTTTTACAATTGTATTATTACACCAGCATAGATGAGGTGTCGCGAAATGGCATATGTGATCGGTAGTGAGATATGTGCAAAAAAGTTTGAGAAGCCTCGATTTACACATAAACGAGGAAAGTTGTTTACACCACATACGGCAATCCTGACATCCGTAAGTACTGCCAAGATTTTTTATACATTTCGGTTCTCCCCATTCTGACGTTACAAAATTAACTCGCTTACGCCACTAACCAAGGATGTGGAACCGGAACCCAAATTTCCGACTCCAGATCAACATCTAAAAGCTCTTTGCTCCGGTTCCAATCGTCCAAAATTGCTTGGGCTCCGACACAGCCCCGCGTTTATGCGTTTTCAGATTGTCTCGTTGGTTAGTCAGAACAGTTCTCGCGTGACGCACCAGTAGTTGATAAATGTATGTGCGTCTTCAGTGATAAAATCATTGCACTGTCAGCGTTTGTTCAGTAGATTGCAGCAAAAAACATGCAACTTTTCTACAATGTTCCAAGCCAGGGTTTCGGGTTTTTATTGAAGCGTTTCATACAGTTTTTTAAAAATCAAAACCAATCGCAATCACGCTGAAAAAAGATCTCAACATATTTGGAATTCGGCTTTTAGTCGGTGTTCGTAAGTGAGCCTTGATTATTATTCATGATCTAAACAACTTACTCAAAAAGCGGTGTTGGAAGGATTGAGAAAGGTATTTGGGTTGGCAAGGCTTTTGCCAACCCAGCCTGTTTTGCTGCTTGATGTGGAGGATCTGAAATGAAATGGCGGTTCTCCTGCATGCATTGTTCAGTGTTGTGTGAGGTTTTCCTTCGGCAACAACTAGTGCTATAATTTTTATGGCTGTACCTTGCACCAACTTCCTCGATCTCTGAAATTTAGCGTTGACCAAGTTTCAAAAATTTTGTCAGGTGTCGAATGTGGTTCTGGTCTCCGAGTTCCGGACTTGGTTCTGGTCCCACCAGTAGTGCTGTTGTTTATTTATCACACATGTTCGTCACCCGAAAGTACAGAGTTTTGCGGAAATATTGTAGCTGCCAGAAAAAAATGTTAGTTACAAACAGAACAAATGTCTAGTAGCGATCTTTAAGTTTCTTTGGTTTTGCTTATGACGGTCTGAATTGCATCAACCATTTTCATTCATGCAATTACTGACTACGCTGTGTCCGAACCAAGGATTGCAGCAGACCCTCAAATGTTGCGACCTCAATCAAAAACCGAATGTCGTTCAATTGAAGAACCGCAATTTGATTGTTCGATCACAAACGTAATGCGCGTGTGTGGGAAGGTCGAAGTATTTCACAGAGCAGGAAATGGCACCGAGGTTGTTGCGTTCCAATTTGTCGTTTGCCTGATGAGCGTACATCAAATACATGTATGAATTGCTTGTGCTTAGACGATCGTACAAAAGTCATCAAATTGGAAAAGGTGGTTTCAGGACTTGGTGATTTTCCACATTTTTACGAGATCGCACACATTGCGTGTTTTTTCATACGCTTCGTTTTTGCGTACCTGAATTTCGTTATTGTTTTTGTACCAGTCATGCTCATGTAGTGCCATGCCGCCAACGTAGCAGGGGGTGTCTTTTGTAGCAGCTTTTCTAGCGCTCAGTCGCGTACGTGCGTGCCCCTGTGTCCTGTAGTCGAAAGAATTTTCTCACTCCTGTGATTTGTGCTCTGCTCACGGAGCGCTCATCGTAGTTGATGCGCGCATTCGCCCGTCGGGGGCCGAAATTTCCTTTTTGCCCTATTTTGAAATTACTTTCGTTGTAACTTGCTTGACGTGCTGATTAGGCGCCCAGTGCATCATCGCCGACACTGCCGCTTAGCGTCTTGCGTGATATTTGTAATGCGTTCAAGGAGTACGTACACCTTATTTCTAATCGTGCCTGTTGGAGAGTACGTCCGCGCGGTGTGCAGTATCGCCGCGCATCTGGGAAAGGCCAGGACCCAATCAAATTCGGTCTGTTGCGGAATCGTTCCAGCTGAGCGAACATCTGATATTTGCGTGTGGGAAAAAAGAAGAATTTATCTGCTATGCTACAAAATTCGCTCCTGGCAACTGTCCGCGTCTTCGCATTGGGCCATTTACGAAAACGTACGTACTTCCTGAACGATCCCTGCTTCAACTCAACGCGCACTGTTACCGTGATTAACAACTGCAAACCGCATAACAATTTGCCATGAGCGAGGAAGACACATGCTTACGGCGCAAAGGAACTGTTGCGCGGTCAGATGCCGGGTGTTGAGCAGGCATAGTTGTCTGCATAGTGGTTCGTACGATTCGGCGGCAGTCGGGCCATTTTCCTTAACATGAGATTAACGCAGTAAACCACGCCAGTATTAGTATTAATGATAAACTATGGAGGACTATCATGCAACGCGCGCACTTGATGCCGTATGATGCGATTCGAATTTCGACTTGTTCGTCGTGCGCGTGCTGCGGTCTGGTCGGTTGTAACATATTGTCCCGCGTTACTTTTCGCTTGTTTTCCGGCTCAGACGCTTTAACGCGACATTGTACATTTCGAAGTGTACTGCTTCTGCCCATTGTTTTCTCTATTTGGCCATAATAAACTGTGTAAAACGCGGGTGTGATGTTGAGTTGGAGTATTGTGATTTTTACCAAGGATAGCTTAGAGGATAGAGTTTGGGGATTCAGAGTGCGGTTGATAATTTCTTGGTTGGACTTAAAAGTTTCAAGGTGTGCGTCCCCCTGCAGCGACTGCGCTAGAGTCTAACCAGTGTTGCACGCCGCCAGTGTGGGATTTGCTCACATTCATTCCGAGAGTCTGATGCGGCGAGTAAGCTGCACTGTCATTGGACTGCAGGTCATTGTTGCGTATAAGCGCTGTGCATATTATGACGAGCACTTGTATTTTTAAGCATTCCATTATATTTGAGAAATTACGTTTTTACTTCCAAGTATTTTCTTTTAACCCTCAGGTGCACAAACAACGACCACCACTTGGATATAACCAGGTTTTTTAAGGAAAATGTTAGATAACCGGTATGGACCTCTAGGGACACCATGACAATTTTCTGATTGCAGGGACCCGAACCGGGTCCCAGAAACACCTTAAAAAACTGATATAAATGCAGATGAGTTTTATTTTTGGAAGTAATTGTCCCCGCGGTTGGAAAGCTTAGAAGGAACGGCTGATCTACGACGTTTAAGCCAATACTGCAATCTGTAGTTCTCTCGTGGGGCTACGAACTTCAGGTCTTCATTTTCTGTATGTCAGATAATCTCAGAACCGAACAAAAAGCAAAATTCTCTTGCCATTTCGTTTCCGTCATAAATTACCAAATTTTGGCTTTTGTTTATTCAACGATAAGCTTAAGAATCGGTGAAACTTTTCAATTAAACAATGACGTGCCACTAACCACTCGGCCCAGCTCATGAGCATATTGATTCGAAAAGCTGGCCATGACAGTTTCACATTTTTGCATTCGTTAAGTTGAATTGCTAAACAAATATCGCCAGATAGGCTGAAACCAATTCTGCTCGTCACTTAACCCAACCATTTTTTATATTTACGATTTACGAAGCAGCTTTGGCGGTTCAGTCGAACACATGTAAAGCACTATTGATGTTGAATAAGCAGTCACCGCTAAGCTCCAAACTTACCGAGAAGCAGATTTGGTTGAGCAATATGAACGAAAGACCACAGGTACGATAACAATGCTGCGAAACATGTAATCTGAGAAATAGTCTCATTTGAGAATTTTGAAAGACGACGTCGGTAATAACACAACAAAAAAGTTAATTGTGAATTCGCTTTGAAAAATTTTGAATTTTGAAAATTTACGTCTGCACGAGTCGATGTGAACAGGATTTCTGACCGGGAGCGTTCCCACTGTTCTGGGTCGGGAAGGTTGCATCGAACCTGTAAATGACTACGCAACAAAACAAGTCGCAATCACAATGAAAACGTATTGAGAAAATGACAGCCTCAAAAATAATGTTTTTACCAGCAGTGAAGTTGAATGCACATGGGCAACACTCTTAGTATTGTGGAAAGTTCACATTATTACAAGTGAAAATGAAACAACACGTGAAACCATGAGGAAGATACTGCACATCGCCGTAGAAGTACATGTTTTCCAGCACGGCAGTCCCACCGCCACGGGAGGCTTATTTCCCCAAATTGAATTATGAAGCACTAAACATCGGTGAAGTTTTAGTCAAATTTCAGAATGTCAAGCCCCCCTACTGAACTTTCTGGCAACGGCTCTGCAGCACGGAGGTGTATTATAAGACCACCGTGAAAGGGTTTTCAAGGCAAGTGGGAAGATACACGAAAACCAAACCTTTGAGAAACTCGAAACGTTGAAACTTGCCTCGTAACTCTATTTTATTGGAGACGACTGCATAGGGATGCTGGAAAATTCAAACCGTCAATCTAATTTCAGCAATACTCAGCGCTAAGCCACGCTGCAATGTCAGTTAGCCGAGCGTCTTCTTTTACTGCTGCATGTTGCCTAAGCAAGACAAGGACTGTCTTGAGACCGATTTCCACCAAGACTAGTTGAAACCTAGATTTCCTTCATTTCGCGTCTGACCGCACGAAAGCAAAGTTTAACCACCAGATTAATTTCAGAGTAAGTCATGAAATATTTAAACATTCTTCATTTGCAACTCAAACATTGCTTATTACCCACGTCTACTATAATTACGGCAAACAAATGTTTCGTCCCAAATCAGCAAACTCGGATACAGTAAGACGGCCAAACCAATAAATTCCAACCAATACTGTGTGAAAACAAAACGCAAACAAAACAAAACGAAGTTAATCGTGGCTACATTATTGCAATGAGATCGTTCAATTGATATGACAGTGAAAAAGATGGCACGACGTAGCAAACAGCGGAGACTACTACGGTACTTTTAAAAAACGTAGACTTGAGCCCCATCTCCGGGTTCGGTTGCAAACACCACATCGGTAAGGGCGTTTTCGTCGAACTTATGGTAGTAGCTCTTTCTCACTGAAGACAAAAAGGAATCCAGAATGTTGATGGGCACCAATGACACGGCGCATCCTCCCCAGCCAGCTCCAGTCAGACGAGATCCGAAGGCGCCAGAGTCCCTGAGAAAAGCGAGGGTTTCATAATACCATGGCGCGCCACCATCGTCACGCAACCGTAGAAAATATGACGACTCAACAGAATACACTGTGACATCGCCACAACACCTTGATCTGCTGTGGTCGCATCCAGGACAAAACAGAGCTTCAATTTCATTGAAATGCGGCTACCTTTCCAAGCAATACATCGACAACGCTCAGGACAAGATGTATGGATTTCCCGTAAGAGCGAAGGTGGGGAAGGCGCACGACTTTGCGATTTTTATATTTCATATTTGACTTATCTTGCCACCGGTGTCGATGTAAGCGAAAACTGTACCGTTGAAATTGGAATAAACCGCTTGGACGTAAACCGCTTCCACCGTTCAGTTTGTAATAACCATGATTTTGTCCGGCCTTGAACCACATTTGCCTTTTTGTTTGATCACTGCCGCTTTATCAGTCTGTTTGTAATATACAATCATATCTGCGCGTTTTCCTTCAAAAAACAAAATTTAATTTCACCTATTTGCAGCTTTTGCTTTGAACGGGCATTGCTACTTAACACACCGAAAATGTTCGGTTCAGTTTATTCAGCATCCCCGATACAGAATTTGCCACACGATGGAGGGGCAGGAAGCGACAGCCGCAGCTTTGACTGGGTCACTACCTACCCCCACTGCTAATGCAACAGGTTTTACCCTGACAAGGTTACATAAAACGACACCGACTGTTGTACTGCAGGAGCTGTCAACAGTTTGCGTTGGGTGAAGGAGTCTGCATGTTGCATGTTTACGTTTTGAAAGTGATTTTTCTCACCTGCATAGTTGCGTGAGGGCGTCCAACTCTGGGCAGCTGCATTCATACAATTCACTACAGCTTTTGTGACTGTCATTCATCAGCGAGCCCAGACTTTGCAAAGGTTCATCGCCGTTTTGCTCCTGACAGACAGCTCGGAACTGGTGCACGCGCTGCGCTTCACTGAACACATGACGTGTACGTTGGTAGAGTTTGAACTCGTGAACTGTACAAAGCAAGGTGCAGTTGTTAGATTTGTCGAAACGAGACTAAGCATTTTTTCCGATAATCAGGTTGTGAAACATTCCAAAACATCGAATGTAATATGGCCATGGGCGCAATTTGGTGGGTACCCGGGGGACGTGTCCCCCCCACTTTTTCAGGCGGGGGGTCACAATATGCCATGTCCCCCCCACTTTTTTCTCTTTAGGTTTTGTATTTGGAGGAGATTCAAAAATAAAAATGTTTGTCATGTTTTGTGTGAAGAGCTATTCATGTTAGATGGTAGGCCAC
>JGI24159J19872_10004135_pt1 | contig 18414 bp, 14 predicted proteins | sample Ectturendosymbi4_FD_19872 | JGI IMG/M metagenome (IMG submission 19872) | reverse complement strand
GTATATGCCATGAGCGACCCAGTGGAAAAGTCATTGTGCCGCAACCGCATACGAAAGAGTGACAAGAGAATTGCTCATGTAGGATTGCAAACCCCGCACAACTGAATGTGTTGACTCCAAACACCTTGCTATTTACCGCAAAAGATAAGATCCATTGCAAAAATCTGGTCTAGATGGTATTCAGTTGCAGCTCCACATCAGTCGTGCTTATTTTGATAGCCCGAAGGCCAACGTTCGTTCATCCAGATACCTTAGCAAACAAAACCTGTAGGGTATCTACGCACAACGTCATAGCACCAACTAAACAGAACCGTATAAATAACCTTGCTGCGTTTGCGGAAGTCTATCTTCCATTGTGTAAAGCATGGAAGCATAACGTACGCGTCTCGATCGTGATGTCGATTCAGCACAAGAAGCGTATCGAGTTGACACCCATCCTGATGAGAGCAGAACAGTTTCAGGTGCTGACTCCAAGTGTGCGTTGTGTGTCCTGGGTACACAAATGTATTTGGCATAGACAAAACGATTTAGAATGCGAATATCAATGCCAGCTTATTGTTAGTGCCAGCTTGTTTGCAGAGCCAATTATGCTTTTGAGTTTCAGTCGAGATGAACCTAGCACCTCAAAAGTGCATTGCGATTATCGACCGCGTACGAAACTAGTGCAGTTCTGATAAGAGTGCGTCGCGTATTGCTGTAAAGCACAAACGGAATACGAATATGACTTCACCAAGACAACTTTCCGTGAGTTAAAGTTGAATGAAAATTTTTAAAGACCAGGTTCCAAAAGTAAATTTATCGATCTGCCACAGAAATTTACAGAAAATTGGTTTGTGAAGGAATTTCTAGATCACCAAAAACTTTGGCCGAACTGTAGAGTATTTATCTCTGAACGAAACTATTCCTTCTTTTCAAAACTTTTTACCTGGTTGCAGTCAGCCTTTTGAGAATGAAAAGATTCAAGTAGTTTATAGGTAAAACGTTGTTGTTTCACGAAGAACTCTGACAGCTTTTCGCAAATTTGATAAAGTATTCGCCTTCGCAAATTTGATAAAGTAACCTCCGAAGATCTTGCGGACACAAAATGGGTATAAAAGTTAACGCCTTCGACTAGTACGCTTATCAGCTCAAGGATTGTTTTTGCTCCCAGAAACACGCCGTTGTCTGTTTAAGACAGCGTGGTCCAACTACAGGTCCGTGGGTCGCATGTGGCCCGCGGACCGAATTTTTTGAAACCCGCCATCTTTGTCGCAGTATTGATTTAATATCGTGTGTAAATTACAGTAGGTAATTTTAATTAGAACAAGTATAATATCTTTTAATAAAAATGTACAATATTGACGGCGTTATACTAGAATATTTTCTCGAATTAGTTAGCAAAGATAGATTTCTCACGCAGAAAGACTTCGAACTAAAAATGCACTCGATCTTTGGAAGCATATACGTGTATGGGAGTACATTTTCTTACTGCGAAGCAAGTCACATCTAAAAACAGAAATCGAATGGTAGACGAAACACCAGACGATAGTCTCTGACTTGCTACAGCTAACATCATAGGTGGCGGAACCGGGAGGGAAGCATGGGCCTAGGCCCCTCACTTTTTTCTGGGGGGCCTGGCCTCCCCACTTTTAAATTTTAAAATTGACCAAAATAAGTTTAAGTAACACAATTAGTATTGGGTCCACTGTTCGGTAAATCATTTAATGAAAAAACATGTGCAGATATTTGGCCGTATTTCGGCAATATCATTTGTAATAAATTATGTGTAATTTGGCAAGATTTCATAAATGTTTGGCAGAATACACCCTGCACAATGTGGTCACTCTGCTCGGACTTGCTTACCGCATTAGTGTTGTCGAACAGTGTTGCCATATTGTATAATACTACACCATTTTTGTAAAATGGTGTAATTTTTCAACCTCGTGTGTGGGAAAAACTTCGGGCTACACCATCGCGAAATTGATGTAATTTTGATGTAATTTCAAGCATTTTAACACCATTCTAAATAGTTAAACTTTGTTGAATCGTATACGTAGAATGACATATGTGACAGATCAATTTCAATTGTGTTTTGGTTTTGCATTGCCAACATAAAATAGCTATATTTTATTTTTGCATTCGCAACACAATTGGCATCTTTGCAGACAACTTGCTACATATGCTTTGTCTTGTCTTTGTATTCTGGTACCTAAGTGTGCATGACGACATAGATGTCAATGCCCTTGTAACTGAAACCATTGAAGAACATATCATCGTCTGTTGTACCTGATACCTTCAAAACGGTACGTGATGTCAGAAATACTCTTACCCCTGCTCTAAGACATGGGCATCGGAAGGATTTTTTCCAGGGGCGCCATTAGCTGATTTTTACACAGGCAACCATAAAATTTTTCCAGGGGGCCAAAAGTAATGAAATTTTATTTTTCCTTCTAGAAACTAAGAAAAAGACCCTTTTTTGCTAAAAATGTAATAGAAAAATGTCAAATTTCAAAATCCAGGGGACAAGACCCCCTGCCTCCCGCTACCGACGCCCATGCTTTAAGGGGAATTTACAGGAGTATTGTACGACTGTTACGTCTGTACTTGACACAGAGTCGTCGCCAGCGGGGGGCAGTGGTGCCCGGCCCCCCTATTTAAAATCTGTTGCCCCATTTCATGTTTGGACCCCCGGTTGCTGCATACATCCGATATTGTATTTAAACAATGTGATTCCCTTTGTGGTTTTTGGCCCCCCCTGCTGCGAAATCCTGGTTTTGACAGTACCAATGTCAATGCTACAGTAGAGCTGTCATTTTCGTGCCTTCGACGGCTGAAGAACTATTTGACAAACAAACTTAAACAAAAGAACTTGAACCACAGGATGCTTTTGCACATTCACAAACAGTTAATAGATCAGGTTGATCTCCTAGCAATACTGCAAGAATTCATAGCAGAAAATGATCGCAGAATTAAACTTTTTTGGAAAGAATTTTGTACTATAGTACCGTAACATCTGTTGTTGCTAGGGCGCGCTCACATAATCCGTCGTCAGAATTTTAGATATCTATTTTTTACCCCATCATCATTTTGAAAGCCCCTCTCACCCCTATCTGAAGATGTAATATGTGGACCGATGTTCCCTCTAAGGTGCACAACTGCTCAGCACCACCAGACTGTCTGCGCAGTGAACTCTCATTCTCGCGCATTTGCAACATTAAAAATTTGATATTGTGTATATAACGCTTCACTGGTTGTGTGTCTATGATTGCGCAAATGCATGCGTACGAAAACAGGAATTTGCTCAGTGTAAAATTTTCTTAGAGGAAACACTGATGTGGGCGCTCCCTTAGCTTTGTGCATGTTTTGTGTTTGTGTGCTTACTTGTGAATTAATTTTGTGTAAGACTAAGAATAACTAGTTACATTTATGTGCTCAAGTCAGAGTAGTGCAGGTGTCGTGGAGATAGGGGTAGTTGAGGGCTTACAAAACATTGCATAAAATTGTTTAAACATACTGACAAAATTTAATGACGTTATTTTCAATGCTTGTGATGTCACAGTTTTCAATTCAAACCACAATTTTTTCCATAGTTTTTTGACGTGCGCTTGTTCCCCCTCACTTTCAAAATGGTTCAGCCACCCATGGCTAACATTGGTATTGATATAGGAACAATGTCAGAGAAACCTTGACCACAGGAATCCCACTGAAATACCCTTTTTTAGTTTTAAATCTTGTGAATCTATTGTTTTATGCATTGTTTTGTTGGAAGTGCCTCCAATTTCTCACATTTTTGCAAAATGGCCCGTAGGTCAAAAGCAGTTCGACCATGCTGGCTTAAGAAAATCGACTACAAAAAGGTTTCCGAAAATCTTGTTAGACTTACTGCACTGGTTAATTGTAGCCAAGAAAATCACCATTGGCAGAGGCCTCCCCCTAGGAAATATTGGCGAGGCAAGTCTTGTTGGTTACACCCACGGGAAAGCGGCCCAGAGGTCGTCCAAGGTCCAGGTGGCGTGACTACATCTACCTTGCTTGATCCCATCTTGCTGTGGAGCCAGCAGGTTTATCTGAGATTGCTGTTGACCGTGAGTTATTTCGAGTCTACCTATAGGCAGGGACGAATTTAGGGAGTGCGGGGCCCTAGGCCATCTTATAGTTTTATGGGCCACACGCAGGTGTGACCTATTTTGTCGCTTGTCTTAAAATCGTGAAAGGATGTCCCTCTTATGTGTAGTGCCACTAAAAAGTCTCCTTTGCGGTGCCGACTTTGGTTCTACAATTGCCTTAGATCTTCAACAGCAATTAAGCCTTTCCTACATTTTTCTCAAGAGCAAATGGCAATTTGATCTTTTCTTGGAGTTTGTAGCTTTTTCGTGCAGTTCAGAAGTTCTCTTCGTGAAATTTCCATGATTTCTAGCGGTTTATGTAGGTTTATTTTTCGGATGTATACATTTTTGTGTGGAACCGTGTTGCCGCTCTTGAAAATATCGTTTAGTTGTCGATCTGATTAGCTATACGTAAACTCGTTTGTTATAGTAACTACATTTTTATGAACCAAACAAGCACAATCGATTCAGTGAACATAGGGCTTATTTAGACCGTTTTTAAATTGTTATTTACCAAGCAATGGAAAATATAGTGTTTTAATCCTCTATGTTATAGGTTGATGCTAGGTAGCATGAAGACAAATTCTTGCACAGCAAAGTATTTTCGCAACACCCTCAGCCAGGCCCGTAACCAGCTTGGGACACCAGGAGGGGTGAAGAGTTTTCCAAAAGGGCCCAAAAATTTTATAACTATAGCCAATAGTTTTAAATTATGTCCAGCACATATTTCCAGGGGGGGCGAAAAATTTTGTAGGGGGGCTTCGCCGCCCTGGTTACGGGCCTGCCCTCAGCTAACCATACAAACTAAGACCAATATTGACATGTTTTTCCAAGTAAGACGCACGAGAAACTGTTCTAGTTGATTTAACTAACATCTGTCTAGAGCTTCAACAAGCAAGCTCTGTATACTGGCTATCTAGTTGGAAACAAGCAAACGTAGATCTGCATCAAACACGCTATAAATTTGCCTACTGTTGGGACCCTCTCAATCGTCGTAAACGATTTTCTCATATATTTCAGAAACAGTGTAATTGAAAAATCGTTTACTACTGTACTAGAGACCACTGTGCTGCAGTAACTAGGGCTCTAGTTTTAGAAATTTCTATTTTCGCTCGTTTCAAGGTAAATTGTGAAGTTATGCTTTTGTGAAGAAAGTAATAGTGTAGTTATGGTCGCAAATTTTAAGTTATTAATGAGTCGCCATAGGAAGAAGTTGCGCGGAGACTCAAAAGCGCGGGGCCCTGGCCTATTTGGCCTATGCGTAAATCCGTCACTGCCTATAGGACTTCTGGCCCCGCGACCCTCCCAAGAGGAAAAGCCAGTATGAAAATGAATGTAAAAAGCCGTGTCCTCGTTCGTTGGTAATATTGAAAAATATTCTACTCTGAAGCCTGCTGATGAACGTGCATAGCATGCAAGTGATCAAGTAATCAGATGATCCACCTGGGAATAACAAAAAGCACTGCTACCTTTCCGAAGTTCTGATAACAAGCATTGACGCAAGTATGAGAGGTATTCCAAACCTGAACTTGATTTGGGCATTACGTTTTTTAAGAACACTCAGAACATTGTACATTGCAATTCTATGGCTATAAAAATTGATTATTATTTCAACGTAATGCACGAAATATCGTTACTTCATGGCCAAAAGATAAGTGACACATATGATGACCGAAAATAAGAAATACGCGTTTTTCGAGAATATTTGAAAGTTGTGTCCATGTATTTCATAGATGTTAAAAAGTCTTTTAGATGTTAAGAAGCATTTACTTGGACATGCGAAACGCACAAGTGAAAACATCTCAGCTCTTTGCTTTAAAAGAAACGAAGTACTAAACTCCAACTCACTATATATTTCCAATACATGCACGAATATTAGAAACAAGCGCGATGTTGTACCTGTGAAAGCACAACACTGCTAGTGTGACTTATGTGAGCACAAATTTCCACACAAAAAACGCTGATAATTGACAGGAAAACAGTAAGTCGTTAACTGTTGTAGTATCTCAAAAAAGACATTTGTAATATTTGTAGACACTGGAAGGCACAGCTACCAATAGTATGTCTGGAATGCCAATGGTGCATACAGATTAATAGATTTGCAAGTCTTTATATAAGTTTTGAATTACAGCAGGTGAATCACATTGCCACTGACAGTGGGAGCCCAGCTCACTATCTCGCCAAACAAATATCAAAGGCCACTGGATCCTGCCATGTGCTGACTTGCTTCATCGCCCGGCTTTTGAAGGGCAGAGCGATTGACTGCCACGTGCTGTGGTATTCAGATAACATGGAAAACTTGGCAGCGTAGTTCAGTGAGCGTAATGAATAGCGTTCGTAAGTGTGAAAGGATCTTGGTACGTTTGGCTGATGACCAGAGTGAATGTATGATTACGTAAAGATCAACCGGTCGTGAGGAGGGTTTCATGCAAGTAACCACAGACAGATGTTGCATTCCCTGCAACCACAGAAAGCGGCACAGAGGCTGACAGGCGAACGACCGCGAAATCTATACGAGCCACAAGACAGATTGCAGCAAAGTGATTTAAAACAACAACAGTTACAGGCTTTGATCTCCAACCTAGCGCACAATATTATTGGTTGAAGCAAACAAGAGAACACTTTTATGCAGATGAAAAGTTCAGTAGGACTAATTTTGGTTGAAGCAAGAACGGAAAACAGTTTTATGTAGAACAAATGTTTAATTAGACTGCCAAAACAGAAAAAAAACAAAAATGACCCTAGTTCAGTGACAACCGATGGTGATAATAAACGATTGCTGCTGCGTTCGGCTACAAATTAGGGGAATTATACTAAAAAATGAGATGCCAATAATATACAGCAGTTACACTGAATAATAATAAGAGCGCTACAGATTCTAGAGGTGCTGGTCTGTGCCCTACTGGCTGCACCGTGTGCGAAACGCACCGACGCAGTGCAATTGGTAATAGGATGATGATTCTGACCTGGTACGTTCAGAAAGAGTTTGCAGACTACAGAGCAGGGAAACCAAGCTTTCAGATATCGAGTACCGGCGCCGCACGGCTCGTTACAAAGGGAATACGATCACGCGGTTATTCAATCGGGAATAAAATCATGCGAAGGAAATATGATATTCAGTGGGAACATGACCATGTTCAGCACGGAATACCATCGTTTGAAAAACAACATGAATACATCTTGCAGCACCATGCGATGTAATCTCGAGACATTCGAATGTGCATCATAACGCTACAAGATAAGCATTCATAATAACATGTAAATATGCAAGCACTGATACAGCTTTTGACTTAACAGGTTACTTCAGAAATTGCAATTTTCCAAGACAAAACATTGAAGTGGTAGCATGCGGTTAATTCAACGAAACGCAGCCTTTAGAAAAGAACTTTAATCTCTATGAGACGTGTGTTAATGTCAACATCGTTTTGTAACTGATGGAAGATGCTTTTTGTGAAGAATGGGAATGTTACACCTGAGAGAAAATTATTTTTTTAATATAAATGAAAAATTTCACAAATGTTTTCAAAAAGCCAAAGTTTTCAGAAAAGACTCCCTTTTTGATAAAAATCTTGAGGCTTTAGAAGACATAATTGGTTGAAAGTCCAGCTACCATGATACATTTTAACATAACTAAACGATCAAGTGACATGACGCACGAGAAAATAACTATAGACTAAAAACTGTTTGATATTTAAGAATAAGTCGAGAAGAAATTCCGATTATCTGGAGTCTGAAGGGAAATCCCTAATTAGCAGCATGTATTGTTTTTTAAATCTTCTTCTGAAACTTTTGAGTTTCTGAAACTTTCATTTTTCGCAATTTTCTTTTGTTTTCTTGTTTTTACAATTATGAGAATCTTGCAGTCCCAAGTATTACATGAAGGTTATAACATGGAAAATAGAACCTGTGGAACAGTTTCCCATTTGCAAATACTTTAACCTTTCATTGCAAAGGATCAAATTTTTAGGCTGTAAAATTTCTTGCGAAAATTTTTTATTTCTATTTTATTCATGTATCAAACACAAGGAGAGGCAGTGTCGCCAAAAATAGTGTTGAAAACTTTGGGTGGAAAAACACGTTATTTTTAGCATATGTAATGCACTGCACTTGGCATTGTAAAATTCAAATAAACGTACGTGTTTAGACTGGATGCAGCACCAAAGATAGCAGAAGATAAACTTTCTGCATTGTTTTTTGGCAATTGTCTGCGTAGTTCTTCATGCGGCTGTTGCTTTCTTTTGTTTTTCAAGTGCGTTAAATGTGAAACGCAACAGTTTTTAACTTTTTAAACGGGGATTCAAGCTAAAAACTGAAGTTTCAAAGATCAAGAGAAAACGATAATTAGGAAACGTTGCGATTGATGAACTGCAGCAAGAATTTTTTTCTGCAAAAAAGATTGTTGTCGGAATTTAGGATATGCGAGAAATGCGATTCATAAATAATTAATGAGTGCTTTCCAATTACCTAGAAACTTGCATCGATCTGGTTACTTTGCTCAAAACCTTCTGAATGGGAACCGGTGGACTGTTTGTTTGCATTCAAGGGATGCATACAACCAAAGCGCTTGTGTTTAACAGTCTCTTGAATGTGAGAACCTAAAAGCATACGTGACACCGCATATTACCTTTTGCGAAATGAATCTGTTCACATTTTCACTGTACCCTATTGGCCAGTATCAAGAGTTAAATGGAAATCACATTACAAAAAAATCACAAAATCAGTCGTTTCTATCCAATGTGTTCAGAAACGGTTATGCTATTGCCAGGCATTTAACGGTACCAGGTTGTCGTGACTGTCAGTCGAGTAACGCCATGTGTACAATGACTTTCATTGAAGCTGTTATTGACAGAGCCGTGGTTTTGAAGCAACGGAAAAGACAATATTGACATAAACAGTCACAAAATTGTTGAGACTGTTTGCCTTGATAAATGGTGCGTTAGCACAGCCAAGATGAAGTGCGTTTGCACAAATCAGTCACATGAAAGCATTGTGACACGTAATTTCCAGTAAGAAACTTCTGGTACGGAATTTAGTAAGTGTAACAAGTGACTACTATCATCCCAGTGCATAAACCTAATATTCTGCGGATGATGGACTATATGCTTTCGTTATCTTGTACATGTGAAACCTCTTAAAGTAGAATGTAAACTCTTTACGCAGTATGAAATTCAGAAAAGCATGCTCGAGGAATGTTTTAGTGTCGGAGGTGATGTGTTTCATTTGGATGGTTGTGTAATTCCCAACTGTCTGCAATAACTATTGAAACTCGTGAACTTAATGCTGTCTAGGCTGTTATATGCAGCAGAAAAAGTTTCCCATTGCTTGCATAAGCTTTCACATACACAAAAGTCAAAACAAATAACGATTCTTCTATGAGGAAGACTACTTTTCGTTTTAGTGTTTGTGTCTCGGTGTCCTGGACACGATCTAATTACATACCGTGATGGGCCTGCAGTTCGGGAGTTCAGCGTTTTGAGGAAAGTATAGAACGTCCCGTTACTAAGCATCACAATACTTCCAGGTCTGCTCTGGTCTAAACCGGTAACACAGGACAAGGCTATATATAGATAAAGTATTCTCTACTGTAAGGCAGGCCCGTAACCAACTTGGAACACCAGGAGGGGCGAAGAGTTTTCTGAGAGGGGCCCAAAATTGTTGAACTGTGTCCAATAGTTTCAAACTATCTCCAACATAATTGTCCAGGGAGGGCGAAAAATTTTCTAGGTGGGGGCTTCGCCCCCCTGCGCCCCCCCTTTGTTACGGGCCAGCTGTAAGGTGGAGTTTTTCAACCTAATAAGGCAAGCGATCTAGATTTGGGAGTCCAACAGGCAGGTGAGGAATCTCTCCTCATTTTGACACCCATCGCAAATGAAACATGGCTCCGACGCATTATGGCCTCGTTTTTCCCAATGGTTCTTCAGCAGATGTAAAGCGTAGTCAACTGAGAATTGGACTACTCAATAACTTTAATTACGTTCCAGGCTTGCTCGCTCAAGCAAGGATTTTCTCAGATGATCTTCCATAATCATCCGTTCTCCTAGAAGTTCTTCCGCTTTTGGGAAGGGCTCTTTGCTTCTAAGAGCAATCACACCTCAAGTGGAGCTTCCGCCAAGCACGCACTGGCCTATCGCTTGAATATTGACCTTCGAAATCAGTCAGGGAAGCTTGTTTTGCAATAAAGTTTTCTGTCTTCAGTTGTTGATGACAGTTGTGATTTACTGACGGGACCAATCTTTGGTAGTTGGCGTTTAGAAACAGTACTGTTATGCAAAAAGAATGAAACAAAGTGGCATGCTTCGAAAAGTACAAGTAAGCTTCAAAATTTCGTTTAGTAGTATGGCCAAATCTCCAAGGTGTTGGCCGTGGCGTTTGTTATCTAACAACAAGATTTTCCATGTCTGTTTAAATTCCCGTGAATGTCCAGCTTTGTAGACAGGACCTAACCTTGAAAATTATATGGCTGAAGCCTAACTTCTATCGTAGGCCAGGGTTAGGTGCAGAAAACGCTTTGCGTAAATTAATGCAAATGACTGCTTTAAGAGAGAAGCTTTGGCATAACGAATAGAGCACATCGGAAGTGATATAAAAACTTGGAGCTAGAAAGGTCGAGGTTTGGCAAAAAGTTGTTAGTGGTTCAGATCATCATATAAATTCATGGCTGATGTGATTATTTCTGTGTGATAAATTAAACGCATACTGATCAAAGTTTGGCTAAAAAGACTTCGTGAAATTGCAGAGATGTGTGTTAATGCTGTGAAAATAGTGCGTCATGATCAGATATTGTGCCTTTATTATGAAGTGTGTCAAAATATGGTGTACAAGCGTAGTGTGGCACAAACACGAAATTGCTTTTTTCAAAACCAGAAATGATGGCTTAGTTTTATTACATCGTGGCTTTCCACGTTTGTGAATAGACTGAATGCAGCAAGTTGCAAGGAAACCGCGATGTTATCAAATTTCTTCCGTCTTGGATGGATCACAAGGTTCTGCTTGAAAGTTGCAGGCAGACGGTTCTTATGCGGGTTAATTATTGCAATGTGGCTGCTTGAACTGACCAGATCACGTGAGTAACTTTGGATCTTTTTGCGTTTTCTATTTCGTGTTTTCGATTAGAAATCGAAGCAAAGTTTGTTTTTGTTTTCAGCGTAGACCACTTATTTTGACCAACGTTCAGTACATGAAGAAGCAGATTAATCTTTCTACTTGTAGGTTTTATTTTGGATACTGATACTGTAGAATGTGTCTTGGGGGGGAAGAAAGTTTCATTATTCTCGGTTTGTCCCTTTGGCGTTTCACGAGGGACCCGCGGGCACCCGTCATAGGCTACGTCTACCAGGTTGCATTCGCAGTGACAAGCGAAAGGTAGCACCGCGTGTTAAGTTCTCCCTTGTACCCACCCATTAACACCGAACACGAGACTCGACAGGCCACAAGTATGCCGTCTTTCATGCCTGGGGTATGTCCCTGCCGTGATTCGAACCCAACTTACCAGCTCCAGTGGAATGGGCTCTATCACGCTAGGCTGGCTCACTTAGCCGATAAATGTGATTCATACATGAGCAACATTTTCTCAGCGTGATGTCGAAGCAAAACCACAAAACCTTGTTTGCAGCCACCTGCCAGATGAAAAGTGGATTGGTCTATTTTCAAAAAATAAAACCATCACACAAATTTCACACATTTTTGGGAAAATCTCCAGAGAAATGAATGTGCCTGCTGCTCTGCTCCCGACAAAGGCATGAATGAGGATTTAAGTCATAGGTGTTGATTACTGGTTGGCGTCTTTGTATTGGATATTGGCAGATGCTGGTTCGCGATAGGGCTAAGAGCATAAAAGTTAAGTTTAGTTTCAACGAGAAAATGCCAATCACAGGATAGTGGNAACATATAAACAAAATGCATTGTGGCAAAACCTTTTTGGCTTGCAGTTACACACCACGTAGTTTGTTCATACAGCGATTACTGAGCAAAACATTCCGTGCTGCTTCGAAAAGCAGGTTGTAAACCAGTAGTGGGCAAGTCGTGTCTCGAGAAGTCAAAACCAATTTTCCCCAAGAGGTATCTTCTAAACTGCTTTTGTACGCCGTCGTCGGCCCAGTGAACTGTTGTGCGATACTTTGTCATTTTTGACTCGGGAGCTTAGTCAGATTTCACACTTTTATCGAAAAACGTATGCAGCTACAAACGGCAATGTTACTCTTCTGACGTAAAAATTCCTTTCTGTATATCTGCAATATGAAATTGAAAGTTTTCGAAGATGCTTACATTTTGAATGCCGTATCATAAAATATGACCTGTAACTTATTCTGTGACCGCAATATCTAAACCAGAATGTACTGCAAAAGAGACTTAACTCTCTGAGATACTGTGCGCGGGTAATTCACGCCATCATAGCATCAGCATGTTGCGAGAAAATGTCTCTTTCTTCCTCTAGTGTTTACAAGAGCCATGCGTAATGACTTGTTAGTTTTTTTATATTGACCTAATAAGGGCAGACCGAATGTTACAAAAACAGTTTTTGCTTCATGTGGCATCAGATTGCTCAATTACTTCAACGAACAAAATTGCCGAGTTTTTAATTTATTTTTAAATGGGCTCAGCACAGGATTGATTTACTTTGATCAAAATCACAATGAGCGTCCTATTGGGATCATGAAGTTCCAGATGAAAAGATTTTACTCAATTCTCGCAAATTTATTTTGGAGCCTCCCAAAAATTTATATTTCCTTACAAATTGGAAAAGCCAGCGTGCTGACTAAGACCCGTTGTATTGCATTCTTTTCTCCTCGAGTTTGGTGGAATGTTAATGGCAATTTCATGGACTGGGACAGTTCCTCTCCATTGGCGGCCGCATGTTCCAGTCTTTCAGCCACCAAGGAGTGCCGACATGAAAGAAGCATGACTTCCATCTTTTCATCTGATTCTGATGTTACGTGAATCACTACATGTTGCGTATTCGTAATGCCAATGTACATGTGCCATCTGGCTGTGATGACCTTGGAACGACCTGAACGTAATGCCTTATATTTTCAATGTTTAGAGAACGTCACAACAATTCGTGTACCAGAAGGACTTTTTGCTTATCCCAAAACAATTGCGGAGGTTAGTTTTCTTGGTATGCTTTTCAAACTTATTTTTCGTGAGAGACATGCAGCGCAAGCGCGCTGTACGACGTGCCATAGGGTTTTGCAACGTGTCATTGCCTTTCTGTAACCATGTAGCGTGTTGTCAGCTGTTTTTTGCGCTGTTTAATTTTTTTTCCAACATCGCGCAACTACCTCAATGTGAAGCAGGTCGAGATGAAGCTGCGGTCGGCGACACTGGTTCTGCAGTCGCACGGCGCGTGTGGTGGCATTTGCAAAAACAAGCGGAAGATTCTGGCGGGCAAGGAAATTGTTGTACATACAACAAAGTACCAAAATATTTCGACACAGCCGCAGCAGAATCTCAAACCTATAGCACCAGCGGGTTATTTTGTGCAGGAGCACACTTGCGCAAAAGCAAACAGTAAACCGAAATTCAGTTTTTTTGCACTATTTTTGTGTGAGAATCACTAAAATGTCACTTGCCATTTTTCCATCTTCCTTTCAACCTCTGGTCCATTTTTTAAACTGTCTCCATGAAATCGCGCTGCGGCACAAAACAGTGCCGGCAATTTCGTTGTTTAATTGCAACAGGTTGTGGTACGGTTCTGACGTTAAGGTTTTGGGTCACAAATATCATCGCAAAAGTGGACATTTTTTGTTCTCAGCACAATAGTGTTATCCTCAGACAGACTATTTTCTGATATGCAACATTAATAACCTGATTTTAGATCTGTTTGGCAATGTTGATCATTTCAGAGAGTTTATCCACACTTCTGTATCGTTTAGCCTATGACGAACGCTCGCTTTCGATCTGTCTCTGCTTGGCTGCACTCTAGCAGATTTTATTTTTAACTCATACTTTAGTTTGGTCTTCCATATTAGAAATGTTTTACCCTACCCGTTTTCTGATAAGAACACACTCCTCCCTGTTGCAATGACACTTGTCGAAATAATCGCAGGTAAGTTTAAAATTAATAACATCTTTTGATAAAAAAATGATAAAAGGACATCTGTGAAAGAATTCGCATTTTCCTCTGTGGTGCTGAGCACGCATTGTAAGAAAGTTTGAACGAAATTTCTCACCAGTAAGTAAAAGTACAAATGCTCAATATTAAGGATCGCCCCCCCTACGAAAAACTGACCGTTTGTTTGAAATACCTTTTTTCATACTCTTACTGTAGATTCCCGTGACTTCCATCAAGACAGTAGATTGCTACCTGTCTAAACTATTCGCCATGCCGTCAAATCAATCCCTTCTTCACAGCAAGCCAACATTTTTTGGAGTTATTTTTCAATCGCATGTGACTGCCAGCACACCGAACGGGCTCACTACGACATCAACAAAAAACACCGGTTTGAGCGGCGATTTACCTACTACCTCTGGAACAGACATTACATCCAACCAGCTCACCGCCCAGCCAAGCAAACCCACTACCGCAAAAACAAACTCAGCGGCATCAACAACACAAGCTGGTGTCGCCAGGATGACGTCAGGGTCGTGGACTCAAGACGCTGGCAGTTTGCAGAGTTCTACACCCGCAAGCATTGGTTCTGTCGCAGCGATAACCCCGGCGAGGAATGGTAGCACGAACGCAAACGCACCAGTAACAAACGCAAGCGAACGGGTTACTTCGGTGGTGAAGCAACCGGACGCCGTGAGAAGAAAGCGAACAGCTGGCTACGCCTCACTGGTGCAGATGTACGATCTGGATCGGGAAGAGACCAGCAGCTACTTTACAACCGTGAGCTGCTTTAATCGCCGGAAAGCGAAGGTAAGATGTGAAACAAAGCTTATAGCTGTAGACTACAGTGTGGCAAACGCCCCAAGGATGCTGGCAAGTATGCAAGACAACGAAGTCTCGGTTTTTAGTCTGAGTGCTCTGAAGGTGTGATGTAGTCGAGACCGTAGCCTCCTAGACCGAAACGAGACCTGGTCAAAACTCCGAGACTGAGACTTCATCAAAAAAACGAGACTAAGACAGAGATCTGAAAGTTCGACAGAACCGAACTATTGACCTCCTTCCCCAAGAAAACCACAACGGGGGTCCCTGTATGATGCTATGTTTGACACAAGAAATTAATATGTAAAATAAAGATTTTTCAAACGTTTTCCGCAAAAAGCTAAAATAATCAAAAAAGGGCCACCAACAGCTCTTGCCCCACTTCCAACTAATCATGTCCAAACTCTGGCATACAGTTGCTAAAATCCTACCCTGCCTATTTATGAAAACGTCTAAAAAATAAAAGATTTAAAACGTTTACTATACGCATACGCATGTTGGATTGTGACCCTGGCTAATGCGCTGCCCGATCGGGGGGTTCAAGTGGTGTTACCTTGTACACGTTCTTTCTGTACCTCTTCACTAAATCACTGCTGCAGATGTCTCAGTCTTTGATCAAACTTAAGCGATAAGTTGTAGGTTGTGCTTGTCTCTGTTAGTTTTCAGACATGAGTTTTCAAAACATCGAGCCATGAAAATGTCAAAATTGCAGTAGGAACAGATTGACATAGGTTAACATGCTCATGTAACATTACTTTAGATCAGTGGTGGGCAATTAATTTGGCTTGGGGGCCACTCTGGCAAGGCCGCGTTTAGCGGAGGGCCGTACCTTCTAATTTGATCGTAAAACAAATAAATAAAACCAAAACAACAATGGTAGGCCTACACAGAAAAGGTTATATTACAACCGCGCTTAAGCAAATACACTTTATCCAGCGAAAGAATGCAATGAGACAAACGTAACCTCACACACTTTTCAACAAATTTCAGATTTGCAGATTTTTGCTGAATGCTTCCGCGGGCCATTGAAAACGCTGTGGCGGGCCACATGTGGCCCGCGGGCCGCTAATTGCCCACCCTTGCTTTAGATCATTCTCTTATTTGAACCATTTCTTCCGAAGAATAACTATAGCAACATGAACTAAGGTTAAAAAGGACGCAGGGTAAGTACAGATCTGGCCTGTTTCGAAATAGCCATGCAAAATGTTGAAATCCTTTTACTTACGTCTTTCTATACGACTTCATTTACGGTATACTCGCTTTTGTACTCCTTTCGGTGTGTTNCGGCAGCTCCGCTTACTTGCGCCGTGGGCCACGTGGGTACTTTTGCAGTGAATGCTCTTGCATTGGTGGCGAGTCAATGGCAGCAATGCGCGTGAACCGTTACGTACCTACCATCAAAGCCGAGCACGAGATTTGACAAGCCGTAAGTACGGTTTTTCAAGTCTCTGGTATGACCCGACCGGCATTCGAACCCAGCCTACCAGCTTGGGTGGCACGTGCTCAACCAATTATATCATTTAGGTGGTTAAGAATCAGTAGTTTGGGCCATGATGCTGTGCTTCTCGAATCGCAGCCCTCGATCATGTATTTCACTGTCTCTGAAGCACTTTCTTAAAAAAATAACTTACCTTTCTTGAATGGCTGCAGTTCGTGCGGTCAGTTTTATATGGACGGCATAGCGAAACCGGCTTCACTGACCAAAAAAATAAACTTGAAACGTTACAAATTTGTTGTGATGACCGATAGGGCAACTGCAGCTGAAGCGGCAGCAATTTAAGTGCGCCATCTGCGGTTAATCTTTCAGATTTGTCAACTCCGTCTTCTGTACAAGCCCATTGATTTCTATACTTGAAGAAATAACTTTCGATTTGGGACTAGTGTGGTATTGGCAAACGCAGTAAAGCGATCATTATTATCAAACAAAGGGTGAATAAAACGACTGGGCTGCATAGAGCGCCCTGCTTAAATGAGAGCCAAAATGCGGTTGCCCTTTTTGCGAAACTGCGTGCCTTTATTCCAAACCAATGAAACAATATCGCTTTAAGGCGATAATGAGTCTCCAGATCATCCATTTGCAAGGCTATAGTGAATAAAAATTCGCAGGAGTAGTAAAGGGAGAGGGCCAGGGTCTGGACTTGTACGGAGGTTGGGGCCAGATCAGCAAGATCAGCCAGTGGAGCTGGGGTTTCCCCTGGGGTATGCGATGTCGTGGGTTTTTTCCAAACCTCCTTTCCCCGACCGATAGTTTTCCTATTTTTGAAATTTTTCATTATTTTTTGCGTTATGACAATTTTTTTTTCATTTTCACGTTACGTTTTTTCAATTTTTAATTTCAGATTTTTAGTTAACTTGTTTCTTTGAGGTTTTGTCTAAGCCGGTCACTTCATGCTCTAACCTGTCACTGATTGTCGAAGACCGAGGCGTGTCAGGGCATGCCACGTTTTAATCCGATAAGCAAATATTCAGGCATCCGACCAAGATTACTTCACTTGAACATCATTCCATAACCACGTGGATGTTAGTATCAAAGCAAAACTCTCATCGACAACCTGCTAACTTCATCAGTCTCCTTTGCGTAGCATTCGCCTTTGAACGTTTATCGTGTTTTAACAAAATCAAACAGGAGATTACTCATCACGGTTGCTTTAATGGAAAGCACGAAACACTTTACAGTTAGTCAGTTTCACCCCGCTCTGCAACAAAATTAATATAACCGTATCATTTTTGCAGAGCAGCGTTTTTAACAAAATTTGTCTACCTTTTTACGTCAGCGATAACACTTCCTTACGACTTTTTCTACCAAAGGTAGCAACCACTGCAAAGTTATTTGCATTATTAATTTCATATTTTAAAGATAGCTTGCAACTTTTCTTTGGCCACCACACCGTTCCAACTGTGGTGAAAAGGAATACCACGTTTTAAAGAAATACACCCCCTGTGCCCCAACTTGTAACGGACTGTGTTGCAGAAGGGCATGCCCAAATGTGTCAGTTTTCAATCTTATAAACAAACATGTACGTAACTGGCGCCGACCGACATTCGTCGGTCACGTCACGTGACAGAGGATGGTGTAACACTTTACGTTCACGTCACAATATATGCAGCGGTTCATTGCGAGGGCAAGTCCGGCCGCGCCTCCCGATTACATCCTGCGTTGTTGATTGCGGTTTCATCATAGGCTCGTTATTATGCAACAGAAAAAAGAGATCGAAAAGTAAAACAAGCGTGAACACAGAAGATGATGCAACAGAAATTTTTACCCCGCACCAGCCACATTTTGCCCATCTCCGTTGCAGTACACAATCTACCAAGTGCTGTCTTCTCACTGCGGTCTCACGCTTCACTTTGATGCATGGTCGTGCGAAACGAAAAAAGTCAATTTGCATAAAACCCTTGATCTGCGTTGATGTGCGTTTAGTTTAAAGAAAGATGGACGAGCGTTTCCAGCACCCGTTCACG
>JGI24159J19872_10004134_pt1 | contig 18414 bp, 13 predicted proteins | sample Ectturendosymbi4_FD_19872 | JGI IMG/M metagenome (IMG submission 19872) | reverse complement strand
GTGAGGTTAAAACCAGAACGGTCACCAGAATGTTTTCAATAGGGGGCTTTACATTTGCACAGGGTCTTGAAATTCTGAAAATTTGTTAAAATCTCCAATGATTTATAGTGCTTCATATTTAAATTTGGAGGGGCTGAGCCCACCAATGCTCCCTCGTGGCCACGGGGCTGGTTTAAACCTCCCTTATGCTATCATTATTAAAATACGTACAAAAAGCTACAATAATCGAATCTATTAAGGCTGAACAGAGCACAGTAAACGATTTAAAAAGGTTTTATCCTGGCCTTCTTCTTAACAAGACCATCCAGGATTCATTAAAATTAAGTTTGTCACTTTAATGCACCGAATGTTTAGTGTGGGCAACCTCGGCTGGACAGTGCAACCTTTAATTCGTTTTTAATTCTTTTGAATACACCTTTCTCCTGAGTAGTTAGTGAACATTACGTTAAGAAAAAGGGTCCGGGATCAACTGAAAACCAATAATCTAACTCATCAGACCCAAACGCGCTTTTGTCATTTTCTTGCTGTTACCCTTTTCTTTGTCTCTTTGAGGTGGAGTTCTGTGGTTGCCAGTTGGCAAAGTGACTTTTGCTTGCTTTTGAAGCTCCTTAAAATTTTCTCTGATTGGCTTAGCACGGGAGCAGTACAAACTTGCACAAGTACTCAACAGCAATGTGATTTCTGAATGACTTTGTTAAAGAAAATTAAAATGGAAAAAATCATAGCTAAAAACACCAAAGGAACTTTACGTAATAGAAACGCTAACAAGACTACAGCATTGTTCAAAAGAAGCAACTGTGTTTTTATTGTAGGGTAGTGGTGCTAGCCCTGCACATGACTCTTATTATCTGTAATAGTACATCCTCAAGCTTTGAGCAGATGCATTTCAAACCTGAACAGCCACAGATTCTTTCGCTTAATTCACGCATACAATCGGTACGATTCAGCAAAAACAGGACACAACCAACGTGCTTTGAGTATATCGACATAATAGTCGACATGCCGCTTGACCTAACGGTCATATTGAGATTCATCGCAACTCGTTGGAAAACCACGGTGTTATCAACACGGAATCTGATTAGGTCAGCTCAGTCGAACCCAAGTGGCTTACTGAGCCAAAAATCATTTCACTACTTAACCTGCGCCGCACATTGAATGACATATTTATGAGAGCCGCACATTGAATTGCTTACTTTGATCTTAGCAAACTGAATTTAGCATAAGCTAATGTACTGAAAGCGTCCGAATCGTAACTGCCATGGTAAAAGACGTAATAAAGTGGCACTGAGGATCACTTGCATAAAAATGTCAAATTCAAGATTATCAGAATAAGGAAAGGTTATGAGTATGTAAGACACTTACCAAAGCGAAAACCTAAATTGGGCCGCAAAAAATCTTCGACTGGGCCACATGCTGGCTGCGGTTGGATATAGCTGGATTAGGTGAATAAAACTAAATTTCATGAATAAAATCATTAATACAAAATTTTGACGAATGTTTATCGAACTGATCATATACCGGCAATTGACTCTATGGGGACCACAGGTTGCTGGCGGCCCCCTTGGATCTTGAGGCCCTAGGCTTAAGCCTACATAGCCTATTGGTAAATCCGGCCCTGCTCTGCTGTCTTGGTATCAGCGGAGTAATTAGTCTTGAAGCTTTCAGGCCGTTGCTGAGTACGTTACAGGCAAACTAGTTTGCCTGAGTGTACTGCGAGAACCAAAGGAGCTTTTTACGTGTTAGGGCATCTGAGCGATATTAAGTGTGAGAGTTCGGCTTTTTTTAACCTAAATCAATGGTGCAGTGGGGTAGGAACGCGTGGGAAGGGTGTTCCCACACTTCTTTTTTAGCACTACACTCCTGCTAAAAGCGAGGTGGCTTGTGAAGTCAAGAAAGCGTTCTTGGGATTTGATGATGTGAGTAATGGCAGACGAGCCGCTGCTATATTTTTTTAGTTGTCCTCCCTGTTTCCATTTGTTCATGTTTGTTTATTTTACGTGGCTTTCAGCCAGAATCATTTAGTCAGTTTGTGAAGTAAATTGGTTCGTGTTGTGCTCTAGTGCGTGGCGTTAACCTGCGGCGCTGTGTGCAGTCGTGTTTTTAATTTACATATTTCATTGAAGGTTTCTGCAGCTGCCGATCATACTGACAAGTGCCCACGACTTGGTGAATTTAATTCGATTTGCAACAGATTTTGTGAGCTTGAAAGATGTATTAAACATTTTTTACGGAAAATATTAACAGTACACCAGAAAACAGGATTTTTCATTGCATTTAAACTGTCTTTTTTATTATTTGGCCCACCATGGGACTTCGACTGGGTTTTCAAAAATTTACAACTGGAAGTGAGATTAAATAAAAATCAACTTCCTGTTATCACTGATGCAAGCAAAATGTATTGACCTTGCTATTATGGGTTTTGACAACCGGCAGTTGCAAAACAACGTGGGGATTAAATGAGTTCATAGGCCCGGAGGGGATGAAAAGTCAATAGAACAATTATAAAAGTTAAATGTAATGGAGTCGCGAAACTAATCCCGATATCAAAACTCTGGTGAAAGAACCCTTTGTTTCATGATAGGTAAGGTTCAATATAACCCTTACAGTTGGCACGACTTATCTAATCTAAAAATGGCCTGGAAAACCGACTTTTTAATCACTGTTAGTAGTTGTAGCTAAACAATTTCTTGCAGTGAGAGAAAAACAAAGAATGAACCTCGCCATGTTGCATGGTTTCTGTCTTTGAAATAGCACAAGAACTACAGAAAAACTTTTGAAATGAAGGCAGGTATCAGAGATGTGCAGACTGCAGTTAATAGGATCTTGCTTTTAGACTTGCAAGATATTCACTTTGTGGCTGCTGCGCGGAAACTGCTCGACCGATCGACAGCTGCATTGCGCACTGGGCAGACCAAATGTAGAACATGGAGTGGAAGGAAAGAAATACCAGACTCAGTGATTTCATACCGATGTCAGTGCCTATTGTATAGTAATGTCTCTCACAAGGCTAGCATCGGTCAGGCTTAACCGCCTTTGTACTTATGTCAGATGGTTCAACTTCAACAAGTACTACTGGGTCTCTGGTTTCATCAGTAGCCTGTGAGTGTGGCGCCGAGGAACAAACCACAGATCACGTTGCCATGAAATATCCCAAATACCGACCTGGCGGTTTTAGGTGATGAAACCATAAGCAGGTTGCTCAATGCATGCTCCGATGTTTCCTTGCCTCAATGGTATAAGAAGAACGATCGACTTAAACGGCACGACGAGCGAACTGAAAAATTTTAATTCGAATAGAGACGGTTCATACACCTTCATAAAAAGTGGACTTTCGAGATCGAGGGAAGGTTATATTGCCGTTGAACCTAATCTGTAACTTTTGCCATCAAATTGTTGTCAAAATATATTACTGACTGTAAGTTGTAAGTTTACTAAGCGATTTGGAAAGCTCAGCCGAAGCAGCTTTTCATGCTTGGACCTTACGGCTGCGTGCTGATGCAAGTTTCTTGGCACGCTTGCGAAAATCGCTGATCTAGTTCCGTGACTCCAAAACACAACGCACTATGCACACACGTATAACATTGAATGAAGTTGCAAAAACATACATTTCTAATGCTGTTTTTAATTTACACACAGTTTTTGTTATTTAGCTGCGTTGACGTTGTTGAGGCATGAAAAAATTTGGGTGAACTTATCCATGACAATGAAATAGAGCGATATACAGCTGAACTTCAGACAGTTTATAGGATCTTTCTGCAAGACTTGCTAATACTTACGATATTGACAATCAGGTAGCACTTTCTCTCTTTGATATCGTGTACTTTCTGCTGATGCACTCACCTGACACATTCCCCGCGTAATGAGAGGAAGTCACGTGCGTGCGATCGTACGTCATCAGAGTGAGAGGGTGCAACATATCTGCACGACTCGGCGTAAGCTTGCGGAAGATTCATATCCAACAAATGTACAGCGTCCGTCGAAGATAGGTCATTTCCCGCGACATTCATATGTTATTTCGAGAATATCCACATGTATCACGACATGTATGGTCACGACCTGTATCAGCAAATGCACACACGATGGTGGCCATCGTGTGCGCATTTGTTGATCGAAAACGAAACGAGGAAGTTTTAGGTGAATTTTTGCTAAAGAAATTTCCTTAATGTAATGTTGGTTTCAAACCTAAAATATTCATTTTTCTGTTATCATGCATATTGGTTACTTATTCATATCCGCGTGAGGGCGAACATTTAAGAAAAGATCTTGTACATACATTAAACTGTAAATTCAACACATTGGTGGACACAAGAAAAAAACAGGCTAACTAGTCAGAGGAAGATTAGGTAAAGGCTGACAAATTTACACCTCGGAATGGGAGAAAACATATCCATACGCTCCTTTTTTTTACAAAATTCTCACCAGTAGTCTATTGCTGCTTCAATTCAAACAAGTGGTTTCGTTCCGAAATGGAGTATGGTTTCAAAACCAATTTGGAGATGGACAGTATGCAGCAAGATAAAGACGAAACGTACGAGTTTTATTATGAATCTCGAAAGTAAAACAAATATTATGACTTCGCACCAGTCAGAATAAGTCATCCTTGTAAGAACATAAATCTACTTTAAGAAAGCAAATGAAATCAACGCATAAATCTGGATGAAAATATCCTTTATGCATTTGTAACGTCAAGACTCCACAATCATTGCAGACGAGAACTTTTAAATTTTTTTTGTAGTTTTCTCAAATCAAGCGTGTGCATGGTGCTCAAATTGCGTTGGGCAAAAACGCATTTATCTCTCCATGACGTGAAGCAAATAAATCGTTTCAGACAGCGGAAGCTATTACAAGTCTTCCAATGTGTAACCATTAGCTGTATTTGAGATCTGATTGGACAATGCTTGTAATCTATGAAAGATTTGCATTTTATTTCTTCTCAACTCGACGACTTTAATGTAAGGCTGAATATGGGAATCACACAACACGTTTTAAGGAAGTCGGTCTGGTGCTCTTTTGGCGGCACACAAAGTTATGTTGCAATTTGCAACTACTTATGACTACTTCTTTCCTAAAGATTTCTACGTTTTGTATTTTATAGTTAGTTTTGATTTTACATTTTATGTGCTGGATGCAATCGATTTCACTTGTGCAGTTTAACTTGCGATTAAACTAAAATAATTTTTGAAGCTGTGGTTGTTTGTTTTGGATACACTTCAATCTTTCTGTCTAATCCGTCAAATCAAGTTCACTGCCGCTTTCCTTCCCAGAAAACTTAAAGTGCAGTTTGTTGCGATTTTACTCTTCATTTTCTGCCTGCAGCACTTTATAGATATGACATTTTTCAAGCTTTCGCAAACACTGTTTTGATTCGAGGTCAGTTGCTTGTTTTTTGCTGCAAACTTTGAGCAAAANCGTCACTCTTTAATTGCTGACTTCTGTCTACATTTGTGTAGATTTTGTCATCTTATGCAAAAACACTGCAAACATATAAGATGATTCAGGTACATGCTACATACTTCCGTGTCGCTCGTGAAGGTACTTAAAAAGTTTAGGCGTGCGTTATGAAAGAAAATGGCCTTCTGTCAAAAATCGTGACCCGTCATGTTTTGCATCGAAGTGTTCTGTAGAACTAAACGACTGTTGTATGTAAGTATTGAGTTGCCGTGTTATTCTGAATGGCAAGTTAGTTCTTGCGGAAGTAAATCTTCCATATCCAATCACGTACGTGAGAGAAAGCAAAACGGTTATAAAGCTGCACTTCTTTTCTGAGACTCATTTCGAACACAAACTGGCAAGGTTTGCAGACTCAATTTAGAAAAGGTCTTTTGTAACGAGAGACGCCAGCCTTTAAACACCTTTAAATCTCTATTATAGTAAAAACACACTCGAGAAATGAATGCATGTATTTTCCCTTACCTTATTGGGTTGCTAAAGAAGAGCGTTCTATCATTTAAAGCCACGTGGAAATTTTGACACTTGTAACATCGTGACTGCAAGGCACTGCAATTTTCGCTTTGAAAGTTTTATACTTTATTATGTCTCTTTTTATTGTCAAAGCAGAAAATGGAGGATCTTCACTTTAGGATCAGCCATTTGAATTGTCTCAACTTCAGAGTCCAGTGCATAAACGACTTGATGCAGTAGTCAGTGAAAGCTTCGACATTTTTCAACAGATATTCCTGCGTAGCTCGTGTTACATCTAATGCGGAAATTACTGGGATATGAGATTCAATAGATCGTTTGCTTAGCAAGTGCTTGTTTTATTTAACTGTTTAATAAATGTTACAGATTACTGTAGATTTACTGCAATTATTGCCAAAATCTTTGCTGTTCGACGACAATCTGTTACAACAATTCGTTTTGCAGAAAGTAGCAAAAGTGCATAAAAAATGTATAACCTCGATACAAAAAGAAAACAGTTGTGGCCTTCAAGAGTTTTTCATAAGAAACACCTAGCGGGCATTTTGCTACATGCAGAAATACGTGTTGAAATCTTAAGTGCTGTTTGGTATCTGTTTCTCCTGCCATTTTCAAGATAACAGTCTCAACTGAATTACCTAAACTACTGTGAATGCAACCCATGTTTTGCCGTTAATAGACTAGCTACTTCTGCAGTGCCTGTAACAATCGCGCAATACACAAGGACCTGTCTCATAAACTTTGGAGGTATTTTTGTAAAACACTTACTCCTCAGAAAGTGCTTTTTTATCAGCATTCATTGCAATTTTGTATGTAATATGATGGTGGCTTTGTTCCGCTTAAACAGGATAACCATGTGATGAGCCTTTCGTTTACCAAATTCGCTTAAAATGTGGTTGTGACTTAGAAACAGTGCATTGCTTGAACAAGGAAGTGGAAGACAATTTACGCCGAGTCCATGTTGATCTACAATTTTTTTTTAGGAAACGTTGTTGCTCGTACACTGAAACTTCAGTTTGCTACATTAACCGCATCTACTACACTAACCGCATCAAAACGAGAAACGTATGTAAACTATTTCAGATGGCTCCGAAAATTTCTTTATTTGCAAATGCACCTGTAAATTTTTCAATGAGATTTTTTGCTTTGAGAGTTGTATTCTAAAAACTGCACTGCAAGGTTTAATTTGCTGCCATTGTACTCGAATTAAGGTATCTGTGGCTTATGTTAAAACAGGGTTACAGATGGACTTTGGGGCACCACAGATTATGTTAAGAGACTTTGACACATGATAAAGACACTAAAAATCAGAATATCTTCCCACTTTATACCGAAATATCGAAAAACATGCTTGTACACTCAAAACGCGATCAAGACGTCCGATGTATGTCAACGATGCAATAGCAAACTGTTTGCAGAAAGAGCTACCGTATGTGCTCGTACAGCATTCCCTAAAAATTTTAAGTCCTAATTTCTGCTCAACGTGAAGCAAGTCTATACGTCGTATAGATATAACGTAGTTGCCATTTGGCAGACCAACGTTTTTGTTATTCGTGATATGATTTGCATTGACGTGAGTCAGAAATAAATCAGCGTAAACTTAGTGCAATGCTGTGTCGTCTGAGGGTTGTATCATGTCAAATACTACCATCAGTTGAATCAAATATAGAGCTTCCTGCGTTTGTATATGTGTTTATTCGCTTTTAGATATGCTATCATTGCTGCTTTAGTGGAAAATGCGTCGAGCAAACAAATCAGTGAGTTATATCAAAATCGAGTTTTGTAGATGGAATTATTCTTTGCCCTTTGAAAAGCAAAGCTAAAACAGGGATAGCGATCGTTCTAAACAAGTTACGCCGCTATTTAAAAACACTACATTTTGCATGCGATCAAACCATGTACAACAAGCAAGTCCCGTCTTTGTCAAATTTATACGAATCGATTGCTTACATAAAAGCCAACCTCAGTGACATGCAATTCCTAAGGTAAATAAGAGCACCAAGTTTCACAGAAAGGCGATACTGAACAGAACGAGAACTGAAGAATTTTTCCGTCTTTGTTGCAGTGGAATTTTGCGGTGAGCAAAAACAAATAATACAGGGAGATAAAATATTTCTGAAACCTTTCTGAAGTTGATACCATCCTAACTTTAAATGGCTGTCACAAAGCATTTTGGTAAAAACAACTTTGACAATCATTCGAAAGTTTATGTGTTGGATGGGACACAGCGAAGGCCAGAAGCAACAAAATCAAAACTAGATTGTTTCAAGCGGTCAGAATGGTTCTGGATGACGTTGAGCATAATGAGTTCGATAACCTGCACAGTTTCCTTGTTTGGATTTGCACTAAATAAAAGAGTTGAAGTGATTACAGCAACTGGTGAGTTGAAAATATAATTTCAATCTTTTAACCTTTCTTAATGACTTTATATGACATGTTTCAACACGCAATTTGAAACATATTTTGCAATAAGTTGAAGAAAGCTGATTTTCTACCAAAAAGCGGTTTAGGACTTGATGTTTTTGTCATTTTCTTATTTACATTGCTTCGAATTGTTTGGATTTTGAACAATGTGTTTATAGTTTAACTGAAAAGCGTTAAACAAATTGCCGTGATTCATTTAAAATAAATGTTGTTAAACGTTTTTGTTTCCATAAGCACTAGCAATTTCGGATGCAAGTTCACGCGGATATTTTAAAGTTTTGCTGGAAATTTTTGAAGAATTGGAGACCACAGCAAATCTTGTATTATTTTCAGTGTTAAGGAAGCTGCTGAATGCGGTCAACGCCCGGGCAAATTTCTTTATATTCCGATCGTTTCGACAAGTACCAAACGCAGGACAATTTTTGTCTTTCAATTGGCAAAATTATTGCGCTGCTGTTATGTTTTTCAAAACAATGAAACTCCTGATTTATATCAAAGACTACTTGTCACGGATTGCCTGATGCTTTCATTTTGATCGAGCCCAAGAACAAGAAACCAATGAACAAAAATAAAGTGATATAATTTGCTATTATTGCAGGAGATGTTATGCCTTTTTTCCTAATGGCAGCAAATGTTTCTCTAAGCAGCAACGAAGGCTAAACGTTGAATGAAAGATATGGTATTTTATTGATATGCGAAGTCGTTGTTCTTCGTGTGTGGCGTTTTCTTAAAGCTTGTGTAACTAGCTTCGTCTTTAGCAAAAAGATCGTCAACATAAAAAAACAGAAAATAGTCAAACTTTTTCTGCAATTAGTCTAGAACAGGAGTGGGCAATTAAGTTGGCCCGGTAGCCACTTCGAGAAGGCCACATTTAGCAGAGGGCCGTACCTTCTATTGGAAATAAGCAAGTCTTGGTTAAGTTAGCCTCAGCACTAACATTTACTGGGATAAGTTGGAGGAAATTTCAGATTTAAACATATTTCCTGAATGCTTGCGCGGGCCACTGAAAACGCTGTGACAAACCACATTTAGCACGCGGGCCGCTATTTTACCACCCCTGGTCTAGAATAATAAGGTAGTGCCGGTTTTACACGTCAAAAATACCTTTGTGATGTATTCAGTAAAAATAGCCCAAACGTTACGAACTTGCACAATCTGTTCTTGAAGAAAAAATGTGTTCTTGCCCAAAAGTATCAGCCACAGTTCATTCACAAACACTACCTGTAGGAATCAAACCCGAAGGTTAACTGTCATCGCCTATTTCTTCACTTCAAATGACGGAAAATTCGAATAATTCCCTCTGTTCACTTGCCGACACCATGCACAGAGACAACTTATCTTTGAACGCATTTATCTTTTCATAGCAATTCAATATGTTCATATTTTTGCCTTAAAGTGGTAAACTCAGATCATACATACGAGTGAATACGTCACCCAAATACGCTAAGGCAGTGGTTCTCAAACGGGTGCCTCTTGGTTCACTGAGGGTGGAATTTTGAATTCCTAGGAGAAAATTTGTTTCAGGGAGTATTGGCCAGGAAAAGTTGTGCATGAAAAAACCTAAAATTTTTATTATTTGTTTATTCAACACACCAAAAACTGCACAATGACATTGGTTTAGATGGGAAGGAATGTGTACAGCACGCAAGGACAAGTTGCTTTAACTGTAATGATCGACGTCGTAAGGGTCTGCTTCGTTCATAATCGTCTATTGTTTCTTCACAGTAGGTAAGGTGACATTTTTGTAATATCTTTGCTAGGGAGGAATTGACAGTGTTTGGATTTGTAAGGAGGGAAGATGAAAAAAGCTTTTGAGGATCACGGCGCTAAGGTTTGGTTAAATTCTTGCGATTCCAACTCTTCAAGCAGATCGTAGTGACGTTCTTCCAAAAAGACTTTGATTTATTCTCGCAGTTCGAAGAAGCGAGTTAAAAAAAACTCTTCCATATGAGAACCAGCAGACTTCTGTGGAGAAAAGTAAAACTGTATGTTCACTTCCAAGATCTTCACAAAGTGATTTAAAGAGGCGGTGATTTAGTTAGAGCAGCTATGTCCAACCCAAATGACTTTCTCGAGTCAAAAATTATGTCACTATCTTAACCAGGGCCCGCACATTGAATAAGATATTATTGAGAGCCGTACATTGAATGGCTTACTTTGATCTTGGCAAACTATATTTATCTAGAGCTAGTGTCCTGAACGCGTTTGAATCCTAACTACAATGGTAACAGACGTGATAAAGTGGCACTGAGGACCACCTGCAACGAAAATGTAACATTCAAGATTATCAAAATAAGAACAAGTTGTCATGTAGGATACTTTTACCACAGCGAAAACCCAAACTGAGCCGCACAAAACTTTTGACTGAGCTGGGGGTTGGACATAACTGAGTTAGAACATGACCCCTAATGCAGTTGATGGTCTTTACAGAAATATCAAGCATTTTCTTCATTTTCGGAAGCAAGGTTTCTATTGCCAAAGCATGACGATGAAGGAAACACTGAGTACCTTGCATGTGTGTAATCTTCTGTTCCACCAGTGCAGAAAACCCATATTTATTTCCCAGCTTGGCCTGAGCGCCATCTGTGCACAGAGAGACAATACCTTGAACATCCAATTCATGTTTTTCAAAGAAGTCTTTCACAAACTAAAAACTTCTTTTCCTTTGGGGCTTGTTTTCCATTCTTCGCAGATAAGGAAGTTCTGTTTTATGGTACCATCATGGACATACCTTACTAGTACAATAAATTGAATACAGTTCGACACATCGGTATACTCTCGTCTAAGTGGCGGGAGATTTTCAAGGTATCACCTTCACATGCGAGACAACTTGTTTCAAAATGTGTAATCTCGAATAAGAAATTCGGCTTTAAATAACTGTATGCAATAGCGGCACTAATTCAAGCTTCTTTCTTGTTTCATTTCCGAAAATACTTGCAGTCATTTCTAATGCACACGGTTTAATAAGTTCTTCTGCAATAGTAGGCCTATGAGGATTCTTAGACTTTATTGCTTTGTAAACGCCACTTGGTATAAAGCCGTCGGTTGTGGTTTATCAACAGCAGTACCGTATTAAGTTAGTGCGGGACCTGCAGCATATTAACAGCGCCGGGCCCAAAGTTATAAATACACTTAAATAAGAAAATAACTGTTAATAAATTATGTGGGTATCCACGTGATTGTCATTAGGCATACTGAATTTAAGTACGAAAAGCCTTGTCCTACATAGCAGCTGATGGACCAAGAAGGAATACATTGCTATAAAGCTCACAAGTACAGCACAGAGACAATAATTAATGCTTCTAGACTCCTCAACAAATTTGATCATTGCTATATGTAGACAGTGCAGTCTAAGTATAATCATTTCCCCTAAAAGAAGAAGACTCCAAGTACATTGTAATAGAAAGTACACTAGGCCAAGATTTTTTAAAACCCCCCACGTAGACACCCACCATAAAAAAGATTTGAATTGAAAATCCCAGGTAGGCATACATACAAAATTAGGTGAATCTTTCTGCCATCTACCATACCTGAGCATCTGTAAGTCACAAAACGTACGAGTAAATATATACTGCAACTTTACTGATGAATGTTTATGTCTGTCGGAACTACTATATCGCAGTAACATGGACTTGTTTGCATTTCTGACGGTGATCTGGCAGCAGTTAGAATAATTAAATCCTCATTCCCACTTACTTCTGCTAACTTTGAGATCAGGATTTTTCAACCGCTCTACCTTATAATTGCTGTGTATACCATTTCGTCTTTTTATTTGGACTTGCTTCATTAGCATCTCTGTCACTTGAACTCATTGCACCTAGCTAATATTTACAGCAGGGGTGGGGAACCTATTCACTATCACGGGCCGCATGAATTGTGCATTATCGCTGGCGCGGGCCGCAAAATCAATAATTGCATCCTAAAATTCTACCTTTATCTAACTGCGGGGAAGAGTGACTTCTCTTGACTTACCATCTGAGTGCTTGCGTATCATATAGCTTCGATTTGACGCGATGTTGTGCGCTAACGTATAACGAAACTGCTGGTGCGGGCCATATCAAATGTTCACACGGGGCGCATTTGGCCCGCGGGCCGCAGGTTCCCCTTGACCTCTGATTTACAACTTATACGGTGTTAGTTAAAATGCTGAGGACAAAGATACCTTGGTAAAACAAGATAAAGAAAGATGAGACTAGCAATAAGAAGTATAATGAAACATACCCTACCTTTAATCACCGCTACGCAGTTAAATCCTAAAAACCCCAGGTCTACAGAAGAAAAATCCAGAAACCCAAAAGGCATTGAAAACACAGATCTTGGGGAAAAACACCAGGCTTGGCGCCACTGGAAAAATCATTTTGAAAGTACCAAAAAGGTAACGCAACTTACAGAACAGGTCAGCGTGATGTAATACATTTTTTAAATGCCATTCATAACAGTACAATCAAGCAATGTCTGATATTGCAGCAATTTCGTCTCATTGCTTGAGTGGTGTCATAATGTTGCAAATAACTGTAAATTGCTTTAATACGCCTTACTGCTTATGGCAAATTCAGAAAAATTTTGATTTCTGGGACTGAAAGAATTCTATAGATATAATCAAGGGTGGATGTTAGGGGAGGCAAACGAGGTGGTTGTCTGGGGCTCCCCTTATGAGTGTTTCACACTTAGTTTTGTTAAAAAGTTTATTAATAGCTCTAGAGCCGCATATAATAAATTCTGAAGCAAGCCATATGTTTATAAAAATGAAGCGAAAATTATGTAGAAATGTTCCAAATGGGGTCCCTCATCAAATTAAATGTGTCGACAAAAACAATTTCAAATCAAAAGACTTCAAACAATTTGCGATGTGAAATGGAATTTCATGAAGAAGCAAATTCCCAGACAAAATAAAAAATTTAACTTGCTTTCAGCGAATAAAGTTTCTGTATAGCTTGCCTAAAATATAGGGTCGCCTTTCTGAGAGTTTGCCTCCGGCATCTAAATTCTAATATCCCCCCTTGCATATAATAAAGAACAAGCTTAACACAAAGGTCCGCGGGGCCCCAAAACGCGCGGGCCCCGTAGCAATTGCTACATTTGTAACTATTGCTGATCTGGCAGTAGTCAACAGTCGCAAAACCTACTTTCAGAACGATTGCTCGAGAATCACAACAGGTCTTTCAGCTCGCAAAGGTCTGTTATCACGGCCCACAGCATTTGCCCCGCCATGTCGGTTGTCAATCTTTAGTTTTTCTGATGCAACTGAAACCAAAACGAACGTATAGTAGTCATCATTCCACTTGCTTTTATTCGACATGATGAAAGGTTATGATAATAATCAGAAATCACTAAAGTTTTTATCATTATCTCCACTTGCAATTACGTAGACCAGACCTTAACGTCGCTCCAAATTAATGAAACACTTTCACAGGAAAACAGTTCCCTCCAAAACACCGCAAACCACTCCTTTCCTCTGCGATCGATTCAACTCAGAACAGAATTTTTTACTAAAAGTGATGTAATGCGGAATCCACTCGTGTACATATTACGCTCAGACTATCCTAGAATTGTGCAGAAAAGTAATTATCATGTCACAAAAAGCAAACCAATGTCTAGTTCATTCGAGCAAAAACTACTATAAGCTCGTAAATAAGAAGAGTAGATTTCAGTAGAATAAATAAGTTCGTGACGCATAGGTTTGAACGACCCTCTCTTTTTGTCTATAATGCATCGCAAACGAAAAACAGCCGCAGAAGAGTAATAAATAGATCAATTTCCTGTCATTTTACGACGGTAGAGTTTGCGCGGCTTGAAATTTTGTTGACGCTCCGGCCATGCAAAAAATAAACACTCCCCGAATCGCAGCCTTCTAATCCGCACCCGCCCCACACACCCTCCCAGCAACCTGCACTGTTTCCGTCCCAAACCTGCACATGTCACTGACTGTGTGCCTGAAAACCATCAAAACCTCGTGCAGCGTGTTCATCGCTAGTGGTAATTTATTCAGTGGTTCAAAGCCAATAGAACAGTCGTTCTCAACATGGGGTTCGCGAATCCCCAGGGGTTCACGGGAAGATTTCCTGAAGTACTTGGGTGGCAGTTGAGTTTTATTGTATTGGTATTTTTAATATCCTATACTAGAGGAAAATGCGTGCCGATTGAAAACTCCGCGTAGGTTTTGCCTGATCTTGCGTTGTTGTGATGCAACAATGCCAAATCCACGGCTTTGCCAGCTAACCTGGGGATTCTGGTTGATTGTTTTATGACTCGGGGTTACTTAACGTGAAAATGTTGAGAACCCCTGCAATAGAAGCTCAAGACAAACACTGTAAACTAAAACTGAATCCTTTTAGTCAACCTTGAGCGTTTCTTTCTCAGATTTAACAGCACTGTTCAAAGGGAGCATGTCGTTCACTGACTATATTCTTAACATTTGCTCTGCTATTCACATCTCCAGCCATACTAAACACTCGTTCAGTAGCAGCGCTAGTTGCCATCACGCAGAACGTATTCCTCGTAAGATCACTGAGAGCTGGAAACTGCAATATGTGGTCTCACCACCACTGGAGAATGTCGCTACACCCTTGTACCACAACATCTCTGTAGCATTAATTTCTTGCTCATGTCAATTTCAGATGCATTGTGTCAGCATCAATTCTCCACACAAAGAGTTCTTATCCCGCGCCGCCCTGCACCAAGTTTTAAGGCCACAAAAACTCTGCGGGTACCTGCATGGGCGCAATTAGGTGGCGGACACAGGGGACGCGTCCCCCACTTTTGCAGACAGTGGGGATGTAATATGCCATGTCCCCCGCTTTTTACTCTTTAGGTTTTGTAATATATTAGTTTCACACCAAGCTGTTCCCCTCACATTTTACAACAAAACTGCGCTCATGGGTACCCGCAACCTGCGCGGGTGCAATCTCCCCGCGCAGAACTCTGTAACACGGGCGCTTCTATTCTACCCTGGAATGATGACTCGCAACCCTGGTTGGTAACCACTGCACTATATGCTCTACCATCGACCACTTGAAAACTGTCTATTTGTGTTTGCGAAGGTATTTTCCGAAGTACGCCTGGCGAAGTATCAGAAAAGTATCATATCGAAATCGCTCCAGGAACATTAGTGGTAAGTAACTTTTTAACGCCTATTAAATCTGGTTATCACACAACACTATGTTCGTCATGATCATGACAGAGGTACCGACGGTTTGTTCCAAATTAGCTTGCTAATGAGTTGCTCTTTTTATATCAATTGCCTTGCAAACAACTTGCAACTTGTAAACAGGAAAGTTGCGTTTTTGCGAAACATCAGAGATTGATTGTTACACTTTTGAATAAACGCGCTGAACATTTCAACTCACATACTTTGTATCCCAACCAAACCGTGTAAATCTCTAAACGTAAAAGTTTAATAGAAACGTGTTTGCAACAGAAACATTTTATTTGCGTGAGTCTCAGCCTGGCGTCACTGATACTTCTGCAATGAGGAAATAGACGTCAATCATTTTCGTTCTTGATTTTCAGGCTGTCATCTTTTGGTCCGTCGTACTGTTTTCGAAGCTAGCTGCTCTAACTTTCTTAGGTGCGGAGGCAATATCTGGAAGGAAATATTTTCAGCAGGTAAATATTTAGTAAATCATTTTTCCCCTGTGTTTGAAAACGTGCACGTTTTTGAATACCAAGCCTAAAATTACTTCTGTTTTGCAAAATACGCAAAACTTACACGAAAAGTTTTGGGATGTAGTGCCTCAAAAGTATAGATCAGGGTGCACAACCTGCGGCCTTACGGCCGCATGCGGCCATCGATAAATGTTTGTGTGGCCGTGCACATATAATTCAAAGTGTAAGTTATGTGCGTAGATCAAAACTCAATGAATTAAAACTGAATTAAAACCGTATTAATCAAAAATGGCTGTGCATTAATTTGAAACTGTTTTCTCTGCATTATAAGGATACTTACTAGAAAGACGGCCAAACAGACTTGTGGAAGCAGGCTAGGCTCAGTGTATGAAAGCAGAATAGAAGCAATAAAAAATATAAAAATATCTTGAACTCACTGGCGGCCGTAATTTACAAAAATAAGCGTAATGTGGCCGGCAGTAACAAAAAGGTTTTGCACCTCTGCTAGATGTTACTCTCATAAAGAAGACGACGAAACGCTGCATAAAACGTGTCTTAATATAAAGTGAAACACTTATGCAGAACATCCAGATGAATCCCAAGCTTATTTTTAAATGAATGCACTGAGTTCACAACTAACGTGTGTTTCGCTAGCTGGCGCTGTAACACTTAGCAGGACCACAAAAATACTGCCACGTGCATTAATTTGCTTCGACATCCTTTTGCTAAACGTGATGAAAATTCTGCGTTGCTGCAATCTGGCCGAGACATTGAAATCTCATTAATTAGTTGCAATTCTCGGCCAGTTTTTTTTCAACTCGTACAATGCTGCTGGTGTTGTGCAGCAATGAGCTAGATCATTAAACGCTTGCCGTTTCACGCCAGGATTTTTACATGCATTGGACTACAACAATGGTCTTTACGACTGCTTGGGTCTTCTGGTTTGATCGAGAATTCCATGACGGCAACGTTGTTGCTGTGGGAGTTGTTTGCTTTTCGTCATACAACATCTTCATTCAAACGTTCTTGACAGCAGGAGATACAACAGCCAAGTCAACTCAGTTTTATGCATTGGCAGGTGATGTACAGTATTAGAAATTTAGAAAGTGGTTTGGCCTTTGACAACATGCAACAACAAGTGATGCTCTTTTCAATTCATGCAAAACTGCTGCTTGACCAGCTTGACATTCATCCAACAGAATTTTCCATTGAACTCACCAAGCCGACAAATGCAATACCCACCATCAACTTATCTTGAATCAAAATACTTGCTTTTATTACTTGTGCAATCTCTTCTCAACTTTCGAATGCTAGCGAGATTTTATTATTTGCTTGCAGCTTGTGTAATTTCACCATATCCATATCAGGGGCGTAAAGAGGTTAGATGGCGCCCTGGGCAAAAACCAAATTTGGCGCCCCCATGTTCGAACCTGAGGTCTTTCGCAAGCAAGTGTACTGTATTGAAGAAAGTACTTGTGACATTGTTAGGACTTTTCGACTCCCACCGCAGTTATTCGGCGCCCGAGGAATTATGCCCCCTTTCCCCCCTCGTTACGCCTCTGAATCTGTAGGGCCTCAACCTATTTATTTGCGTAACAGTCAGATGCTCACAGCCACGGACTTAAACTGGTTTCAACCAGATTCTGACTATTATCCTCTTACCTGAAATGCAGCAGTACGGACTGACTTATCCTTTATAGCGTAAGAAGGACGAGGCCTCGTAGCTACGGCATGCGAGCTTTCTTGTTCTGTCACAATGTCTGACAGTCGTGTGATGTCACAATACCACAGTTTAGTTATAATTAGGGCAAGTTTTTGCAACTTTTTTTTACAGCTTCCAACAGGTTCCTAAATACTCAAAATATATGTAGTTCAATGTTTTGAGCTGTTCCCTGGAATTTTATATTGCAACTTTTTGATTTTTGCGTGCAACTTCTTACTGCAATTTTTATCAAGTATTGCACAAAATATAAAAGTGCAATTAAAAAAATACTACAAAACTATTTCAGTTTAGTTCTATTCTCTTTGATTGCATGAAAAAGAACTATATGACGGATTAGCTGCGTCTCAATGTTATCTATGACGAAACAGTTGGCTTGCAAGCTAGAAGTTTTACAACCCCAGCCAAGGACGACAGTGCCCGAACTTAATTAGAGGTGGAAGTGCGGAAAATCTTGGCTTTTGGCCAAGTCCGCGCAAACCAAAGTAGGTTGTGTCAAGTCTTTCGCAGTAAAATGTGTGCATAAATGCAACTTCCTGCGCATAAATGCAACTTCCGTTGAAAATAAATGCAACTTTCTCACTTTTTTACTGCAACAAAATCTTGACCTAGTTAGAATGCTTGGTGATGCTGGCGCAACACGCCTGACTTAACCCTTTAACGCCCACCAGAGCCAATATGTTGGCTCTCGGTTTTTTAGTTATAACTCGCCAGCCACAATAACTAGAGAGTAGTTCAAACCCTCTACA
>JGI24159J19872_10004133_pt1 | contig 18416 bp, 13 predicted proteins | sample Ectturendosymbi4_FD_19872 | JGI IMG/M metagenome (IMG submission 19872) | reverse complement strand
GCCTACGGCCTCGCATCAGTTAAATCCGGTCCTGCGTGTAGTACTAATTTGTATGACATCAATCGCAAACCTTTCACAAGAGCCCCCTTTAAAACAGACTAGGTCCCTGCAAACGATGTAAAGTATTTGTATCAGGTTTGTTATTTTAGGGTATGTAGATTGCAAATACAGTATTAGTAAGTAGGCTATAGTATGAGGTGCTAAATTTAGACAACTCAAGTTACTCAAGTTGCATTGCCTGAACCACTTTCGGAGATAGTGCAAGTTGCCGTAAGTAGCCTATAGCCTGACGCTTTTTGGTTGATTTTGAGATGGTGTTTCTCAGAATGTACCGTACGTTTTTTGTATTTGTAAACTGTACGATACAGGGTGGGCCAAAAGTAGACCTGCTCTTGATTGCTTATTTACATTTATGGCTGAAATATTGGGAGGGTATTGACAAATACTGGATCGTTCCGGCAAGAAATTTATTCTACTTTCACCACTGATGCGTACCCCAGTTTTTTGGAAGCCCCCTTGGATCTTGAGGCTCTAGGCTATAGCCTATTAGAAAAAATATCGTGGCCTTCAGCGGTTGAAAAATGTAGAATTGATGGTGTCAGATATTTCCGACGTCTGCCAAAGTGAAAGGTGTTAAAAATCCTGCGAAGGAAATGTTTGCCATACGTGCGCATCCTGAGTGGTATGAAAACTTAATTAATTTTAAGGTACTGTAAGCGTCTGATGTAATATGCAAATCGAATGAAAATTGCCTGCGTTATGCTGTATTGATTGATATGGTTAGTGAGCGTTTCTGAATATTGTATATTAAATTGTGCATGAAAATTGAAATGCTTCGAAAACATGCCGTAGCAGCAACTTTGATATAAATTTTCTATATATGCTGAGAAAAGATGATTCATTGTAAGATTTATTTTTTAACTTATTGCAGAGCCGTGGAAGATTGCTGACAGTAAAAACGAACTTAGAAACTTGCTGCCAAAAATCATCCACACATCCAGTAGTTTTTTCATACGTTGGTTGAGGCTTGGGTCGCCAGGTGTTCACCAAACTCAGATTTGGGTCGCGCTCAAAACAGTTTGGTCAGTAAACGGTTGAAGTCTTTCATTATACCTATCGTGGCAAAACATGTTTTTTGGAAAAGTGCTATGCTCAGCAGTCATGAAGTTCACACTAGTTCAAGTAAATGGGGCGTGACGCATTGGTTTCGGAAAATACCCGGGGTCGCTGAAGTTTGTTTTTAGCAAAGATTTTTGCAATTCTGCTCCGGCATGAACAGCGCTTTGCACTCTGACAAGACAAAAGATCAGCAAACGCTTTAACGTTCCATGCACCATCCGGTAGCTTGCATCAGCATGTTAGAAAACTGTACTTGTGTAGTTACTGTTTCGATATTTTAGTTTGTGGTCACTGATTTCAGCAAGAATGTATGCCCAAGCTAACACCTTGGTTTTACAGATATAAGTATAGTTTTTTGAAAATAGTTAGCCGTTGTAAGTGAATGCTGCAAAACCATGTCACTTTCAACCTGACAGAGATTAAAACTGATTAAAACTGAACACAAACGTCTGTATATTATGTGCGCTGTCGAAGAGGGAAAAAGTTGAAGGAAAAAGTAAACAAGCGCTATTCGAGCAAAGTTAAAATAGGTTGGAACAAAAGTTGCTGTAGGTTATTACGCGTTCGAAAGTCACAGCCTGTTAGACTTCTGCTGCAAAATAAACGTAGTTCTTTTTGACAACTCACGCTCTGTGGTTTATTAAACAAATACCAAATTTCTGAGATTCAATGGCTTACACCAGTGGTTCTCAACCTTTCATGGTTTCTGGCCCCCTTTCAAAGACTCTCAACACTTGTGATCTCTTGCTCATCGATAGGGTTTTGCAATATCACGGCAGAGCTGCAGTATTTAGTAAGTAAAGGCCTCTGCTCGTGGCCCCCGGAGAACTGCTCCGTGGCCCCCAGAGGGGGCCGAGGCCTCGGGTTGAGAAACCGTGGCTTACACCAAAGAGTGCGTAGAGGTCTAAACTTAAGGACAGGTTTGGAAGTCTAGACTTGATGAAAGGTCATTAGACATACAGATCCCTGGAGAAGTCTAAAATATTGTGAGTATAAAGATATTCGTTAGTGGAGATCTTCACAATTGATTCTCCCGTATACATTGAGTTCAACTACCTCTATTTAACCTGCGGTACCTTGCATGCAACATAATCAGCCCAAAAAAGGGTATGCCGTAAAAGTAGCAGACTTAGATATCGGTGACGCCTATTACATAATAAAAAACAACCGATTCTTTCCGCAGCCACATGGCCAACTACAGTGAGCTTTAAATGAGTTCAGATGCATGTGGCAAACTCCTGGCGAAAAATATCAAGTAATTTGTTGTACTGTGACCGTTTGCCTTGAAGCGTTATGCAAGAAAATTTGAACAATGCAAGATATTTTGCACTTACAAAAAGTCTTGTTTTTTGTTTTACTAAGTTTAGTGGCAAATAATATCTGCTAAATATCTTACATTGCGGCAAGTGTGTTAAAGTCTTTCAAGAAAATAATTTGCAACCCAACTCAATTAACGGATTTTCAACTTCTTTTCTTCAGTTGCTGCAATGACTTTGTATGCTGCAATGACATACAAAGTCATTGCAGCAACAAAACAGGTTTTGGAAACATTGCAAAAGTAAATATTAGTATTGATGCAATACCTGCAACCAGACGTAATGGTTTTGCTTAAACAATTTGTTCATATTTCAGCACAACGCTTTAGATTCCGTGTTTTTGCCGTAGCAAGCAGTTTTCACATTCGTTGACACAAATGGATTCCAAGGTTATGAGCAGAAAGAATGATGGACCTGAAGGTAGCAAAGTCAAAATCAGGTAAGATAACTGAAAATCTTCGCTTTTTTTCGCGTGTGCCAGTGATAACCATATGTCAATTCGACCGAAAATTATTATTATATATATATATACTGCGAACAACTAAAAAGATTTGTGAGTTGACCATTGTGTAATCACAGCCTGTATGTACTGTACATACTAAAGGACTACAATGCGTAAATACAGAAATGAAAAAGGTGCTTTTTGCAATGACTACGGTTGCATTCGACCAGTAGCATTACAAATTAAAGAAAGTAATTGCAGGATACAAATTTAGTGACAGCCAGATAGATGTGTCGACTGGCTTATCCAACAGAACTTTCTCGTTTTTTTGTAAGTCTTCTACTGTTGCGCTTTTAGGTTTTTTATTTTAAACTTTTTTGTTTGTAAGCGAGTTGGATTTCTCTCTAAATTACTGATTATTATTTTTCAGAAAAACGTGGGGTAATCAAGTTGAATCTTTTTTAGCTCATCTCGGAGCTATTATTGGTCTTGGCAATATATGGAGATTCCCTTACATTTTATACGCATATGGTGGAGGTACCGTGCTGTTTTTCTAAAACGTTTCTAAAATAACAAATGTTTACTTTTCAGCTTGTAATCTAAACGTCTGATATTTAGCCAAGGCTAGTGTATTTTTTCACAAATTTAATGGAGTTGTAATGACTAGAAACCTACTCACATGTATAATCACACATGCATATCTATACAAAGAACCGATGGGTAGTCTAGAATCCTTCCAGTAATCAGCAAGCTACATTCGCTTATAATCAACGTACAGGAACCACTGCTGTGTATATTGTTCAATCGTCACTAGCCTCTGCGCAGTTGCACACCTGCGCCCTACGTGCAGGGCCGTCGCCAGCGGGGGGGCAGTGGTGCCCGCCCCGCCCCCGTTTGAAATCGGTGCTCCCCCATTTTACGTTTGGCCCCCCGGTTGCTGCATACACCCAATACTGTATTTTAAAAATGTGCCCCGCTTCTGATTTTTAGCCCCTCCATCTGGTTTTTGGTCCCCCTGCTGCTAAATCCTGTCGACGGGCCTGCCTACGTGTATACGTTAATCAAGCATTCCATTAAATGTGCAATCTCACTGGACATTCTTTTCTGCTTCTCTGGATGCATGTGAGCTCATTTACACGCTAAACGTCGGCGACATAACTTATCTTTTATAACACTATTGTACAGAATATAGTGCAGGTTGTTTTCTAAGTGTCAAACCCATATCGCAGATTTAAAACGTTTGCTGTTATGATCCAGTTTTTATCGCCAACATCAAACAGCATTTGTAAGGTACCACATAGCTCTATTAGCAAACAAAAACCGTTACGGAATGGTTGCTGGTGACAACATAGATAAAAATTAGCCGGACTTAATTTGTGGAGCTTGGAAATTTTTCATTTTAGAAAGTAAAGCGCAGGCGGTCGTTTCGATACTTCAGTCACGGGTATTAGGACAACTGCCAGCGGAAAACTTCAACCACACAACTGCCACCTAGGACAATCGCCATCCGGACAACTGCCACCTAGAATATTGCGTTTTACACATAACATACGAGCTAACAGTTTCAGTTCAGACCACATGAGTCAAACTGTGGCCAGCGGGCCAAATGTGTCCCACCACGTCTTTTTATGTGGTCCGCGAAAGTCAAATATTAAGCCTCAGCCTGCTTATTTTTTGGAACTGTAGTAGTTTATACCTGTTTACAAAGGCGAACGAAGTTCTTTGCCACGTTATAACTTCGCTATCTTAGTCATCTTGCTGACCTAACGTCTGTCTTCAGAAAAGTTATTCCGTTTTAATGCTTTTTGTGGTTAATTCTGTTACAACTGGCCCACTGATGGCAACCATAATGCTGATATGGCCCTCAGTGAAAATGAGTTTTGACACCCCTGGTTTAGACTATCGCGTTACGGCACGTAGAGGAGGTCTCGCGGCACGACGGTTGAGAACCACTGCGCTCCCGCATTCTTGCTTCAACATAGTGCAGCTTAAAGTGAGAAACAACAATCCTATTACTATACCATGTAACTGACAAATCAAAAGCTAAGGGAAAGCAATACACATCCAGAACTTTAAATGCACGGAAGTAAAACAGTTTTGGTGAGTGCGTGGTATGAATGCAATGCAATAATGAGAGATTTGTGCTGTGAAAAAATGTAAAAATAAGTTTTGCACTGACTTAATGTTTATGAAGATGGAATGGCATCGATGCGACATTCGAAGTTGAAGTGAAGGTTGTTTAAAAGTGGTCAGAGGAAGAAGATTTCAAGTTTCAAACTCTTGTTATTCATATTTGTGATTTCAAAATTTTTGACATGAAAGCAGCACCTTGTGAAGATTAAATGGCTTTAATGGCAATAATCGTAGAGAATTTAATATGTCCTAAGTGGCAGTTGTCCTAGGGGGCAGATGTCGGGTGGCAGTTGTCCGGGTCACCGGGTGGCAGTTGTCCAGGTAGTTGTAGGCCTTGAACCTTAATCACGATCGCAGTTGCTGAATGTACTGTGGTTGGCACTATCCAAATATCTTAAAGGTTGATATTTAACCGGAAGCTGTTCCAGACCTGCTTTTTGAGAAAGAGGGGGAGCATTATGAGCAAAAAGTCATCAATTATGTATTTAGGAAAAGAGGCGCCATTTGAAAGGGCGCATTAATTGTTTTTGGGTGGAGGAAATTGCACCGAGTTTCCCCTTGGATCAGGGCCGGATTTAGCTGATGTGAGTCCCAAGGCTAATCCACTTGTGAGGCCCCTCTTGTCCATTGTTACGAAGTAAAAATATAAAAACGTTAATCAATTTGCGCTCAGCCGAAAATGACGATATTGACGCTCTAAAAAACGGTCAACAAAAAGTTATAAATAATTACTAGATTGCCCCACGATCACTGATTGTTTCTGCCTTCGACGCAAAAGGGTTCAATGGCAAGGAATTGTGCAAATCGTACTTGGGTGGCGGGAACAAGATTTTTTGATTTCCACAGGCAAACCAACCAGAAATATCACGGTTTAAACATTTGGCAACACACATGGCCTACCTTTTTTATAAGTTTCACATCTGTTTTTTCTCATCTGTGCTAAAAAAACAAATACACTGCACATATGTATGGCGGTATAAAGACATTAAAGCACAACGTGAGGACCACGTTGCGACTCGCTTACCACGGCCTGCAAAATCTCACACACACGAGCAAAACACATCAAGTAAAACGCACCCAAATGGTTGCAAGTAGTAGGTTCACGATTCGCGTGTTTGTTACTTTTTCAGACTGGTAAGAATCGAATGCAACGAAACCGTTGCATGAAAGTATGTGAGGTTTAAACTAGAACCGTCGCCAGAAAGTGTTCAATAGGGGTCTTTGCGTTTACACAGGGGGGCTGGCGTTCTGAAAATTTGATAAAATCTCCACTGATGTTCAGTGTTTCATCTTTAAATTTGGAAGGGCTGAGCCCAACAATGCTCCCGGTGGCGACGGAACTGGTTTAAACTTCCCTAATGCTGTCATTGTTGAAGTACGTACAAAAAGTTCCAATCATCGAATCAAGTAAGGCTGAACACAGCAAGTAAACAATTAAAAAGTTTTTTTCCAATCATCTAGGTATCCATTGAAATTCGTTTGACTAAGTTTGTCACTTTTAATGCACCGTACTTAGTGTGGGCAACCTCTCCTGGAACATTGCGACCTTCAATTCATTTTTAATTCTTTTGAATCTTGAGAAACGCCTTTCTCCTGAGCAGTTAGTGACCATCAAGCTAAGAAATAAGGTACACGTGGTTGATAAAACAAAAACCACTAATCTAAGGCATCAGGCCCAAGGGCACAATGAGGAGGGTAAGGGGTCCACAAAAACAAAACGTCTGAAAAATTTGAAGTGATCTGGCAACCCTGTATCAGACCCAAGGGCGCTTTTGCCATTTTCTTTCTCAGTGGTTCCCAAACTTTTATGAGCCGTGGCCCCTTCTAAGTTTACCTGGCGAATACTTAATATATCGTGACACTTGGGTTATGCAATATCACGGCAAAGCTACTTAATGAAGGCTCTGCTCGTAGCCGCCATATAACCGCTCCGTGGCCCCGAAGGGGGTCCGAGGGCCCCGTTTGAGAAACCCTGTTCTTGCTGTTACCCTTTCATTTGTCTCTTTGGGGTGGAGTCCTGCGATTGCCAATTGGCAAAGTGACTTTTGCTTGCTACTAAAGCTCATAAAGATCTCTGATTTGCTAGTTCAAACTTGCGTAAGTACACAATAGCAATGTGATTTCTGAATGACTTTTGTTGAAGAAAATTAAAATGGAAAAAGTCACGTCTAAAAATACCAAATGAGCTTTGTGTAATAGAAACAGTACAAAACTACCACTGGTGTAGGAGGCGGGGGTGCAGGGAAACTACCACTGGTGTAGGAGGCGGGGGTGCAGGGGGTGCTACCGCCCCCCCAAAAGTTTTGATTTGGTGAAAATCCGGGCAAAATCCCATAAAATATGGGCAAAATCTCTGAGCACCTTCTAAAACTGCCTGAAAATCTGAGCAAAAATGGCGCCCAACATGCTTGGATTTGAAAATAATGGCACCCGAATTGACAAAGCTTTTTTTGAGATCATATGGCGCCCGAATTGACATGAAGAGCTTTTTTTTCTTTGGAGGTCACTTGTGTTGAAGTATTTTTCGAGAAAGTTTGGGAGAATCGGGGAAAAATTCCTTCGCACACCCAAAAATTTGCCTGCTCCTACACCTATGAAAACTACAGTATTGCTCAGAAGAAGCAACTATGTTTTTATTGTAGGATCATGCTGCTAGCCCTACACATAGCACTTATCTGCAGTACAACCTTTAGGCTTCGATCAGGTTCATTTCAAACGCGAACAGCCACAAGTTCTTTCGCGTGATTTACACACACGTAACAATCGGTACGATTCACCAAACACAGGACGCAACAAACGTGCTGTGAGTACAGTATATCGACACAACACAATAGTCGGCTTGACCAACGGTCCTACTGAGATTCATGGAAATTCGTTGGAAGACTCTGGCTTTATCAACAAGGAACCTGATTAGGTGAATAAAACCAAATTTCATGAATAATTAAGACATACACTTTTGACGAATATTTATCGAACTGATTATATACTGGCAACTGACTCTATGCGTACCACAGTTTGCTGGAGGCCCCGTTGGATCTTGACGGATTTACTTGACGGAGGCTCCTCAAGCCTACATAGCCTATTGGTAAATCCGGCTCTGCCTTGAATCCGCCAGTGATCTTTAGTGCTGTGTAAGACGTTAGAATCAGCTCTGGCTCGCACAAGCTCATTTGGAAAATTTTGCTTGACAGACTCAAAGCTCTGATAGCTTGTGTGCTTTCGTAAGTCACGAAAAAAGCTTTTTCAGGGAAAACCGTAGTTTGAGACTTCAGCTCAAAATATGTAATTTTGTCTATTTTGTATGAATTTACGGGCGACATTGCTCGCTTTGATTTTTGTAGCCGCAAAAAACATGATCAGGTTTACAGCAAAAGCGTAATTTTACATGAGTCGCATCGTAATCTTCTTGCAGTGAACGGAGTAGGGAGAAAAATCTTCAAACAAGTTCAAAGCGAAGTATTTCGCACTGCCACAGTTCAGGCGTGCAAGCGGTAGGTGCACTGCGCAGCAGTAAAATGATCCAAGTCCGCACTAACTTGACGTAACGCTCGCGTACCTCTGAACTTGTGCAGCAAAACAATAGCAGTGGCACATTCCACAAATAGCGCGCTTCTTGGCAGTGACTGCCGTNCTGCTCAAGCAAGCAAACTGTTACTGACGCACGAAAACTTTGATTGTGGCTCAATGAANACTTCAGTTATGACCGCCAGGAGACTAGCATGGAAGTGCTAAAGCNCGCGTTTCGCCCGTTTCTTCAAATTTTTGCAGTACAAATAAAGGACAAACCTCAACGTACGACCAGATAAAATAAATTGGAAGTGCCGAGTATACGTATACTTCGACAGTTCGACTACTCTCTCTCTCGAAACGAGAGTATCTACTCTCTCTCGAGACGAGTATTTTTATGACGCGACTTTCCAAACAAACTGTTCTTCAAGACAAACAAAAACGGTTCTGCTTTGACCCTGCGCGTTCTGCCGACCGCCAAAAGTAGTTGAAATTACCGTCAGAACGCTGAGAATACATTTAAGTTCTTCAGGCATTCCTACTTCTTGCTGAATACTTGTAACTGGTTTTGCAAACCCGTGTATAAAAATGTTTGCTTTACCAACTGTGAATTGATCTCCTTGTTCTGCCTTTCATCACTCATGAATACCCACCCCAAGGTACTTGAAAGTCTCCATCCGTTGTTGAGTTTTGCCACTTGCTTGCAGCATACACAGACTTTTGTGACTGGGCAGACATAATTTCTTGATCTTTTCAGCGCTGATTTCCATGGTAGTTTAATCAAACGCAGCCGCAAACCAGTCAAGTGCTTGATGTGTATTTTGGAGACAGGGGTGTAGTGGCAATTTTATAGGAGACTGAGGTCAATTTCATAGGTTCCGGCAGCAGCAGCCAGCTGCCCTGCACAGGCACAGAGACTGCCTTTCATTTTTTATATTTGCAAGCAACGATCCATCATTCACTGGTAGAGGTAGAGGAGCTTCGGCACACTACGACAGCACTACATCACTGGTTGGAGACCCTGTTTAGAAAGATGAAGGCAGCTTCAAATCGTCCGCGAAAAGCAAACAGTTGATCTTGCAGCTTCCAATAGTGACGCCCTCATGGACACGGCAGTTACTGTCTATCCAGTTCACGGATTACTGGATCTCACGCTGCACATTTAGATGGTGTCACGTGTCAAAGTGGAGAATTGGCGGTCTTAGTTCCTTCAAAGAAATCCTGGATTCGCCCCTGCACCTGGATTGAAGCGATATAATATAAAACAACTGATGTACCAAGTCTAATCGTGACTTACTCGAAAACGCCCAAACACAGCTACAAAAACCATATTTAGATGCTGAAAGCAACCTCATCACGCGCTTTAATTTCATCCGACCTTCGAAAAGAAACAACTCGAATTCCTTCGTACACTACATCAATTAATTTCTTTTCGAAATTGAATTTCGGCCACGTAGCTGCTTTCGCTCTTAATGCTGGTGGCGGATCATTGACATCTGTTCCTTGGCACCCGCCCATGAACTCCATGCACAAAGCCCGACAGGCCGTTTAAAGCATTGTTTTTCAAGACCTTGGCATGACCTAACCGGGAATCGAACACCAGCTTACCTGCTTTGGTGACTGGTGCTCAACCAACTGTACCACTTAGACCAGTGGTTCCCAAACTGGGGGTAAATTACCCCCTGGGGGTAATATGCGATGCTTCAGGGGGTAACGCGGAACGAAAACCACAGTGTTGATCTGCATTATAACTGTTTGCTTTCTTTTTACGACTCAAAAAATATTGAGGGTAATAACTAAAGACATAATCACTACCTTGATTTGGGTAACAGCTCAAAAAAGTTTGGGAACCACTGACTTAGACGGTTGATGTGTATTTTCCTAAACTTTCTATTCAATTTTTCTCGTGTCAAACACGATATTTGTTTACCGTGTTGTGTCAAATTCTTTTGTACAACAAAGTTTAATGGCGAAAATATGTTAAACGTTTTTTCGGTAATAAGATAGTGAGCGTGAGGTTAATATGCAATTGTACGATGCAAACATGATGGCGGACCTTCGCAGCACAACACGCATATAAACCTTAACCACATCGTGTTCATGCGCATTGCGCAGGTGCGTTTCTCATCCCATACATCATCTTCGCTTTGCTGGGCGGGTTTCCTCTCCTATTTTTGGAGATTTCCATGGGCCAGTACACCAGATTGTCGGCAGTGAAAATGTGGAGGATTGCACCTATAATGACAGTGAGTTTATTTGGGCTTGATAACCGTCGTTTCAGTTCTTCTCTAGAGTGATCCAAGTTTAATTGAAGGTTTTACTTCAAAATCTCTACCTTGAATGCTACGAATTCGAAAAACAATCTATGATTATGATTTACAATTACTGAAAGTCACTGTAGAAGTTACTTGCTATAGCTTTTTTGAAGCTCATTTTTTCCTTCCTACCTGTTGCGTTCTCTTCAGGTGACATGCACTCCTCTTAAATAAACAAATTAGGACACGTAACAAACGTTGATCAGTCTAGATCAGGGGTCTCCAAACTACGGCCCGCGGGCCAAATCCCGCACGCGAAGCCGTTTCATCCGGCCCGCGGAAAATTTTGTCAATATTGAAAAAATAATATATTTACAAAAGATTTACTGATTTGGTAGAATGTAACATATCCCGAAACATTTACATTATGTAAGATGTCCGGCCCTCGGACTATGTGTAATAGCTTGGGTGGCCCTCGGACAAAAACGTTTGGAGACCCCTGGTCTAGATTGTGTTGCTAGTGACAATTTTTGTGATTAAAAACAAGATTTTCAAACACAGCTTTCAAAATCTGTTTATGTGGACTTTAACTTTCGCGAGCCGAACTTACCGAAATCGCTTTGAAACTAAAACTTCTCCTCCACTGATTTGTCAAAATTGCGTTCAGCTTGCCTTCTTGATTGGACAGATTTTGCTCAGTTGATTTTACGCTCTGTTCACAGCATATTCGTACTGAGCATTACAAAAGTTAAGTTGCAAAGACATTTTTGTAATGTATTGTGTCACAGAAAGTGTTTTGTTTGCTATTCGCATATTGGCAAATATACAGTATTTGCAAAGATCAGCAAGATCGAAATCTTGCGCAATTTATCCTGCTCAGTCTGCCGCAGAAAAGGGCGGCAGCAGTTAATTATGCCAGGTCAGAAAAATTCAGTGTGTTTTCTACTGGTTGGTATGTGCCAAAATGTTTAGTGCTTTGCAATTACGCCAAGTAACTTGGACAACTTCGTTACCAGTGCAGATCAAACAATGATTCCTATAGTGTAATGGATTTGGCATTTCAAAACTTTTGCCGTGTGACTGATAAAGGTGAATGCACGAGAAAGTTGCAATACATTTTCANTTTGCACGGAGTAAAAGATGTTNATGCGATTCTGATGATGCGATTCTNTTTGAATAAGGACTGATGATGCGTTGCTAAACGCGAAAACTCTGATCGATTTACTTGCCGCCATCTTTGTGGCTTATAACTATGAAAAATAGATACGCTTGGAAGTTTTAATCATCGCAGAAAGACGAAAGCAAGAAGCAGGCAGATTCCTCAGAATTTTGCCGCCAAGCTAAAGTTTTTTTTGGCATTTTCAATTTGTTTCGTTTGGAATAGTTGTTTTGAATTAAGTTAGACTGCACTGAGTAGCAAAGGTAAATCAAACATTAAACTATTTAAAAATGCATACTTAAATTACTTTAGAATTGATATTTGTTTTGTTCAGGGTGTCGGCATCGGCAGCACGATTATTGGACTATATTGTAATATCTACTACATTACCGTTATGGCTTGGGCCATCTTTTACTTCGTGCACACTCTCACCAGTGGTACTCTCCCCTGGATGCACTGCGGTAAGTAGAAGTCATCACCCATTGGAAAAATGTATTCCCACCAGTTCTGAAAAACCACGAGTAACAACAAGATAGTGATGAAAAGTTGACTCTACAAGATACCAGTCAGAATCTTTTTATCGTCGCTGACAGCTCTAATTTGTAATACGGAGGTACGATAGAAACACTTAGGGTGGGAAGATAATGATATACTGCCAAATAAATGATACTGTTAGCATGGGCGTCAGAGAGGGGTGCAGGGGGTGTCGTGACTAGGGTTGCCAGATGTGTTTTGTGAAAATTCCGGCCTTTTTGTCAACAGTGACAAAATCTTATCGAAAAAATAACAGAAATGAGGCGAAGGCCAAGTTGTAGTAATTTAGTGAACGCACACTGCGCATTCAAACACAGCCTATCCATATCTTTGCCGACAGTAACAATGATTGAGGTAAAAATTTTATCAGAGATTACTTTGTGTACATAAATCACATTCACGATGGAAACTGCTTTGCACGAAAAGAAATTTAAGAAAACACTGAATCAACGAAAATTGGTAAGACTTATTAAGAACACAATTCCTATCTCTGTTTTTTACTCAGTGGAGTAAAAGGTTCACTAGTCGCGACAATGTCACTCTCTTCCTGTCAATTTCTTTGATTTTGATTTTCCTGCATTATACCGCAGTAGCCTCTGTAGTAGTTCAGACAACAGCTCCACCNGCGCTGGATTCACGGATAATTGCCAAAAATACTCANACAGATCACGATAAGGAGNCGAAGGAGTGTGGTAAATATGACTTAACAACGGAATAGAGAAAACAAAGAGAGAAAACAAAGAGACTATGAGTATTGTTAAGTTACAAGTAATAAAAATCTGCCCCCGTTTTGGATTTAAATGAACTTCGCTGAAGGAGCTGTCCTGACAAGTTTCACTACTAGAGTCATTATAATTTAAGAAGTTCTGCGTTAGTTCTTTTTGGAGTTACTCCAATGCATTTGTTTTCAAAATACCGGCTTCAGGCACATATTTTCAAAATACCGGCTTCTTACCAGCCTCTGCTAAATTAGCAGTAAATTTATTTTTCGAGACACTGCGTTGCCTCTACGTAAACTTCTCAACACATTTTTTCGCCTACGTTTGCGCTACGTGATATAGGATAAACTAATTAGCCAATCTAAATGTACAGTGTGAGATCCAGAGTCATCAGAGGTTACAGGGGATTGGGCCCTTACTTCATGAACTTTACCCTGAAAATTTTTCTGGTGCTGACCCTGATGAGAAGACGTTGATAGTGCAGGCACCTAAACGTTACCAACGTAGAAAACAATCGAATAAACAGATTTTTAGCAAACTGATGTGTGAAGTTGTTATTATCTGTAAAATCTACACCAGCAAATCTAATCTATGTAATCTGAATTCAAACATTTTTATCGGTCTTCATCACATCGTACTGCTAGTGCTATACTAATGTATAACCTGTTTGTTTTCCATGCTGACTACTTTCAACGTGATTTACTGTGACTGCAAATCGTTAATAACATTTCGGCATTCGTGCAGTATTCGCTACACCACCCTGAAGCAACAATTAGAGCTGCCACTGTCTAGAAATGTTGTATCGCCGTAATCCATTAGCACTGGCTTTCAATGTGAACAGGCGTGCGCACGTCAGCATAAAGAAAACTTAGGAGGCTTCCAATGACACACTAAGTTTCTACCGATTGCTTGTTCAGATTTTGATCGACTGCTGATCAGCGATAGACGAAGGTTTTTGGAAGTAGCTGGGAACAAGCCAAAGCCGAGTACAATGCAAGCATACTCCAACTTTAGATACATGTACTATTAGTCCAATGCTCTCAAAAGTTGGTGTGCCAGGCCCACACGCTTCCTACACTCATGCTGCTGATGTTTGGATTTTGTTTTATAGAATGTTGTTGTTGATTTTTAGTAATCGACAGGCACAGGTTTATTTGAATATGGAATACTATTGCAATTGCTAAAGTTCTCTTTGCGCCACGCTGTCAGCGAGTTTGAAGCACGAAAAAGTCTGTATCACGACCAATGCAAACAGTGAGCCTTCTCTTAGAGACTTACAACTTTCATGAAAAGACCCGCACCGTCCGGCAGTCAATAGAACTACGCCTCGAATGTCGTCCAAAAAGATTTTCTGTATAGAGTTGCTGCCCCCGTATCTTCTCTATAATACGAAGCGCTTAAGACTGGTGAAGGTCGCATAAGTTTTAAAAAGGTGATATATGGCAGCCTTTTCACCATATGGCAGCCTTTTCACCATGAATTTCATATCAGTTATCTCACATGTGTGAAACTAGTTCCATGACAATTGGGCTTGCATGCATTAGTTACAGTAATCTCGAAGCTAAGTTCGCAAATTGAATCTGAGCAGTATGTGCGAACTTAGCTGGTAGGTGCGAACTTAGCAATTATGCATTGTGCTCTACTCAAATAGCGTATTATTACGTAATATAGAAGGCCTGTATATGTATCTGCAGAAATGAAGGCGCTGAATTGCTGATCAGGGTTACCAATTAACTTTTTTGAAGCCAGAATTTCAAATTTTTTTTTTTTGAAGACCTTTGGCTATTTTGGGAAACCAAAAAGCCAGACAAAATTTAGCTTTTTCTAGATTTTTTCAGTCGAAAAGGCTTAGCTCTGGCAAAACATTGTCTGAGCTGCATATTCATTACAAATGCCTTCTGACGAGTCTATGACCATGCAGGGTACAAAGAATATTGCAAAGATTTTACTGTTGCCCTACAACTCATCGATGTTATTTATAAGAAACAAATGTAAGACAGTGTAATTGCTGTGAAAGAAAATGCTTCTAAAGATTGGAATTGCATTATAATTATATTGATGTTTCTGAGGAGTTTTAATATCTATTTTGTGTTTGATTATGCATGTTTTATGTGAATATGCCTTAAAACTGGTATTTGGATTTTTCTGGCTTTTTTTGGACAAGGTCTGGCTTTTTTTGGTGAAAACAGGTTGGCAACCATGTTACTGATCATTAGGGCTGAAGTTTCGAGACTGACTGTTGCATTGACTGAAGCTAACTAACCTTTTAGCAAGGCATATGGTGTTTACTTATATTATACTATTCACATATAACAGGGGTTTAAGGGAGCCACGAAACTTGCATATTTTTAATTTTATTTCCGTGAGAGCCATTTATAGCCAAATTTTTTTTGCAACTAACTTACAACCTAAACGTGTACATTTTTAAGCAAAAGCAACAATTTTAAACAATGGTAAATGTCGGAATTTTCATTAGTAGCATACTTCTTACTGTTAATGCTACTTGCTACTTCTGGTGCTGCATGATGTTGCTGATGGATTTGTTGTCTGATAGATGGAAAATTACAGAAGTTTAATTTGTAACAATCGTGTTAAGAAAATATCAAGCGAGCCAGATGCCCTCATAAAAAGAGCCACATCTGGCTCGCGAGCCATAGGTTCCCGACCTCTGACATATAATGTCAGATAAAGCCAAGCGTTTGAATGAGTTACAGATATTGGAAGCAATCTCTAAGTTGAGCCAGACAAATCCTCCAAGCAAACGAAGCGTCGCACGGCAGTACAAAGTTAGTGAGGCTACAATTACAAAAGTCTGGGCGAAGCGAGATGTTATTCATAAACGTTCTGCTCTGATGTCTGAATAGACGAAAAAGAAAATTTAGAGCGTATGTCGGGAGGTTTACAGAGATGGAAGATAAGTAATACCTTTTTAAGGCAGGTGATTTTGAAAGCAAAACGCAAAAGAGAGCATAACATAGATCAGCTGACCATTCCTGACTTGTTTAAATGGTGAACTTTAACACCATATTGTTGCTTGTTTAAGTTTTTTCATGACAAGTTGTTTTGCCATGTTTGACACACTGCAAATGCCAACAAATTAGTGAAAAAGTTGAATCCAGATTTTTTGAATATTTTTTGCGAAGTTAACTGGGATGTGAACTTAAACGTGTGCGAACTTAACCCTTAACCGGGAAACCGGGAGATTACTGTATTTGCACCAAGTAACAAAAATCTGTATTCTTCAATTGCAGAGAATTGGTGGAATACTAACTCTTGTCTGTCTTATGAAAACTTTATCTACAATGCTTCTTCAAACATGAGCAAAGAGGCTTGGGATGCCACTGTCAACACAAATGTTCTTCCTGTTATTGAATTTTGGAAGTACTGTCGGCGCTTAAAATATCTTGGTGCTTAAGTTAAAAAACATAAAAGCTAATATGATGATTGGGTTTTTGTTTTGCAGTGAATACGTTCTACGCAAATCAGATGGTTTGCACGATCTTGGCCCATTCAATAACTGGCAGTTGTTGCTTTGTTTGACCGTTTCGTGGATCATCGTTTACTTCTGCATTTTCAAAGGGGTCAAATCATCTGGAAAAGCAAGTCATGAAAATTGCAATAATACGTTACACATTTTTGATGATGACTACGTTAAAATGTTTTTTTAGTGGAAACAATTATGTTAATGTCAGTTGTTCTATGCAAAGATAAATGGATCCATTCCCTCACAAGCCATTAATCGTTATGTGCTCAGAAAACGACATAGTTATTTCAGTTACAAAGAAGTTAATGATTTTGCCTAAATTATCCTAAAATCGTCCTAAGTTTCAAACTATCCTAAGTTTGAAGCCAGCTTCTTTCCACAACTAGTGTAAAGTTTGACAAACAAAAAGTTGTATGTTGTAGAGGACCATATACAGTAGTGTTTGTGTATGAAGTTATCTGAGTTTTTGAAAAAGAGATATTTTTGTATATTGTAAGGTTAGTATGTCTCAGATCCTCAGAATAAAATAAATTATTAAAGACTAACACATTAAAAGCAAAATATTTTTAATTTAATTTTTCGAAACTAGTTTTTTGTCAGCACTAGTGTTTACGTATTTCAAATGTGTGCATTTCTCACATTCCTCAATATTAGAAATTGGTAGAGGGCATACAATCAAACAGTTGCCCCGGGCATCACCAGCCCTCTGCTCGCCCCTCACAAGAAATTTTAATTATAAGATTCGAAAAGTTAAACCTCCATTTGTTCTGCAAATAACGCTAAGATCTCATCTGGAATTTTACTTGGTCTACGCATAACCTCAAAGTGCTTTTCACGATTCATTTGCAAAAACTTTTGACTGACAGATATTTAATATTTCATTGCCAAAAACTGTTCCTTTTGCATATTTCTACCACAAAAGTAAACAAAACCATGCAATAACGATCTATAGTGTAAAGCTTGTAGCCCCTGACTGATACCAGATGATTCAACAATGATGTTTAGAAACGAATTTTCTGGTCGATTTAATGATCTTCAAAATGTTTTAGTGTACGCTACTTTGTTGAGTTTTGCTAGATAACTAACGTATACTAGTCAAGACTCTCATTACTGTCTATGTAACAGGTGGTTTACTTCACCGCTACATTTCCTTACGTCGTGTTGTTTATACTGCTGGTCCGCGGTTTGAGTTTGGAAGGATCTCTGGAAGGAATCAAGTACTACCTTCGACCAAATATAACGAAATTGACCGAACCTGTCGTAAGTGCCTTAATACTCGCAAAGTTAGGGAGGCAGGAAGCAATTCCCAACTAGTCACTTACCATGCAAATTTATCTGGAAAATATGTCATTTCAAAGTGCTTTCACGGGAGCACTCAGCAACTCTTGTATCCTCATTGAAAAGTGTTATTTGTTGCCCATAGTTAACAGGCAACACTACCGGTTGCCAAAACAAACAGTGAGCTTTCATAAAATAAAACTGCAAAATCAAGTAAGTTTGTGAGAGAATTTATAATAATTCCTAAGTCTTTGTTCAATTCAAAGATTTAAAACAGATGGTTGTTTACAAACCTGTCAGCATTTTTTAATTTTAGCGAGACCTGTTCTCCGACTGATCCTCTAGGAGCGATGCAGTGGTTCTTAACCTGTGGGGAATGACCGGTCGGACAGTAGAACCACTGCTTCAAAATTTAACACATCACATCCAAATGTTGACTTGCTTTACAAATCACAACCATTTACAGACTG
>JGI24159J19872_10004131_pt1 | contig 18418 bp, 9 predicted proteins | sample Ectturendosymbi4_FD_19872 | JGI IMG/M metagenome (IMG submission 19872) | reverse complement strand
AATCCTAAAAATCGTGGGGGTGTTTTGCTGTTTTTTTTCTTGTATGCAGCGTTAACTGAAAACGCACGGAACTCACGCTGCTAGTTTACTGCAAGTCGTAGGAGATAGTAAGAATTTCTCGAGTTATGCGTGAGCAGTTTTTGCAGTTGTCTGTGGAATAAAGCGTTGGTTTGTAACCAAACGCGACGGGGTGACCAGCAAGCAAAATTTTGAAAACCCACAAACGTGTTTTGCCTCCTCCATGCAAATTTGAGCTGTGTGGCATTACAGAAAACATCGGAAGCAGTCGATTAGTAGATACCGAAACTGATGTACGCGTTCTTACCCGGAAGAAATGTTTTGCATTCGCTGCAAATTTTCCGGTTCACTTGGTTAGCTACTGTCCAGTTTATTTTGTACAGCATTTACGACATGTTCGACATCATCATCACACTGCAGGGCCATTTGTGAAATATTTCGGCGCATGGAAGTACAGTATCTCTTTTCCCACACATTTGTTGACATACATGCAGTGCTGTACGTAGGGTTTCCCGCGCCCGGGGACAAAGTCAGTTTAGACGCCCCCCACCCACCCGTTAGTGGCAGCATAAATGCGAAGAATGAGTTGGGAGTAAACGGCGTCGTAAGCTTATTCGGGCTCCGCAGTTGTTTATAGATCCGTCTGATAACTTCATGTGATTGTGACGTCACGGAATTGACGTCAGGACCTTTAAAGCTTGAAAATCATTAACTATCGTAGAGTGAAGAATCTAATCGATTCGCGGAAAGCTATCCCTACCTTGAAATTTCGGTCACGATTGAACCTTCAAACTATTGTATGGCGACATTCCAGATTGCGGAAATGCATTTGCAACAAAAGAGAGTGGTAGTCAGGCATTGAAACTCAAAAACAAACATCTAAAAAATTATTCCTGGAGAATTGTGAGCGCCGCCGTGCCCATCGTCGTGCACGACGGGATAGGCCGTGATGATGATATCAGAAGAATGTTGTAGTTGTACCCATAAAATTCATGCAGATGATCAGGGGACTTTTTGCCTTGCTTTTGCATTTTACTTCACTGGTTGCTAGTTTTTCCGACAGTCCACGATAATATGGTAGTACCACAGAATCGGTTCTCTATCATTTTCTTGATGTTCGAAATTTGTGATAGAGTCGTCAGTGCAGGCGGATAACCATTGTTTTTGAGTGCTAGTTGAACACGATTAATCTCTTCTTTGTAGTTGGTTTCACTGGAGGTCAGAAGTTTTACTCTGCATAGCAATGTTTTAATAACGGTTTTTTTTTATGTTGTAGAGGATGGTCTGATCGAAAATTCAGATACCGGTCTGTGTGAGTTGGTTTTCTGTAAACAGTATAGTCCAAAAAACCGGTATTTTCACGGGTTAGTTTCACATCAAGGAACGCGATAGAGATGCAAAGATGTCTAAGTGATCACAAGATCAAATCGTTTTTTAAACCGATGCAAACATGTGGTGACAAACTTCGAAATGAAGAAGATCCTGTCCACCTATTTGAACGTCAAGGCGCGGTATATTGCGTACCGTGTGGTGATTGCGACCAAAAGTACTTTGGAGAAACAAAAAGGACATTCAACACACGTAAAAAAGAGCACATTAACTATATAAAACACTTTCATCCAGAAAATAGTGCCCTTGCTAAACACACATTAGAATTGGATGACCGCATGAACTGGTCAAAAACTCAGATTGTTGCTTTTGAGAACGATTTTAGAAAAACGTTTTATTGAATAATTTTTTATTAATTCCACGCCCAACGTCATTAACGAAAAAAGTTCAGACCTTTTCCCAAAAATCTACAAAGCGACGTTTGGCTGTGACTGACTTGATACGAGATTATGTTTTGATTCAGTTTTTAGACTCAACGTACAGTTGGTTTTTATTGCTGTTATTTTATTCTCTATTTTACAATTTATTTCTCCTCTTCTATTATTTCATTCTGCTTTATCTGTTCTCACTTATCTACTGTGCCTCTTCAACGTAATCAGTGTTATCACCACGTCATCCAATCACGCGCGTTTAGTGGATTTTAATGCTTCCCTGTTCGAGTCGCCATTTGCCCTGATGAAAGCCTGCTGTTAGTTGGCTGAAACGTTGGCGTCGTTTTTACATTTTACAACAGTTGAGCGAAGACTTTTATTATTCTTTATCCTGTTGGCTGGTTCTGCAACAGGTGAAAGCCACTGTTAAGATATTAATAAAAGATGTACAGTTCAAACTCATAACTTTGCCTATTTTCAAGCACTAAAACCACACACCAAGTACGAGCTTGAAAACAATTGCATAATGTCGATTGCTGTAACCGTACTATTGATTGTAAGTCGTTTTAGCACTTGCAATTCTCGTCTAACATAGGGTGAAAGAAAATTATAAAACTTGGATCAAATTTTGTGTTTGCATGTACGCCATCAAAATAATAGCTGTCATCTACCATTGCGATTTTTTGGTGAATGTACAGCAGGCCCGTAACCAGGGGGCGCAGGGAAGGCGAAGCCCCACCTAGAAAAATTTTCGCCCCCCCTGAAAAAATATGTTGGACATTGTTTAAAAGTATTGGACATAGTTTAAAAAATTTGGGCCACTCCCAGAAATTCTTCGCCCCCCATGCTGTACCAAGCTGGTTACGGGCCTGATGTAGTGTACACCCTTTCAAGTAATTTGCAAATCTGTTCGTGTGGATTGGTTTGTATGTGATATTCGTTTGCAGCCTTTTAAGATTTGAGAAATATGGTTACCGGTAGTTTTGAATTCGATTCTTGCCTGTCTTCCAGATGTGCTATTAACCAATTCTCCCAAATGAGGTTTTGCGCAACAGCATAAGTCTTTTCAAAATACCCATGCAAATCAATTTCCTAAGTTTGCCGTCAGCAAACCAATCCTGAACTGGGTCGGGCGGGAGTTAAGTTGGCGGTTTTGGAACGATGCAATTTCTGAAAACAATCGCTTATTGCAGCAGCGATGGCCACAGGGAGAAATTATTTATCCACGGCAAACCGACATTGCGGGATCGTCTTCTACAAGTCAACGTCGCTCAACAACTTCATGCAGTCTCACCTTATCGCGGGTCTTGCATTAGAAACATTGTTTTACTGTCTTGCGAGTCAAATTCCAAGCTGTATATTTTCTACGTTGCACAGTAATAACTAATTTGAAAATGTGTTTCGTCCATGTCAGCAACCGCACAGTGATGAGGTGCCAGATGTCGCAGCTATTCCACTTCAAGTTTGCATCTTCTCACCTTGTTTAATGATCAGTGATTTTGGACAGAAATCTGTACGTTTCACTGCAACAGGGCCAGACCAGGCCCGTAGCCAACCAATTGGAGCATCAGTCGGGGGCAGTTTCCCCCATATTTTGTTGTGGCTACAAAATTATTTTCTTACATTTGTTTGTATTTTGTTTTAGTTATTTTAAACATATAGTAAAAATAAAAATTTTCCCCCCTAAAACTTTATTTTTCCGCCCCAAACCTTAAAACCTGGCTACGGGCCTGGGCCAAACTGCAAATATGTCAATCAGGATCCGTTCAGTCACATTCCGCCACACGCAAACACGATGATTTCTCAAGATAATTTAATTTTCGAGGCCCTATGTACACATCCGCAGTGATGCAAAAGAAACGAAGATTGTCATGAGCGGTTACAGTCGTGTGTCTTGTAGAAAACAGTCAGCGACCATCTATCAGCATCAAACTACCTTGTAGTTTCGAGGTCATAGCAAAGGTTTGTCAAAACAAAAATCGCCCAGTTGGACGAAATATCTCACATATGCGTCTTCAAAAATAAGCGCCGCTGCCGTTCCAAAATCGAAGAAAACTCAAGTTTCGCGGAGTCGGTGCGGGAACTACACTTTCAACAACACATTGGGGAACTACCTTCGTCGCGACATCGGGTTTGGGTAAGCAAACATTTGCTTGCAATTATGCTGTTGTGCATCGTTAGGTAGAGCACAGAACTTGACATTGTAGCTATAAATCACCACAAACCTTGCCCTTGTGTTCGACAGCCATCAAATTTTAAACAAAATTTCGAGCAGGGATAAAAAAAGGTGGCAAATGTATGGCATGAAACGTATTCAAGGTTTGTTCAAGCATATATTTCACAATTTGAATGTCTAGTTCACATGCTTCGATATAAAAACGAAATTGACTTTGCTACATAACGTTATAGGACATTTGAATTGGAAACCAGCGTGTCTATTAATGACGAAATGGGCTAAGCTTGCTTGAATGTAGCAATTGTCTCAGCAACTGTCGAGTTTTAAATAAGTTACCCTTCGGGCTGATCACGAAAACAGACCGGTGCAGAAAGTCACTTAAGAATTAGTTTTTCTTTAAGATTGCCGCTCCTTGCGATTATTGCAACGAGCGTAAGGGAGGTTGAACTTCTAAGTTTGACTAAACATGGCACTCGTGTTTCTTCCGTCACAGAAAGTCGCCAGAGAGAACCTAGCGACAGCGGTGCATTTACCGCAAAGAGCAGGGGTTCCCAACCTGGGGTACATGTACCCTTAGAGGTACATTTGCCTATCTGAAGGGGTACATTTGAGGTTAGCAATAGAAGGGGAAAATATATTTATATATCATTTATTTCCAAATATTCTAAAATATGAAAGTTATCCACGAAAAATTCAGTGGAATTTTGTTATTTTACTCAACCTTTTGTCATAAGAAATATTAGGAGCACATGCTTATCTGTCGAAATGCTGACGGTGTACATGGTCAGAGAAAGATTGGGAACCCCTGGAATAAAGCGTAGCACTTATTACATACTTACAAACAAGAAGGATATTCAAGCCACGCAGCAGAGCTAGATCGAGCGAAAGTAAAACGCACTTTCTTTCAGGACATTTCGCAAAAGTAGAAAAAAGGAAAAAATCGTGAGCAATTTACAAACAGTGCGAGTGCGTGTATCACAGTGCGCGCAAAGATACAGTGTTAAGATTTCGCTGGTCGTGGTTGAAAACCGATAAACGCGCGGTCATTTCAAGAAATCGGGTGTTGCGCTCGCTGAAGTAAAAAAAGCAGGTTGATCGAATATCTTTGACAGGCGAGGAATTGTGACAGTGAAGCTCGTCATGGCACAGCGTCACACAGCACATGAGATGCTAAAAACGTCGAACAACAAGATAGACCCAACAACAGGCGCTAAATGAAAGTGCACGCCTACCAAGTGAGACTCAGTTCAGTTACGCTGCAAAAAAGTTATATTGGTGGTTATCAAGGCTGCAGTAAGTCGCAAAGTTAATGAGCAAAATACTTTCGGGCCTCAAAATTTCTGAACTTCAGGGGAAACTTACAGAAATCAGAGGAATTTTATTTCAGCAGCCTGATCCCTGTTGCAAAACTTGATCAACTTTATTCCCAACATCAAAGCAAGTCGCCGAAATCTGAATTTGTGAAACTACGAATAATCAAGAACTACAGTTTACGAGAAATTTGAAGCGTAATCCCGCGATTCTAAAAGGAATTTGGAGTAGTACACATACACGTTTCTGAAGCTACAAAGTGCAACTTAAGTTTTCTTGTATGACATTATGAGAGAATATGCAGGTTCTTATAATTAAGTCAATCGACAAAATCGCCCGGAAAGAAGGACGACCACAGGAGTAACTCAGAACAGATATAAAATTAAAAAGGCCTGGGTTATCATCGAAGAAAAAGCCAAAGCAACATTCGCGAATGCCGAACGTTTGCCTGTTCGACTGCACAATAGCAGTTTGTTCAGGCACGAACAAATACACAGTGGTAAGCAGAGTTCAACACAGTTTTCATGAGCTGGCAACGAAGGTATACTAACTTTTTGAAATAAAACATTTAGTCCCAGTTACAAAAAGAACAAAGAGAGGTCAAAGTACAGAGGTTAAAACAAACAGTTCACTATTCATCGCAGCACCGAGCAAGTTGTAAGCAAGGAGTTACATCTTTAAACTCGACAGGAATTTTTGATGTGATCACGAGATCAGATCGTCCGGATACCATCCCTTGTAGTGCAACGAAAAAGCACGCAATAAGCGCAGATAAAAGCATTTGCAACCAGTGAATGCGCATAAAATGAAAATCAATTCTTAGGAAACAACAACGAAATTTACGTAGTTCGAAATAGAGACCATAGATAGCATGTCTGCTTTAAGGAAAGAATAAAACCTTCGCTGACTTCTGTCATAACCGCAACGGTGGAAATGCTTTCAAACGCTTTTTCAAAGAGTCCTGGCAAGCATTGATTCAAGAATCCTTTGCTGAAAAAAGATAAAGCGAAAGAAACGAAGTTCGAGCACCGTGTAGGCAAGTTAAGTTTGCGACAAATCAACAGACCTGGATGTGACGTGCAGAACTGTACACACGGGCTGTAACGTGTGAACATCTTGTCGCGAACAACGACGCGAGTCATGGAATAAGAAAATCCTAACCAGTGTTGCTTTTCGGCCCCAGTTTTTTTTACACAGTATGATACGGGAATCAAATTAATCGGTGGAGCGAAAGGAAAGGGAGACAGACAAAAGAGCACAATATTAACGAATACGGGCGATCACGTTGCGCAGCAACGGATCTCAGCTGTTTGGTCGCACTCTGCGTAAAGCGCTCCGCACAGGCGCGCGAACGCATGTTTGTTTACGCCGCGATCTACCACGGACTGTCTCGCTGCAAAGTGATCGCTGTTAAAAATGTCTGTCACGCAGAACGCCAGGCAGGCCCGCAACCAGGGGAAACCGTGCAATTCCCCCCCTCCCGAAAATTTCGAAAAGATTTTGAAAGCGTCAATTACTTCTTTAATTTTTTTGGTGTTAAGCATTACAACAAGTTACAATCATTTTGCCTCCCCCCCGACAATTTCAGCTGTTTGCGGCCCTGGCACCGGAGTCTCGCAGTAATGACACGCAAATTGCTTTGTTGGCGGCGCGCGACCCACGAAAAGCGCAGCCTATTAGAAAAAGCGTAAGCGCCAGGCCGAGACGCGAGACACAAGTTCTTCTGCTCCGGTACGGCGCGATGTGGGTGAGTAAAAGTTTCACACGATGTCGCTCTTCTGGCTTGGTCGACTTTCACACTCCCGTGACGACGATACCCTTGGCCACGCACTTGCCGGACTGTTTCTCCAGTAGCGATGGCCAAAGGTACGACACGATCTGAGCTGACGTGCGGTCGGATGTGTGGAAACGTTCATGTTTGGACGGATGGAAACGCGCGGCGTCGTACTCCAGCACAAGGGGAGGGGCCTGGACTGCTATGGACCACGAAAGACGCACGCACTCCTCTATGTAGTCCCGGAATTCCTTCGACTGACGTAGACCGGGACGGTCGAACAGAGCCTGGCACACTTGATCTAAGACATCCTGGGGAAAAAAACGGGGCAATTAGGACTGATTTCAAAGTACGTGAAGAATCCAGATGCGTAAATGTATTGCTGAGGTAGTTACAACAATACATTGGAAACGATGGTCCTTAACATTATTTGTGTTGGTTCAGCTCTTGCGTTAAGGTTTTGAGGTGAGGCAAAATTTCTCAGTTTTTCCTGTTTTACCTGCAAAAACGGTCAAAGCTTATGACAAGCCAAACCAGGTATATTTAACATAATTACTCACAACTGAGTGAATTAAGATATTAATTATTTTATTAAATGGAAAAATACTCTTTGCTGAAGCAAACTTACATACAAGGTGCGAGCAACGAGAATAGCACCTGAACAAGATCAGCTTGGACAAAACTCAACAATGATTTATTGGCTGCGCGATCTTTAAAATCTGTTCTTTTCACAACAGCAGTAAAAACGAAAGCTTATGAGGACCATCGTACCAACTTGTTTGTGACAACCTAAACAGCTATTGGGTTGGAAAAAGTTTTGAGATTTTCGCTCACGTGGGTTTTAATACATTTTCTCGATTACTTGTCCCCCATCGACTCGATTTAAAATATGTGCGGGATGGCGCAAGAGGGAAAAAATGAACTACAAAATGGGCGAATGCTTAAATCTGTGATTCATCGGAACTTTGCTGCTATTTTTCTGTGCAATTGTACTAGTTTTTACAGTGAATTTGCTTATCTATGGAGAAATTGTCAGTAGAACTGTTTAGACTTGAATTGAGAACTCGAATTCGTCATACGAGTGTTTTAAGTTTCGAGGAGACTTTGTTTTATTCTTTTACAGAAGGCATCAAACACACCACGTTGTGCTTGTCTGCTCGCTGTCATGCTTTCACCATTTCTTCAAAACTTTCCAGGGAATTAATAACAAGCTGTGACCTGCAAACGTGGCACGGACACACGTCAACATCAAACTCAATTGAACCCTGGAAAACTGAGCCGTTAAAGGAAAGCGCGACGTCATAAAAAGGAGTGACGAAACTCCGCCTCAAGGACAGCGACCACCGTGACGTGCTCCGATTTCGTCGCAGCACATGAAACGACGCTTGTTTGCTGAAGCGATGTTGGTTTTGGCAAATACGAAGACAATGACGTTATGCTCCAAGCGGAAAGGGAGCGTGATGGCTAAAGCAAACTGAAGTCAACTTCGGAGTATTGAAAAAAATTGCCTGGTACGGAAGAACGGGAAATATAATAGGAGCACGATCTGCAGCTTTGTGGCGAACAGTTAACAGTAAACGTTTCCGGCTACGCTTTTGTGAGAGCCTATTGGTAAGTTGCACAATGGGCAATGTTTCCAGCGACTAACTAGCTAGTCAACGTTTTCAGGTGACTAACAAGCTTGTAATGAAAACCGAGGTAATAAAAGGAATTTAATTTGAAACAAAAAGTATGCAGTGACCATTTTACCGTCAATGCAAAACAGCAAATGCAGGATATCACAGTCAATCGTTCTTTGAATTTCTCCAGCACAACATGCCGAGGTAAGCAAGAAAACATTCGAGCTGCAATCTATTTTTGATTTTCCGAGAAAAATTTGATGTAAAACAGAGTTAAACACATTATGCAACTAAAATGCCGATGATGTCAAACTACAAAGACCGTGGTGTAATCAAAAAATCCAATTGTCCGAATCGTTTTCAGTGCGCACTGGCTTCGTACCGCACAGAAACTGTCTGGGAATGACAGGACACCACATGCACCACACGCATCAGAGCATTACTGCGGAAGTGCTAATATCGCTCAACGCCAGCTCTAAATCGAATGATCCACACCCTGGTTTGCTTTGACGCACAGTCATTCATTAATCTAATCGCGCAGCATCAGCTTCACAGCAAAACCTGCAGAAGATCGCTTCGGCAAACACGCACGCACCTGGACGCAGGCGGAGATGTCGTAAGTCTGCGTGGTCTTTCTCAAGTACGAATTGAAAGCGGTCTGGACGTTGTTCACGAGGCCTTCCTTCTGCGGATCGGAAGCGACTTTGGACGCGCACAGGATTTTGTGGAACTCGTGCCGTACGTTGTCCAACGCGTCCGAGGCGGAACGAAAACTGAGCTGAAATTCAACAGGGGTTCATGCAACCAAGTCCACCGCCCTGACACCAGCTGCTGCAGCACACGCTTTTGCAGCTGCTTGAACAAGAAGAATATGCTGTTCTTATTGCTGATTCTAGTAAATGCGGTAAACGGGTCATTAGAAATGCGCATTTTACGCAGGATATAAAGCAAACACTTTTGCAGGCTCGGTGCAAAATTTAGGGGCAGACGAACCAGAAAACACACTGAGTTGACTGTTTACTCGACTTTCCCATGTAGTTACAGGAACCTGAGCTGGGTTGGAAGTTCGCACCGGCAATAAGCTGATCCCATAAACATGCAATTTCAAAGACACCAAGTTCAATCAACACGATGAAAAAGCAGCACTGGCGCTGAAAACACAAAAAAATTGAATTCTCGACAGCTAAACGAGATATCTTTATCAAGGCGTAACCAAAATGGCTGAAAGTGACCCGCAGCGTTACTTTTCCTCCTTTTTGAAGTCATTCTTTCCGATACGCATGAACGTGTTGCAACTCGCTGAGTAAGAGTGATTTTAAGATTGCGCCAACAGCATCTGGATGCGCACGCTGGTCCCCTTTTTGTATGGAAGCCTGACTCTTGCTCAACATCAACTGTGCATTTTCGTTAACACTCACCACCATGACGGAAAAAAGCAATTTCGCTTTGACAGTGTCGCTCTTCTCGCTCCTCCACGACTCGTCCAAAGCATCGAGCGCTTCTAACCGCCCGTCGCTGTACAGGCTGCGATAGGTCCGGGCCAACTCGCTCGGCCGGCTGTGGCCGTTGCTTATGTCTTCGAAACTTTCGCTGCCGCCGTCCAAAGATCGCTGCGCTTGCCTGGACAGTCTGTCGACACAATGGCGCAGGCCAATAATGTGTGCGTTTTATTTTTACGGCACCGTGGGAACGTCACATTGTATTTCAATGTACGTAAAGTGGAAGGCATTTGTTTTTGTTTTTTTCAGTAGCAGATGTTCAATTCCAGGGTGATCTGCTGTGCTTCACAACGTGTTTGCAAAGCGTTGATATAAGAAGTAGTAAATCGAAAAAAGACTTTCGTATTCAAAGTCATCTGCACCAACTTTTTTCACATTTTTTGTTTTCCCATTAAAAAAAACTGTTCAAACGCGCTACAGGAATCGGACTAAATTTAAAATGGTGACTTCTAGTTTTATTTTCGAATTTCTTCGTTACATATATCGGAGAGCTTGCGACGTTTCCAGATCTGCATTTGTCGAAACGAATAAAGTTAAATATCAACTAGAGTTGAGAGCGCATTGCTATAAAAGAAACGCTTTTGAACTTTTCGGTTAACACACCTAAATCAAAACCACAGGACGCAACTAGTTTCTTACAATGCATGAATAGCTAAACCGATTCTGATGACAGAAATACTAAGCCTGCAGCAGCAAAAGTGAGCTTGAGTCGTAACATTGCAGTAGCAGTCTTCTTTGTAAGTCAGTAAACACTGAGGCGTTAAAAAATAGAGCAGGCAACGACTTAACCTTTGAACCAGCGCTTGCAAATAAACCTAACCCTGCTCAGGAACAACCCTGGGGTTTGTTTTTTTGTTGATTTCATATACTTAGAATAATGTTACAAACCCGTGTTTCCATGACTTTTCCTGATTTCTAGAGACGAATGGAATGGTGCCAGAGCAATTTTACCAAAATGTCCCTGAAAGCCTATAAATAGAAAATTGGGGCACTGTACTACCCTGGATTTCCTGATGTCAAATTGAAATCATGGTGTAGGTCTACTCTTTTATAAAAAAATAAAATAGGAAATTTAGTGCACCCTCGTACCTTAAAATTTCAATTTGATTTGAAGTGCAAAATGTTTTGTGGCAGATACTACAACGTAAATCTATTACGTGAAGAGTAGACCTACACCATGACTTGATATGAAGAAAAAACGGATCTAAAAAGCGCATGACGTTTTCTAAGCACAAATTAAAATTTACCTTGGGGATACAGCGTATAAAATTGGTATGCTTTGTGTTTTTCGCTGCGCAGATACGATTTTGTTGTGAAAGTGGTTAAAAATGAACGTCGGGAGGTCAAAAATAGTTGGACCGGAATTACTGGAGGTCACGCGTCCCAGGATAATGCAATCAAATTTAGGGTTGCATAATACTCTTCATTTCCTGACTCGTATAGTTTTCGAAGGTTTCCTGAGCAGGGTTCTGACACCTGCTTTTAAAACGAATTTAGAGACTGTTAGAAAAAAAAACTTAAGACCTGCTCAAAAAATGCGTACACGTGGAGTACCGAAACGACTTTAAACACGATTACTACATGAGAAAATAACGAAGTTGCAGCCCCCTGTGCGTCACACAACGTAGCGTCGGCGATGCAGTGATAGTTTCAGCGATGAGAGCACTCAGGCCTGAACTGTAAACGACCGCCTTACCTCCCTACAAGTTCTTTTTCTCTCTGTCGCAGTTTTTCTAGACCTTTCTGCGCGCGATGAAGCTCGTGCTTCAGTCGGTCGCATTCTTTCCGCAAGTGGGCCACCGCTTCAAAACCGGGAGTGTTTTTGGACAATCTCACGGAAGGGACCGGTACTTCTGTAGAGTGAAACGATTTCGTGATCATAAAGCACTTTACCTCAGTTGCGTCACTTCTGTGAGTTAAACGAACGTTAAAAAATATTGTTCAGTAAGGGAATTAAAGCAACCACAGACATCAAACCCGTTAAAACCGTGACTCAAAAAGGTATAGGCAATAGGCTCTACCTCCACATGCAAACTTTGTGCATGCAAGTTTTAGAATTGTGATTGACCTTATGATAGTTGAGTCTTTGTAGCGTGTTTTGATTACGGAAATGTTGATGATGAACCACTTGAAATTGCTACTTGAAACCACCTTAAATTTACCCTCGTCATGCAACACACAGAGATCTTGCTCCAAAACACTACATACGCGTATTGCTCAACATCAATCATGCAAGGGCAAGTTGAACCCCAAGAGGATATTCTTTTTCCAGAAATGCGCTAATAGGCAACTAAAAAGCTAGAAAACTAGCTTTAATAAGCGACTTACAGCAAGGTTAAGGTTATGCGGTTGTTTGGCAAAACAAAGTTCAACCCGATTCAAGTACGAGCAACTGTGGATTTAGCAGAAGAGCAACGTCACACATCCGCACACAGCTGTAAAAGTAATTTTCTACGGTTGTTCGAATCCTCTGGCTGTCTAAATACTTACCGTGTGAAGGCTCAGTCGCGGAAATCCGCTTCTTGCCATCGTGTTCCTCTATTGAACCTAGGAGCAAAAGAAACACTCTCGTCACTAAAATACACAAGCGCTTGCAAGTTCAACAGGTAGACGATCNGTGCTCCCTCTAAGTTGCGCAACTGCGCAGTACCACCAGACTATTTGCGCAGTGCTATCTCNTTCTCGCGCACTTCCAACATTCTAAATTTAATACGGTATATACATATATCGCATAGCCCTTTTAAGGTTAGGAACGCTTCACTGTTTGTGTGTTTGCATGGTTGCGCAGTAGCCAAACAAGCATTTGCTCAGTGTACAATTTCCTTAGAGGGAACATCATAGATGATACAGTTCCATACTCAGTTTGGACTATATATGCAAGTACATTCACCAAATAATACTGAAAGATGCATCAGTGTGATCAACGAAACGGAGTGTTAGAAACTCATGTAAAATCAAGAGAATCGCTGTATTTCAGAAATCACACTTGAAAACGTCGCAGGATCAAAGGTCAGCTGAACACAAAAGGGTTTTGCTGATGTTCCGTGTGTCCGTGTCGGTGGAGTTTAATCACAACCATTCACAGTGGGTCTTGGGCTCTGACAAGGGTGTGTGCAGGCCCAACTTCTCCTCATACTCTATACGAGTTGGACAGACAGTCACAGCCATGGACGAGGGTGTCACTGTTGGAAGATGGAGACTCAACCGATTGCTTTTTGCGGACGATTTGCTACTGCTTGCATCCTCTGAACGGATCCCCAACATGCACTTGATCGATTTGCAGCTGGGTGCCACCTACCAGAAATTAAACCCAGCAACGAAAAGACCGAGGCATTGTGTCTCTCAAGAAACCCAAGCCAATGCGCGGCAGTATACCGCAGCAGGTAGATAAGTTCTAGTACCTTGAGGTGGTATTCACGAGTGACGTACGGCAGAATAAGGACAATGATAAATGCATTGGTAAGGCAAGCGCGGTTCTGCGTGAGCTTCATCACTACGTGACAACAAACTGGGAGCTTTCAAACACCGCAAAGCTGTCAGTTTTGAAATCGGTGTTGGTTCCGATCGTCACCTATGGTCACGAATCCTTGGAAAACACTAAAAGAATGCTATATCAAGTACAAGCAGCAGAGATGGGATTTTCGCAAAGAATTCACGGCGCGACACTTCGCGGCACAGTGCGCAGAATTTCTGTAAAATTCGCTAAAGCCATGTCGAGCCATTTCTCCGAACAGAAAACCTAGCTCCTATGGTTCGGCAACGTGACCAGAATTCCCCAGGAAAGAGTACTGAGGTGAGTCCTGCCAGCTACACACACAGGAAACCAACCCAGATGTGGAGCAAGGACCAGGTGGCTACATCTCCGACCTGGCGTGGTACCGTCTTGGTTTGGAGTCAGCAGAACTATCAGATGTTGTTGAAAACTGTGAGGTATTTCGAGACTTCCTAAGANTGCTGCTTCCACGACCGTCCCCGGAGGATGAGCGGGTGTGAAAACGAATGAAAAGGCAGTACACCGCGCAAAATAACACAAGTAGTTGTTACATCACCACGGACTAGTCCAAACATGTGTCGATGACATTCTGAACGCATTCCGGCGACACACAGCAATCTGGCCGATGATGGGCTGCGCGCATTGTCAGAACAGCATACAAGACAATGCACTGCAATGACGTGAAACCCGTACACGGGGCTAGGGCAAGAAACGGCAGTTCAGGCGATGACTAACCACATTTCAAACAATGCCAAGTACCACACTGGAACAAATTCGTCGAAGTTAGTTATTGTTGCCGGTGTTTGTTGCCGACGCGCACTGCTACGCGGAAACCACAAATCAGGACAAAATTTCTGGACAGGATCAGGCTGAATTGCATCGAACCTTTATCAAACAGCTGACAGTAACAAAAGATATCTTGACGCAGGTTTTTAACTGCTTTGTGTCACATCCGGAAAGTGTCTTAAACGTTCCTTGCAAATGACGCATGAACGCTTTTTTATTACTCGCTCGCCGTTACCTCTTCAAATAAAGCACAGACGCTACTGTTTACTTAGCATGAACGCGGTCGTTACTTCGCCAGCATTTGAATCTTGAATACCACGCTACGTTTTACAAGTAGAACCTGCGACTTGGCCTGCCGACTGCCACGTTTCGGTGCCAGAAATGAAAGCATGCCGGAGAATTTTCGTAAACATCGCTCTGTGGGTCTGCCTTACCTTCGACGGTAACTTCAAATTTTCTGGAACTAAATGCAGTGCATTTCTGGCAGGTAGTAAAATAGGTTGGAAACAAATAGGCGGTTTTTCCTCTTTTTTGTGGATATTGCAAAACATTTTGCGAACTCAGATATTCCCTAAAGGTGAACAAAGACGCCTAATCACCTACGGGCAAATTCTAAGCGCCGATTTCAAATTTTGGCCGTCAAAATGACAGTCAGCAACGGTCACAAAAAGAACCGATTGTTCATCGGTAAAGCGGTAAGGGATCGGCCTAAATGCAAAACGAAAATGCTAGTCAGCTTAAAAATCAGCAAGCCAGTGATGGATTTTCGAAATCCAAATTCTTATTTTTAAAAATTTAAGGTAATCACAATTATTTTCGGTGCGAAAGAAATCCACATGAGGACCTATTGCAATAAGCTTAAGTTAAAGTTAAATTTTGGGTCATAGCAGAGAAATACATCTACACTTTAAGCAGTACATCCAAGCCGTGGAGCCGTAACGTGAAACCCTTATAATCCTATATCATTCGAGCTGTAGAAGAACTAAAATCTTTCAGTTATATTGATGACAAGAACTTATAGATGTTACAGCACAACACAACTTTCAGTGAAAGCCTTTGTGTGATTTGCTCTTCAGAATGTATGAAAAGTCTGATACTCAATCTATAGAGCTGATCTTCAAATGTAACATTTTCGTTCTAAAAACGATCTTCATTGTGAACCGATTCCTCAGACTACAGTAAATGTATACAGTATTTCGCGAAAAATAAATACAATTACAAATCGGTTAATACACCGACCTCGGGACCACCCGATTTCGGATGTAATAAGCGGTGGTTGTAATAACCGGTTTTCCAAAAACCACACACAAAACATCCCACTAAGGTTGTCCTGGGCATCGGAAGACCCCGAGCTACATACAGATATTTTGGTTAGCACTGACCTACCAAAAAAAAGTAAGCGGTTATAGGAAAATGCCGTACGATAAATTTGAATGTAATAAGTGGTGGGTGGTATTAACTGTGACGGGTGACGTTACGTAATAACTGAGATATATATAAAATCACCACAAGCGGAAAGCACTTTCAAGACCTCCCCTATTTAAGAGTAAGGTGAACAAGTAGAATCAGAGTGATCTTGACTGGTGAACTCTATTGCCACTCGAAACCGTTGACGGGTGAACGTTTTGCCAGCGTAGTTTCGAACTGCTTGGCGACAAATTCTGCTATAACATCATCGTGTATGATAGTAATCAAATTATGCCGCATTCGGAAGTTTTCCACGAATGCCAAATGTTTTCCTCAAAAAATCAACAAATCTAAATGAATGAACAAAAGAAACTGATAAAAACTGAAACAAGACTCGATGAGCCAAAACAATGCGACAAAACGTTTCTTTCCACCAAACGTACGTCACGTTTATCAAATGTTGGGACCGTGGAAGTTCTTTCGTGTTCAAAACGTCTATGAAGTTATCTAAAGGAAAGCTACGCAGCAAAAAACACGTGGAAAACTTTTTGTGCAACATGAATACTGTAACTCCGGTCAAGTATCGCTTGTGAAAGTTGCAGCTTACCACAGCGCAGTTGCAATCTCGCAATGCAGCAGCGCGAGAGCTAACTTCCATATTTGCGATAAGTCGCCGTAGTGTCTTAACAGTGACTGCAGCATCGCTATTTCAACAAAAAAAGTGCAATCGGCGCTGCACATTGGACAGCAAAGCATTGGATTTGTGCCTGGACAGTGAGTACCTGCTGTAAGTTTGTTTGCCCCAAAAACGCACATCACGGTATTAATCTTAAAATTTCGAAGTTCAACAAAGCGACCAGGTAACATACTGCATCTGCCATAAATAGCGCGTGTGCGGTAAGCGCTCAGTTGCGGGATGCAAAACGGGGCCTCACAATCGGCTGAAAAGAAAACAGTAAAGTGTTTACCAAGCAGAACACTGAAACTGCGACGGAAAAACATTAATTAAATGTTTGCTTCGTAAAGGCCAGTGTTTACTTTGTAACTTGTATCGACAAGAATGGCGATCGACCCAGAAAACCTAGAAGGATGCTGATGACAAGAACAATAGGATTTTGGCTCATGGAGAGAATCATTAGCAAACTAGTCAGAAAGCGCGCGTTACAGGTTATTGCTGCTGACGAAAAAACCCACATCATTTTTGAAGCGTGTGATTAAAACTCATCACTTGCTTCCCGCACTGACTAATGATTTCAGAACAATCGCCGTTGGGGAGGAAAACTGTTTGAGTGATCAAAATTGATGAAAGAATTTTGATTTTTTTCATCAAAATTGATGAAAAAAACTTTCTTTCATCAAAATTGATGAAAGAATTTTGATCACATTTTTCTAAATATGTAGTACGTGCTTAGGTGTCTTTATGCTGATTTTGAATGTCCGGAGCAAAAAGAAGTTTAAAAAATCATTAGCAAGAACGAGGTTTTATCATTAATGGTTTTGTTAGGATTTGAGATCCGCACATACAAGTTTTACCTGATATTTGCGAATCGTTCTTGATTATATAAACGCTGTCACAGTTTGGCGCAATGAGTAACTACCACCTTCCGTCTACGAAAACTGTGTTGGAAGCAACAGCACGAAGCTCTGTAGAAAACCTTCGTTAGAAATCTTGGCACGAGGAAAGCTAAGTGCTACCTGCGCTATTAGATTTATAGGTCTCTGGATTATTGATCAAATCGAATAGCAAAAGCAAACAAACAAATCGAAAAATGGAGCAAATTTTCACTAAGAACACTGCACGAGACCAACCAACGTGCTTATATATAAAGAGGGGCAGTTAACTTCACAGCATGCAAATTGGTATTTTTAATTCAGTGTAATGTAGTTAATGAGGGGTCGGGTGGGTAATGTAGTTAATGAGGGGTCAGTTTATTTGCAAAGATTTTACGTAATGCTAAAACCTTAAATGACTTCTGGCCTAATGTTCGAGCCTATGCCAAGCTTGAACTCACCCTAAAATTAAGCGCAATCTCCTCCGGGTCTGGTGTGATGGCGGTAGAATGCGAGTCGCAAAACATGAATCATGTTAGTTTATACATATTTGCGGAATTTTACAACAATATCCTCCTCACAAACGAAACGCATGTTGAACAACAGTAGCCGATCCAACAATCAGAGCTAAGATATTCAACCTCCACGCAGCATAATAGAATGCCATTGTCACATGTTTAAACAGCAGTCTCTTTCACAATGACCCTTAGCTAACAACAATAACACAGTAAAAAGCACTGCAGTGCAAATTTGACAGACAAAATTTTACTTGCTTTGTAATGCAGCGATCATCACTTTTCTTATGGTATGCCAATCAGCACGAGGCCTAATTAGGCAAATACTTCATACGTTGAAATCCAACTACATTGAATTTGTTTTATGGAATTTGTTGTTTTATGCAAATATATAAACCCATGTTGTGTGGTTGCGGCTATATCTTATAATGGCGATCATGCAGTGATAACGGTCGCTTCTGTAGCACCAGTTGTGGTTAGGCGCGAATGAGTTGATATCGCGTTTCTTT
>JGI24159J19872_10004129_pt1 | contig 18423 bp, 12 predicted proteins | sample Ectturendosymbi4_FD_19872 | JGI IMG/M metagenome (IMG submission 19872) | reverse complement strand
AAATTGCGGTAGATGTAACTTTTGATACATTCTAGAGATTTAAGTTTCGATTTTAATTTTTATGCAAGTAAACCCAAATTATACAACTGACATCTTGCAAACGTTTCGATAACAACTGTTATCATCTTCAGTGCATAGCAATAGAACTGCAGTAGAACTGCACTGCAGTTCTAAACCCAAATTGTTTTCCGTTAATCAAATTTCTGAATGTATTTAGTGGCTCGATATCATTCGGAAATACGCAGAACCTTAATTCTGCAGCACAGCTTGTGGAATGCTCTCGTTCAAATGCCCACAGACGCGTTGTGAAATGGCTTGATGACATTGCAGGCTATGCACAAGGTCAATAGGTGACGCGATAACCTGGATTGGTTTCGAAGAAAGGCTAAAAATCCTTGCGTTTTCCAAAATCAAGACCAAACTTAGCACTTAATTGTCCATCAAGGACTATCTGGACTTCTTTGACTCACGCAGTAAAAGATACGCTCTTGGCGCTGACGAGCACTATACGTTGTATATCATGATTCAACAATAGTAAAGCAGTTTAAAATGTTTCATCAAAATCAAGATGTAAACTGCAAGGAACACCACTGCATTAACCAAACGCTAGCAAACGTGCGTGGAAAATGGTGTTACACCAATCGTACAGGTTGGATTACTGTGTTTTGCCCAAACGTGCTGCAAGTAAAAATTATTTTGTTTATCCGCTAGAAGGAAAGTAAATTCAATACCTTGCATCTGCGAGAAAAACAATCTAGATTGAGTTTACATTTAGGGATTGATTGAGATCGCACGCCTGTGTTCTTTTGACTCATCTGTGTATTAAGATGTTGGTATAGTGTAAAGCCGCAATTAGTTTCAGTCGATGTTTTTTCCCTTGAAAGAAACGCATTGCCTATGTTGAAAGACTTCGTATTTGTCTGATTGCCAGCATTTTGTGGAGTTTGCGTGTGTTCGTGATTTTTGCTGAGCTGTTACGATATTAGCGTTGAAAGTAATCCAATGAGGAGGAAGGACCCCGTCTGATAAACGAAGGAACATAGGAAGCGAATAAAGATTTACAAAGTAGTTCGACCTGGAGGGGAGAAATAAAAATTAGGGTGATGGCCGCACTAGGTTTCCCTCGTAGTTTCTTATGAAAATGATCTGCCTTATCGGTTGACCTTAATATTCGGCAAACACTTTAAATATCTGGCAGAAACTCGCGTTTAGGCTGAGTACCTTTAGATTGCTTTTCAATCGCCGTTCTTTTGCCGCAAAGGTTCTGGTAGAAGGCATTGTGCCCAGCAACGGTACTTGCAAAGGTCATAAATGCTACTCCTTATCTTCTCGCATGCCGGACAAGTTTGCGAGTGAACCTTTGCTGGCCGTGGATGAACTCCTCTTGGAAATTCTGTACGACACCTGTGACCTCAGAGGTGATAAAAAGTTCTGTCGATTGGAGATGTGGTGAAGTTGTGATTGTCAAACGATGAAAAGCTATGAGGGTTTGCCAGCGAAGCATTGGTGTAATGGTTTTCTGAATTTTTAAAGATTCTAGAGTTAGAGCTGAGGGATAATCGAGCTTAGATAAACACAGCTCATCAGCTGCAAGATCGCCGCATTTTTTCTTGTAAAATTTTTTGTTTCTTTATTTGCGCCGAGAGTTCATGTCGTCTGACACTCGAAGAGATCTCGTGCGTGCATTGTTGCATTCTTTTGCTTAACGAAACATTTTTGAAAGTGTCGCTTTGGCATCGGTGCGCTCAACAGCGCCTTGCATTCTTTCACACGTCATGTGAATTTAGCCGATATCTGAGACTGTGTTTAAAGTAAATCACGAAGAAAGCTTCTGATTGGAAACAGTCAGTAATGGATTGAAATGTTTTTTTTCATGCTAATCGAAGGAAAAAACGAACCGGCCAACATTGACTGCCAGTTTGAGACAAAAAATAACCTGGTCACTCTCTGCAACTGGACATCGGCTCATCACCCTTTGCATCGCTACTTCAAAGCCTGGAGTGTAGTGCCATCTCAAGCAATAAACAGTACGTGGAAAAGATGTTGAGTTAACGATATCCTGTGCGAAGGATATTTCAACGACAATTAGCTTTAATTTATGCGTTCGAACTGGTTACCATAATGATATCAGTCAAACCGACATGCGTCATGTATTAGGGAAGCTGAATTGTTGCTGGTTTCATCTCGTATTGGTTAGGTAGTGATGTCTTCGTTTGGTCTTCAGGTGAATGTGGTTCAGCCATTTCTTTATTTGCCGCTGCCCCCACACAACCAACATGCGCTTGTTCAGAAGTGCAGCGTTTTCTGTTTTGATAGCAACCCCAAATTCGTTCCAACTTTGGATCTTTCATTCCTTGTTCGAAAATCCAAAACGTTTTGCCAAATAAGTTCGCGCTTTTACAAAACTGAATATTTAAGTAGGAAATAAATAAACGCTACTTATAGCGTGGGACGTCATCTGGCAATCCCCAGGTGTTGTTGTTTGTGCGTAAGAGAAGAAACGATTTGGGCTTTAAGTGCGACGCGCAGCTGTACCACGTATTTTTCTGAAAATCTCATCAAGAAAAAATTATTCTCTTTTGATAACTGTTGTACAAACCGTTGGAAATTTTTATACAAAAAGAAAACAAAAAAGATAATAATCTAAAACTGGAGTTTCAGAACTTTGAATATCACCCCATATCCCAGCGTTTTTTTTAGCAAATCGCTTCTTTATAATTTAATTGCTTTAGCCCAGTGGCTCTTAACCTTTTCTTACCACGCCTCCCTAAAGTAATTATCCGTTGTTTCAAGCCCCCTGGCTTTGGATAAGTTTTGAAATAAAATCTTTTATTGGTAAATTTATTGATCAAACGTTCCATGTCCTAGAGCGCGTGGGCTCATACTCCCCTGGAAATTTATTGACGCCCCCCTGGGGAGACGTGCCTTCCCGGTTAAGAAAGACTGGTTTAATCTATCCATCCGAAAATAGTCAAGTCCTTACCCGTCGTCCTGCGTGCATGGCAGTGATTGTACTGAACAGTTTTTACTTTGATACAACAAAATGGCGGCTTGCTACGTCTGTGCCCAATATAAGATGAAGTAACTTGTGAAAAGTCCCAGGTCTGCAGCTGGCGCTGAGCACCATGAGTATCAGAAGACAAGGTGTAATAAATCAATTCGGCCGTTACATCTTGTTTTACGCCCCATTTTCTGTTGTTGATTGAGGCTGAATATGGGAGATATGGCTGCTGTAAAAATTCAATGTCCAGTGAATCCTTAGCTTTAAAATCATGACTGCGATCCAAAACTACAAAAAGATAGTGGGCGAATGTAGTGAAACAAAAAAGCTGCCTTGACCCTGCGGGTTAGCGATAACACGAGCGTTTGATAACCATTTCCCACTACTTGAAAACAAATTCTTTCAGCATTAAGCATGTTCTGGAATCTTCACCTTTGTTAAACTGAGTGCTAATAACCTGTACAAATACAAACAAGTTTGCATGCAACTTATCACTGGCGTTGTTTATCTAATGGCACATTTTCAAAATCAGACCAGCCACCTTCATTCACTTATTTCTCACAGCTACTGGTCACGTGATAGAACTGGATATGCAAACAGCTTCAAGCGGCATCAGCCATTTTCGAAGTCCACTCATGGTTGCCCATAGCAACTGTTCCTGTAACATGTCTTTTTGGTACTACATTGGCCTTGGGGTAAGTGAGATGCAAGTGACTATTTAATCCTTAATCTTGCAACATTTTGAAAGTTCAAATGCTTTAAAAAAGGTGCTTAAATTTCAGTCAGTGTTTTAGAGCAAGATTTTTTGCAAAAACTTTGCAAAAAAAACATCTCTTGAATCTGGGTCTTCATACTTTTTAAAACGTGACGTGATTCTCCATTTGTCAGAATTTTTTGCAGAAAGAGGTTTCTGGCGACGTGTTCATTTGTCTCGTAAAGAAGGTTATCAACAAAGAAGCGTCAAAAAAAATAAAACATATTTGATTCAACCAGATTTAAAACTCTTGCACAAACCATTGACACCTTCGCCAAACACAAAAGTGTGTAAAACACAAAACGCAAAAGATGGTCAGTTTAACAAAATAATTTAAAAAATGGAAATGCGGAACTAGATCTAATATGCATTGTTGCTGTTTTCACTGCAGTTCACACTGTCCTTAATCGTTTCGACAGTTTTGACAGGAAGGTGTGTCTGAGAGTGTCTCGTGGGGGTATAGGTCAATTCAGGTGCTTGGTCCTCTGAAAATGTTGGAGGTAGTTTAGATCAAACATGTTCCTATGCTCTCATAGTCACACAAGTTGTCAATAGGGTTGTTTTGAGCTTCTTCAGAGTCTTTTTTCAAAGAAAACCACATTGGCAGGTTTTAACCCCAGTTTTCATGGCCTAACAAAGTGAGAAGGTTCAACAAAAACTGGTTAGGTTCACCTGATCACAGGAAGCTGACGTAAAATGTTTTTTTTTTCGTTGTCACCGACCGGTGCAAAAGCAGTGATTGTTTTGGACTTTTTCTGCTTGGCAGCCGTGAACATTGTCAAAAGTCCATTTGTCAAAAACCGATCCTGGCAATTCGACACTCACGTGAAGAAAACCTCTTGCTTATCAATCACAAGGACCAGCACAAAGAGCAGCATCGTAGCTGTTGCTGCGATCGTCTGTGCTGCAATGCTGCGCTCATGCAATCAAACACGTGATGTCGGTTAGCGCCTGAAACGTCCTGTTTTTTTTATCCATTTTTACTTGAATTATTCGGTTCATGTCGGATGAGGCCGTCTGCGCAGGACTGGTCACGCTTTTAGGCAAGATTTTAGCTCCGGCGTGAGTGTTGGACTGCATGTGTTCAATTTAACAAGTAGCTTCGGGCACGTAATAACTTTGTTTGTAATAAAGGGGACGCAACGTTTTCCTTACGTTTGCGAACGTGCTGTTTGTTTTACATCAAGCAACAAACACTCGCTTGCAGTATTAGAACCCTCAACTTTGAGACTGCGACAACAGCCGTTGTTTATTATGCCAAGCGATTTAACTAATCCTTATGATGGTGGGCACCGCAAGGGAAAGTGACTGTTGAGTTGTCAACCTCCAGTCTGCATCGGTTCATCTCCTGGCTCTGGGAGCCACTAGATGGCAGAACAGTATTTTTTCAGACGCAAGTTTTCTTTCAAGTTTGAGTCGCAGGTTAAAAGTGGACATCCCTAGTTTTCCCAATTCATGCAAATATGAATTGTAAAGGTCATCACTTGGATGGCTCTGAAATTTAGTTTTCGGAAGATCTGAACTTGTACCGCCGACGCAAAGTGATGTTGAGGGTGGAACGAAGGTTGGATTGGGGAGAGCATCGCTGGCGGCGGACTGCTCNTGTCATCCCATTGCGACAGATGGCTGGGCGCCACGATACATGCAGGTTGAGGAAATCCTTTCCTTTCGCCACAATGCGCCGGTTTGGCGTGTTGATTGATTTGAACGAGATACTGAATCAGCGGGTCGTTTCTTCGCCAAACATTGCATTTCCAGCCTGCCTCACGTCTCTCAGCTGAGGCGGTGTAACTAACACTGAGACTTGAACGTGTGCTTGTATTAAAGCGAATATACCTTGGCAAAAGTATCGTGAAAATCATTTACCGTATGAGCTTGATATTTACGAAGAGGTCATTTTGCAAATCTTGCCAGAGCCTGTACCTTCATCTTTGCTTCGGCTTTCTGATACTGATGCAGGGATTTGCCAAAATGTTCTGATTGCCTTTTGGGTTGTCTGCAAAACGTTCTGATGGGTGCACAGCGAAGTAAACCATAATTAACTTCTCGTGGGAGAAATATAGTCTGTTGTCGTTTGAAAGCTGCAGAAAAACCATGACGGTTTTATGTTTCGGTTGTATGTTGTGGTTCGCATGATTTGTTCACACTATCCCATCTTTTCGTAAATTGACAAAATAGATAAAGTTGCTTTTGTCAGTGATTTGCAAAGCTTGTTTTCGGTGATGGGCTTCAGAGTTCAAGCAATTAGATGAATGCATGGTGAGGATCATTTGCAGAGTTATTGCATCACGCCATTTTGTTTTACTTTCCTAGAATGCTATAGATTTGCTGGGAAACTTAACTAACTGCAAAGACAGGTAAAACATTTCCGAACAATGCATTTTCTTGCCTATGAAAACTCCCATGCAAGCTCACTTGATAATCCCGCATAGGCTTATTTGATAATTTGTTGCTTCTACTGCGGATTTGGATCGGTGGCGTATATTGCGCAGCAAGGTGGAAGTGGAATACTTGCTCTGAATACGATTCACTTGCTGTAAAGAGTAACCCGGCTTACAGCATAGTGGGTATTTGCAAGTTCGCTATTTTTATCAAAAAGTTTGCTGATCATCAGCAATTGGCAGAACGTTTGGAATGTTTTGCAAGATTTCATACAGTAGATTCGGGGCTATTGTTTCTAAGAAACAGAATTGAAAAACGGAAAGCAAGAAAGACTTGGGTGAGCGCGACTGTGCGGGGTGAGCGCGTTTTTGAACTTCAGACCAAAATTGTTCAGATTTATGACGTTTGTGCGACGGGCACTTGTGACAAACATGGTTTAAAGAAAGAAAAAGAAAGAGTAGATTTGAAATAGAAAATGCTTTTCAGCACTTTTCATCGTTAAGAAAGTATGTTCACCTCAGATGCCTCGGTAAACGTAGTTAGAAGTGACGTCGGTTTTGACGTAAAACTGCTGGTTTTTCAATTTTGAGAGCCGAAGATAAATTCGCATCGCGCTGAACACTGCTTTTTTTGTGGGCGTCGAGCGCAGACGAGAGCCCTTTCGTGGCGGTTCGCCCGACCAAAGGACCTTTTTACCTTCCGGAATGTGTTGTTAGCTCGATGCGCAACCGACAATGCGGGCGAGCCGCCAAGAGCTGCTTTTGTTTTCGTTTCATCACGCTATGACATAAAGGCTGTAGCACATCGTTGCTTGATTGACAGGTAAAATGACGTGAGATGAAAGGAAATGCGTGCGCTTTTAGTAAGCTTCGAACGATCTCGTTACTTGTTCGACCGCGTTGTGGCGTTTCTTATCTGTTCACAGAACGCACGTGTACTTTTTAATTGATAAAATATTTCTTAAGATTGTCGTGTGCATAGAAAGCAGCTTTCCCCACATATCGCTTGCACTGCCGTTCCGCTTCCATTCAAACACAAAATGCTGTCGATGCGTCCACGCTGCTCAAACATCTGGCGTGCTTCCTGCCATAGCATTCTGCTTGTCTTGAAACGCGTAAGTCTTACGCGATAAACGTTCTGCAGCAGGGGCGTAACGAGGTTCGACGGCGCCCAGGGCAAGAAGCAAGTTTGGCGGCCCATGTTCGAATTTGACGTCTTTAGGAAGCATATGTACTGTATTGACGAAAGTACTTGTGACATTGTTGGGACTTTTCGGCGCCCTCCGCAGTCATTCGACCCCCCGTAGTAATTCGGCACACCGATAGTGATTCAGCGCACGGGGAAATGTGCCCACCTTGCCCCCCGTCGTTACGCCCCTGTTCCGCAGGCAAGAAACTTTCAAAAGGTTGCAAAATCGGACGGAGGTTTTGAAATATTCAGAAGAAATATTCGATTTTCTTGGTCGGTAATATTGACAAAAAGTTTATTCTTGTTACATTTTTGAAAAAAAATGTTGCGCGCTAGACGTCACGAATGGAGCGGTTGTGAAAACAAAGCGAGTCATGGTTTGGGGCTTATGGGGCGTAGATGTCACAATTTTTATCGAAGCAAAAGCACGAGAGTCATTTTTTTCTGACTCTTTGCCATCCACGGAAGGTTTGAATGTTTCGTGTGTCTGCACTGGAGCACCAGGCAGGATTCCCACGTGGTATTGAAAGTATTGAAAAAGTACTGAATTGTTGAAATCGGCTTTCAAGACTTTGAAAAATATTGAATTTGGTCAAAATGTGCATAAAGTATTGAAAAAGTATAGAAATTTTAATTCAAGCATTTGTTTATTCAAATTTTGTTCTTCAATGCTGATGACATTTCTGCAGATACTTTTAGCATTGTGTTCCACGAGTAAAATTTTCTAAAAATGAAGCTAAATGATGGTATTAAAGTCTTTTAATTTAGTGTTGAAAAGGTCTTGAAAAAGTATGGAAAACATTTTTTGAGAATGTGTGGGAACCCTGACTAGGGCAAGACTGCGTCTTGAGCAAAACGCCTTCAGCGCGCACACGTGCAAAATTTCTAGATTTACGGGACGGAGTTTTCAAGTTGTTTTTATCAGACAATGAAGTGAAGAGCAAAATAGGAAGCATCTACGTTTTCGGAACCATGAATCAAGCAAAAAGTCATCGTTTCCGTCGTTTCTGGAATATTCAGGCCTGATGCAAGTGTCTTGCAAATATGTCAAGATTTTACTGGACATTCGGCTCCCGAGGTGTCGCGCCCACTCCTCCCGATCGTTACACCTCGGTCTGTCTGTTAAGTCAAATTAAAATGGCGGATCACAAGCAGTGATCCCGGGAATAGCAACCGCTGCGCAGGCGGCAAAATACTCATTGGCAGTCTGCAAATTGTTGAAAACTTTATGCTTGAATTACGCTTTAGTTTTCCTGCGAAAGTTACTTTCATATTCATGTGCTGTTGTTTTTCTGTTGTAGACAGTGCATGTTTGTGAAGTAATATTTATGTTGATCGCCTACAGCGTGAGGCTTACTGGCGATAAGTGTATATCACAAGTGTCTCTAAATCTTTTTTTTTTGTTTTTTAGTCTCCAGACCTGAAGGTATCCCTCGTCTGGGGCGCCGACGTGAACAACGACACCCGCCCCATGACAGAGCAGTGGTTCTATCATGGCTATTTTGCCGCGAAATGGCTGACGTCCACGATCATGTTAAACCTTCACGCCGGTCGGCCATTTCAAGTGGATCTACGAATTGATGTCGACCGCTTCGTCACAACAACCTCGATTCAAGTCGACGACATTCGCTTTCAGAACTGCGGTGAGAAGTGATTTGGTTTCAAAAAACGTTCGTGGATCGCGACGATCAAGCAAACTTAGTGCATGGTGAAATCAATAAAACACAATAAACCCGGTTGTGTGGTAAAAAACAACAAAGATGTAAAAACAACAGAGACACTTGGATTCATTAACCTAAACGCTGTTGCCTAAGAATAACTGAGCCATGCCAGTTACCGTTGCGGAACCTACCAACAGTGAAGGCCAATAAGCAAAAATTTCTCAGGGATCAAATTGACGCAACGAAAAGGAAGCTTGAAAATGGCAGCAGCGTATTTTTCCAAACCTGCTCTCAAACACTTAACTGCAGATGAGTGCGTCACTTGGAATTTCGACAATTGACTTAAAGAAGGATAAAGACCAATGAAATTAAAAAAGCGTTGATCTTTTGGTATGAGTGACGATGTTCAATAGTCGACCTGACGCAACCATGCTTGGGGATTATCTGTCAATGAAGCAAAAGAGTGAGCGCTTAAAAATGATGGTTTGCCAAATATCTGTAAGTCATTTTTGAGGGTTGTATTATTTGATGCGAAGGTAATACGTTTGTTCCCAATAGCGTGCAATTGCATGAGTCATTACAAAAGAGAAAACAAAGCAATGAAACGCCATTTAATTTTTTCCAGTTTTACGTTGATGCATTTTTATGTTATACGGTTTCATTTTATTTCAGTGGAAATTATTTCATTTTTCTCACCTCCGAGCGCAAGTTCTCTATTATGCTTGCTTCGATTTCAAGCAATTTGTTTCCTTTATATGGGGCAGTGCAGCACTTTTTTTACGCAGCAGAAAATGTCCCGGATGTTGCTGACCGTTTCGACCACCGTGCGTGGATGATGGGTGTGGTCGCGTGTGTGGGCCTGACACATAAAATATTACCTATAGACTGGCGAGTATTGCAGGCTGCGATTGCAGCCGTGCTCTGCAGTGCAAACATGATGGAAAGTTTTGTTATTTTGTCTTGAACCCAGTACCCTTCCCTTATGCAACGATCCACTTGATGATTAACCGTTGGTAAAAGTCACGTTACCCGAGAGGATGACTTGCGCAGGGACTCTGTCATAGATTTTTGACATATATGTATCTGGAAACGCCACCATTTTGGTTACAGACATTTCAAATTCGCTTCTGCACCTTACCTGCAGAAATCGACAAGAAAGCAATCAAAAAACGTTTTGCTCACGCCATTATCTTGATGGAAGGTAGCGCGATTGATGATTGTGGCCACTCCCTGGTTAGAAACACTGCATCACATTAGACTTTGGTACGTTCCTGGATACTTTGTCAGCATGACTTAAATCGTATGTTTCAGGATAAGAACCGCTGAACGAAGCTAACGTACAACTTACTGACATTCTGACAAATCGGTCGACGCTCCCCTTTATCAAATGAAACCAAGAACAACCAACACATGCNAGACTTCCNGCAGGGTTTTTAGAATGATACTACCAGGGATTGCAGTTAAAACCGAGACTNGATTTTCCAGACATGCAGATTAACGAAAAGCGTTATTGTCCAGATCAGTGAAGCATTTCCACCACGATGTCTCACTTGCAATCAAAGTTCCGCTTGTTGATGAAAATGCGAACACTGTCGTTAATGAATGCAGTTAGTGTTGCGACTGAATAGACATGAATCAATGGCCCTTACCCTGCGTGGCCAGGTCTGTCTTTTCCAAACGCTAAAGTCTATTTCCCGAAAATAACAGGGATTGTGAAATTGTGTCGTACGACATATACTTGCTGGTTGGAAATTTCATTTTTGCACTGCAGCGCATATGCTACATGCAAAGATGTCATTAGGCAAGTCAAGTTGGTCCTTCACGAAACGTATTTAAAATGCAACAACATCAATATATTTAAACTCTATTGACTTTTACAAAGAACTCTGATGACTTTATGTTTTATTTTAAACTAACACATTTCATTTATATTTTGATTCAAATCATGGTTTGTTGCTTCTTGTCAATTTGTGTTGATGGTATTTCACCAAACAAAAAATTTGCGAATTCTCTTAAAAACCAGATTCCCACTTTTTTCGAATATACAAACTTCTCGCTTTCCAAAGCAAACACGAATGCCCAAAAAATGAGGATAAAATTCCGTACAGAGAGTGGCAAGATAGCGTATCGCAGTGTGTTTCGTTGAGACGTAGCCAGTAACACCTGGCTCCTGAAAAAAGAAACGTTTTCCGCGATGTTTGGTCGTTCAAGGACCTCATGTGACTGTACATGACAAGACAAAGACCGGACAGAACATAATATTCGTGTTGTTCACTGTTGAAAACAACGGGTCGCGCAAAAGCATTTTGGATCTGACATTGTTGTTATTTCTCGATTGTTTATATGATATTGCGCTTTTGCTGAAAAATACAGAACTATGGAGCGACACAATGCTCCCACGGCAAAGTATGGATAGCAAACAAATTGCGTTTTGTAATGATTCCATAGTGCTTTTCGAATTAATTTCCTCATTTTTACTGCGACGTTTGCGCTTCGTCTTCGAAAATGTAAGGAAACCGGGGACATAGAAAAAATAAGTAAATCTTTTAAATTCTTTTGCCTGGTGCTAACTTTCAAAACAAAATTGCACAAATTTTCCTTTCTAAACTCTCGAATGAAACCAACTGAGGCCATAAGCTTCTACTTCAGGTAACAGGTACCGTTGGACCGTTCTGCGAGTTTCAATGACTATCTGACCTGGCGACTCACGAGGGGGTGGGCGGAAAATCTTTCAGGGGGGCAAAGTGACCAACTCTTTCTAAGCCTAAATGTCGACAGTGGAAGCATAAAAGATTCAAACGTTTTTTATTTCGTAGCGGATTTCTTTTTCCTGTAAAACTGTCTTTGATTTCAATCTAAAACATTAACCATTTCAAGTTGCATGGTGGTTCTCGTCACACTTACGCACAGTCAAGTGTGACCAAATTACTGGCGATAAATGTATTATAAAATTAAAAAGATTTTTTTTCTGTATCTTAAAAAAGGACAATGTTTCTCAGATTTCACTCACTACTGAAACTTTCGACGGAAGCGACGCCACTGCTCCTCGGATGACGTAACAATCGTCCCAGCAGATTACAAGCAACCGAAAGTTTCGATGCACACTATGCACGTAGATGTTGCTGGAGATGGCGGTTCCAGGCATGGCTGAATGTTTTCATGGACTTGGAACCGTTACGACGGTTGAACAACTCGGAGAAGCCACCGTCACTCAAAGACCTCGCAGAAAACAAAACGTTCCGCATGGATTTTTATGCAAAGCTTGCATTTTTGTGGAACGGTTACACACCGTCGAACCTGGACTTCGAGCACTGTAGACAAAGACACATCACACATCATCCACAAATTATGTGTTCTTTGCTTCAAAAGGAAGCAGGCAGCCCTGCGTGACCTCCTCCAACCTTAGCCCACGAACAACATAACGCTGTGTATGTGACAAACACTGAGTCTGTTTCGTTTCTGCGAAACAATCGAGTCTCTGTTTGAAAAATTCAACGCATTCTCTCATAATATACTTCGTGCAACGCAAGCACCCATTGCAACGTCAAACTTTTCCAAGCTAACCACATAAATTCCCACTGGTGGTCAACCACCGGCAATCTTATCCACATATCCTCACTGCTGTGAAAAGGTGGTGGGTCTTCTTAAAAGTGAAGTAAAATCAGAGAATTACCAGCATGCTGTTTGAACAGTCGCAGTCTACCAAAGCTATTTGCTGCTCGTTCGTTTGTATAGTTGCTGTGCAAGAACCTTTTTTGGTTTGTACGGAGTCGGACATCGCCTCTGATTCCCGTCCAATGCCGCTGTTTGGAAATCTTGAAATTTATTAACAGGCCTTGTGAGTGAGTTGGAGCTAAGAATGAACGCGTTTTGCGACCTCGTGTCCTTCTACATCCTTGACCTGCAGAAAACTCTTCTGTTTACAGTAATTACGGGCGCTGCAACATCAGCGCTGGCCTTGCTGGGTCTGCATGAGGTGAACATATCCATGAGAGTCTGCGTAAGTTAGCGCAAGGCCAGAGATCAGAGCTTGAAAGTGCGCGTTAACAAAAACGTTTTGCCGCATAAACATCTTTCCCAGCGTAATTTAATGTTCCTTTTTCTGCAAGTGATGTAATGAGTGATTTTCAACCCTACGCAAGCTGAAACTGGTCTTCGTCTCTTATCTTTCCTGATCAGTCTTTTAACTTGCGTTTGTGTTTCCAATGCGGAAGTTATTGTTTGTAGCAGTTTTGTTTCAAAACAAGGTCATCTAGTGTTGAAGTGGGTGTTGGTTTTGCCCGCACCTTTCAGTGACCTTTGAGTTTTTGATATGTTCCTGAGCGAATCGTTTAAATCTGTCGAAATCATTCGTTTTAACAAATGGATGAAACCCAGCGGAACCCTTTGCTCATGTGCAAAACGTCGACCCTGTAGTGCTGAAGAAGAAAAACACACGTTTAAATGCGACAGAGAGTCCATTTGGTAGAAAGCGAATGGAGGAGTTGATTGATTAACAACTGTAACCTGAACATCTTGTGCACCTGCGATAACTTGCCTTGGCCCGAGCGTAACTTTTACCAAAGAGCGACTTTATTTGCCACTTTAGTAGAAACATTCCCACCTGGTTTATCAGGGCCTTGAAGAAGTCCAGTGCAAACTGTAACCTTTAAATGAAACTATTACAAGACGATAAACCATCATAAGACTATTACGTGTCGTAGAACAATTAGAGATGTGATTTAGCAAAGTACTTACCTTTTTAATTGTGAAATTAATCTGCGCTGTAAGCACTGTAAATTGTCTTTAAGCAAGGTGAATGTAGTTTGAGTTGCCGGCCGTTTTCCGTTCGTGTGTGTCCTGCAATGCGACTAGCGGCAGGTTTGCGATCGACACGGGGTGTGATCTGTGTATACGTCACAATAGTACCTGGAGCGTAATTAGTTCAAGTTGAGGGCACTGTAGAGCTATCAGGTGATTGAGATTTTGCTTAAAGACAGTTTTGTTGACGTGTGTGTTCTTTTCGTTATTTTGTGCATAAACCCCCAAAAGGTTTCTTTTATTTGTGGTGTAACTTCAGTTTCGTGACTGACCCTACGTACGTCGTTTCTGCAACGACAGAGAATTTTTCGCGATATGACCACCAGTTCCTTCAAAAGACCTTGTTTTCCACGATTTATTGTTGCGAAGCCGGGAGTAATGGATGACGTAGTTTGGGGTGCTGAGGGTCTGGTTGTAAATTCGTTTGCAGGATTCTCCAAATCGATGTTTTGATTGATGCTAATAAAACCGCAAGGGGTCGCTCAAAGGGCAAACTTGTCGACGAGCACAGTGACAGAGAAACGCGTGGACAGACACCTTGGAACCCTACCTTGTTGTCTCGAAACCCAAACGTTCCCTCAGCTGTGCAATAAATGTCCTCCAGTGTGAGTATCTTGCATGAGGACGTCACAATTTCTTTGTCAGGTCACAAGAGCGCACATTCTTTTTTCTTTTTTAATGCAGCGTCCACCTGCACAGATTTTTGTTCAGGTAAACTTTCCCGACTCGTCTCAAACTTGCTTTGTTCAGTCTGCGACTTGTTTCGCTGATCTGATACTGCGTTTATCTTGATGTCGTTATTTGGCGTTTTCAGTTTTTCTGTTCTTGTTCGCGTTACCGTATTTTCCGTTCGATGCCTTAGCATTCATCAGCGTGGCAGTTGCAAGGTTGTCAAAGTCCTGGTGGCTTGTCATTAACAGCAATGCCGCTTGCCCAGTCTGACTTATGAAAGTAAATATTCCGATGACCCCACCCGGGACGAACCTATTTACGGGCGCTTGACGGCTTGAGCGCATTAATTAGCAGAGTGGTACGTAAAAAGTTTTCCAGTCAAAGTGTAAATTTACTTTTGTTGTTTTAATTCGTGGTTAAGAGTCTAATTTGGTTTGCTTGGGACGCTACAGATGACTGTAATCAATGACAATCTTTTTTGAACATATTTTATACAAAGACTTTCAAAGAACTGGTCCCCATTCAATCGGAAAAAATTAAGCTTGAGAATAGAGGTAAAAGCACTAAATGTATTGAAGAAATGTTTTGCTTCACTGTTTAGATTTGCTGATAGCGAAAACCAAATTTATGTGAAAATTAAATGCCACCATTGATTGCGTCGCTTTAACACCTTTTCCGAATCACGACATGATGTCCAAGAGTTGATGTTGACTCCAAAATTGTAAAAACTATCGCATTTGTGCTTTTTATTGCATTCGTAACCGGCTAGATCAGGGGTCGGCGATCTACGGCCCGCAGGCCGGATGCGGCCCGCCAAGCAAAATCATTCGGCTCAGACCCCTTTACAAATTGTAGTAAGTGCATGGCCCGCCTAGTGGTATTATATTTCATGAATCTGCTCTCCTTTGCAACTTCTTGTATTGCATGCATATGAGCAACTACTTATGCCAAACCACACTGTGCGATAAATGTACTGTATGTTATATCTTGGGATTTGTTATGAACTGTGAAAATCAGGAGTTAATCTGATTAAAATTCCATAAATTCCAAAGCTTTATCAACATCGTACACAGCAAAATTAATGGAATTTTTGGTGGAAAATCAGTACGGCCCGCCATACCTTGCAGAGTGTGTTTTCTGCTCGCGACTAGGTAAAGGTTGCCGACCCCTGGGCTACACGGTGTAGCTATTTGAGCACGCGCCACGAAACTGGGCATGCTGGGTCGAATCCCGGTCGGGTCACACCAAGTCTTGCTGTCTGTCCAGCTTCGTCCTCGGTAATAGGTGGGTGCACATGTGATAACACTGTCTCGCCACCAGTGTAATATTCACTGCGAAAGGAACCAGGTGGGCCGCAGCGCAAGCAAGCAAGCGGAGATGGGCGCCGCAGACCGCTCGTGGCGCTCGGAAAGGAGTAAAAAAGCGAGTATGAAACTGAAGTAATTCGCGCGACAGCTGCTTTTTGTGCGTACTTGTCTGTTTCGTTCTGTATTTTTTCTCTAACCTCGATGCCTCAACTCGATTGTTCTTTTTCGTAGCTTGTAAATAATCGCCGCAGGCTTTGTACTCGCGTGCGGCACTTTTTTACGATTGTTTTCAGTAAAGTGATTTACTCCTGAAACGCTTGCGAGTTTCTCCATTTTCCGATATTGTACTCAGGCCCGTAGCCATTCGGGGCCAGCGTTCCCCCACATTTTGTTGTGCCTTGAAAAATTTATTTTGAACATATAACAAAAACAAAAATCTTGCCTCTCTAAATCTGTTTTTATCCCCCAAACCTTGAAACCTGGCTACGGGCCTGATTGTACTCGTCGATGCGGTAAGCTGTAGAAGCGGAAGTTAAACTCGATGGAGAGTAGATTTTCCGATTTTCAGTCGATGCCTGCAGTACGGTCACGTCGCCTACGAGGCGAAAGATCAGTTTTTATGCACATTTTGTGTGTGGTGATGGGGGTGATGGCAAAATAAAAAGCAGTAATTCTAAATTTGAGTTACACATGGGAAGGAGATATAAGATATATCACCACCCATGAGGAAATACAACGGTGTGATGAAACAATTACTGAACACAATTCACTTATAGCGGTTGAAACATGAAATAAAAAATAAATCTGAGACCGACATGCGAATGCTTGCTACGTGCACATACTCTATGTACCTTGTTTGCCAATAACTCAATATTTACGGAGCATAGCAATGCCAGCAAGATCAAAGCATCCTCCATAGAGCTTTCGTGCAGAGGTGACGGGTACACCAATGAAATTATGATTGGGCTCAGAAATCCTAGCATGTAATTTGCGGTTCAGACTGGGAACGGTAAACAACATCTTAGGAGTGTGAAATTTATATGTTACAAATTCTAAGACTTTGGGTGTAAACCTCGATCTCGCACCGAATTTTCTGCTTAAAAGGCAGTTTCCTGATGCGACACAGCAACAAGGGAGAGTTTTTCTACCTACTGAACACACAACACGTACTTGTTGCTCACTGCTCAGGCTTGGTCCTCATCTGGGTATTTTCGAAAGCTTTCACTGCTCGCGTTGTGGTCTGCAACTTGCCACCACCAACTACGTTTTTCGTACTTTCAGCAAACGATTGTGAACCACCTTGGTACAGAGTGGAACCACCTTGGTACAGAGTGGATGATTTGGCCTCATTGTCCCATATTTTCTTTGTGGAAGTTACAAAAATGTCTGCGCATTTTTTTGCATCCGATTGCGAATGCGAGCTTCATTCTTTCAAGTTAAAATAACNTAAAGAACGGTCAAATCCCTGGATGTCTTTGTAGTCTGGGCTGTTATAGGCCCTGCTTTGGCGCTCGACTGAGTGTTTTTCAAATTCAGGCGAGATATCCTTTAGTAGTGTTTTTGAAAAATAAAGCGAATTAAAAAAACTGATGAACCTCACTGTATTTTCCAGCATTATTGCATCCTGAAATATTTTGTACTTTCTAAGCGTTAAATCAACTTTCACTGTAAATGTAACTAATCCGTACAATGCAATGGCTTTCTTGAAACGGGTCGGTTGTGACGTGAAACTGGTCGAGATCGTTGTCAGCGGATAACAAAGCAGGCTCCTGTTGAACAGATAGAAAAAAGCCAACCTGCAGAGAGAACCTGCATATTTCATCAAGTGAAGACTACATTGGTATTCCACTATACGGCTATCCCCACAAATGCCTGATCTAGATGCAAACATTCCAAGCGATTTGCAAAATAAAAACTTTGTCACACTCAGTGGTGGACTTAGGTTTGGGGGCCTGAGGCAAGGCTGTAAAGGGGGGTCCTCTGATGACGCAATCATGCTTTGTCAACCTTGATACGGCCTTTTGATCAAATCTGGGAAGGGGATATGCGGGCCACCTAAGGATACGTTCCTGAGACTACGGCATTACTAACGTAACAAAAAATACAAATGGGTAGTCATAATACACAACTTCAAAAACACTGAAAGTTGGGAAGACAGGGCTAGCAACACATAAAAGTTAAGAGTTGGCAAGCTGGCATCGTCCCCCACTTCTCTAGTTTCACTGTTGCTGTTGAAGACCCCTTTAAAGCAGAGCACGTCCACATTACAGTTGCTGTTGGGGGCGCTTTTTGAAAGAAAGACACATACAAGTTGCTTTAGCGGGCCCCTTTGAAAGTGGAGTACTTACACATTCTAATTGCTATACTGAGGGCCCTTTGAAAGCAGAGGACTTACACATTGCAGTTGCTGTTGACAGTCCTTTCAAAAACAAAGCACTTACACGTTACACTAGCTGCTGGTGGCCCCTTTGTAAGCAGAGTACTTACACACGACAGTTGCTATGCTGGGAGNCCCTTTGTAAGCAAAGTACTTACACATTCCAATTGCTGTTGNGGGGNCCTTCAAAAGCAGGAAAGAGTATTTGTGCATTACGGTGGCTATTGGGAGCTCTTTTGAAAGTAGAGTACCTGCACATTGCAGCTGCTGCTCGGGCCCTT
>JGI24159J19872_10004128_pt1 | contig 18424 bp, 14 predicted proteins | sample Ectturendosymbi4_FD_19872 | JGI IMG/M metagenome (IMG submission 19872) | reverse complement strand
CTGGGCAAAATCTCTGAAAACCTTCACAAAATTCCTGAAAATCTGAGCAAAACCTTGAAAATATGAGCAAAAATGGCGCCCAAAATAACATGAAGAGCTTCTTTTTGATGTCACTTTTTCTTATGGATTTTGTTTCGGACAAGTTTGCGAAAATTCGGGAAAAAATTCTTCGCACCCCCCAAAATTTCCATGCTCCTACACCGTTGCAGTTGAGTTAACAAAGGTGACGTCACAAGATTAAGTCATAAATATTAATGGTGTGTGGAAATAATAGTGACTTCATCGATCATCCTCTACCTAAAGGTTCTGTGGGGCCTCCCACCACGCCTGGGCCCCAGGCCCCACCATCTAAATCCGGCGCTGATTCTGCTTGTCTCGCACGAAGCATATTGCTTTAATGTCAAATCAAAATTTAACGATGATTTGTCTTCACATCAGATACAAAGGACGAGCTGCCATTCCGGGAATAGCGTCTCCCAAAATTCAGGAAAGATATTGTAGCACAACAAGGACATTCACTTCGTTCGCTCCACACCAACGCAACACAATGATGCTGTTCCGTTTTGATCCAAATACCACGGGGCCAAATTTACCAGTTTTTGTTCGCGAGCGCCATACACTGGCCAATGTTTCCAAGGGAAAGTGCAACAAGTATTGCGAAGAAATTAAAAAATATTTCCTTAATATTTGTTTGCTTTAGTGCTTAATGACATCCATGGTGCTACAGCATAAAGATAGAGTTTCGATTGCTTCAAATACATGAAGCTATCGAATAAACTAATTGGATGGAAGCAACTTAGACGTTCATTGCAATTAACGCACTAACATTTCACAAAGGAAAAAACCACACAAACAATGGCACTAAATAAAAAACATCAATGATTGTAACAGAAAATACTGAAGTTTTCCTGCTATTACGAAGTCCACTAAAAGTGCATGTGCTGAGCAATGTGTTTGCAGGAGACTACTTAAGATATATTCGATGGTGTGGGCAGCAGTTCTGCACAGGAATGAAATTGCTTCTGGTGAAGAGAAGGCAGGCTTAACGTCTTATCTTCAGCCACTTACACGTCGTAAATGAAATCCCAGTTGTTTCGAAGCCAGTCCCAGGTGATATCTCGTGCATATTCGTTGTAGCAGAGATCTTCAATCACACCCGATGCATCTTGCTTCCGAACGAGATTTTCATTTACAACGTAGCCCAGAAACCTAAAATTATTTTGGTAAGTAAACACGTTGTTTGTGACAGAATAACATTATGAAAGTACGTGATTTTATGGTGATTGGACACAATAAACAAGTATTTGCATAAAAAAGCTTGGGAAAAGTCAAGTGAAAGAAAAATGTGTACCATCAGTAATATTAAGGAAATATTTTTTAATTTCTTTTTTTTATATATTTTTAAAAATATTTTTTAATTTTTTAAAAGCAACGTCAATTCTGAAGAAGATGGCAACGTGTCACAAGTCACAAGGCTTCTTTGCTAAACGTTCGGAGGAAAATTCTCGTGATTTGAAATAAAATTCGTTTCTTAATTCACCATATTAGGCAGTAGATGGGAGCGTTATTTGTATGAAATATGTTACAGTGAACTGATAGCTTTTGCTTATTTACTTGGTTTTATTTTTAATGCAGTAGAACTGTCTTTGAAGGCTGACCGTTGGTCTTTTTAAAGTGAATTGACCGTGTTTTACCAGCAATCAGCAAGTCATACGTTTTCATTTAAATACAAAGTTTCAGTGCAAAAAAACGAATAAAGTGCATAACAATGAAGATATTCATGGTAGATGGCACTCACAACTGGATGTAGTAGAGTGATTTAAGCCTAGAGTGAAGGCCACTTCAGATGCTTAACAACGATTTATGCAATAGTGAAATCCAAACCAAAATACAGTAAACACATTAGTGGCCTCTCAACCGTTTAATGCCGGTGTTTTGTTACGTGTATCGGATGTAAATTTCATTAATCTGCGAGACATGTCTGTTATTATGTGGTAAATGCAAAAGAGAACTATCGCATATCTTGGACACCGCCTCAAATCTCGGATGATCCAGCGGAGTGTCCAAGAAGTTATCGGATGCTCAGAGATGCGACTTAGTTACGCGAATAACCGCTTCAACAAGTTTTACTCGATTTTCCATCCAACGACGATGAACCAAGAACGAGAGTTTCTGCCTTGCTTTGTATTCGCACCGTGCCAACGAAGAAAAACTACAGAGGCATTGGTTAGTACAAAAGTAGATGCAATATTTTGTTTTTATTACAAGCTGTTCAGGTCAGCTGATGTTCTGTTGGTGCAAACATCAGCTCATGGGAAGGGCTTTCGAAATAGTTGAAAGGTCATGAAAATCGAATAGCGCATTTCGAATGTCTTGATACATGTGACAAACTTTGAAAAGTTAATAAACCTTGATATGATTCATAGCTACTTTTTTCCTGACAATTTTCCACTAACCTTTTTCGCGTATAATAGTTTTATCTTTGAATCTGCTTGCAATTTTCACTGTTATTTTTGTGATGATTATGAGGACAACTATAGATTCGAAACCAGTGAACCTATAGGACACTTCGAATAGCATTTTTAGGAGTCTATCTTGCAAAAACTGATAGACAACATGACTTTGTATTTGACGGAAGGGAACCTTGCTTTTCGTGGTTCCAACGAAGTTTCTGGTTCTCTTCATTTTGGAAATTTTCTTGGTATGTTCGAATTTCTAGCAAAGTACAGTATAACGCCCAGTGGAGTAACTGACGGGGGGCAAAGGGGCGAGCCGCCCCCTTTGGCAAACTAAATGTAAAAACTGGGTCCCCTTTAGTTGACATTTTGATATTTAGCATTCTTTAATTTGTTGTTTTTTTGCGTTTTTCGGTGTGTTTTCTTGTTTTTATCTAGTATGGACATCCAGAAATTCACTAACATTTCTTAACCTTTTACACTAAGTTTTGGCTGGTGGACCCCCTGCGGTGACCAATGGGCCCCCATTCAGCTAAGTTTTGCCCCTCCTGGCTCAAACCTCTAGTTACGCCACTGATAACGCCTGCGTGAACCCGTGCCTCGCTCACGAGCGCAATGTCATTATCTGAGCAAAGACATTCAAAACAAAGTCACCCATCTTGCTGTCAATGCAGTTTTCAAAGCCAATCTCGCAGCATTGCGAAACGCTTAATTAGCTATGTCCCGCCCGCGGCCCGCAGGCCGCATGCGGCCCAGTCGAAGGTTTCATGTGGCCCAGTTTAGGTTTTCGCTGTAGTATAAGCAGCCTGCATGCTGACAACCTGTCCTTTTTGATAATCTTGAATTTGACATTTTTGATGCAGCTGGTCCTCAGTGCCACTTTATCACGTCTGTCAACATCACAGTTAGGATTAGAACGCTTTCGTACATTAGTTTAAGCTAAATTTAGTTTGTTAAGATCAAAGTAAGCCGTTCAATGTGCGGTCCTCATTAATATGTCATTTAATGTGCGGCCCAGGATAGGAAAGTGACATGATTTTTGGCTCAGAAAACCATTTGGGTTAGACAAAGCTGCGCTAAATATTACTCCATTATGTTGGACTGGAGTCCTGACATATCATGCAAGGAGCAGATGAGCGTCAATTGCGCTGTCGCACTTAGAGTAAATATTTCAACTTTTAGAATTGGCGACGCTACTTTGAAACATGTATTTGGCTTTAGTGAGGTGAAACAATTGCAGTTTGTTGGAAGGCAGCTGCGTTTATACACCTATAGATAATCACAATCGGGAAAATTCACCACAATTTGTTGACGTAACACGAAATATAATGATGTCACCATTGGGGCGCAACGAACAGCTGGAGGAGATTTTATAACCACGCAAAGGGAGTCGTTGGATGCATTCTGGTTTATGTTTTTCTACCAAAACAGACACAGAAGCATTAACCTGGCGCATAACACTATCTTTTCTCTAACAAAGGTTGCATTGTTTCCCACACTATATATAGCCCAGTGTTTCCCAACCTTTTAAAGCTTGCGACACCCTGCAGAAAGAAATTTTATTTGCGGCATCCAGTGGAGAGCCCATAGCAATTTGCTTTAAGGTTTGATGACAAATTCTATTTGAATAAGAGCCGATGATGCCTACCTTGTAGGCGAAATATGTACTCTGTAAGATCTTTAGTATATGATTCTTTGCTGGGAAAGGATTCCTTTTGATAGATACGTTTGATGACATTTTCATTTTTTAAATAATATTTTTTCTTAATATTGAAAAATGCATTAGCTGCGGCATCCCTTAGTATAGTAAATGTCACCCGGTTGAGAAACACGGCTATAGACAGTAAATGAAAAAAACGTGCAATAAATATGAGTCACTGATAAAAGAAAATTGCAAAAAAGAAATATTTCAGTATGAATCTTTGATCAAAGCAAAGCAAGTTTCGAATTGTGTCAGAAATGGTCACGAATGATAACTTTTGATTACTCACGATGTTCGCGAAAATGTAAGTTGGTGTAAAAACTTGGTGTTGCATAGGAGCATAAGGCATAACGAGTTTGTACAATTTAGTTAAAAACGTGAAAACCAACGTTGAGAAACTGTTTCGGGTTGTTTGTTCCTTCTGTTCAATTGCCAACCGCGAAAGTATTGCTAGTTTAAGTTCGTCTGACTATCGGCATTAATTTATTGCTTTTGGAAAGAATTTTGGCAGTGACCCAACCAAAAAGACACAACGTGGTTGATAAGTCAGTCTTACCGAGTGACAATCCAAGGAGATCTGGTACAAGTCAAACCATACTGGATTTTAGATTTTTCTTGAGAGTTGGATTCTTGCTGGTATTGCTCCCACGCAAAATCCCATTCCTTGGCATCTCCGTTCGCAATGGCATGGCAATAGACAGTCGTGCGAAGATTGGGAGAAATTCTGAACCAAAGCTCTCAATAAACAGAGCTGACCACAGACACATGAGTCAAAAGAGCGGATTTAAGATGGAACAAAGTAGAATGAAAACTTTCTTGACTTCACAGCGTTTAAAAGATTCAGATAAAATTACGAAAATTGCATCTGAGAAAGCAATGGCTCAATTGCAAAGTATGCCAAAGCATGCCACAATCATTTTACTTTAAAATCTCAATCATTTGCATCCAGTGTTGAGTTTGGATACAATGCAGTAAGATTTGGCTTCTGGAAACAATCTGCACCAAATGTCGCGTTAATCTACATCGAACACACAATAATCTATGAAAGATTTTGTGAACCGTTTATGATTTTAAAGTTGATACGATTGCTTCAATATTTTCGCCCCAAGAAAAAGTGACTTTCCATAGCACCAGACGTCTTCTTGTAAACAAAAGTGGGAAAGTGTTTCTACCTCTGTCGGAAAATTCTATAAGTGACGACAGTGACTTCATTTTGAAAGGTTGATAGCAGCCTTTTCCTTCTACTAAAATTAGTTGCGGTACGCCTTTGTATGGTTAGATATCATTCCAGTAGCGCAAGGTTTAATTAAAACCAGTGCTAGAAATCTTTGAGTAAACTTTTCGATTGTAGATTAGCAATTATTTGTTTAAAAATGCCAGCTACTCTCTTTTTGCAGTTTATCACATCCAAGTTGCTTTACCAAGAAAAATAAAAGCAATAATTTGGTGCTTCTTTCTCTGGGGATGAAGTGGTTAAACATATAACAGACCAAAGGCATTTTCTATGACATAGAAAAATTTCTAAAACCTCTAGGTTTGTTGCAAGCTTTTGAGTAATCAGCCGGCTTGGCTCTGATTTTTTCGCTTTGCGGTGATTCAAACTTATGCATATCTGTATTCAAGTAACTATTCTCTACAACCTAAGACAGGGGTCACCAGCCTTTGTGAAACTGAGATCTACGTCTTGTGTACCGATTAACGCTAAGCGCACCTAGTTTGATACACACTTCTGAAATAAAAATTTTGCTCAATTCACTTTTACTATGTTATTATTAATGATCGTAATCTGTGTGACGATACTCATCATCTTCATGCTATTTTCAAAACAGGCCCACGGGCGACCCGCGTGGTCCTCGCGGGCGACCTGGTGCCTGCGGGCACCGTGTTGGTGACCCCTGACCTAAGGCGATTGAGTCGAATCCATTCTCAAAAGTTTTAATAGGAAATCAATTTCACGTAACAATACGCATCATCACTACTAAAATCGTATTCAAATATAATTTGCATTTATCAAAAATTTGCTGATAAATTCCACTGCGTCGCCTTTGTGGTGGCTAATTGGCATGATTGATCCTGTCGTTTCTCACGTGTTGATTGTGGGATTTTCCATCCATCCGTTAAACTCGTTTGTGGCATTTTCCGCACATCCCGGTACTCCGTAGGTGCATGCTGCTCCAATTGCGTTAATGCGCTGGTATCTGATGACAAAAGGATAAAGACATGTGCAAGGAACAGATGTTGGCGTATCTGATTGGGTTTGTTGTTTCCAAGCAGACGAATTCCATGTTGCAAGCATGTTTTTAGTTTGTTTGCTTCAGTTTATTAAAATATTAAAAGGGCAAGCACCAAAAATGCTCGGGAGAAGTGTGTAGGATTTTATAACTTTAATGGTTTTATGCTAATGCACGCACTCAGCCATTCACGTACGTGTAAAAAGGAAAAACAGTCAGTCACACGCTAAAACTTTTTTATGCTACAGTACAGAAGCAACATGATTAGATTTACTGTTCCAAGTGGCTTCCCCCGTCCGTCCACGTCAGGTTGTCGTACACAGGTTGAACAATATACGCCATGTAATCCTGCAAAAACAGTTTCCTGGAGTTATTTAGGGTTACACAACGAGAAATTGGACAGAGCATAACTTTTACAGTAGCCTTCAGCAACAGAGGAGAACTTGTCACAGTATAAGTACACGTTGGAAAACAGTTCAAATCGAACGATGCTTTGAAGAATGTTGTTTGGAGCACAGTTTTTGCATTCATTAAAAAAACAAATCCATGAATGCTATATAAAGTATGTACTGTATAATAGAATTTGTTGTAAAGAAATATTTCTTAGCGTATTTGAACCAGGCCACTCAGATTAGTTCCAACCACACGAAAGAAAATTACCGCTCGAAGGTGCAAGACGAAGAAGAAATGCTGCAGTACGAATTGACTCACGCACCATATCTGCACCTAGCACGAAGTTGCTGTTCTTTGCCTGTACTACAAAGCTCTTACCGAATAAACTCCGAACACTTTCGACCTCCCAAGAACCAGGTTAAAATACTCGAATTCATCCAAAGCAGCTTCCCAAGGCACATAATCGAAGTCCTGGCGAAGGAACTTAGTAAGACCGAGCGTTATTTCATACTTGACTTCTCCAGACCTGGAAAAAATCATGTGATTTGTTTAAGGGTTTCACCAACTGGAACGGATCAGCTAGATCAACTTCGTCGTCACCATGCCTGTCAAGTAAGTGAAAACCTTGTAACCTAGCGATTTGGCCATCTACGTACAAGCTTTGCCTGAGTTGAAAACAACTACGATCCTTCGAAAATGTTTTAGTGTTTGAAAACCTAAAATGTATTCATTACTGGAGGGTGTTTGCCGCTTCTCTAAAATCGCGTCAAAACGACGTTAGACGTTACGTTTGATCCAGAAATAATTATTTGCTACGTAGCTAATAGCAACAAAACTAAACACAAAAGAGAACATTTTATGCAAAACAAGATTTCCAAGCCGGATTGTCGAGGAGCCTATTGTCACTGTCAGGAAAAGATGATTGTGTATAATTGAAAATCCTGGATATGCAACGTGCACGGGTACGACAGTTTTCAACACCGCAAAGAACTTGGTACAACAGTTTTCAACACCGTAAAGAACAAGAATAAATTTTACAAGAGATGGTCATCGCGCCGCAGTAATTGGAACAGACCTAATTGCAAAAATGACAAAATTGAGGAAGTGGCCTTGTCGCGGCACCATGCTTTACTTCATGGTAACGTAAATAAACCACCTATACATGAAGCTCACATCCTCACGACCTATACCTGAAGATTACATCCTCACTTTTGTTGAACAACCACATTTTCACTCCTTGAACATCTGCGAAGACAAATGGTGCAACCGGCTTGACGCACAAATTAATATTGACAGCATGATCATCCCCCGCGTGAGAAAAGTTTTCTTGTTTCGCTTCTGCACTGACCGTTGATGTGTTTTGATTATCGTGGCCGGCGTGATTGAGTTTGGTTCTCGTCAGTCACAGCGTTTCAATAGCACCCGCTGACGTGTGGTTGCCATCGTTACCAAATGCTAACTTACCTTACACATGCTGCAGTTATGTTGATTCATAAACGTGTTGGTTTAAGCTAAATTGTAAGTGCCGTTTGACAGTAGTTGCATTATTTCGAGAACGAAGTATTCTATTTTGTAAATCTTTGTAGCTTGCGTTGAGTTTTATTAAGTTCATGCTTTTGAACTTTTGCAGTAAAGTTTGAAGTTGCAGTGAATACTTTCAGTTGAGCAAGACGAAATTTCCGGTTATTTCCAGTTTTGATTGTTGCAGTTGGTGTTGTGCTATGTTACACTGCAGTCTTGAAGTTGTTTACTTTCTCTGACCTTGCTTTAGCTTTTCAACGTTTCGCTGTTAGCATGCTTGCAGACGTAAGGACTGATGATGGGTAGTTTTAGGTGAAATCGATTTCCTATTAAAATTTGTGATTGATTCCTTGCTTATTTCTCCTGTGGAGTGAAGTTACTCGAAAAGAACTTGTTTGTTTTTTGTGTGGAAAGCTCTGTCTTTGAATTTTATAAATCTTTTTTTTGAGTCTAGACCAAGGTAGAATTTCACAGCATATTAGCAGCGAAAACAAAAGCAGTATCAAATTTACACCCCGACTAACCTGGCCAAGTTGAAAGCGTCCATGATAAGCTGAGCTCTTGTCTTTACGTTGATAGCCTGCAAGGATATTGAAACTTTAGGGAAATGTTTTTCTCTGCCTCATCCCAAAAACAAAAAGTCGGTTTTCCGACATTTTACTAAAAGTTTCACGCCAGCAGGTTCTAGAAACGAACGCAAGCGAAACCAACATGAAAGACTGGTGCGTATGAAGAAATATCGAGTAGATATATTTTCACATGCCCCGCCCCTAGTAACATTTTCATATTTTGAGTTCGGTATTTGAGAATTCGCGATGCAGCAAAACTAAAATGCCAATACAAAACGATAGAAAATTAGATGAAATGGCCTGGTGTGATTTTTAAGCGGCATTGACCAATTATTCAGTACCGTTTATAGTTTTCAAAACGTTGATTCAGGTTCGCTTCTGCATACCCGGACAAGAGTAAACTTTTTCGCTAGATAAAAAAGTAGTATGCAACTTTTAGTTCCAAAGTAGGGAAGAAAATTAACAATTAGCAACAACAGTATTCTTGTCTGCAAGATCAATTGGGAAAAAGTCTTGAATAGGAAAAACTTAAAGCAAAGATTAAGTATGAGAAGTAGCGGAAACATACTTTCCCTGGCCAGGGTATGCTGAATCGAACCTGAATCAATATTTTTTTAGCATGACAGTGACTATCTCGCAAATAAATTAAGGGCTTTTCAGTATTTGCCTGTCATACAATCGTTTCGTTTTAGTGAAAACCGTACAACATTCTCTTTGTTATAATAACTCACATCGTTTTTAAGTTGAACTTTTCATCACGTACGGATTGGGTACTAATTAGCTCAACGTAATTGGATGACGATGGCATATATTTATATACTATTTACCGAGAGTGCTGTTTTTTTGTGAGCAACTGCATCATATTCAGCCCTTCCCATCTAGACCTGCCACTGATTTATAAAGCTGCAGTGGCAGAGAAATTTTTTACTGAACAATACCATAAAGGCAAAAATATTTTTAAGCCAAAACATTTCATATAATGCAGACTTTGATAATCACAAACTCCATGACATTTTGACCGAGCGTGGTAGAATGAATAGGCTTGAACATACTTTTTGACTACAGTGTTCCCAAAAGTGACTTGACACGTAGACATTGCATATCAACAGAAGTCTTGCTTGATAACTGCTTAATTCAACAAACTTTAGACATACGTAGCCAAAGAAACAGAAGAACGTTTTGTCACGAACACAATTCTGTGGAGAAACCATTTAAATACCGTGTAGTCGTTGTCCAACTGTTTAATAATTCTGTTCCAGTTTTCGTCATCGTAGTTAACCCTGTAGTACCCATATGCTCCTTCGTTTCCAAGAAAGTATTCGTCTTCAGGGACATTTATATTAACTTAAAAATAACAGATATTTGATTGTAGAAAGAATCTCCATTTTGTACATGGCTGCATGGCTGAGTGAACATAGTATAACTCGCTGTACCTGATCGTTTCGATGAAGATATAAAGAAAACGAAAAATTGAGAAAAGGTAGCATTTTAAGTTATCCACTGTCAGAAGACCGTGTTTACCCATCGGGAATAGCTTACAACCAAAACTCTAATCAGGCCTCTCTCAGTACAAGGTCTCATTGAATATTTCCGGTATCGAATTTGTTAGGATCAAGAGGCAAATTTATGAAAAGAGTACACCAAGGTTGGTTATGTGCTTACAGGCCCGGAGTCACGGGGAGAATTCCAGGCAGTACCCCTTCAAAACTTTTTATGTCTCCCAAATTTTGTTGTGCACAAAAATATTTGTTTTTTTCATATAACAATAAAAACAAAAATTTTGCCCTCCTAAAAATTCCTTTTATCCCCTCAGGACTCACTGTCTGAGGCAACTTTGCATAATTTGCTATAATTTCTTCTGCATCCACGAGAGAGCCAAAAGCAAATCAGCAGCTTATCACTATAAAACACACATTTTGACGCACACTTTTTGTTTTGATCTCAATTTTACAGGCATCACTGAAGCCGCGTCTCGTTTAGGGATTGTATACACGGAGCAAGTAACTGGAGTACGAAAAAAAATCGAAAATGCTTGACTTACGATCTTTATCTGGTTCGACCCAAGTCAAAGTAACATCAGATTGACTTCCGTCCCGGTGCCACAGAGGTACAGTCCACTTGTAGCTGCAGTAGAATCACCCTGATCACACTCTTGCAACAAGAAATGCCTTTCGTAGCAAACATAGATTATCCTACGAAAAATGCGTACCAAACTTTTTCCAAAAATTAAGCAAACTTTCATGTGAGGCCTGGAACTGGAAGTAGTTTTGCAAAACACTTTCTCTGTGCTGTCTTCACATAGAACGCACTTTGCATTTTTTTTGTAAAAGATTGAAGTTCAGAAACTTTTACTGACCTCAATTAAAAGCATGCATAAATGTCGTCAAAAAGTAAAGTTGCAAATAATGAGGCAGTTTCAAAGTGATCAGGTTTAGCGTCTTTTCATGCCATGCATATCCTTTTTGCATAAGGGTAGCTTTAATCGTTTTATTGATCGTTTTTCAGCGTATTATTGTTAGGAATGATTGTCAAAACTTTGAGATCAAGGCATCTCTAATTGATGCAAATTATTTTCTTTGCTAAATTGCGCGTTCCCTATTCTTACTTGTACGGGCTTTCTGGTTCTGATTTATTTGCCAGAGGATCCAGCAGGAAGCGTTCCTGGGTTATTTTTACATCATTTGTTCCGTTTCGTTTCATATAGATTGTTGGGTAACCCATTTGAAGCGTCCATGACTTCATAGAGTTAACAAAACCGTTGGGCGGTAGTGAAACTCCGGTGGCGTTCATCGCCTGGTTTGCAAAGGAAAAACCACAGTAAAGAAATCAGCTAAAGAACGCACTTGGTGATTGTCTGAACGGAGTGGCCATTTGCGGAATCAGTAAAAGTAACAAAGTGACACTTACGTAGTTTATCGCACGCGGCCACGTCCGTTGCGTAATGGAAAATAAACATTAAGGGATATCCTGGAACGCCACGAACCGATCGTGAACGCAGTCAGTTTTAATTTGTGGAACCGCATCAATACATTTAGTAACACATCACTAAATCTTCACGAAAATTTCACTTTTGAGTCACTTGTCGAATATTACAAAAACGTACGACAGCCAAATGCCGCAAATACTACAAGCAAACATCATCGCCGGCAACAACGAACCAATTTAAATGCACATGCAGGGAACGTAATAGCAGAGAGAGCACAAGCGTATTTTAAACCAGTGAAAGCGAAACGAAATTTTTGCATTTGCAGCAACTATCATAAGTCAGAACAAACGATTAGATTTTCACTTACATCTTGCCAGTACGCGAACAGCTGCGTGTGTTCAACTGGACCGTACTTATAAGCTTCCAAATAGTTCTGCAATTAAAACTTTTTATTCAGTATATCTTCTAATATCACTGTTATAGGTATTTGAAAATATTTGCAACAATCTCTTGGCATTCTGTTTAAACACATAATATTTAAGCTAGTTAATACTGCACGTTGATATTATCTCAATGCTTAATTTACCAAAGCGAATTAACAGCTCAATCCTTTATCTGACCTATAATCCGTTAAAAGAAACATTAATAAATATTCTATTTCTACAAACTTTAACAATTCCAAAGCTACGATTTAAAAAATCTTGTTAAAACTATACAACTTTTACGTGCGTCATACAGTCAGTTTCAAGCCATGTGTGAGAAGTTGGAACCTGACCTACACAAAGCGTAAAAATTTCTAATTACTTTTGTGATTTTGCATGTTATGAAAACATCAACACACGGTTTCAAACATCTTTCCAATCGATGTGACATTATCGAAAGCCAACAAATGATCAGCTTTAAATATCTTATTGCTCGATTTGCGCAGTTCGCTTTACAGGAATTTTTGCAGCAATGTCTGTTCATGCCAAATCAGAAAATGCGTTCACGTAGCCAAATAGAATTTTGCTGTGGAGGCAGATCCCGCCGCACTGTTCTGGGGGCAACTTGAGTTTCACGCTGTTTTTTTAGCATAAATCAAAGGCACCATCGATCTAAGCAAAACATTTTAATGTTACTGAAAACGCATATAGTCCTTGTATGGAGATCGTGAGTTAAGCATGCTGCCAATTTTTATTAGGTTTCTCTAACTCGCCAAAGGGCAATATTACCTGAATGTTCAAATTCCAATATAAGTTTTCTGCCACGTGAAAAATAATTGATGCTTCCGATTTACAGCTTTCTGTTATCATTTTCTCAAAGTGACACGTCAGATGCTTTTAATCACCTTTAATCCAAGTTTGAAGGCAGGCTCCTCGGTGAAAGCGCTTATCATTCGAATGATGCAAGCGCCTTTGCTGTAAGATATTGCGTCAAACAATGCATTGATTTCAGCTGGGGTTTCAACACTTTGAACAATCGGACGAGATGAAACCAACCCATCAACCGACATCGCTCTGTGCAGGTCAGAATTTACAAATTGATCTTCCTGTAACAAAAGAATTAAAAACCTCACGTGATAAAAATGGCGTATTCACGAAATGAGTTTAAAATATCAGTCTTGTTTAGTGAGAAGTTCGAAATGAAAAAAAATAACTTTATAGTTACCGTACACGAAGAGAATAATCAACATCATTAAAATACAGCAGTTTTGCATTCAACTTCACTATAAATGCGAGCTGCCAAAAAACAATGAGAATTAATCTCGTGGGTTTTATGGACTGCGTCAACTACGTCGTTTGTTTGCATCATTCTTTGAAAAACAGGAAGTTAAAACCAAGTTTTACCGTTATATAGCATAAATCCAAACACATTTGAATAGAAAATCGTCGAGGCCTGTACTCAAACCAATGAAAGCTTATCCACTGCAATTTTAAGTGCTAGATTCAGTTGTGTCATAACTTAGGTTTTTATAAGTAACGCCTAATCACTTTGTAAAATTCTTAACAGCAAAATTCTCCAGCACAGAGCTTTTACCAGGAATTTTTCAGGTACGATAAATGTCTCTTTTTAATTCTTAAAATTCGTGATAAAATATTTCAAAAATTGATATACCTAAATTCCATGAAACGTTCAAGGCTAGAATGGAAATCCTAAGCATTTCCGTGATCTTATCAACATAAAAGCATTCAGTTTCGAAAAAATGGCGTTACCATTCTCCATGTGGGTTCAACGTGATCGGTCCCGAGATATTCAACGTAGCTTGCGAACCCCTCGTTCAACCAGAGCTCATCCCACCACAATGGGCTAATCAGATTTCCAAACCACTGTTGAAAAGATTGTAAAAAGATTTCTTTTAACTTGTAATCTCAACGCCGAAATTTTAGCTTAGCACCATAAAAACGAAAGCGTATTCTGAACATATATTTGTAAAAACCCAATCATTTCGCTTTTTTCCCATTTGCGGCAATGTATAACAAACAACAGTTGTTTTTTTTTCCTGAAAGCTATGTGCAAATGAGTATTCGAGATTGGCACAGATACTTTACGCTTCTCACCGACAAACATTTAAAATGAATTAAATTTTCTGCAAAAAATATTTCAAAAAGGTTTTTAACAACCTACTTGATGAGCGAGTTCGTGTGCCACCACTGCTGCCACTCTCTGCTTGTTGGACGCGGAGTTGACACCAGGCTCGAATAACAGTGCCGTCTCACGATAAATCACTAATCCCCAGTTTTCCATGGCGCCAGCAGCAAAGTCTGCTACAGCCACTTGGTCTGTTGTCGATAAAGCGGAGGAGGTTTGTGGGCGGCTCCGAAGTCATTCAGACATTTCTACCTTGATATTTACAAAACTGTTCTCACCTGACTTTGGCAAAGGGTAGGACACGTTGAAATATTCCTCAAAATGCTCGAGAATTTCTGGTGTAATGCGCTTTGCGTAATCCGCATTGCCTTTCGCAATTTGTTCATTTCTGGCGTAAATCCGAGTCTTGACACAAGATGGATATGCTTAAGTAACGATCCTAAATTCTCTCCTATGCAGCACAAGCTGCACCCGTATTTCCAAAAGCGTTGCGAATAACGTAACAATGTGCGGGCTTTGTATTTGTATGCCAGGTTTGCACTGAAATACGTCTATACGTCTACTTCAGCAATGTCCAACCGAAAAATCTTGCGTGGGTGAACAATTAGGTCACTATTTTAATTGGAGCCAAACATTCAATGACTTGTTTTGTTTTCAGAAATTAAACTTTAGTTTAATCCAGTAGTGGTGTTAGTAACTTAGATGACCCTGTAGTGGAGTTCTAAAGACAAATAAAAGGGAAACAGATCACCAGTTTCAATAGACAAAGTCACATGTTAAACACAACTGATTTTTCCACTCAATAAAGTGATTCCAAATGAAACAAAAACACCATCACAAATGAAAACGCACAAAACTTTGAAGGCGCCTAAACTGAAACTGATGGCCCTCTCAAAACACCGAAATTGAAAATAGGGAAAAGGATTAGAAAACAAGAAAGACGTTTTGCACGGAGGTGTCAATGGAAACGTGGAATCAGCCAGTGCAGTCCAGAGGTGATAAAGTAGCACTGAGGATCACTGCATCAAAAAATTAAGATGATCAAAATGACAACAGGTTGTCATTATACTGTATATACACTACAACGAAAACCTCAAGCGGGTCGCACGAAACTTTCTACTGGGCTGCATGTGGCACTCGGGCAGCGGGTTGAACATACCTAGTCGAATTAAAAGGTCATCTAGGGACGGGAAGTTCGGGGAGCTTGTTTTTTCAAACAAACATCTCACCCCTCAAAATTATGAGCAGCACATACATTTGTGGCATCTTACCCTCTAGTCCGGGGGTTCCCAACCTGGGGTACATGTACCTCCAGAGGTACATTTGTCTATCTGAAGGGGTACATTGAAGGTTAGCAATAGAAGAAAAATATGTTTATATACATGTATTATTAATTTCGAAATATGTTTACATACGTCAGTGAATATTATTTTAAAAAATCACTCTATGCTTATTGGTAAATATGTCTTTGTCATTTTCCTCAGCCTTTTGTCATAAGAAATTTTAATAGTACATGCTCATCTGTCGAAATCCTGAAGAGGTGCATGGCCAGAAAAAGCTTTGGAGCCCCTGCTCTATTTTAAAGAATGCCACATGGTAAACCTATGCAGCTACTCCTTTGCCGCTGCAAAAAGAAACCATATCTGTAAAAACATGTTTCGAGTATTTGACAAGCAAACAAAATTTTTCATCTAGTTTCACAACCTATTTTTGCAGTATTTGTAGAAAAAGATGCCCTTGACATAAATATCATCGTCAGATTATATCTATATTTTTAACTTTATTGGCGATGTCGCAACGTACTAATTAGTGCCCCTGTTCTCTAGTTGCCAACTTTATGATCTGTGAAATAACGTAGAGCAACCTTTTGCAAACGAAATGCTTTTGCATTTAAACGCTAATCAATGCTGTATACCTTTAACCTGAAAATGGAATTTTCGACATGCATACAAGTTGTTCTGCATGGGCGTCCCAAAAATTTTTTCAAGGGGCAACGTCAAATTATGCTTATAATTTTCAGTTTGCTGACGATGCAATGCAAATGAAAGTTCACAAAATTTTTTACCCTTACTACACCACAAAGAAAATGCCTCATGTTAGGGCAACAGTCACAAAAAATGCGCGTCGTTAATGGCAGCAATATCCAGGTATATTCACATCAGTTACACAATACGCCATCTGAAGATTTTTCAAACAGGGAAATTTTTTTCATAGACGAATTCCCATGGTCCTCAACGAAACCACAAATTATGATTTTATTTTACTTATCGAGACTTGTCAGCGTCACTTAGAAACAAGATCTGTAAACGTCTGTGTTCTCGTACAAAGCGATAAATCACCCTTTCAAAAAATCCTTGTTTGACTTTGGGTGATTTTTCGCAATAAATGCTCATCATACATGAACTGGACAAGCTTTCAGTCTCACACTAGCAATGGATTTTTCAAACTTGTGAAAGCATTGCTGCAGATTTACTCATGCTTCTTTTCTCACAGTATAAAACTACGTGGCTTACCGCTGTCAGCAATCACCAGTCTCGCTGCATTACCTGCCAAGTGCAAAGAAGTCTGCATTCAGGCCCGCAAACAGAGGGGCAAACGAGCAATTGCTCTCGTCCCAAAAATTTCAAAAACATGTTCAGTTGTTAGGTACAACAACAGGTTACAATTTTTTGCACCCCTCTCCGAAAATAGCAACTAGTTGCGGGTGACCCTATCTGCGTTCAGCAGTCACATGCAACAAAACGCCTGCTGCCGTAACTTCAAGTGAATCTTTCAAGATTTGTTGCCATGGTATTGTTACGCAATAAAGACCAACAGTAGAGCAATTTGCTCGCAAGTTTTGCATCCTGCCTCTGCAGAGAAAGGAGCGGACATGCGTGAACTACAAGCTCATCACTGCATGACACTTAGAACATTGAACCTGCCCCTTTTGCAGTGTGAGTGTCATAGCGGCAAATAAATTGTCGTTGTAAAAATTGGGATCAATTAATCGGAATTAAGCTGCTGACTTGACATTTTCTAGACATTTTTGGTTCTTAAGGCCAATCTACACTGAGAAGTTGCCAGGAGTTGCCGTGCACGAGCGGTGCACGAGCGGTGCACGAGCGCAGAACTACCCGACGCAACAAAACAAACAAGGGATTAGGCCTGGCAACTCCTGGCACGTCCTCAGTGTGGATTGGCCTCAAGGCCCAATTACCACAGGGGAAAAATGCCCGTTTGCCGTGCTGCTCCCCCCTGCGGACGCTCATGTCTGTGCATTAGAAAACGTTGTTTTGAATAAAGCGGACACCGCAAACACTGAGCACTTTTTCCTTTTTGTTGGCACCAACTGCAGCATGGTTACAAAAAAACGGTTCAGCTGTTTCTTCAGCAATCCTCTGAAAAATGCGACTGCATTTATGAAAAGAAACGAGCATACCTGAATATGGTCTTTGGTAAAGTTCTCCACGTAGTTGAAATCGCTGACAATGAAAGCAAGTAAATACGTACTCATTTTAGGCGTTTTTTCAAAGTTAGTTCTTTTCCATCCTGCATCAAGGGCCTGCGAAAAAAATAATGCTGTTTTTTCAACTGATTTAAGAGAAATATGCGATTATTAGTGTGCCTTCGATCACGTACGTTGACGCAACCAAAAATTATTTTAACGACTCTTAATTCTTCCCTGAAAAGCTTCCTACAAGCAAAAAAAATTAGACAAAACGGCTGCCGTTGCAACAAATGAACGCGTTAGCAATATGCAGAGAAGCAAGCATGATTGAAAAAGCGAGAAAAGGGGCTGCCCGCGGCTTTATATCGTCAAAATGCGTTTTGCTCTTGCACATCCTATGCCGAACACAAAACACAAAAAGTTTCTGAATTAACTATTAATCGCGCGAAGAGTCCCGCTGCAACCGAAGTTCTTGTCAACGTCTATTTTATGAAATATACTCTGCAGTAGCCACAAAAAAAATTGGTTTAAGAAAAAGATCTGCACAAATAAAGTTTCTTTTCGTGTTTGGAACGCACTCCAGAGTTTGTAATGGTAGATTAAAAACGTGTTCTACAATATGAAAGAT
>JGI24159J19872_10004126_pt1 | contig 18428 bp, 12 predicted proteins | sample Ectturendosymbi4_FD_19872 | JGI IMG/M metagenome (IMG submission 19872) | reverse complement strand
GTGGTTAGGTAATCCACCATTATGAAAGGAGTACATGAATTTGGCAACTGACAATTGAAATAATTCAGGTATTTCTAAAATTTTGTGCTTGGAATAGAGTAAAGTTGTTTTAGTTTTGTTATATTCAAGTGTTCTCACAGCTTTATTTTGCAATCTAATTAAAGGGAGTAAAGTCGTCTTGTTGGCCCTTTGACTGCTAAGTTTCACGGTGATGTCGTGCTACTTGAACCCTATGCAATGGAGAGAACGGTATTAAAGTCATGCTGTCTTCATCGTTGGTTGATTTTATGTTGTCTCGCAAAACCATGCAGTTACAAAACCAGTCATAAATCCACTTTATAAACTGGCATTTAAAAGTAGCTACAGCTGAAAAAGAATGTTTCGTCAAGACCTATCACCATACGACAACCAACAAGTAGATCGGATGTTCCGTCTCTTTTCCATTAGCCTGACTATACAGTAGATTATAGAACATCTCTCACTTACAGTATGCTTAGGTTCAGGAAAAAAACATAATGAAACAGTAATTCATTTACTTTCAAACATCTCTCGGGAGGGTCGCGAAATTAGAAGCCCTACAGCAGAACAGCCATGTCCAACCCGCGGCCCAGTCGAAGGTTTTGTGCGGCCCGGCTTAGGTTTTCGGTATAGTGTAAGTAGCCTAAATACAGACAACTTGTTCTTATTTCGTTAATCTTGAATTTCACATTTTTGATGCAGGTACAGTTCTCACTGCCACTTTATCGTGTCTGTTACCATTTCGAACGCTTTCGGTACATTGTCTTAAACTAAATTTTGTTTGCTAAGATCAAAGTAGGCGATTAAATGTACGGCCCTCATTAATATGTCATTCAATGTGCGGCCCTGGTTAAGATAGAGACATTATTTTTGGCTCAGTAAGCCATTTGGGTTGGACATGGCTGTCCTAGAAGGTCTCAGAATACTTCCTGATTTTCAGAAAGCTCGGATAATTCTGATGGCTCCACACCAAAGCGCTACCAAACCAGATCGGAGATGGAATTATGCCACCTGGTCCTCGAGTGACCACTTTCCCGTGTTTGTAGTCAACAGGACTAGCTTCACCAACCTTTCTTGGAACATTCTGGTCAGGTGGCTGAAACATCGTAGCTGTTATCCCTATATTCGGAGAAGTGGCTCGACATCCAGGGCTTCTATGAATTTCACAGCTGCGCACTTTAGGAAACACCAATTTAAAAGTAAAACGCTGAAAGCAAACATACCTTCGCAGCTTGATCCTGACGCAGCGCTGCGGTATCCAAGCATGCACGAGCAATAGTATGAACCATCAGTGTTCTGGCAAGTGCCTCCGCTACATTTAGTTGCATTGTCTTTGCATTCGTTGATGTCTGTAAGGTTTGTCGCACGAAGCGCATTGGTTAGTGTCTTAGTTACCACTTGTTTTATGATTTAAAAATAAGCCTGTAAGTGACGAAAAAATTGTGGTGGTCTGCTTGACAGAGCAACGCCTTTGACAAAATCGAGCAAGTAAAACTATTACCACTGCTACTAAACCAGAGCACGCATGGTGCAATCTGTGATAGCGCTGTTTTGTAACAACACGTCACCTGCCGAAGTAGAAAATAAAACGCTGTAGATTTGTAGTAATTCAAAAAACGAAAACGTTGATATTCGTTTATTGAGCCTTGCACGCGTTCATAGGCGTAGCCAGGTAGGGCCAGGAGGCTTTGGCTTCCTCCAAGTTTTAGCAGATCTATTCATTTTGTGCTTTGAGAAGCGGCGTCCCAAGCAAAAATACTGTCGCACGTCTAAAATCAAACATTTTGGCCCAAAGAATATTTTGGGCTGGTTACGCCACTGCACGCGTTCATTGCTCAAGTCAGCTTGCGATATGACAGCCTCTGAGCGTTCCAGAGAAAGAAAGTATAGAGTATATTGGCCAGTGCGGCACCAGTACCGGGAACAAGGGTTACCACCAGCGCTGCGTGCCGCATTCTATCGACGATGTAACTCGTGTACGCGCGTCACGTACCGTCAGTGGAATGAAGCGATGGTAAACAAAACATGGTATATAGCACGCCTACAGCGATACAGGACACAGGTATGCCCTCGCGAATGTCATCAAAAACCTCTTGTAAAGGTTTCGTGTTTGATGGAACAACCGCTAGCGCAGGGTTGCCAACCTGAGGTACATGTACCTCTTGGGGTAGATTGCCTATCTGAAGGGGTACTTTTAAGGTTAGCAATAGGGGGCGGCACTATCTCAGTGGTAAAGTGTCCGCCTCTCAATTGGCAGGTGACGTGTTCGATCCACGGTCACTGAGTGAACTGCCGTAGCACTCCTTGGGCAAGAGTGTTCACCCAAAATCGCCCCGGCAGGGGGCAAACTTCAGGCTTCGGCCCGTCGCTAACTGCCGTCACCAAAAATTCGAATTTGAAAAAAGGTTAGCAATAGAAGGAAAACAAATTTATATATCATTCATTTAGCAATATTCATACATATATCAGTGAATACTATTTTCAAAAATCATTTTGTGCTTATTGTTTAGTACATCTATGCTTAGACATGATAAAATATTTGGGAAAAGGTCGATCAAACGAGTATCAAACATATTCCAGTTTGGTGCGGACTTGCACTCGCCTACCTCATCTTCTTTAACGTTTAGGGGTACACGCTCATCTGTCGAAATGCTGAAGGGGTACATGGCCAGAGAAAGGTTGGGAACCCCTGCGCTTCTGACTCGCACGAGGAAAACCTCCGCAACATTTGACTTTGGTATAAATGTTCCGCTTACAATGATGCAACAAATACCATCATNAAAAAGGAAACAGTGGCTTTGTCATCAAGCTTTGATGAACAACATGATTAAAAAAACATTAACGTTGTTAAGTTTGACGCTCAAGGAGCAGGATTTAAAATCCCGAACATCCTGAATCAAAATTTTCGCCCGTAACCGTCTTTCCTTGCTGCAGAATCAGGTACAGAACAGCCTCACCTATACAAGTAGTTCCGAAGTCGCTGGTTGTGTAGCCTGGTCCGCACGACCGAGGTACGGAGCAACGATACGATCCCGGTGTATTGATACACACAGCTTTATCACCGCAAAGGTTGTCGATGGCATCGCATTCATTAATATCTGCAAACGGCCTGGACGTTACGCACCATTTTCAACCAATGCTATTACATGAAGTCAGTCATTTTGAAGACATATCAAACTGAACCCTGCATACTAAATAACCCGGATAAATCAATCTCGTCTTTCCACCAATGTAACAAATGTAATTTTCGTCAAACGTTTCGAACAGTTTTTGAGAAAATAGCAAATAAACTTCCTCGTTAATTCGAAAAACTGGTCAGTGTTAGTTTTTGTAATGAATGAACACAAAGCAAGAGTGAAACCAAACTGTATCGTAATTGCATCATTCTGTCAAAGCATGCAACATGAAAAAGCCCACAGCTAACTGGGAAATCTTTCAGATATTCAACCGTTTCCCTCACAAGGGCTCGACTGGTGTTTAGTGTTGAGACGGTGGCCAGACTGCCCCCGCGCACATTTTGGCAACGTATTTTACTCAGCACAAGCAATCGGGCTTACCGGCGCTGCATGTTACGCCCGTGTAGCCGGCGTTGCACATACAGGCGTATCCGTCGACGGAATCGCGGCAGGTGCCATGAACGCATGGATTCGACGCACACTCGTCAAAATCTGGGAAAACACACATTAATTCCTTCTGCATTCATTGTGCGTAACAGCATAGCTGTAATCCTCTTCAGGTAGAGATGACAGTTACAGGTTATACTTGCTATAGTTTCTTGTGACGACTAACGTTTTTAGCTAAGAGTATTAGATAAGGCACAAAAACGAAAAAATAAAACTAAAAGCAAAAACATATAATTGCATTAATAAAAGACCAAAGCAAAAGTAAAAGTACAAAAAACGCAATTTCAAAACAACCATCAAACAGTAAAGGACGCATATTTTTACGCGTAAAGGGTAAGAAAGTGTAAGTAAAAGCAGCAAGGGCAAAAAGTAATAAAATAGCTAAACTGCGACAAAGGCTGACAACCACTAGTACAAATCTGTATGTGAAATCTGAGCAAACAAGCCAATACGCAGTATATCGGCTGTTTAAGTGTCAGATGTAAAGGGTGCGCAAGCACCTGTTTCACACATGTTTCCCACAAATCCCTGGCGGCAGAGGCACCGGTATGAGGTTGCTGTAAATTCGCATGTGCCTCCATTTTCGCACGGGTCAGAAGAACACCAGTCAACTGCAACCAGACGAACGTCAGGTCATTTTCTGTTTATTTTGTAAGTGCATCTATTGCAAAGTAAAGCTTCAACGACGAGCAGAGAAGAAAGTGTTCTCGAAATGTTAACATATTTTTAAATGTCGGTTTTCATAACTCGCGTTTATCAGCAAAAGTTTAATGTTTTTCGAGTAGCGCCAAACATTTTCCGAGAAGCCTCAAAGCACAGTAACTTCTCGCACAACCAAAGCTGTAAAAGGCTGGTTGGCGTTAGAATTGACTGCAGCTCACTTAAGCACAGTGTCAAAGATTTTATGCGGTGTTACAACTAATCTAAACTGCATAAAACAAGCTTTCACAAAAGCGATCTCACAAAGTTGCACGTGAGGATTGTTCAGCACCTTTCTCACAAAGCTCGCCTCGATGTCCAGGCAAGCATTCGCACGAGAAGACGTCCGGCGAGACGACAACGCACGTCCCGCCATTGATGCATGGGGAAGGGTCGCAGATATTCTGCTCTTCAGAATATTCGTACATTTCGATTTCATCGTAACTGCAACATATGCAAATATTTGCAAAAGATACTTGACAGTTTTCGCAGCGAGTTTGACAAACTTCTAGTTCATGGCTATTCATTAATGTTATTTTTGCGTAGGCGCGACCATCGCATTTGGCCAAACTTTAATTGGAAATGTGGAGACAGCTTGTGTGTCAGGTAAATTCTCTTTGCAAGACTGGTGTTGGTTCGAGCTAGATTGCATTGTCTGCTGCTCTTTGCTTGCTGTTAGAATGTTATCAGTGATGAGCCCTTCGTAGTGGCAGTCAGTGTTTAACTCGAAATTTTATATTTGCCATTTTAATCCAAGCTCGACATTTTATATTTGCCATATCTGTTCCTTTCATGGTGCAACATAACCGGATGTTGTAAACGTAATTGTAACGTACTTAAGTTTAGCTACTCACAGCAAACTTGTTTCTATTAAACGGCCATATCACTCCACGGTATTGAGGCAGAAATCGTAAAGCAAACGTAAGTCTCTTACAAAACGTAGCGGCAATCATGGCTAAACACATGAGCTTCAAGAAAAACTTCTGTTCCCAAACGAATGGTTCATGCTATTTGGATTTTGGGAAAATTGCATAATTGAAAGCGTTTAACCTAAAACATTACCAAATTGATCTGTGTTTTTTGCAAGTAGGTTGCAGACAGTGTCATTTCATCATTCTAACCAAAAGTCAAACTGCATCTGACATGCTTCCTTGGTAAAAGTAGTGAGTCGAAACCGAAGTACTGAGAAAGAAATGAAAAATAAAAGCTGTAACAGCATTTGGTTGTACCACGCGCACCCTGCTTGAGTGGGCAGCAAAATTCACTACTTGGTCGTTCACGAAACCTCTGACTTTAACGCATTCTGAACATTTTGTAGCGAAGAGGGTTTTGGGGGGATGAAAATTTAACTTTGTTCTTGAGGCTAATTAGGACCCAGTTTCAAGACATTTTAACAAGACTCTATAAAGCAGACTTCCAATTTTCCGCAAAGAATGCATAACCGTTAACAAATGTATTTTAAAAAACGACTTACTAAATTTTTTTGTATGCCGTCAACACTACAAAAAAGGCTACATACATTTGTATTTGATTAAGAGCTGAAGATGCCTACTCCCGCGAAATATATGTTCTGTGAACATATAGTGCCTGATTCATTACTGTCGAAGGATTTCTTTTGATGCATGCCACAAAAACATGATCACCTTTCCTTCAAAGAAAATTATTTCATTAAAATGTGGGTGCAACTGTCTTTGAAATAGGGCTGAAAGCCTAAAATGTAATCATTCTGATCAAAACTTGTCTCAAACTTAATCCATACCCGCCAATTGTGAAGTATAGCCAGCACTGCTGCAAAATTTTGCTGAAGATAATGTCCGAATATGCTACTCAACTGTTTTCCCATCACTTGTTATACTGTACGTCCAACAGTATGATAAGCCAATACTTAAAAATCATGCGTATCTTTTACCCATTTGCTTTTTCTGTCGTAACAGCGTATTTTTTGTGAGGAGTAGTCCCGTCGCCACTGGGGGAGTGGGCTTAGCCTCTCAAACACAGCTCCAAGCCCCCAAATTAAAACATGAAAAACTATAAATCAAAGGAGATTTTATCAAAATTTGGAATGCCAATTCCCCTGCACAAACGTAAAGCTCCCTTATTGAAGACTTTCTGGTGACAGTTCTGGTGAGGAGTAGACACAACTCATAGCATATCGTTTTGCGAAAAACGCTGACGGATAAAGGCATTTATCATAGGTTTTCGTGTAAAAATCGCACCAACCTACTTCAAAAACGATGGAAAAAGCAACCAGTTCACATCACCATCATAAACACACAACCTTCTGTTCTTACCGTGGCAAAGGTTCTGGTGTGGGAACTTCATGTGTAGAGACAGGAGTCTTTCTGGAGGTAGCAACAGGTTCAGCAACAGGTATCCTTGTTTGTTGAGAAGATGAGACTCCGTCACTGAGCGACTGACCTCCAGATCTGAATATAGAAGGCAGCCTATCTACCCGAGCGTAGACCGGTTTTCGCACGTAGGCGGATTCCGCTCTCCACCTCGAATTGCCATCATTGTTATTTGTCAGTACCTGGACATCAGGTCGCTCCACATCAAGAGTGCTGGTTTGGCTAGTGGTGGCGCTGTAACTGAGCCAATCTTTCGCAGGGTTAGGCGTTGAAGTACTTGTTTCAGTTGTTGATTCAGCTCCGTGTATCACAGTTTCGCTCGCGTGTTTGGATATTGCTGAGTTGGCGTGTGCATGATTTTCCAATAATGCAGACACAGCTTCGATAACATTAGATGTTGTACTTCCTTCGGCATTTTCTTCATTTTTCAAGTAATTCCGATCTTTTTCAGTAACTGCAGGCGTTCTCGTGCTCGTGTCGGCTTCATCGGTCTTTCTTGCACTGGTTATTTCAAGTCTTTCCCTGCCCAGAGCGTGGGAATTTGACAAGGGTGATTCCGCTGCCTGGTCCGTGCCAGGCAGCCTCTGAAGGTCAGTGTGCTGAAATGTGGAAACTTCAGTTGTGGTTAGAACTCGAAGATGGTCACTCAGCTCTTGCCTGCTAACCGTTGGTGTCTGAACGGCTAGTTCCGATGTACTTTCCGACGAGATGTCTTTATTTAGGGGACCATTTGTTTCCAAGATGTCTGCGGTTGTTGCAACTTTGGCGTAGTTGCTCGTAACTCCGCTTTCGTCAGTTGTTTCCACAGCACTGGCAGTCGAAGTTTCTGAATTTTTGTGAGTGAACACAGCCTTCGAAAGAATTGGTTCTTCAGTCTGATGCGATGTAGTCGCTTGCTGTGCTACTGCCACAGGTAGGGATTGCTTTTTTGAAGGAACTTTCTGGTAGGCGCTGCCGTACGGACACAACGTATTTCGCTCATCTGAAAAATCAACTATGGTATTTGGGCTACGGTGCGTGCAAGCTGTTTGAAAACGGATTTCTGAAGTAAGTTTCAGTAATTTATGACGATCTGTAGGAAAATTGACCAATAAAGAGGTACCTATACAATACATCGCCAGCAGATACAACGAAACGGAGAATAGATATTTACGAAGAAAGTAGATATCCTGAAAAAATGGGACGTATATAGCTTTATTCTTGGAGATGATGTCATATAAAAAGTTGTGTCAAAAAGTGCGAACTTCTAGAACTTGGAAAACTGACGTCAACGAGTTGAAAACAAAGTTTGTAAAAAACTGTAAATCAACAAACAACAAAACTTTAGCATGTTTTTTTTGTTAACGAATAATCAAAACTGTTTTCATCTCGCAATTAAGGAGTTAATCTTTTGAGCTGCCTAATCAAAACATGCCATAAAAACCATGAAGAAAATCTATATTCCATTAGCAGGTTGAAGGATCTTTCTAAACCTTATGGTTTTACCGTTATACTGTTTTAAAATCATGTATTCTGAAATCTCAAGTGGCAGTTTGTATTTTGTTGATTTTATCAGTTATTGCTTGCTCACTCAATTGCAGATTCAAAACGTTCGATTGTTAAAAAATATTTACATATACAAATATTTACTTATAGAATATTTGTGTGTAGGCCCACACAAAATATTTACATATACAACCGCTATCACTGAAAAGTATTGATGCAAAACTTCGTTTAATTACGTTTTTTCATTTCTCTTTAAATTCATCATTCGTGACCTGAAATGTTCGCGAATAAACCACATGAATACTGCACAACAAACGTCGACAAAACGCTCAGAGCCAGCACTCATTTCGCTTGCAGCTGTGTGCTTCACTACCGCAAGTCAGCGGAGATGGGCACAGCAGACCATCACTCGCGAGAACTCGTGCTGTGCAAACAGCCTTAAAGGAAACTATCTTTGTTGCGTGGCGTTTATTTTATTTTTGTGCGCCTTGAAAAATGTGCCAACAGAAACGCAATTTAAGTTCATTGGTTGCCTAATTTACGAACACGCTTGTGTGTACTTTAGTGCACTATGAAAGCTGAAGTCCACTTTTAGGACCTTGGCACCGGGAGTGTAAGGAGAAAGTGCCAATGAAATCCGCCATCTCCATCGGCAGATTTGACCGCTTGACGCAAGTTCAACGTTGAGCGGTTCTCACGCTCGTGAAAAGTTTAATGAACAGATTGAGCAGGGGCACAGAAGTAATATATACGGCATGAGGAATTTGAAATGGGTATAGCCTTGGACGAATTGCGTGAAAAACACAAACAAGCCCTTAGCAGTCGACCTGTGCCGGCGGAAGGACACGGTTGGCAATCACTTCCCCAGGCGATCCCAACTGAGCAGCAGCAGGCCGCTCTGCTTGCGTGGATTGAAGTTGTGCCAGAGCACCTGCCATTAGCGTCTAAGGCTGTAAAACATTTTCCAATCACTCCGCTGGGCGACTCTGACTGCGATTGAGCACGGGTCGGAAGTGCAGCTGCAAAAGAGTGAAAGCGTTTTGTTGACATTTGTTCCAACTAAAAATGTGCAAAACGCAAGAGTATTTAACAAGATCTTTAATTGCTTTGCTTGCACATAACAGCTCAGGTGCATTGACGCCAAATAGGAACATGAAACGAATCAAGACGTTTCTGCGTTCTTTGGCAAAACGTAAGAGTACCTTGTTTAAACATTGACAATAACCTACGCACGAAATATGACTCTATAAACACTTGGTTTAGATCACATTTCACTCTCAGTTCAAACGATCTGCGTGGTGAAGAAAACTGATTTAAAAAAATTGATTTTGCAGGCGTAGGAAGCAGATTTAGTCAGGTTAAAACTTGTTTTCAATTTGCAGTGCCTCCTCTGACGTGCTCTGAGCGGTTGCCTATGTCAGGGTTTATAGCTGGTGCTCAAAATTCTTATCCAAATTAACATCACAACCCAAGTAATTAAGGGCCTCGCGCGGACTTTGTCTTTGAATAGTGAAGTTCTAACTAATCATTGCACAGGTTATGATTAAAGTATTTTCTTTTGTAAAAATTGATTATCTCCAAGGTTGTTATGATGGTACAAGCTATACCTACTAAACCAATAAACCCTTCTCAAACTGGTCATATTAACCTAAAAAAATGCGCTACCTTATGTACTCCTCATAACCCTTTTTCACCATCAGGATAGCGGGGAACTTAATTGAAAAACCACGTGGTTATAACAGATGCCCCGGGAGAGACGCAAACATGATATTGACGTGCTTGGGATTAGTTTATGTGCCATTGACTGTGATTCTACCGTTCTGCAAGTTGCCCAGGTTTGATAAAACACAATACAATGCATAGCATACGTCCAGTTTTGCTTCCTTGACTACTTTCACACTGCATTGTACAGTATGTGGCGTTTTGAACTGTTGAAATGCTTTCCCAAATAAACATGAAGGAATGACTATCGCTTTCCTTCAAGTTTTCGCTCTATATTCTAATTGAATGGGTTCACATCCTGGGGTACATGTACCTCTAGTGGTATAATTGCACTTTTCAAGGGTGCAGTAGGTCTGAATGAATAAACAGTAGGCTATGAAAAACAAACAAGATCAATCATCCCATTATCTTGCATTACTAGGATTTGTCATGTTGATTGTACTACTTAGCTTGCAAGACATTGTTTTGAATGATTTTCTGTGATTTTAATTAGAAAAATTCACACACCGACTTCATATTCAAATAAATTTAAAATGTCGTGTTTATTGCTTCTATTCCTTGATTTTTAAATGGATACACATCAATCTATAAAAAAGCCCTAGAGGAACAGAGGAGAAAAGGTCTGTAACCGCTGTTCTAACATAACGGAATGAGGGGGTTAAATGTGAGCAAACGGTTGATCTTATTTGCATTTGGTGATTGCAGTGCTTCTTTCCAAACATCATATATATATCATCACCACTGTTTTCGTCGGGAGATGGAACTGCTAGTAACAAAGCAAACGTCTGCTGCTGCAAACTAAAAACGCCTTTTTTCAATCAACGGTTTCACCGAATGTATATTTGCCAAATCACGACCATAGCAAATCGCTCAAGAAAAAGTTTCAACTAAATAACAAGCCAAATTGCGTTTATAGCATTTTTCGTGCACTTGCTGAATCAGTTCGAGTTAAGAAAAAAAGTTAACGCGAGCGACGAACACAGAAAAATATGGAATCGATTGAAAATTTTTCAGCAGATCTTTGCTCTGCTAGATGATAAACCTACAATGGTGCGCTGCGTTGATACCACAGGTGTTTAAATTTCGGACCTATTAATATTTTTTACGACTTGAACAGAATGAATGGAATGTCGTTCATGCGCTCGGCGCTTTTGAGTATTCCACGCAGACGCACTGTTGAGGTGATTTGATTTATAATCTTTATAAGGCCACACACGGCGCTTGCCTACAAAGGCAAAGCTGGGCTGCACAAAAATGCAACAATAGCCAGTTGCTGACAACTTTCCTGAAGCTCCGTGTTTTGTCCTATTTGTGGTATACGACTGACGGCGACAGGGTTTAAGCTTTTCAGCACCTCTGCGATGCAATGAATTGACGCAAAGGCATAAGAAGCTCTGCAACTCACAAACCAGAAGTAATGCTTTTCCTCACACACTCTGCAGCAATAAAAAGTGAAGGGCAAGTGTGCGTGACTCACGCAAGCAAACTGTTCCCGATTCTCCGAGTCGGTAACCAAGATTGCACTGGCACCGGTAGGAATTGAACAGGCTGATGCATCGTCCATGCGCACATTTAGGAGCGCCTTTCGAACAAATGTCCGGAGGAGATCGACCTGTAGAGAAAATGAGTAAAAAACTATATGAAGCGTTCAGCTAAAACAGCTCGTCCAGCTTTTTTGCTCGAAATTATATACTGTATGTAGCGTGTGACCAGTGATACCCATGATACGCACCGGCAGTGGAGGGGCCAAAAGAATTTGGGGGCGCCAACATGTTTGATTTTAGGCGGATACCGCCTGTCAAAGCACAAAATGGCTATATATGTTAAGCATTTGAGGGGGCTATGGGCGACCCCTGGTCCCCCTCTGGCTACGCATATGGCAGTGGTAACTTCCTGGCCAGCTCCTTTTGTGACAAGGCTCCAATGTGATGAAGACCATTCAATCAAAACCAGCAAGAATTAACATGGTTCCTTGATCGTTGGATTATTTTTAACGAGTGTGCCTGCAAGGTCTTGCATTGATATTTACCGCAGTGTTTTCCAAACTGGCAGTCATAGTAGGATATGTTCGTGCAGATATATTTTCGACGAATCTTTCAATGCCGGAAGCAGGCTTTTACGAACACTTAAAAAACTCAAAAATGCTACAAGATTGAAAATCTTTCTGGGAAGATTTTCACAAGCTTGCGAAATCAGACAATATTTTACATGAAATAAAATTTTTTAAAAAGCATTTTTTTGAAAGAGCAATGCGTAAGAGATTGAAACAAACTGTCAAATCTCTACAGTGCAGGATCAAGAAAACATACAGCGTACTCCTATTCCAAACTTTCAACAGCGACCACTTCGGCAACAACCCTTGCATATGTGGCATCTTTGATGCAAGTAAAAAAAATTTGTTTTTTATTCCTATCAAAATCAAACTACGCAGATGTTTCGAGTCCCAAACAATTTTTTTGACGATTCTAGGTTTTTAACAAACAAATGCTCCTTGCTTACTGAAATAACAAAATCAGATTGTCATTTTTTTATATTACTTCATTTGGAAATTTNTGGACTATTAGAAGAAATAAACTTCAGACAAAGACACTAACTTCATCGAATCGGCATGTTGTCTAAAACTTTCCANCGCAAACAGAGAACCCGTGCGTGAGGTATTTAAATCCGGTTTTGGTGACAATCCAGTCGTGGTCAACAGGAGAATATACTTGCTGGCACACTGACCAGGAGCTTAGCAAAACGTCATAGAACTACAGCTTCCTTTTTGCGTCATTATTACTCGTGCTATTGGCCATCGAAGCCACGTATTGCGTGATCTGCACCGCAATGCTGCCACAGAGTCCCTTGTAGCGTTTTGGCCCTGGGTTCAAATATAACAGATGTGCAAACGGTTGTGGGCGAGCAAGACTTGGCGCTGGAAGAAATAACTGCGCAAGGCGAAAAGTTTTAAAATGCCTGGAATTGTCGCGATCTTTTACGCAGCAAATTTTCAAGTAACTTCACTCTACAGGTGAAATAAGCAAGGAATCAATCACAAATTTTAGTAGGAAATCGATTTCACGTAAAACTACGCATCATCAGTCCTTACATCTTCTTGCTAATTTCACCAGTGGAGTGAAGTTACTTGAATGCAGATATGCGCAAGTCTGAATCATCGCAAAACGATGAAAGCAGAGCCCATTGATTCTTCTAAAGCCTAGAGAAAATCTTCCAGATCTTTTAATTGCAGGAACTTATTCTGACCTGCTTTTCACAAATGCCCATGAATCTTGGAGCGCCTGTGCTCGTCACGTGTTACCTAAGCGATGTTCACGTTAAATGACTTCTGCACGCTTTATGAAGACGCCTGAAAACTTTCGCCTGTTTGGAATTATTATAATTAAAAGCAGAAGCAGAAGTGCAGCAAAGTTATCTTTACGAAACGAGATAACGATAGTCATTATCAGTGGCACTTGTGCCTCTGACCGTGATATTTGTTATCAAGACAGCTCCGCACCTTCATTAGAACATTAGAAGTCTTTCAGCTTTGGTCATGATAATTATGACAACTATCGTTTAATGACCACTTGTGCGAAGTAAGTGTTGGTTATATTCCTTTACTTTAGTGTAGTGAATTTACTGTAAGTTTTTAAGAGTTATTTTTGATATTGACACACGTTAACAAGGTTAGAAATACTGCAAACGAAAACAGTTTAAACTTTTATTTACCAGTGATTTTGGAACAAGAAGTACACGATGGACCCCATGCTTGTCCCAAGCCGTTGCAGCAGGCCTCAGCTGTCAGCAAACCACCGAAAGCTAGGGCACACTTGTCGCCAAAGAATTCCCGGTAACACTTCTCCAATCTTCCCATAGACGTGGTAAGCCCTACAACAAAAGTCTAGAACATTGCTCCGTTTTTTGAGCACTTCTGCGTATCTGCGACACCGCGGAAAACGTATGATTTTACGATTTTGCAGAAGAAACGTGTTAAAGTTATTTTTGAGCAAGGCAAACCTTCAACAACCTGTTTCCATTAGCTCAGACATTAATCATAAATTTTTTGTTTTTCTGCAGTTGCAAAACTGCAAACCATACATTTTAAGCATCGAATGGGACAACTTTCTGACTAATGAAAAGAAAACTTTTGAAAATCTGGGCATGTTTGCTCTTTACACACCAGGCCAGGCCCACCACCAGGGGGGAAGCAGGCGTTTACACCCCGAAATTTTCAAAAAAGTTTAGTTGTCAGGTACAACAACAAGTCACAATCATTTTGCCCACCGCGAAAATAGTACAACAGGAATTTACAATCATTTTGCACCACCGAAAATATCACCTGGATGTTGCTCTGAACCAGACTACCATTTTCAAGTACATCAGGTGTATGATACGAAGCTCACGACCAAAACAATTCAAGGCATGATCAGAACTGGTTGTTAGCGCTTTTCAAAATTTCCCACCTACTTTAGAAGTGCAAGGGAACCGCTTCCTTAACTTGTAAAATCTACCAAGACGAAAACAAGAAAAAAACTCATTTGATTGGCAGACCGAAGATAAATCTAATCGCTGGAGCAGCAACTCAACTGTCATGGAAAACGAACACTTCCCCAACCACTTGGTGAACAAATCAAACTAGAAATTGAGTTGGCCAATATATTAACACACTAGAAGAAAACTTTTCACGGGGCAGAATTCGAGACACAAAATATGTTTTCCAAGTATACAGCTTGTAGCCGATCCTGATGACGTAAAACGAAGTACTAAATAGCTGGGACAACAGATCTTTCAAAATGCCAGATCTTTTCATGCTTCTCGGTAATGTTTCTGCCGATGTAACGACTCAAACAATCGTTCGTATTGCTCAAACGCAATGTCGTTCAGGAAAAATTACGTAATGGCTAAAATAGTACGCAACCTTGACGACCGTTACGAAACAATTGCCCAGACTTAACAGTACGTGTTTCTCACAGATTTTTTGCACATTGTTATATTGCAGCTGTATCCTTACAACAATGTTTTGTAGCATTTTTTCTCTCCTTGATCCCTTGCAAGTTTCAAAAAAAATTTACACTCACGCGCTTCTTCCACTTTAACTTCTACGCATGCACTGCATTTATGATGAATCAAGGCGATGAAAAAGCTGGGAATGTGTATCAGTAAATGTTCTGAGTCCAGCAACGCAAAACAAAAACACACCACGATGTATTTATTTATTTAAGAATTGAAAAAATTTACGTTTGCTGTGAAATTGCAAAAAATGATTAACTAAGCCACCACTCTGTTTGGTGAAAATAACCTCTCTGGGGTAAACNCACCCCGCAGTTGAAAATTGTTGTCTTAAAATGTTGTAGGGAAACAGCAAACACANGGGAAACAACAATTCATTGATAATCCGAAAGTTTTCATCTAAATTCTAACATACATATTTCCAAGTATATTCTTTCCATGTTTCAAAGTATAACTTTTAAAATTTTGCTTTAAGAAATCGTCTGTTTTCAAAATTTAAAATAATTTGACAAACGTTAGAGACTTTTGTTTAATTCATTTTCGTTCAAAAATCTTGGATTAGAATTTCTTTTACTATACCACCACCGCCTCGGTTCGTCAAGTGGTTCAAATCGAAAGCACGAATGAGTGTTTGCTAGCTGAGCGATGTGACGATGAAACCTTGGTTGCAACGAGCATAACACAGCCCAATAAGTGGGAGGACGTTCTTTGTATGTGCTGATGTCTTCATTTTTTCCTGGTGTAGCAATTTCCCTTATCCAGTGAATTCATTTTGTATCCCATCTAAATGCGCCTTTTGTTTGTTTTATTAGCAACGCCACTTAGACTCAAGCATCCAAATAGCTAAAAATCGAACTTTTAGAAACGTCCAACTCCATCTGGCAGCTTGATTATTTTTTGTAAATCTTTTATCCACTTGCATAAGTGTATTTCATAGATGTAGTAGTCTTGTTTACGTTTGCATCGAGACCATGTGCCCAATGCCCACGGCTGCGCAATGACTAAAACATCGTCAGGGACAAGCAAAAGTGCATTTTTACTTTAAAATGAGGTTTCTAAAAAGCATAAAACCAAGGTTATCCATTTGCTTTAGGTTCTGTGACGAACAACTGTTGATGCTTTGTTATTAACTGAAAGTCGTGTCAAACCATCCTGATGGTCATGGAACATTCAAAAGTACAAAATTAAGAATTTGAAATTCCTCACAAATAACTTATCAGGCATTATAACAAACGGAACTCTCAAAGGTTTAGAAAGACAGATAATGTCAAAATCTTACTGTTTGTACGAACTTTCATTATAGCGACACAGTATAACGGGTTTCAGTCCTTTTCTGTGCTACAAGTCATAGCCTGCGACGTGAAACAACGAAGCGGACTCAATACCTGATTTCGCCGCTGCGGCAGACCCGGCTGAAGGCCTTGGACGACGAACCGGGATGGAGACAGAGTACGGCGATTGTATGGTGCAGAAAGTACCGCGGTAGTGCCGGTGACAGACACAAATCGCTTTGTTGCCCTCTGTCAGTTGACACGTTCCGTGAGAACACATGACTTTGCAGACTCCTGCGGAAAAGGACCGTCAAGCATTCCGGTCGGATCGACCCCAGTGCCGCTACTGCCGCTAACTTTCCCACAAGAACTCACCCGCCGGATAAGCCCGTTGAGATCGCGATGATGTGTGAAGATGAAGTTGACCTGACGCGCTCGGCTGATAAACCCGCAGTTGGCAGTGGGAGCCTGTGTAGCGTCTGCTGCATCTGCATTTCCCGTTCAAGCACCGTCCGCCGTGTAGGCAAACGCCTGGTACACAGTACCTTCGCCGCATGATTCCTTGATCAAAGAATCTCGTAATAATTGGTGTACTTTTACAACCAAAAACGGCTCCAGTTGACTGCAATCACAAAAGTTTAAACGGTGACGTAACTTTGGAACACAAATTCGATAAACTCTTACATAGCTCTGCGATACGTTGTGAACAATGTGAAGGCGGTATTAACTGAAAGAATTCGGAGGAAACGTTTCGGTGACCAAAGTGTTTAACTCGCGACGAACGATGACTCAACCTGTTCCCGAATCATCGGGTGCCGGTGACTAGACACGATTGGAAGTGAGTCACCGCACTTGACCCGAATCGCATGACAATGCTTTCGACGCGGCGTTAACCTCAGTTGACGTTCAGAAATAAGATTGGTTGTTGCCACTGCTGCTTACAACAATTTTTGGCTAACAGCAATCAATGCTATGTGCGATTCAAGTACGCTGAGTTCGTGCAAAGTCTTCAGGAAGTTTGTTTTTAGTGTTTCCGTGTTTTTCATTAAAAAAATAAAATAAACAGCTTAACAGCATTTTCCACCCTCATCCTCACGTCTTAGTGAAAACAAAACGCAGAGGCCAACATTTTGCGTGGCATCTTAGGCGAGGCATCACATGGATTTCCAAACTATTGGGAGCTAAAGCAGTAATGCTGCAGGCCGGGTTCTATGTGGACTGTTCGAACGAATAAAATCGCTCGAGCCAAACTGCGTCGTATTGAGAAACTTTCCGGAATGGAAGTCGGGTTTTTGACCCAAAACCGTCTGTGTCGAACAACATCACAGCTTGTCCTGTAAATTGAAGTTATGCAATTTAATAAATAGAAACGTCTTTTAACCATTTATGCAGCACGTAAATTGGCAAATCTTTTTGTCCAAAAGCAAACCCTGGTATTGAATGTCAGCATGGGCGCAATTTGGTGGGGGACACGGGGGACGTGTCCCCCCACTTTTTTAGACGGGGGGGACATACTATGCCATGTCCCCCCACTTTTTATCGTAGGTTTTGCATTTGGAGAGGTTTCAAAACTAAATGTGACGATTGTCACGTTTTGTGTGAAGAGTTTTTCATGTTAGATGTTACANAAAGCTATCTTGATGTTGAAACAGANTTCGGTGTGGTGTCACTGACTCTGATATTTTTATAAATTTTTACTTCAAAAATGATCTTTAGCATTTTGCNAATTTCTAGAGATCGCAAAAGATTGTNAACTGCCTCTATCCGACATTTATCTAGTGTGATTTACTGCAAGAAATGTCACTGTCTTGAAACANTGAAGTTTAACGGCTGCACACGTGAGAGACCACAGTACAGCCGTGATTTGTTTCGTGCAAAAACGTTGGCTAATTGGCTTTACTGTATCGTTGGTTGTCACGTATTCAGAAACAGATAGCGTAAAATTTGAAGATGCAAGCGTAGCCTATAATGTTAGAAAGTTACATTTTCAGGCAAACCTCTGCGAAGTTTTTTTCCGAAAACATGCAGCAGCATTATTGTGGAGACTTAGTTTTAGGATGGGTAGTTGTGCAAAAGACTGTCTTCAACCATTAGTAAACAGGCTTTCCATCAAAACTTTAGAGAAGTATTGATCCAGTTGTATATTGTCCTATAACTCAAAGCATAATGACTTGACTAGGAATAAAAGATAGCTTGTACATTTAACCTTTTTTGTTGTATGTCACGACAAGGGTGACCAACAAATTCAAAAGATATTTATACCCACAATGCAG
>JGI24159J19872_10004120_pt1 | contig 18442 bp, 12 predicted proteins | sample Ectturendosymbi4_FD_19872 | JGI IMG/M metagenome (IMG submission 19872) | reverse complement strand
GTTTTGCTCCCCTTTTCAGCCATCCTGACTAACCTCATTTTGTTTATTTTTCATGTACCCAACACTACTGTATTACTGTTTACTGTAAAACCTTTTTATAATCTGTCTTTTCCTCTGTCCCAAATGGGGTTGGGGTGCTATGTGCCTGGTCGAACATACACACAATGGCGGTACTCCATCATGGTAGTCAGAAGAAAAAAAGGACATCAAATGCAAACAAAAAATTAGAAAAGCAAGCAGTGTACTCCCAAAGCAAAGTAACAAATGAAGTGGGACCATTGCAAACATGAATGAAATAATCCCAAGTGGCCTGCATTTTTAGTACAGGAGAGGCCGTGGAGCCCCAGCTCATCAACAATTTTGCTGCAGCGGCATTTTGTGCTTTCAAAGATTTTGGCACCAGTTCGGAGGGCGATTGTAATGCGGAGCTCTTCAGGACTGAGCAAGTTTCCAAAACTGGCAATCGGGAACGCTTCTGACCAATCAGCAGTGTGACTCTCTTGTGCAGCAAGTAACCGGCAGTGGTTCCAAGAGTTATTGGTGTTTAGCAGGGAATTGAGTGTATCCCTGCAGGCGAGTTCATCCCAGGCTACTTGTATTCCGTTTTGTAATGGTGATGAATTATGGTGTTTGGACCAATCGTCAATTGCATGGTTTACATCCCCATAATATTTCCTTCATAGCTGTCATGACTTACAACATCAACATGTAACTCATCCAGCGTGGTTATAAGTTAATCATTGCTGGCAATCATCATGTTGCCAATATCCACAGATCATGCCCTGTTGCTGATACATATATTTAAAACTTCTTGTATTTTAAGTGGACCTAACTTCACTTATGTGATGCTGTGAAATGTTTGTAAAAAGCAATGAAGTTTCCACATCAATTCCGTGATGCAGCGATCTAATTATTTTTTCAGTACCTCTCCTATATAAATTATTAGTTAGTATAGCAAACAAACTGCACTGTTGTGTGATACCTTATTTTCTACAGTGGAGTGGTATTGTGTGGGTATAGGCTCCTCGAAGAGACCATTTTTTAGCAGATAAGTTGTCACATTTTTGGTGAAAGGTTGTTAACCAAAAAATAAAATATTCTTGTTAAAAACAGAAAAAAATGGAACCTAATGGTTTCGATGTCAAGTCTTTTGTTCCTACTGTTTTGTGGGCACAGTGTGAAAATGCAATCAGTTTGAAAGTGTTGGTGTCAGATGTGAAGGTGAGCAATAAAACTTCTTAATGTGTGATAAATGTGCTTATGTTTATTCAATGACAATGTATATGTATATGTAATTCACTATATTAGTTATGTTTTTGAAGCTTTAAAAATATGCATCCTTTGTCCATAGCTAAAGTGCAAGGAATACAACAATTAGTGATGATTATTGTCATCATTTTTAGTTGCTAACTGCATGATGTTGGCTGTGTTGGTTGGATTCTAGGTTTAAGTACACCTCATCTTATTTGTTTTTGGCTGTGTCTATTTTGCTATCATGAGGCAAAAGCACTGCTGGAGCTATTTTGCCATTAGGCAGATCCGATTGGTTGAATTCATCATGTGACAAAAATGATACGTTTGGATTAGTGTATGGTCTTTGTCACTTGGCCTAAAACCCTAAACGCAAATCGTGAACCCTAAATGCAAAAGCTAAACTCAAAACTTCTTGAAAAATTTCATAAAAAGCGCTCTCATCATTCATCAATGGTGTCAACTCTACTAGTACAGCTAAAACAAATCGTTAGAGCTGAACAAATGACCTTGTGAACAGCAGGCATAGTGTAGACACCTTTTTTTTGGTCATATATTGAAACGTTTTTGAAATGACTTAAGTCATTTTGGGCAGAATGTTTGAAAATATAAGCTAAAAAACACTTTTGTGGCAAGTTTTAATACAACTGTAAGAATGTTTCAGTGACCAAAATGTCTGAGCTAAAAATGACCGATATGTTTCAGTGAAAAAAAGCAGCCAAATGCTAACCACTCAACTACATGCACTGTGTTGGTGGTGTCACAAACTCAACGGTATATGTGGACAAAGCTGGATACAGTTTAAATATGAATGGCAAAATGGTGCCAACAGAGCTGTTGGTGGCAAAATAGACACTACCTTTGTTTTTTCATAATTTCATGTTACACATTTGATCACATGAAAAAATTTTGTGATGGAAATATTATTTTAATTTTTTCAGGGAACATCTTATAAAATAAATGTATGCTACTACTTTTAATTGTCTTGGAGAAGAATGTTGAGTTAGAACAGAAAGATATGACTTATAGAAAACTGCTTGAAACTAGTTTACTCAGAAGAAAGTGTTTTAATAAAACACAATGAACATTATCACCCATTTTGTTGTAAGTGTAAAAATGTGTTTGATTGAACTCTGCGGCAAGTTGCTGTATGCTGGTAACATCAATTAATTGCATGCTGGTTAAATGCATAAATTGTTTTATTGCTACAATTGCATAATTTTGAAACATTTTCCATGAGATACAACTGCACCTGTTAATTGAATATTGGTTAATAGAAAGACTGGTTGATTGAATAAAAACTCACCATCTATTCTTAGTTCACAGATCACTTGCTTGCTAAATTCTCTTTTAGAATGCGAGTGTGTATAGCTAGGAAACCAACATACTCTATTTTCAAAGCATAGCTTTTATCCTCAACCCAATTTTGCTGCACAGCAATCATTTGTTAAAAACTTGTAAAACCTTGTCTGTGCAGAAGTAATTACATATCAAAAATCTGGGAGATGCAACNATTAACAAAACTGTTTGACTTTGAAGGAGCTGCNTCATAAAACACAAGGATTTCTGTTATGAAGTGTTATAGAATATTAAAGGACAGTTTAAATGTTTATCAATTTTAAGCACAACAGACAACGACAAGCACTTCTGCTAATATTGTGTGCTACCACTATGATCAAAGAGTGGATAACCGCATATATCAGTTAACTGCAATGATTCACTAAACTATTTTCATCTTCATATGCAAATTGAAATGAAACGTTGTGAACTGGAAGTTACAAAATGAAATTTATTAAAATTGGCTTATCTGATCATTTGTCTTTTTGACAACAAGCCTTTGCATAGTTTTGATTAAAAAAATGTACGTACAAACTCAAAACAAGCATCAAGATTCTATACAGTGACCCATGTGTGTACATGCCTAGAGCTCGACCACTAAGCTTCTTCGGTGCTGATACCGATGGTGATACTGATATTTTTGCATTACTCAAACTACAGCTAAAAGGCATTGCAGTGCATTTTTTCTTCTGGCCACATAAACAAAAAAATAATTACTCAAGTTACAAATAAGTTAAGAACAAGCGGTGTCTATTTTGCCTCAAGAGGCAAATATACACTCCTGGAGCTATTTTGCCACCAGCAGAACATGATTGGCTGAACTGGTCACATGACAAGTTTGGACAGCATGACTGTGACGTCTGTATATGGCTCAGTCTGACAGAAAAGCAGTGCCTTGGTTTCAGTGCTGACAAGCTGTTAGCAGCTTCGTGTTTGCATTGTGTGAACTGCAGGCTAAGACTAAACCCTTGTCTCTTCACATATTGTACTTTCCACATGACCACTTCAACTGTGTTTGACTAAAGGTCAAATGTACACTAATAGGATGATTTCATCCATTGTACCTATTGCAGTCCATAGCAATTTCTAGGACTTGCAGTAGTCTAACTCCAAATCAACAAATGAACAAATCGGCAAACATGTGTTGTGTATAAGTAGGCCTATTCCCTGTGTGGACATCTGTGCCTACGCTCAGATGTCCTTAGTAAGTGAAAAACAATGCATGATGCATTAAAACCATCACTTCACTGCAATGAAGAACCATACAGCAGTAGCGCAGCCAAGATTTTCCTTCGGGAGGGGCCAGTCAGTGACGTCGTCATGTCACTGACGTTGTCTTGAGCGCGACTGTTCCTTCTGTTTGTTTTCTTACAATTGAAAATTGATATAAAGCGACAGTAAAGATCTTAGTAAGTTTATTGCGGAGGGGACCATGGCATCTCCTTGGCCTCATTCTGGCTGCACCACTGCCATACAACATTGAATTCTGCACAAACCTGGCTCACTGGTAGCTGTGAGGTAGGCACTTTTTGATGCATGCTGAATGCAAGGCTGCCTAGCCTAGAGAGACTGTGATAAAACAGCCAACCAACACAAAAGCACATAACATAGTTTGTTCACAGACAATCATCTGCTTGCAGTGCCAAAACCTGCGAGTGAATGTTATGTCATAGAGTATTTTGTCGGGACTATTGCACAGCAGTCCGATTATACGCATGAAGGCTCTGTGCGCTAGGAAGAGGACAGAGCATTATTTGCATTAATTAGTCAACGTCAGAGACGAAGTAGCGACTTGGGTTTCTGAAACACTTATGAGCAAATAGTGCTGATAGATATCGGCAGAATTTTGCCGATATGATACATCCTCATATCGGCCAATATATATATCAGCATGCCTATACATCGGTTGAGTTCTATACATGCCTTAATGAAAAATGAAGCTACCTTTATGCTATCATAGAGCTTGCGTACTTTAAAGTCAAGCCTAACTAGTTGTTGATAAGTACTACCCACTATAGTCTGTAGTATGCAAGACTATTTTGAATCTTGTTTTGTATCAATTCAGTGTCTTGATTTAAGTGTGTGTGTTTTAAATACGCCATAGTATGAAGGTATCAATAGGCATGCATGGGCAAGCAATCTGGAGTATATTAAATTGATCTTACATAACATCACATGATTTCATATATGCTTTCTATGTTTAATGTGATGGTGCCAGTTACTGTTTACATCATTTTGAGCATATTTTATATCGGATTCATTTTATTACATGTATGAGTATGGACATTTCTTAAGCTGATTTAGATACTTAATGAGTGTCATATTTTTTCACATTCTTATTTTTGTGTAGAATCCAAAGATCAACCTGACTGAAAAATCCATATCATTTCAAGGTATAGTGGTTCACTAAGTTTTGTAAAAGAATACATGTTGTTAGTACAATGATGTGAAGTTGCAGTTAAACACCTGTTGCAGGTGAGGGTTGTGGTGCAAAAGGATGGAACCTTTACAAGTTCTCACTTGACTTTTGCCATGAAATTGACAAAGAGGTAATGGATTTTGCTGTTTTGTAGTTCTTTCTATGCAGTTCTCTTGTTGCCTTGCTTGCTACATTTAATTGTTAAAGGTACCTTCAGAAGTGCACATTCACATGCCTTACCTTTACTGGTCATAAGTATTTTAGCATTCAAGTGTTGCAAATTGGCTGAGTTCAAACAGTATTTCACTAAGACTGTTTTTTGGTATACCATGAATAGTGGCATTACATGTGCCATGACTTGTTTTCTATTCTGTTGCAGCATTTGATTTCAGTTCATTGTTAGTTGCTTCCATTGCCAAAAGCATTTTTAATTTTCCTTGCATATCATTTCGTGGAGATTAGCCTTGTAAAATACAAAAAACTACCAAGTGTGATGTGGGACAATCTTTTTTCGTTTTTGTAGATTGTGGGTCTGTCTGGACAAAAGGGGACTCTGATTTGGTTCACTTTTTCCATTGTTTGAAGCAATGCAATTTTTTCCTTCTGGTCTTCTACAGTATTTACCTATATGGATGTTGTTTTCTGTCTGATTGAAAACATCCATTTTTATCATGATCATGACATGTTGACAACTGGTTACTCATTTTTTTTAACAAGTGTACAGTGGCCTGGCTTCTTATTCCACTTACTGTAAATCTTTTGACCACTGGTTCACTTTTTAAAATCAAAATGTATCATTTGCCTTGCTGCTTCTGGTTGTTGAATGTGTCTAGTGGGGTTGATTTGAAGAGTTGTTGCAGGAGTGTGTTTACAAACTTTCACCCACCTTTGTTGATGTGAAATTGATGAAGATTGGAAAAGGATTTTGGCACAGGCTAATTCCTCAAAATGTCAAAAAACCACACTTCTTGAAATTGGATTTTGACAGATGGCAGTCTGAATCTGATGCAGAAGAAGAGAAACTACGTGTTAGTCTGGCATGTTTTTGTATTGGTTTGTGCAGACAATATCCTACGTTTTTAAAAGTACCTCAAAGAATTTTGTTTTCTATTCGCTCAATCAAGGATGTTGCTGGATGTTTTATTGTATTTCATAACCATATTATATTTCATTAAGAATCTGAAGTTGTCAAATATGTACTGTGCAACTATTAAGTATTTACTGGAAAATTACTGAAACTGTTGATTAACCGTGGACATCCCTTGAAAAAATCGTTTGCCATGTTGGAGCTGGACATTGCAAAGGCCTGCAAAAGTTGGTGAAATCTATGCAAGACTGTTTTTTAGTCAGCCAATGATATTTCTTTGTCATGGATAATAAATTTTGCATATCCATGGAATCAAACCATAACATTGGTTAAAATAGCTTCCACAGTTTGTACAACAAGGTGTAACACTTCGTTCACTTACATCAATGAAAATATATTTCTTTTAATGTTGAAATGACTGTTAGGCATGAGATGTTCACACACATGATAACAGGTAGTTGAAAGCTTTGAATATGTTGATTTTTTTGGTGGCGGTGTGATACTCCTCACTGTTGTGTTTTGTTCAATAGAGTCTTTTCTTGATGTGCTTGTAGTTCAACTGGCGCAGAACTGCATCTATAGATGTGGTTATTTGTCATCACATATATAGCATTGTATGCAACATGCTGTAGAAAAAACATGTGTGTATCGTCCATGCTATGCAGTACCATCGCAGACTCAGTAGCCTTAGAAATAGCAGTTCACTGTTGCAATGGTGGATTTCCCTTATGTCTTCTTATTCAACAGCGAGAGAAAGAGGCTGCGATTGCCCAGCTGAAGAAAGAAGTTAATGAAGAAGATTATATGCAGAAACTTTATCTCACGCTCTACAATGCTGTTCAGTTCATTTTATTTTTCATTATACTGATGGCCTGCACGGTTGGTCGAGTCATGCGTGGTCCAGGTGATCATTGTGTCGTACAACAAAGCTTTGCCAGCTGTTATGCATGGCAATTTATCAAGCTATTTTCCAGGCGGACCCAGTGTGCCCAAACATTAGAACGTTAATCATCTAAAACAGGTGTGCACAACCTGGCCCTAAAAATATATGCGGTAGTGCACATGCATTTTGAAATATAAGTAATGAGGGCCGCGAATCAATAAAAACTCTTCGTCTACTGTACGCGGAAAGACGGCCAATCAGACGAGTGGCATCAGGCGAGGCTCATTGTGTGGAAGCAAAACAGAAGCAATGCAAAAAAATATCTTGAACTCACTGGCGGCCGTAATTCATAAAAACAAACGGAATGTGGCCAGAACGGTGAACAGGTTGTGCACTCCTGAGCTAGAACCTCGTGCTGAATCCTTAGGTTCGTACGAGTTTCAATGGTCCAAGCATACCTTTAAGTACCATGCTTAATTGTATCTAATTGTTGGTAATTGTGTCTAGAAAGCACGCGCGGCCTTTTTAAGTTCACCACAGACATGATGTAATGATTGTTATAATCTCGTGATTTTTACTTGTCGGAAACGACCGCACGTGAAATAATTAGGCAGCTTTGTTTTCAGATTTCTTTGCGGAAACTTACGAAGCGATCGGATCTCTCGTCTTGTTTACAGTTGCGTTATCGTACTTAGAAGTTATACATCCTTTGTTGGACTTGGTCAAAAGCCCTTGGCAGCTTCCGTGCTTGCAAGTGAGTCAATTCTCATCCGTTTGCTGGTGTAGGATACATTTGAAATCGTGTTGAAGGACGATTGAGTTACATGCTGTTCAGTACAACGGCGGATAAGATGGTCGTTCGGCTGCAAGTTGGACGTCAGTTTCCAAATAAACATCCGCATGAAAGTGCAGCAATGTCGTATGTAAAAAGCCGTTGAATAATAATTGACGTTTGTCGGGAGTAAGCTGTCGCCGATATCTTTCACTTATCTGGTCTAGTCACTGAGCTGGTCCATTAATGTACCTTACCGTCAAAGACTGGTCAATTTTCCATTCTGCTTTTTACGTATTTTTTGGGTAATTGTTCCTTACTTGTTTCGTGGTCGCAAATGTGCCTTTTTAAAGTGCGAGATCTTTCTCTATAAGCATATATTGCCATAGGTTTGAATGATTATTTTCACATGGGTTAGCAGGCAGATACTGACCAACTTAGTCACTGCGGTGTTAATAAATCTGAACATTGGTTAGTAATCTGCTTCGAAGTGCGACAAACTAATGTATTTATCTTTTGATTGCACTTCCGACCGTATGACATGGTCACGTGCGTGACCATCATTTTGGCAACACTACACTGCACCCAAGACGAAATTACAGATGGCGGTTGCGTAGTGGGCCCAGTCTGTGGCTATCATGTCTTTACGCATGAATGACGATGATTAATGGAAGGCGCTGGAGTATAAATGTGAAAAATGCCTGTGAAATACATTTTCAAGATATTAACTGCAACATGAAGCTACCTGTTAGTCACAAGAAACCATGCAGAATGTACCATTGATGAAGCTGAATTCTGCTTTCACCAAGTACTTGGTCAACTGGCAGAATCGCCTAAGGAATGTCGCACGACAAGTCAGGTTGTGCGATTCCCATATAGATGGTCAGGTTATTGTGCCATGCCGTAGCCACCTAAGCGAATGAAACATGCACATTCAGTAAAAGCCCTAGGTCTAACGTGACACAATCACTTATGAAATGTAAAAGCGGACAAAAAAGCCGGTTGTTCACATAGGGCGACGTTTTCTTCTTTTCTTTGCGAAACGCACCATCAAATCATCATGACGTGTGCAGGATTGCCGTTCGTGAAAAAATATGTGCCTCGTCAGCATTTCCCCTCTATTTCCCCTCCCTCTATCGCTCTTTTATCCGAGCCCCAATGGGGACTGCCTCTGACAGAGCCGCTTCGTCCCTACTCTCTCGACTACAACAGAAGAAGCAGGAGCGATGGGAGGAAACTGTCAACTCCATCGACTTCTCGCACTCCAGCTGCAAGGCGTGGAGAACCATCAACAAACTTACTGGCAGGTCTGGACGCTCCTCCCGCCTGTGCCCCGTCTCGGCAAATTCCATCGCCTTGCAATTGGTGAAGAACGGGCACACAAGACTAGCGACCGCAAGCCCACCAGGCTCGCCAACAAGGAGCTGTCCTACCTATGGAAGATTCCAACAGGGTGAGGGTCACAGTATCTCCGAACCCTTCAGCCCGGAAGACTTTGGTGCTGCCCTCAGACGCCTAACGCCAGGAAAGTCTCCGGCATTGGATTCCATCTTCCCAGAGTTCATACTCCACGTCGGACCGGCTCTCAAATCTTGGTTCTGCGACTTCCTCAATTCCTGCATGCGCCAACTCAAAATTCCAAAGATCTGGAGAAGAGCAGTAGTAGTTGCGATCCCTAAGCCAGAGAAGCCATTGGGGGATCCAAAGAGCTATCGTCCTATATCTCTGCTGTGTGTCCCCTTTAAAATCCTCGAGAGACTCATCTAGGCTCGTGTCGAAACAATCACTGGCCCACTGCTCCCACAGGAGCAGGCGGGCTTCCGACACGGGAGGTCGGCCGTAGATCAGGTCACCCTGTTGACACAGGACATCGAGGATAGCTTTTCAGCTAAAAAGAAGGCTGGAGCTGTGTTTGTCGACCTCACAGCAGCCTACGAAACCGTATGGCACCGCGGCCTCACTTGCAAGCTGCTGCGATTGCTGCCTGACCGACACATGGTCCACATGATCATGAAGATGGTTAGCAATCGCAGCTTACCATTCACCACCGGAAATGGCCAAAGGAGCAGGTTACGACGCCTCAAGAACGGTGTCCCATAGGGATCTGTCCTGGCGCCCCTTCTGTTCAACATCTACACCTCTGACCTGCCAGCCACCATCTCCAGAAAGTATGCATATGCTGACGGCCTAGCAATCATGCACGCTGATGGAGATTGGCTGGCAGTGGAAGGGGCGCTGAGCAAGGACATGGCAACACAAGGTGAATACCTCCAGACTTGGAAGCTAAAGCTCAGTACCATGAAAACGGTGTCGGCAGTCTTACATCTCAACGACAAGGAAGCCAAACGTGAGCTGAAAGTCAACTTCAACAACGAAATCCTGCCCTTCTGCTCCGAGCCCAAATACTTAAGAGTAACGTTGGACAGGTCGCTCACGTATCGCCGACACCTTGAGTTACTGCGCAAGAAGCTAACATCACGCGTCGCACTCCTGAGGCGGCTTGCTGGCTCAGGCTGGGGTGCTGGAGCAACAACGATGCGAACAGCCACCCTAGTCCTGGTCCATTCGACTGCAGAGTACTGCGCTCCTGTGTGGTGTCGCAGTGCTCATACCCGCTTTATTGACCCCACCATCAACGACGCCTTGCGAATTGTGACAGGATGCCTGCGTCCTACACCAGCGGACAACCTTCCTCGCAAGCATCCAACCTGCTGAGCTTCATCGCAGAGGAGCCACACTATCCCTAGGACGCCGTGCCATGGAGCTTGGACACCTGCTCCACTCAGCGCTCACCCATCCATCGGGTGCAGCTGCACGGCGCCTCCAATCGAGACACCCATTTGTATCGCCGCACAACAACTCATCAGTTTTTCTGACAACAACAACATACGTGTGGCGCAGTGGGTGGATCATCAATGGAACGCGGAGTGGGCGGACAACTCCACAAGACTCCGCACTTTAATTCCAGACACCGGTACGCACCCCCCCGGAATGACTCTCTCAAGAAGAGCCGGGGTCCGGATGAACAGCCTCCGCACCGGTATCGGACGTTTCCGCTCCTGCTTGAACAAATGGGGTATGGCCTCCTCTGTAGCCTGTGAGTGTGTCGCAGAACAAACCGTCGACCATGTCGTCCTCCACTGTCCAATCCATCGACCTCCCCACGGATTACACGGCCTGACGGTTCTGGACGATGAGACAACTGAATGGCTGCTCAACACCTGCCCCGATATCCAGGCGGGCTAGCAGTGGATAAAAGAAGATCTCGCTCAAACGAAAGAAGAAGAAGCATTTCCCCCACGACTCCTTTGTTACACAACTGGCCTAATCATCAATGCTCCAGCAAACCTGCACAACTTAGAAAGCTCGAAGGGCCAAATTGACAAACATAAATTTGCCACGGGCCGCAAAATCTATTTCATTTTGTTGTAGTTTGAATGAAATTTTGAAACGACAATTAATTGTATACCCGAAGTCGGGCTGTAGCAACATTTTCCGCAATTGCGAAAGCGGCTCGCGGGCTGTATGTTGCGCAGGCCTGCTCCATGACAAAAATTTACTGCGTAACTTAGTTATCGAATGCCAAATCGTTTTCGCTTTGTTTTTCACCTGCCTTTAATCTTTGTGCAGCAATGATCATAATCGTCATTTGCAAAATTTTCCCAGGAACGCTTTTAACTTGTTGTTTCGAACACATACATCAGAGGATACACTTTTGCTCAGACTTGTTAATTTCCACTTGTGCTCAGGTTACCGGTCGTATGATTGTCCTGTCATGTATATGGCTTTGCAATGCGCAAGGACTTCCTCGCTGCGCAGTGTGGGACCTGTATACTACCTGGGCTTTTACAGAGATTATTAGGTATGGTTTGTATATTTACCAAAACGTCGACGATAAACAGCAAATATTCTGTGTTTTGTTTCTCGTATTTAGTCTGACTTCAAAATATGAGTTGCTAGGTGAATATTTTCTTTTCATTTGTTTAAATCTGTTCACTATGCGTAGTGTAAGCAATGTACTATATAGTTGACTAGTTTTATTTTGGAATTTTTCCGCAAAGGAAATAGGTTTGTAAAATTAGAACGCTTATTTTCGGTATACGTTTTGTTCATGCATGTTTGCATCATACTAGAAACACTTTAGTTTCCTGTAGGCTCAGCTTTTTCGTTGCTACTCTGGTCTGGTTTTAGCGCTGTCCACTATGCAGTGTAAATTTTGCGGAAATCTACGAATGTTTTCAATTTTGAACTGAATTCATGATTTTGATGTGGCTAGACACACTGTTCATGTTTTCTTTCAATGATAGTAAATGCTGCGCTCACAACACTTCTTTTGACTATTAAATTGGTCCGTCATAAGCAAAGTATTTAACCGTTTTCTTCAAGATATCCATATTACATTGCGCGACTCAATGGGAAGAATATCAAGGTGCTCTCGTGGCTCCGATACCATGCTTGGATGGTTCTGTATCCATTTGGAGGATTCACTGAATGTAAGTTACGATTTGTTTCGTTTTTGTCCAACGATTAGTGATTTTTCTTTTTTCACCTCTGACGATGTTCGTGTGGTTCATTTGAACCGAAAATTCGCCGAAAATTCGAAAACTTCGAAGTGTTGATGACACTTTTGAAAATTCATAGGATAATTTCTGCATAATTTGCTAATTTTCAAGTCTTGGTCTCGAACTTTTTGATAGTCTCGCTCTATAACAAGTATCGGCCTCGAAGTTTAGGTCTCGACTACATTTCTGCTGTCTACTCATAGTCATTGGTAAGCAGTGTTCCTTCTCAGGTGAGCAACTGCGCAGCACCACCAGACAATTTGGGCAGTGAAATCTCATTCTCGCGCACTTCCGACATTCCAACTTTAATACGGTGTAGTTATGGCGATTGGAACGCTTCATTGGTTGCGTGTCTACATGGTCGTGCAATTGCATGCGCTCAGTGCGCAACATAACAAACATTTGCTCAGTGTACAATTTTCTTAGAGGGANCACTGCTCATGAGGTATAGCCTACAAGGTTCTTAAAAATCNTAGAAGCAACGTAGGCTGTTGCAGCATCAAGCGTGGAACCAAATACTGCAATTATTATGCAACGAAAGAAGCAGTTGCAGAAGTCACATTGCAAGTATGTTACCAAACAAAGAAAACAAATTGCAATATGCAAACATGACTAATGTTATGCGTTTGTTTCTTTTAATACACAAAATAGTCTAGCCCGCGGACGCTGATAATGTTGCGAATTTGGCCCAGCATCCAAAAAGTTGGGGACCGCTGGCTTAGACACTTGCTGGAGTTTGGGCACGCCGTAACTCTAACACTGGGATTCCCAACTTTCTCTGACCATGTACCCCTTCAGCATTTCCACACATAATACTGTACACCTAAAATTTTTTATGACAAAAAGGTTGTGTAAAATAACAAAAATCCACTGAATTTTTAATAGAACTTTTGAATTTTTGGAACAATAAAGGTAGACTCCGTTTTCATGTCTCAAAGTTAATTTGTTGCGATGTACATTTTAAATGTGCCCCTTCATGTAGGCAAATGAACCCCTGGGGGTGCATGTACCGCAGGTTGGGAAACTCCGCTCTAGAATAAAAGTCGTTTCAACATTTTGGTAGGTTTATTAAAAGTCGTCATGCTTGCGTCTGTTACGAAACACACAAACAGGAACATTGTTGATGGTAAGACCTTGTTTGTACTTAACGCACAGACGACAAGTAGTAATTGACGTTGTTATGTTGTGGCAAAATCCACTGATGAGTTATTTGCGCAGCAGTGTCAGTGCGGGGAAGGAACATGGGCCGATACAATCAAGATACTTGCATCACCGGCTTAACTTTGTTCAAACTTTCACAGACCCGAACGACGAACTTTAAGGTTTCAACACATCTGTGCTTATTTTTGTGCGAAACAAAGCCGAGAGCTTCGTAATCATTAGTTGGTGCACCCTGATTTCAATCATTTCCTCCTTTTCAGTCACCATCTACATAAGCGCGGCGAACATGTTCAATGAGCTGGGTATGTACCAGTTGAAGCTTCCCAACGCGCTTAACTTTTCCATCACTTTGTCGACGGTGCTGCGAGTTCAAGCCGTGGTCCTGCTCGGAGGTGAGTGAATATAGGCGTTTTTCGCGTCCTTACCCCCTCAACGTCATTGCATGCGTTCGTCACAGCAGCGAAACTCATCTCCATCTGTTTGCTGATGTCATGAGCTCTCTCGTTCATTCCAGGGGCGGGGTTCGAGCAATCGACGAATCAAAGCTCTGCTCCATTGCCCATTTGCACGAATAGATTTAACAACAGTTAGATGAAAAATAAGTGAATTTTCTGTCGCTGCTGTATCATTAATTTGTCGTAGATACCTGCTACTGTATTTACATTACAAACACTGCCAGGGTTGAACGCTCTTTATCAACCTGGAAAATCATTGGAGTTTTTCCGCGGAAGCTTAAAGTGACGAATATAGGGCAACCAATTTTTTGAACTTAACATTTTGACTTCACGTAACAATTTTCTTGCGTTTGCAAGTAAAATCTAGAATACAAAGCATATATTAGAAATCAAACCGACAGGTTGAAAATCTTTATTCTGTTGAAATCACACAAAAATCGAAAAGGTGAAACTTTTTTTTTTCGCTAAGACATTTCGGTCATTTTTTGCAGACACATTTCGGTCATTTGTCTCACAGTTGTATTAAAACTTGCCGTAACAGTGTTCATTAGCCTATATTTTTAAACATTCTGACCGAAATGACTTAATTTTTACGGTCATTTCAAAAACATTTCGGTCTATGACCGAAAAAGAAAACAACTGTGAAAGACCCAACAAAACAAGAGGTAAGAAACCAATGGACCAAAATCAGTCCGAAAGCACAAGAGAAATATCCAATGTCAATGTCTTGAAGTCACTGAGACAGTTCTGTATTGTTATACTTCAACATCAAGTTCTGGTTCACATTACCGCCTTTAAGCTTCTGTCTTAGTCAAAATTTTTTCCTGCGTACATTATGTGCATATTGGACTGAGCTTTACCAAATACTGTAGGATCGCATTTCTTGCCTTTCCACGTCTAGCCTACTTAGTATGAAATTGTCTAGTAGTGGACAAAACAACCTTATTGTGTCAGAATTTCAATTAAACATACAAAAGCATCTCAATATCTGTTGTTGTAGCTCTACACAAGAAAATTTCGACGTAACGACAAATTTTGACTTTTTTTGACCTAATAACTTCTGAGTCGCTCGTGCTATCAGCGTGAAATTTGTTCTGTGGACGTTTCATAAACATTAAAAAAGGCTGAAAAAACGGACTGTATTGACTTTTGGTTGGTCTAGTGATGAAATAACGCTTTGTGTCGTTGATGTCATGGATTTCCAGAAAAGTGTCTGCAGTGCATTATGATTATTTTTTCTGCCAACCAGCCGCTAACCCGCCAAATGCACGTTCGATTTGCTGAGCGACCTTGCAACGGTCTTTTCCGGCGACGCGCATGGCTGATTTTTTACGTTTCGCTTCGCAGCACTGACGAGTCTGATGCGGCACTTGTGGAAGATGCGGCAGCGGAAGTACGGGAAGCGACGCAAGTTCAAGCCCGCATGAGCGCTTGCTGCTCTCATCGCAGACGTTGAAACCGCTGCTCACTGTTAACGTTGTGGTGTTGTTTTGTTAATTGCTGATCGGCACAGCACGTGGCGGCTTCATTCCGAAAATATTCGACACGTAGTGGCGCCAGAGATTTGATAGAATTTTCGTGTGTCACTGCTGCTGAGTCTTGTGCAACACATCTTTATGCTGCTGCAGCGTTGCGTAATTGTTTCGTGGGACAAAATTTCTTCAAGACTCAAAGTGAAGAAAGAATCATTTGTCGTCTCCTACTACTCAGCGTACGTTTGTGCTATGACGGAAGAGGTTTGCATTTTAGCCAAAGTGATCTGCTCGTTTTAATTTTTTACTGCGTTGACCATCTACTTCATTGAAAGCTGTTACACGAACCGAAGCTACTCTCGAATTTGCACGAAATACCCTCTTGCTGTTCAAGTTGCGACCCGTTCCATTATGTATCGAGTAGAATGGCGTAATTTTGCATCTGACGGGAACTAGGTCATGCCTACCGTGTTTTGTTTCTTTACTTCAGGATTGAAAATGCTTGTCTGCAAGTAAGTCATACCTGCGATGCGCCTACGCAACGATTGGTCTTTGATTACATTCTGTTCTTCGCCCAATTGGTTGTTGAAATAATTCGACGAAACTATCTGTTGCTGCCGCGTGAGAACATCTCTCGATTTGACATCGGGCATTTGGTGCCGTTTATGTTTCAGGATAAATTGACCGTTGTTTCAAATTCAATATTGATGTTTTTTACGATGTTTGCGTTGGTTGAACGACTGTTGTTTTTTGTCCCGGAACAACGAAAAAGAAGAACGTGAATGCGTTTACTCAGCGAGTCGAATGAAATCCACGATTTAGGAACCAAATGCTCTGCATTTTTTGCTCTTTCAGGTTCTTGCCTTGCGCACCGTGTGCTTGATCGAAAAGCCATTTGCATGTCTTTTTGAAAGAAGTTAATTTTTCTGTCCCGAGATGTGGTTGTTAGGTTCTTTACCTAGACGTCAAAAGTTCTGAAGCGAGACGTTTTTCATGCAAGTTAAATAGATAGTTTGATAAACAACTTCCTTGCCCCCACCGAATTACACGAGGTTTGATATCATCTCTCGTGAAAGCAACACAGGGCAGACACGTTGCTTCAGCGACACGTTGGTTGCCTAATTATAAGACTTTCAGTGTAAGAGAGATACGTTCGCTTCCGTGGAACCGCTCCGGGGGGGTTGTGCGAATATATGAGGACTGATGCAACTGTATCATTGGCCTTAACCACAATGCACTGCTGCATACAGCGGTGAAGCGGTCTGTCGTTAACGGTGCAGCATGCCCTGACTCCATCACCTTCGGCGCGCTCTGCTTCAAACACAACGAGCGAGCCACATGTGCTTTAGCACAACATGATACGGGAAAGTAATCACCCGTGTATAAAATTTATGAGTAGGTATGCTTGCCATGCCCGCAATCGGAATTGAGCAGCAGCAGGTACAATGGGCTTGTGCAAATGCGCAATGGAAAGACATGATTGGTGTTAGAGAGCGAGAGAGTCGATGTTGTAAAGTCTTCACGTTGCCCAAAAAAAGCAATTCGTCATAAAACATTGATTGCTGGACAAGACTTTAGCGCCCTTCAGTTTCAAATAAAAAAAAATTGAGAACTGATTAATTTCCACACGACTAGCTAACCGTGCCAGTGGTTTGAAAGTTTTGTACCTGTTTCATGGTAACTTGCATTGATACATCCAGCAATTGCTGATGTAGTTGTTAAGGCTGTGCGACAAACTGTTGGTAATCATTGTTTCGTTTCAGTAGTTCTATGGTACGTTCAGCGAGGAAATTAATTAGCGACCGGTCTTTTAAAGCAAGAGATGGATCATGCGCTACGTGGGGGCGGTGCCTTTTGCTGTAATCGTTGCATGCATCTGTGCGATTGCATTGCGGTACATTTCGTTAAATAACTAGATGTGATTCAATGATTTTGTTCTTTCGCATAAAAATCACTGAAATTGTATTCTAAACTTTCAGACCTACAGTATTTGCAAACGCTTTTGCTAGTTTATTTTTAATCATGTTGCTGAGTTTGTTAATATACAAACCAGAAGCAGGCAGAAAACAACGCGTCTTACAACCTTCAAGGCAGTGCAAGTTAATAGTAAGGTTGCTAGTGTCTGTGTGTTTTCCTTTCGATACTGTGTAAATTGGCGTAGTTCAGCGTAGGAAAATTTTGGGGAAAGAAACGCGAGTAGTATATCTGGTCATGCCCCAGCAGAAATTCCTGTATCCGCTTTTGTAAGAAAGTCAACCTGCAGAGGCGCTTGTAGATACTGTACTGGAGGGAGCGCACCAAGCCTACAAGAATTAGCCGCTAACCTGCTCTCGGACCGTAAATGTGATCGTAAATTTAGTAAAAGCCCAAGTTAATCGATTGAAAGACCACTTACGTGGGTTTGAGGCAACTTCGGCAATAACTCGCCGATCGATTACGCTAGAGAGCTTATGAAGACGTCAAAAGAAGCGGATTTTCGTGCAATAAAAACGAGTATATTGGCACTAAACTTCGTGGATGGACATTGTCAGCTTGGACTGCCTCAGAAACCTGGTGTTCCTAAACTACCAGAAAATCGCCAGCAAACCGTGACGCGTTTGTCCTGCAGGATTTGAAGCGAAAACTTCAAATGGGGAGGATGACAGGTGCCTTCACGTGGCCCTCCCTGTACGACATTCGCTAAAATTGTCAACTAAACCTGTTACTACGAGAGCAACCACTGCTACCCGTACTGGATGTGTTCGGCGTGAGATCGGTCATAAAACGCCCTTCTCAGGGCGCGGCAGCAGAAATGCTGCCGAAGATGACCCACGACCCAACATACTCTAGCTGAACACCGAGGGGCTCACTGCAAACAAGATCTCCGTCACTGAGCAGCTAACCTATAAGAACAAGGCCTCCATCATCATCCTACAGGAGACCCACGGCACAACTGCAGACAAGCGAATGGTTCTCAACTTTTCACTAGCTGGGTCAGTCCTGAGCAGGAATCACGGCCTTGCCACGTTTGTCCACGAGTGGTTGGAATGGTCATTGGTCGCG